>TARA_B100000686_G_scaffold184721_1_pt1 | contig 21833 bp, 20 predicted proteins | sample TARA_B100000686 | Tara Oceans TARA_B100000686 (sample SAMEA2622733) | marine metagenome | biome: marine biome (ENVO:00000447); feature: marine epipelagic mixed layer (ENVO:xxxxxxxxx); material: "saline water (ENVO:00002010), including plankton (ENVO:xxxxxxxx)" | depth 150 m | reverse complement strand
TTTGCCAATCTTTTTCGACTTTGACGTGGAGTTCGAGGTGTATGCCTTCTCCGTTATTAGCGAGTTGTTTACGAGTCGCGGTACCTACTTCTTTGAGCACTTCTCCGTTGCGGCCAATCACCATTCCCTTTTGAGAGTCGCGTTCGACCAAGATCTCGCAGCGAATACGCGGCCAATCCCATTCGGTAATTCGTGTCGCAATGCTGTATGGCAATTCGTCGCGAAACATTGCGAGAAGTTGTTCGCGTACCAACTCAGCAACGAACCATGGCTCTGGAAGGTCTGTTACTTGGCCGGGCGGGAAGTATGCAGGCCCGTCAGCCATTCTGCTTTCGAGGTAGTCGATGAGCGCCTCAACGCCTTCGCCGGTTACACCCGAGACCGGGAAGTACTCTTCGGCTTCGAATGTGGATGCCTCCGCCAGTTGTTCCAGCACCATGTCCTTACTGGCTTGATCGCATTTGGTGACCACGACCACCGAACCAGCGGGCAATCCTTCCGCTATAAGCCGATCACCTCGCCCAATGGGGGCACTGGCATCTATGACGAGACATACAACGTCAACATCATCGAGTGCTGCTCGGGCGGTCTCGTTAAGTCGTTCTCCTAGCTGCGTTACTGGTTTGTGGATCCCAGGCGTGTCAACAAACACAATTTGGCTGGCATCTCGATGGAGAACTCCCATGACTCGCAGCCTTGTGGTCTGCGGTTTGTCTGAAACAATGCTGACTTTAGTCCCAAGTATTTGATTAATCAGGGTCGACTTACCTGCGTTCGGACGTCCGACGAAGGTAACGAAACCTGACTTCATTCGCTTGTCTCGGGACGGGCGACGATCAAATGTATACGCCGATTGTGGATCTCTTTAGCGGTGAGTTCCCAGCCTTGGTATCCGATGCTTTCACCGACATCAGGTACATGACCCAAGACACCGAATACGAAACCGCCGACGGTGTCCCAATCTCCATCTCCAGTGCTCACTCCCGTAAGTTCCTCGAAGTCATCTACTGGGAGGCGGCCCGACAACACCAAGGATCCGTCTGGTTGTTCTTGAACGAGCGATTCTTCTCGGTCGAACTCATCAACGATTTCTCCTATGAGTTCTTCCAGGATGTCTTCAAGGCTGACCAGTCCTGCAGTTCCCCCATATTCATCTACCACTATGGCCAGGTGTGATTTTGATGACTGCATTTCGCGCATCAGTTCAACTACCCGTTTGGATTCAGGAACAAACACTGCTTCGCGTGCCAACCCACGCATATCTGTTTCGTTTGGGTTGCGTAGTTGCGCTGCTATTAGGTCTTTTACAAGAACTAGTCCGAGCACATCATCCACTGTGTCTCCGACGACTGGGAGGCGGGTGAAGCCGGTGTCTACTACTACGGCTAAGGCCTCATTGACCGTTAAGTGTGACTCAAGGGTCACCATGTCTGGTCGAGGCACCATCACTTCGCGGACAATGGTGTCACCTAGTTCGATAATGGATCCGATGAGATGTGCTTCGTCGTCTTCTATCAGACTTGCCTCGGCAGCAGCTTCCGCTAATGCTACGAGTTCGTCTTCTACGACTGGATCCAGTTCTTCTTGACGTGCCCGTGGTCCCAAGCGCCGCACGAGGGCAACTAATGGTCGCGCGACGAGCTGTAAGGGGACGAGCCGAGCTATCACTCGCGCCGGGCGAGATAGCCATTTAGCCATTTCGTCGTTTGCTTCGATAGCCCACCTTCTGGGTATGGCTTCCCCAACAACAAACAACACGAATGTTGCTAGGGCCACACTAATCAGGGTCCCGCCACCTGAACGACCTATGTTGACTGCGAGCACGATCAAGCCAACTTGGCTGATGATCCTCAAAATAGTGACTGGTGCTAGCAGCACTTCGCGGTCGGAGATGAGCTCAGCGAGTTGCAATTCATCGCCGCTGGCTTCATCTAAACCTGCTGCGCGTGCTCGCCCTAAACGAATGAACGTAACTTCGATGAGACGAAACAGTATGAGCGCAACTAATAGCGCTACGGCAAGGAGGGCGGCGATTGCTCCTCCCATTACGGCTCACGCTCCCGAAAAGCTGTCAGGTGGACCCGTTCTAGTTCTTGCATGTCTCGTTGTTCTTCTGCTTCTGCGTGGTCCATGCCTAGTACGTGCAATATTCCGTGAACGACGAGTAGGTCCATCTCATCTGTGACCGTTCCTTGATGCCCTGGATAGGAGTTCTTGTTCGTGGAACAGTTTGTCGCTGCTACCGAGGGGCATACGACAACGTCTCCCAACAAGAGAGGGGCATCGTTTTCGGGTTGAGGTTGTGTGACATCTTCATCAATCGGGAACGCTAGAACGTCAGTGGGGCCTATATGTCCCATGTGTTGTTCGTTGAGGTCAGCGATCACTTCCGAGGAAACAAAGAGGACGGATAGTTCGCTCGCCTGGTTGATGCCTTGGTCGTCCAATACGGACCTGGCGAGTCGCTCGTAGCGGGCCGCGTCGAACTGGACGTCGTCTTGTTCATCTACAACGTGGACTATTAACTGAGTTTCGGTGTTTGTGGGCGACGTAGCGGCGCCCGGCGTAGACGGATTCAGTGGTGTCACGGGTGCTGCGACGTTTTGTCGCGATGTTCGTAAGCATTCACAATGGCTTGCACTATTCGGTGACGGACGATGTCGCGTCCGCCTAGTTGCGCGAAAGCGATATCGGGCACACCGTCGAGTGTTTGCTGGACGTCACGTAAACCGCTTTTTCCACCTGGAACGTCGATTTGGGTGACATCTCCGGTTACGACCACTCGAGAGCCGAAGCCAATTCGGGTGAGAAACATTTTCATTTGTTCGGGAGTAGTGTTTTGGGCTTCGTCGAGGATGATGAAGCTGTCGTTCAGTGTTCTGCCGCGCATGAACGCAAGGGGGGCAACCTCAACAGTGTTTTTCTCGAAGAGTCTTTCTGCTGCCTCCACGTCATACATGTCATACATGGCGTCGTACAGAGGACGGAGATAGGGGTCTACTTTGGCCATTAGGTCTCCAGGTAAAAACCCAAGACGTTCTCCTGCTTCTACGGCTGGTCGAGTGAGAACGATCCGACGCACTTGTTTCGTTATGAGTGCTTCGACCGCTAGTGCCACTGCCAGCCAGGTCTTTCCGGTTCCTGCGGGGCCTATAGCAAAGGTGACGATGTTGTTTCTTACGGTTTCAACGTAAGCCTTCTGCCCTGCACTCTTTGCTCGGATGATGCGACCGTTCGGTGCTTTGAGAACACGGGTGGAGAGGACTTCGCTAGGGCGTTCATCGGATTTGACCATGTCGATCATGCGTGTGACTTCCGCTTCGCCTAGACGTTGTCCGCCTTCTAGAACTTGAACGAGTTCGGAGAAGACCTGTCCGACTATTGGTGCTTCTGGTCCTTCGACAGTGATTTCGTTACCTCTGACATGGATCACAGCTGCGTTGAAGTGGTCTTCTACGATCCGTAGATGTTCATCTCGTTGCCCGAGAACGCCAACCATGAGATGGTTCCCTGGCACATGAATTCTGACTTGGGTGTCGCTCAAATCCACTCCTGGGACCACGAACTAACACTGGAGGCTAGCGCCACGAGGGGTCCTCGCGATGTCCAAATGTTAAACACCGATTGTTGCTCGTCCTCGGCTGCAAAGTTGAGCACTTAAAAAGTGTCAGAAACGGGCATGGCCGCGAGGTTGCGTTTCAAGAACTCGACCTGCAACAACAAGATGTTCTCTGCTACTTCTTCTTGTGGAGTCATATGGGTGGTATTTGAAAGAGGCAGCACTTCGTGAGGGCAGCCTGCGGCTAATAGTGCTGCTGATAACTGAAGCGTGTGAGCTGCCACCACATTGTCGTCTGCGAGTCCGTGGATGAGCATGAGCGGTCGTCGTAACTTCTCCGCTTCTTCGAGCAGGGAGGTGTTCTTATAGTTGTCTGGTTCTAGGTCAGGGTGACCTAAATATCGTTCGGTGTAGTGAGTGTCGTAGAGCCGCCAGTCTGTGACCGGTGCGCCTGCTACTGCTGCGTGGAAAAGGTCTGGTCGTCGGATTACTGCAAGGGCTGCAAGGTAACCGCCAAAGGACCACCCGCGTATACCGACTCGGGATAGATCCACCTTCCCTGAGTAGAGTTCGTCGACTGCTTGTAGAGCTTCGATCTGTGCTTGAAGGATGGGGGTGGCTATGTCGCCGCGGATCATTCGCTCCCACCCATTGCCTCTCCCTGGTGTACCTGGGCCGTCGGTGACGACGACACAGAATCCTTGGTCAGCGAACCATTGCGACAACAGATAACTGTTGCGGCTTTGCATTACCCGCTGGGCATGCGGGCCACCGTAGGGATCCAACAGAACGGGGAGCGGTTCTTGAAAATCAACTGTGGGGAACACAACAGCGGTATGTGATTGGAGGGAGCCGGTTTGGTGGAACCTGACGTCAGGTTCGACGAGAGGCACAGCCGCAAACGAATCAATGACCCATAGATCATCACCTTTCGCAACAGTTGTTGCGGTCGCGTGTTGCATAGAACTGTGCTGAGTCACCACAACTGAGTGCGATGCGTTCGCGTAGGTGACCCCATCTTCAGCTGAGTGGAGTTGGTTACCTTCGTCACCGTAGGACCAGAGGTTGATGGTGGTTGGGTCTACCGAAGCGGTGTACTTGATGCTTGTTTCGTCTAAGTCCACAACAGACCGAACCCACTGATCGGGCGGCGATATTGGCGCGCCGTCAAGCAGTAAAGAGCGGGTGGCGCCGTGCTCTTGGATTGTCAGCCATCCATCGCGCCAACGTCGAGGAGTACCGGGAACTATCTCCACCCAGTCGGGATCTGTGATCTCTGCCACGCTGACGGTTTCGCCGGTCTCAACTTGCACTTCGAGTATTTTCATCGATCGCTGATCTCGGGTTTGTACTGTCAGGGTGAGTGGTTCGTGATCACGCCATGTCACATCAACTAGGTATGGGTAGCCAAGACGATCCCAGTCGACCTCTACTTGAGATGAATCTGAGACGTCAATCACATACATTTTGACGTCGGCGTTGTTTGTTCCCGCTGCTGGATAGCTGATCGCCCGCGGTGTGTCACCGGGTTCGTTTGGTGCCGATATATGCCAGATGTTGACGTCGGTTAGGTCCACTCGAGCAACGGCAAGTTTCCGACTCGTCGGGTCCCACCAATGACCTCGATTCCTCCTCATTTCTTCGGCGGCTACGAATTCTGCGCTGCCCCACGACACAACAGCATTGTCTTCGGTAATTAGCGGTTCTGCTGGTTTCGAGCCATCGGTGGGGGCCGACCACAGGCTGTTTTGGACTACGAATGCAACTAGTTGGCCATCCCCAGATAGACGAGGGTCGAAAGCGCCGGTTGAGTTTTCGATGGTTACGCAGGTCTCGTTCGCGAGGTCCGCCACGAACAGCTCACCTCCGAGAGGGAATGCCACTTTCGATCCGGCATTACTCGTTGCATATGAGGTGATCCCTGCAGCGCTTTCGCGTACTCGTTCGCGGCGCTCTCGTTCAGCAGCGGGGATCACACCGTCGACATCTTTTGCCAGTTCTCTCGGATCCACGACAACTCGTTCCGCTCCAGTGGAGGTATCGAGTGCCCACAAAACGTTGACTGGGTCATCGGGTCCCGAGCTTCGCAGAAACAACACGTATCTGCCTTCTCCTATCACTGTGAAGTCGCGTGGAACCCCCAAACTGAAGCGTTGTGTACGCGCATATTGTCTTGGAAAGGTGTCAGGCACACTGAAGAAGGTAGCCCTCGTTACCCTCAATAGTGTGCTGATACCTGATCCACAATCGTTCGAAGAGTTGTCCGACTCGAAAAAGGCCCTATGGGCCAAATATGGATCAGGGAAAGATCCTCTTTTTGTTCAAACACTTGGTCTCGTCGTTGACGAGGTCCGGTTGGACTATTGCCGTCTCTCGTTGCCCTTCCATCCCAAACTCCTCCAGGCCGGTGGGTCTGTCCACGGGGGTGTCATATCAACACTTGTAGATACCGCTTGTGTACCAGCCGTGGGAAGTGGGTTTGACCAGGCTCGTCCCTACAGCACTATTTCTATGCAGGTGCAGTTTTTGTCGGGGACCTCAGACAGCGATTTAGTTGCTGTTGGTTGGGTGACCCGCAGAGGGAAGTCAATCGCTTTTTGCAATGCAGCCGTGCAGACAGCAGATGGTAAGCCGTTGGCGACTGCAGCTTTGACCTTCAAGATTTAGATCACTAGATATGCAGAAGAATTAGTCGCCGCCAGTAGTCACTGCAGCTGAGGTCACTTCGTCCACATTGGGGTTAACTAATACTGAGGAGCCGATTTGCACCGTGGGAACAACTTCGTTTCCTTGGGCGTGACTTCGCACGAACGCAGCTGCTTCTGGGTCTTCCCAAATGTTGCGGTATGTGATCGTTAGATTCGTTGACGCCAGCTGACGTTCTAACGCCATGCAAAACCCGCAGCCTGGACGCCAAAAGAAAGTGATCTCTGTATCGGTGGTGCTCATCTCCCTGCTGCCTTCAGAGTTTCATAAATTTTCTTGCAGTCTGGACAGACAGGAAATCTTTCTGGGTTTCTGGTGGGTACCCACTTTTTCCCACACAGCGCTCGTACTGGAGTTCCAGTCACCGCAGATTTGGTCATGTCGGTCTTGTTGACATAGTGAGCGAACCGTTCGTGGTCGCCTTCGTCAAGCAGTTCCTCTGATTTTTGATCTATGACTGTCACGTCCGACATTTCGATCTCTCAGTCTAGACATCCTGATGTTAGGTATGGTGCGGAGAGGAAGCTATTCCGAATTGTGGGGGAAAGTGACTAACCGGTCTCATAGCGTCGATTCCGCAGCCGGTTGGGTAGTAGTCGCGGCTACGGCAATTTCGACCTTCGCTGTGTTCGGTGTCGTTTACAGTTTCGGCGCCGTCTTCACAGCGATCAGAGACGAATTCGGTGTCGGTAAGGGGCAAGCGGCCCTGTTCTTCTCGATCACAACTTTCATCTACTTCATTCTTGGGGTGTTTACTGGCCGACTAGCGGATCGATATGGGCCCAGACCGGTGCTCCTGGTGGGTGCAGTGGCAATGGGTGCAGGATTGTTTCTCACATCGTTGGTGAACAACATCATCGTCGGCTACCTGACCTATGGCATCGGCGCAGGCATCGGCGTTGGATGCGCTTATGTTCCCATGGTCGCCGCGGTAGGAGGATGGTTCGAACGCGACCGAACGAAAGCTATGGGGGTCGCTGTAGCGGGCATTGGAGTCGGCACCCTGGTCGGAGCTCCGCTCGCAAAACAGTTAGTGGTCTCCTATGGCTGGAGGACAACCTTTGTTGCATTAGGAATCGGATCGGCAGCCCTTCTGGCTTTAGCTTCCATAGGCGCTAGACGACCCCCGGGCACGGGCGCTCAAGAAGCACCGCCCCCACTTCGGCTGTTGCTTCGCGATCATCGGTTCACATGGCTCTACACGTCGATGACTTTTCTGAGCGCTGGTCTCTTCGTGCCCATGATTTATCTCGACGACTACTTAGAAGCACAAGGCAAAACCGGGGGCGCGTTGTTGATCGGAATCATCGGCGCAACTTCAGTGGTTGGCCGTCTCGCTCTTGGAGCCGTTGGAGCAAAAGTTGACTTGCTGAAGCTCTACCAATCATGCGTAGCGGCGCTCGGCGCGAGTTATGTGATCTGGATTTTCGCTGGCGCGAATTACACGACGCTCGTCATCTTCGCTTTGTGTATGGGGGCCGCATACGGCGGTTGGATCGCGCTCTCCCCCGCTGTTACCGCGTATCTCTTTGGCCCTGTAGGGCTCGGAGGGGTGCTTGGTGCCCTATATACCTCCGCTGGGATCGGTGGACTAATTGGGCCACCTGTGATTGGTGTTGTTATCGATGGCACCAATTATGAAACCGCTATCGGATTGGCGATTGCCTTCTCAGCGATCTCTCTCGTATTGCTCAGGACAGCAACTCGAGCATCCGCACCAATCATTGCGGAAGGCGTGGAGTCCGACGGTGATGTTCAACAAACCGGGTCTGCGGCAAGCGCCTGGTTAGTTCCTTCTCCCCAGGGTGGGATGCGGCTCATCCGTCGGTGAGAACTGGAGGGTCTGACCAGCCGATTTCTGCGCATCCCTCCAAATACCATTGAAGTACCGATCCGGCATCAGTCACGGATTCCACGTTTCCGTCTTCGTCTAGGTTCAGATTGGCTCCATAAATTTGGAACCAGACGTCAGTAACTTCGGTGTTGTCTTCCGGAACGAGAAGAGTGTGAACTGATCCGGCTGGCTCATATAAGAACGAGCCCGCACGATTCACGTATTCGCTTTCCTTGTAATGCCAGCTGCCGCTCATTGTGTAGGCATACACCTGACCGGTATGACGATGGGTTTGCACCGCGGTGCCTGGTTGGAACCTCGTGCGAACGATCCACAAACTCTCACTGATCTTTGCCGTCAATAATTTCACTTCGTTGCCGCGGCCGCTATCAATCCAGGGCAGGTCATCTTCTCCGCGGTGAATCGCGCTCGGCTCAAGTTCAATCATGGTCATAGTGTTCCCCTTCGATATAGCTGATGGTAGTGGTCACTCTTCTGGTCCGAAGATCAAATCAAAAACCTCATCTGCTTTCCGTTCGTGGTTGCGATGCACAAGCAGTTGCGGATTTCCATCGATTGCCCATCGAATTCCCCGCGCGTCGAGACGGTTTGTTAATTCAGCTATCTGGTCAACTGTGAGATCGTCGAGTTCATATGCCGGGCCTTCAGTGGCTGCAATGTCAAAAATATCGATCTCTTCAGAAATCAATCCCGCCGACGCAAGTTGCTGGGCCTGCTCAGAGAGCTTCTCTTCGACTTCGCCCTCTACCAACTCGCCTTCAAGAATTTCTTCGTCATCCATAACAGTGATTATGGCGTCCTTTGGGCCCTAGCCTGCACATATGGGTGTCGGCAGATTTGACTCGCTATTGCTGCTGTCGTTCGGTGGTCCCGAAAGCTCCGACGACGTCATGCCGTTTCTGCGCAACGTCACCGCTGGACGCGGAGTCCCTGACGAGCGTTTAACGGTCGTAGCCGAACAGTATGAACTTTTTGGTGGCAAGAGCCCTATCAACGACCTTAACCAAGAGTTGTTGCACGCCCTCAACGAAGAGTTAGCCAGCAGGGGCCATGAAATAGCGACGTTTTGGGGGAACCGGAACTGGAATCCATTCGTTGCTGACACGATCGCAAATCTTAAATCGTTAGGGCACAAATCCGCCGTTTGTCTGGTGACCTCCGCATTCAGTTCTTATTCAGGCTGCCGTCAATATCACGAAGATCTGGAGCGGGCATGCGGCGACGTGCCCGATGCACCAGATATTCACCGCGTCAGGGTGTACTGGGATCACCCAGATTTTCTGGGCGCGGCCGCTGAACTATTAGCTGAACGTCGTGACGCCGCTGGTCTCTCACCGGAAACGCCTGTATTGCACTCTGCGCACAGTTTGCCGCTGTCGATGGCCGCTACGTGTGACTACCAGCAGCAACTAAACGAGGCTGCGTCAATAGTGAATGATCTCGCAGGGATGAGCGGACCATGTGAAGTCGTGTTTCAGAGTCGGAGCGGCCCACCGTCAGTTCCTTGGTTGACACCAGACATAGATCAACGGATTCATGAGCTAGCTGAGCAAGGGCAGCGTGAACTCCTGGTGCATCCCCTGGGGTTTGTTGCCGACCACATGGAAGTTCTATTCGACCTCGACACCCAAAGCGCTGCAGCCGCGAACGAAGCCGGCATCAAGATGGTGCGGACACCGACAGTAGGAACTCACCCGCGGTTTGTTTCGATGTTGATTGACTTGGTAGAGGAAGCCGCCGGTTTACGCTCCGACCGTCCGAGCTTAAGTAAAAGTGGTCCTCAACCCGACAAATGCAACTCCCAATGCTGCCCTTCGCCGACGCGGCCAAGTAGCTGAATTAACCCGCAGCTTTGAACCGGTCAGCGATCGGTCCCGCGTCACCAGAAATCCAATGACTCCGGCAACGCAATTCGTAGGTCACTTGAGCAGTCGAGCCATCATCAATGAGCACGACATCGCCGTCATACACCTGCACCCCATCGTGAAGTCGGGCGTTGTGAGTGGCGGCCTTGCCGCACCAGCAGCGAGCCTGTACTTGAAGTTCAAGACGCTCATCTGCGATTTCAAGTAGTCGCGCCGAACCCGGGAACAATTTGCCGCGAAAGTCAGTCAACAATCCAAAGGCATAAACATCAACATCGAGTTCGTCAACTACTTGAGCGAGTTGTTCCACTTGTGCGTCGGTGTAGAACTGCGCTTCGTCACACACCAAGTAATCCAACGCGCCATGCGCCGTTTGATGACTCGTCGCTAGGGCTTGAAAGTCCAACGTTGGATGAACTTCGACTGCCGGAGTGGACACGCCCAACGCGCTTGATACATGCGCCCCAGCTCGGTCGTGCATACTGCACAGCAGACCAGTAGACGTCGCCGACAGGTTATGGTGAATTTGCAGCGCAAGCGTCGACTTCCCTGACGACATAGTTCCGAACGAGAATCTGAGGCTTCCCATGGTCAACAAATTACACAGATGTGATACGCCATGAGACCACTTATCCGCATCCGCTAGTGCTTCCACATGATCGACAGCTGTAACAGCTGCCCGCCCGCACCATTTGATCGCCGCAGGTAGAACAGAGCGGCGCGTCGTTCAAGGTTGCTGCGGTGATATCTGGTGGGTCCGGGGTCGGCGCAACTCCGATCGCTGTTTCCACGGTCGCTTCTTCTAAGCCGGGCAGATGTTGTTCCATGCGTTCGTCGCTGGACAAAATTCCAAGTCGCTGGCGTTCGTCAATTGACAAGTACTCCAACGCTAAGCGACGAAAAATATAGTCAACCAAACTGCTCGCAATTCTCAGTTCGGGGTCATCGGTGATTCCTGCCGGTTCGAACCTAACGTTTGTGAACGCTTCAACGTATGAACGTAACGGAACGCCGTATTGCAATCCGTGGCTTACCGAAATTGCAAAGGCGTCCATAATCCCGGCCAGGGTTGAGCCTTGCTTCGCCACCGTAAGGAACAGTTCCCCGGGGCGACCATCGTCGTATTCACCAACGGTCATATAGCCATGGCAATCAGCAACCCGAAACGAAAAGGTTTGTGATCGTCGCGTACGCGGGAGCTTTTCACGCTCGGGTATCAACTGGGCGTCAACGATGGCAGCGTTGACTGCTTCTCTGACCTTCTCCTCAGCGTCTCTGCTGGTTGATAAGGGTTGACCGACTTTGCAGTTATCTCTGTAGATCGCTACGGCTTTGAGGCCGAGCTTCCAGGATAAAAGATGCAGATCCTCTACATCCTCAATGGTCGCGCTTTCTGGCAAGTTGACGGTTTTTGAGATAGCTCCGGAAACAAAGGGTTGCGCGGCTGCCATCATCCTGAGGTGTCCTTCATGATGAATGACGTTGTCACCCATTGAACACTCGAAAACAGGTAGGTGACTTTCGAGTAGGTGTGGTGCACCGACGATACTGCCCCCTTCAAGTAGGTAGGTTGCAATGTCGTTTCGTTGCTGCTCGTTATATCCCAAGCGGCTCAGTGCTCGTTCAACGGTCTGGTTGACAATTGTGAGGTCACCGCCCCCGACGAGCTTTTTGAATTTGATAAGTCCGAGATCTGGTTCGATGCCTGTGGTGTCGCAGTCCATCATGAACGAAATAGTTCCGGTCGGAGCTATAACGGTGGCTTGCGAGTTGCGAATCCCGTGCTTTTCGCAGCCCTCGACGACATAATCCCATGACGATCTCGCTGCCGCTATGAGATCTTCGGGCGCTACCTCTGACACCGAGTCCAGCGCCTCTCGATGGAGTTGGAGCACCTGACGCATCGGATCGCTATTGGAGGAATATCCCGCGAACTCATCGACTCGTTGGGCAAGGTCAACGGAAGTTGCGTATGCCTCGCCAGTCATGAGGGCTGTTACCGCTGCTGCCCATGCACGAGCTGGTTCGGAGTTATACGGCAACCCGAGTGCCATAAGCATCGCGCCCAGGTTGGTGTATCCCAATCCAAGCTGGCGAAAATCTCGCGATGTTTGGGCGATGGCAGGCGTTGGGTAGTCCGCGTTTCCGACCAATATGTCTTGGGCAGTGAAAACAACTCGAACAGCCTGGCGAAAGCCATCCAAATCGAACCGGTCGTCCCGTTCACTGTCTAGAAACGCCAGCAGGTTCAGGCTTGCTAGGTTGCAGGCAGAGTTGTCGAGGTGAAGATATTCACTGCAGGGGTTCGATGCGTTGATCGGACCGGTGTTTGATGCTGTGTGCCACTTGTTGATAGTGGTGCTGAACTGGATTCCGGGGTCGGCACATTCCCAAGCCGCTTCTGCTATTTGGTGGAACAGCACGCGTGCGTTGTAACGCTTGATGACTCGTCCATCAGTTCTGGCAGTGACGCTCCACTCTTCGTCTCGTTCCACGGCCTGCATGAACTCGTCACTCAACCGCACCGAGTTATTGGCGTTTTGGTATTGAACTGAATGAACGTCTGCACCGTCTAAGTCCATGTCGAACCCGGCGTCGCGTAACACTCTGGCTTTGCGTTCTTCGAGCGCTTTACACCAAATGAACTCTTCTACGTCGGGATGATCGACGTCTAAGAGCACCATTTTCGCTGCACGACGAGTTTTGCCGCCGCTCTTGATGGTGCCCGCTGAAGCATCAGCTCCTCGCATGAAGCTCACCGGACCGCTCGCTTCTCCCCCACCTCTCAGTGCTTCATCCGAGCCTCGGATCCTCGACAGGTTGACACCTGCGCCAGATCCGCCCTTAAAGATGCGACCCTCTTCTGCATACCAGTTCAGAATCGAGTCCATGTCGTCATCGACGGACAGGATGAAGCACGCCGATGCTTGTTGGGGAACGTCAGCGACACCAATGTTGAACCACACTGGGCTATTGAATGCGCAGTATTGATGCAACAGCAACCATGCCAACTCCGCTTCGAACGTGTCCGCTTCTGCGACGTCTGCGAAGTAACCATCTTTTTCGCCCCATTGCCGGATAGTCGCTGTGACTCTCTCCACGACCTGACGCAGCGATGCTTCGCGTTCGGGGGCCCCTAGAGCCCCTCGGAAGTATTTTTGGGCCACGATGTTTGAGGCGGTAGCGCTCCAGTTCGATGGGAATTCAATATCGGACTGTTCGAAACTTATGGAACCATCAACGAAGTTCGTTAGTTTCGCGTCGCGTTGTTCCCATTCGACAGTGTTATATGGATCAACATCTGATCCACAGAAGTGACGTTCGAGACGTCGAGAAGCTAGTGAAGCCGATTGGTCAGACGTGACGGTCATCGATTTCTCCGTTGGTAAGTGGCCCACACATTGTGGTTTGCGACGGGTCGGAGGCCCGCCCAGAGGGTGTAGTTCTGCTTCGCCCTGACCTCGAAGCTCGGAACTCCTTTGTGCGCCAACAACGAAAAGCTCGGTAAGAGCCTTCGATTAGTCGGTTGCACTCCTTCCGCTGGTTGGTCACCCAACCCGTCGCACTCCTGAATGTAGGAACAATTGCTTGTGGACCGATAGAGGGATAACGAAAAAGTTCTGTGGGTGAGTTGGGGATTTCTTCGGCTAGTTCTACACACCTTTTTGAACCGGCACGCGCCGTGGTCAACGAATGTTGACCTCTTCGCTTGAAATCTGCGTGGCTCGTCAGCGTTGCCGACATCAGTTAGGGCTGTGAACTGGGGAAACAGCCTCTCGTTCGCGTTGTGTCGCCGCAGAGGTTGGGAGTTGATGACCTGGTTTCTCTCAAAGCGGCGCTCCGTTGTGTGATGAGTGCCTGTGGAGAACCACTGATTGTGGTGACAACTTTCTCGGGCTGTATTTGTGTGTTTGGGTCCCCAAGTGATGCTTTGTCGTGTCAACATCAAGGAGTGCACCAGATATTTCCGCCACCTGTCGCTGAAGTTGAGGCCGATGAGGTTTACCGCGACCAGAGATCTCCTGTGGGAGGTCGGCCTTGGGTGATGATGAACATGGTGTCGACCATTGACGGCGCCACTGAAATCGATGGGGTGTCTGCTCCTCTGGGAAGTCCTGGAGATAAGGATATTTTCGGAACTATTCGAACACTTCCTGACATCATCTTGGTGGGAAGTGCCACCGCAGTGTCTGAGCACTACAACCCTCCTTCGACCAGTGTGAGTACTAAAGCTAGACGCCTGGCAAACGGGGCATGGCCAGTCGCTCGTATCGCAGTCATCAGCAGTCGACTCGACTTTGACTTGACGCTCCCTATGTTTCAGAGGCCATCTCAGCGTCCACTTGTAATAACAACAGTCGATGCTGATCCCTTGAAACTTGAACAAGTGGCGGTACATGCCGATCTGATCCGATGCGGGAGCGGTTCGGTCGATTTTCCCCAAGCACTGCGTGAGATGAACGAACTTGGCGCTCAACGGGTGCTCTCCGAAGGCGGGCCTTCGCTCAACGGCGCATTGCTTAGAGACGAGCTGGTTGATGAAGTCTTCTTGAGCGTGGCGCCCATGATGGGTGGAAGCAACCAACGGGGTATCGCTCGTGGAGAAATTCCTCATATTCATGAACTTGAGTTGCGGCACGTGTTGACTGAGGATCATTTCCTATTCCTCAGGTACACCAGAGCAGCCGACATGCCTGCAACTCAATAGCTTTATTGCCCATCTACGGAAGCAGCAGGGCTTGTCCCGCAATCAGCGCGTGACCATTATTTAGAGTCGCTATGCGGTCAACCAGAGGTCGAACGTCGCCAGTTGGTTGCATCTTTCGGGCAATTGACCAGAGAGTGTCACCTGGTTTCACAATTACGATCTGGCCCGCCGCGAGTGATTCACCTGCAGCGCTCTCAATTAACGTCCGAGCTTCTGGTCTTTCCGCTGAACGGTCGCTATTTGACAACCCGGCAGCACTCGACATCATCCATAGCAGCCCCACTAGCAGGGTCAAGCAGGTAATGCGGCGTCTCCAATAGATGGCCTGCGTCTGGCGACGAATTCCGGTCTGCGGGATCGAAACTGGACCTTCTGTAACTGTATCCACTAGATGGAGATGGCGATTTCGCGTTAATTCTCTCTGCTCTTCGTCGAACTGTTCTATTTCTGCTCTAAGTACTGCAACCATCGTATTTCCCTAAACTGCGGGGCCTTTCAAGGCTCTTCGGCTCTGAACTAATTGTTCTAGAGGGGTGTGACACCGGTTTTCACCCAATGAGGCGTTGGCGAACACTTGTTCGACTAAACCAGAACACTTGTTCGATGTCAAGTAAAAATCGAACGTGTGTTTGCCCATCTATGATCCTACTGGTACCGTCATAACGAACAAACGTTCGCTGTTGGAGAAAGAGTTGTCGTCATGGCTGACCACACAATCACAGATCGCCAAAGAGCCATTCTCGAATTCATAGAATCGACAATGCGGGACCGCGGGTATCCCCCGGCGGTACGCGAAATTGGCGCCGCAGTAGGCCTCAACTCCCCCAGCACTGTCCACTCCCATCTAGCGCAATTAGAAAGTGCTGGATACCTCCGGCGAGACCCAACGAAACCTCGAGCTATTGAAGTGTGTTTCGACGCTTCCTCCGGTGCCATAGCCGAACGTCGCCCTACTCGTCACGTACCTCTCGTGGGCGAAGTTGCAGCAGGGACCGACGTATTAGCGCAAGAGAATGTTGAAGAACTCGTCCCTGTTCCAGAAGATTTCACTGGAGACGGAGAACTCTTCATGTTGAAGGTGAGGGGCGACTCAATGATCGAAGCGGGCATCTTGGATGGAGACTTCGTAGTCGTCAATCGGCAAAATTCTGCGACAAATGGAGACACAGTCGTTGCTGGCATTCCAGGAGACGAGGCGACCGTTAAGACCTTTACCAAACAGGGCGATGTTGTGACCTTGATTCCAGCAAATTCAACGCTGGAGCCCATGGTGTTTAATGTCGCAGAGGTAGCGATCTTTGGTCGTGTCGTTACGGTAATGCGCCGGTTATAGCCATACCCCAGTTGGTTGTATCTGAAAATCGAGCGTAAGTGTCAGAGTTGTGATGGACTGCATCCGTGTTTACACCTGCTCCAAATCCACCAACTGACCTTGATTCCTCCGAGAACATGTGGATCCCCGTCCGATCCGGAACAGTTTTTGTTGAACCGGGTGCCGGCCTAATCCAGTCGGAACAGCCTCCGATGGACGCCCCCACTTTCTTTCTGGGGGTAATGGATAACGCGGCTGTTTACGCAATTGATCTTCACGAATGTGCCGACGAAGGCGACCTTGAGCCAGTTCATCTAAGGAAGCTTTATGGCCGAATTCCAGATGAAGAGTGGGTTGTTGCGGGACGGGCTGAGCAGATCGTTAACTACGAACGAACTCATATCTATTGTGGTCGATGCGCAACTCCTACTGAGACGAACCCTCACGATCGCGGCAAAGTCTGTCCGAGTTGTAAACACATGGCGTTCCCGCGTCTGAGTCCAGCAATGATTGTGCTCGTAGAAAATGATGACCAAGTGCTGCTCGCCTGGGGACGTCAATTTCCGGGTCGTTTTTTCAGTACTCTCGCCGGTTTCGTAGAGCCGGGTGAAAGCCTCGAACAGGCAGTTGAACGAGAGGTGATGGAAGAGGTCGGCGTACAAGTGAAAGATGTTCGTTACTTCGGGAGTCAGCCGTGGCCGTTCCCTCATTCGTTGATGTGTGGTTTCCACTGCACCTATGAGTCAGGTGAAATTTCTATTCAGGAAGATGAGATAGTCGAAGCGGGCTGGTTCCACGCGAGCGATTTGCCGCCGTGTCCTATCGGAGGTATGTCTATCGCTGGTTGGTTAATTCAGGATTGGCTGGAACGACAGGGTGTCGCCTAACGGCTTTCTGGTCGAACCCGGATGAGGCCCTGTTGAGCAACAGTTGCTACCAGTTCACCGTCGGCGGTGAAAACATCACCCGTCGCTAGGCCTCGAGTGCCCTTGATCTGGTGCGGGGCTAGGTCAAACAGGAGCCATTCGTCGGCCCGAACCGTTCGATGAAACCATACGGAATGGTCCAACGAGGCAGCCATGTAGACGTCGTCCCATGCCAGCTCGCTGGATTCGTCTCCAACTAGCGACTGCGCTGGGTGCGCTGTCACTATGGCATCCATCGGATTTGTATCCGACAGGTACGCCAGAGCTGCGAAATGTTCGTCCGTCGTGTCACCGATTGAGCCGGTGAACTTAGTCCACACGCGGTGAGAGGCCGGGTCGGTGGACTCGTGCTCAAGACGTGCGTCTACGCCAATACCCCAATCTATTTTTTTTGACTCTTCAGGCAATCTCAGATCTGTGGGTATCGATGAAGTAGAGATATCGGGACCTTTTTCGTCACGTTGGAAGGAGCATGAGAGATTGAGTATCGCTCCCCCACTTTGTCGGGCAACAACTCGTCGAGTAGAGAAACTTCTGCCGTTTCGAAGTCGGTCAACCTCATAGCGAACCGGTTCGTTCGGATCGCCGCCCAAAATAAAATATGCGTGGAGTGAATGAATATTGTGCCCTTCGATGTCGATCGTTCTCATCGCTGCGCATACGGATTGAGCAATTACCAAACCGCCGTAGATACGCCCCCATTCATACAGTGGGCTCTCTCCTACAAAGGCATCTGCTCCATGAGGTTCAAGTGACAAAATTTTTGAAGCTTCGGTCATGTCCGATGCCATATCACTCCATCAGCGGTGTCTTCGACAGCGATTCCTGATTCCGCTAGTTGATCTCTGATGCGGTCCGCCGCGTCAAACTCGCCGTCGGATCTAGCCTTTTGACGTTCCTCGATCAGGCGTTCGATCTGTTCGTTGTCTGGACCGTCACCGGAGGTTCCGTCGTCCGAGCCGATTTTGATACCTAAAGCAGCAAATAACGTCAATGCGGTGCGAGCTCGAAGTGCCGCCATGTGCATGTCACCGTTGTCTAAGTCGCTGTTTGCTTCGCGTACAAGGCTAAAAGCTTGGTCCAGTGCCGCTGGAGTACCAAAATCATCGTCCATTGCTTCTTTAAATGCATTGATGGACTCCGGTATCGTCTCCCTACTCGCTAGATCAATATCTGAAGCTGCCATGCGTCGATGGAAAGCATCTAGGCGATCTACCGCCGTTGCTGCCGCCGAAAGGGCATCTCTGCCCATTTCCATAGCTCGTCGATAATGAGTTTGCAGAGCCAGAAGACGCAATGCTCTGGGCCCGGAGGTGTCTATCGCTTCTGCCAAATTAGTGAAGTTGCCCAGCGACTTGGACATTTTCTCACCTGCAACGTTGACCATTGCGCTGTGTACCCAGTGGCGCGCAAAGGGTTGTCCAGTTGCGGTGACTTGAGCCCATTCGTTCTGGTGGTGCGGGAAACACAAATCGTCGCCACCCCCGTGAATGTCGAAATCGGGACCAAGGGCACTGAGCGACATGGCAACGCACTCCGTGTGCCATCCCGGCCGTCCTATACCCCAAGGCGTCTCCCACGATGGTTCGCCGGGCTTTGCTGCCTTCCATAGCGCAAAGTCGAGAGGTGACCTTTTGTCGGCGTCCACGTCTACTCGCTGACCGGCGTCGTCGAGAAGTTGGTCCAACGAACGACCAGCGAGTCGCCCATACTCGCTGAGGCCTTCCACTGAGAAGTAAACACCTTTGTCAGGCACAACATATGCGGCGTCGCGGTTTACGAGGTCATGAATGATGTCAATCATTCCGTCTATGAATTGAGTGGCGTGAGGACGCGATTCCGCGGTGATAATCCCGAGCCGTTCCATCTGTTGGTCATACGCAACTGTGAACTCGGCTGCGACTTCTGGTTCGGTTCGTCCTTCATCGTCGGCTCGAGCGATGATTTTGTCATCAATGTCGGTGACGTTTGACGCAACTGTGACGTTGTAGTCGCACCACTCCAGGTACCTCCGGATCATGTCATATGTAAGCGCTGTTCGACCGTGACCAAGGTGGGGTATGTCGTAGACAGTGGGGCCACACACGTACATTGCTACTTCGCCCTCTGCGCGAGGGACGAACGGCACTTTTTGGCGCTCCATGGTGTCGTATATCTGAAGTGTCACGTCGATCTCTGTACCTGGGATGAGTTCTCTGAGTTTGGGGCAAATAGGTGTTCATTCGCAGGGTACCGCTAGCCCTGGGGGGAATAGTGCGTCATTAAATCGATCATCCCTCAACAACCAACAGTTCGCTTCAAATTCACTGTCTATAGGCGTGCCATCGGACGCTTAACCGACCAGACTGACGGCGTGTCCGTGTTTTTGTATCGACTAGGCCGCGCCTGTGTTCAGCATCGGTGGCGAACCATCGGTGTGTGGCTCATCGCCGCCGTTGCTCTCATCGGTCTCAACAACGCTGTTGGAGGGAAGATGACCAACGGTTTCGTTGTTCCTGGCCTCGACAGTCAAGAAGCGTACGATCTGTTAGCAGAGCAGTTTCCAGCGGAAGGCGGCATCAGCGCGCAGGTTGTAATCGAAGCACCGACTGGTTCTCTCCTCAGCGACCCAGCTCAGCAAACCGCGATCACCGCTATGGCCCAGGCATTTCAATCGATTGAGGGCGTGGAGGTGGTCGTTCCACCGCTTCTTGGTCAAACGGTTAGCGAGAACGGCACGATTGGTCTCTTTCGTATCGGTTATCACCCCGATTACCTCCCCTCCTTGGCGATGCTCGAAACCCTCGAGGAAACTGGTCGTGATTCCATCGGCAGTGGATCTGCTTTACGAATCGAGTTCGGCGGGGACCTGTATAACGCCACAGAACAACCTGAAACTGGGCTTGGGGAGCTACTAGGTCTTGCTTCAGCCGTACTGGTGTTGCTCTTAGCTTTTGGAAGCGTCGTGGCGATGGGGCTACCCATCGGCTTGGCCTTGTTCGGTTTGACCTTGGGGATTGGGGGGATAATCGGTCTGGTTGCCATAGGAATGGACGTGCCAGAGTGGACGCCCAACATGGCTTCAATGATCGGTCTGGGCGTGGGTATTGACTATGCGCTGTTCATTGTCACAAGATTCCGAGAAGGTTTAGCAGATGGACTCACAGTTGGTGATGCTGCTGGAAGAGCTAACGCAACCGCTGGTCTCTCAGTAATTTTCGCGGGCGGAACCGTCGTCATCGCGATCTTGGGTCTGGCGATGGCTGGTATCCCGTTTATGACCGCGGCGGCCGTGGCGGTATCCATTGTCGTCGGGCTTATGGTCATAGCTTCTCTCACTATTCTGCCCGCATTGTTGGGGTGGGCTGGACACCGCGTTAACCCAAAAAAGAGTCGCGGCAACATTGTCGTCCATAAAGACAAGAGTCCCGGCAGGTGGCAGCGTTGGGGCGATCACGTCGCTAAACATGCGTGGCCCTACATGCTGTCCACCTTGGCTCTACTCATCGCGCTCACCGCCCCTGTTCTCGATTTGGAATTGGGTTTCCCGGACCAAGGCAACCTTCCCGAAGACCGCACCTCACGCCAGGCTTACGACCTTCTCGCAGAAGGTTTTGGCCCCGGCTTCAACGGGCCTCTGCTTGTCGCGATCGACACTGCAACTGTGGATGACCAGGAACTGCGATCTTTAACTGCAAGCCTGCAAAACAATCCAGGGGTCTCTTTTGTACAGCCACCTCAGCTGAGTCCCGTCGGAGAAGCAGCGACAATTCTCGTATTTCCAACAACTGCTCCCCAAGACCCTCAAACAGTGGAACTACTAAATGAGATTCGGGGCCCAATTTTCTCATCAGTACTAAGCGATGAGGCTCGTGCACACGTAGGCGGAGCAACAGCGTCATTCGCAGACGTATCGGAGAGAGTCCAAAACCGTCTACCAGTGTTCATTGCCGCAGTTATCGCGCTGAGCTTTGTTCTTCTCATGCTGGTATTCCGATCAATTCTTGTTCCGATTAAAGCCGCTTTACTCAACCTGCTATCGATAGGGGCCGCATACGGGGTATTGGTGATGGTTTTCCAGTGGGGTTGGGGACGCAGCCTGATCGGCTTACAAGAAACAGTTCCCATCGTCTCGTTTATTCCTATGTTCATGTTCGCAGTCCTTTTCGGTCTCTCGATGGACTATGAGGTCTTCCTGCTGAGCAGAGTGAAAGAGGAGTACTTGGAAAGCCGGAACAATTCTCAAAGTGTGATCTTTGGGATTTCCAATACAGCACGCGTGATCACATCTGCTGCGCTCATCATGATTTCCGTTTTCTTGGGGTTTGTAGCAAACCCCGACCCGATTTTGAAGATGATGGGCCTCGGTCTAGCAACTGCAATCTTCGTAGACGCCACCATCGTTCGAGTCGTATTGGTTCCCGCATCGATGAAGCTCATGGGAGACGCAAACTGGTGGTTCCCTAAACGGATGGCTTGGTTACCCCGCCTAGACATTGAGGGTGAAGCACGTCTTCCGGCCCGCGAATTTGCTTCAACTGATAGCGGTGCTAACTGACCAGATAAATCCATTGTGAGCTGCATGCAAGGCCAAGCCCGCCAACCAACCAAAACGGACTCTAGCGATGGTGAACATGAGCCCCAGCCAGATCTGGGGACTGACCACCAAGGGTGCTACTAGCAGGGCAGGAAGAGACCAATCCACATCGAAGTTGACGATGTGAATCAGGCCGAAAATCAAGGTGACGATATAGATCACTGCGCGAGGGTTCTTCTCCCACCACGTCTCGACTGCGACGCGTAAGTCTGAGCTGAAAGCAGTGACACCTGCGATAACCGCTAGGAGGAGAACCAACCAAAAGGCTATGCCGTTCGCTCCGGCGAAAAAGATTGCGCCCGCCACCAACGAAAGTGTGACGAGAG
>TARA_B100000686_G_scaffold339534_1_pt1 | contig 21836 bp, 24 predicted proteins | sample TARA_B100000686 | Tara Oceans TARA_B100000686 (sample SAMEA2622733) | marine metagenome | biome: marine biome (ENVO:00000447); feature: marine epipelagic mixed layer (ENVO:xxxxxxxxx); material: "saline water (ENVO:00002010), including plankton (ENVO:xxxxxxxx)" | depth 150 m | reverse complement strand
AGAAGAAGGAAGAGGCTAAGCCAGCGGCGGCGGAGGTGAAACCGGAAGAAAAACAAGAGAAAGCTGAATCTAAAAAAGAAAAATAATTAATTAGGTAAAATAACTTGTGAAAAATTTATTTGTTCATTTTGGCACTATAAAAGGAGCTGTGGGTATTAAAGGTGAATTAAAAATTAAAGTATTTTTACAGAATAAAAACTTAGTTAATAGTTTTAAAAAAGTTTATGATAAAGATAATAAAAAAAATTGGGAAATAAAATTTGTTCGCTTTTATAAAGATGGTGTTGTTGTGAATTTAGATAAAATTCAAGATAGAAATGATGCACAAAAATTAATTGGTACAAAACTTTTTGTAGAAAAAAAATATTTACCTCCATTACAAAAAGAAGAATATTATGCTAAAGATTTAGTTGGTTTTATAGTAAAAAAACAAGATGGAGAAAGTTTAGGATCTGTTGAAGAAATAAATAATTTTGGTGCAGGAGATTTAATTTCAATCAAGAAAAAAAATAATAAAACTTTTTTAATTCCCTTTAATAAGGAAAATATAAAAAAGATAGATTTTAAAAATAAAATTATTACTGTTAATCCGCTTAAAGGAATTCTTTAATATGGGCACTTGGAAAGTTAAAATAATGACTTCTGTCCCTGATATGTTTCCTGGACCGCTTGGGCACTCATTGATAGGCAGGGCTCTAAAAGAAAATATTTGGTCTCTAGAAGTTGTTGATTTGCGAAATTATGCCTATGATACAAGGGGCTCTATTGATGATAAGCCCTACGGCGGTGGTCCAGGTATGATAATTCGCCCAGATGTTATAGAAAAAGGAGTTAAAAAATCTATAGAAAGCATAGAAAATGAAACTCCTTTAGTATATATGACTCCAGGTGGAAAGCCTCTAACCCAGAAAAAAATTAGAAAATACGCTGAAGGACCTGGTTTAATAATTTTGTGTGGTAGGTATGAGGGGGTTGATGAAAGAGTCTTAGATGCTTATAATTTTGAAAAAGTTAGTATTGGCGATTATGTTATATCAGGAGGCGAAGTAGCTGCGATGGTATTAATTGAAGGTTGTATAAGGTTGCTTCCGGAGGTTATTGGAAAAAAGGAAAGTCTTAAAGATGAGAGTTTTAATGATGGGCTCATAGAATATCCTCAATATACAAGACCGCAATTGTGGAAAGATTTGAAGGATAAAGAACACTCAATTCCAGAAATACTTTTATCTGGCGATCACAAAAGAATCGAAGATTGGAGAAAGGAACAATCTATAACTAACACAAAAAAAATTAGACCAGATTTAATTAAAAACAAGAACTAGGTAGAGCTATGAATAATATAGATAAAATATTTGAAAAAGAACAAATTAAAAAATTAACTGAAAAAAAGAGTATACCAAACTTTAGATCTGGCGACACTCTAAAAGTAAATGTTAAGGTGTCCGAAGGAGATCGTTCAAGAATACAGGCATTTGAAGGGGTATGTATTGGAAGGAAAAATAATGGCATTAACTCTTCCTTTACAGTAAGAAAAATATCTCATGGTGAAGGTGTTGAAAGAGTTTTTCCATTATTTAGTTCTATAGTGGATTCAATAGAAGTAATTCGTCAAGGTAAAATAAGACGAGCAAAATTATATTATCTTAGAAAAAGATCTGGCAAAAGCGCTCGTATAGCTGACAAAGATAGAGATGATGAAAAATATCAATATACTGCAAGTGAAAATATTTCTGAAAATTCTCAGGATGAAAAAGTAATAAAAAATGAATCTGCAGCAAGTGAAAAAGAAAGCGTGCAGACACCAAGTGAGGACTTAGATCCTTCAGGAAGTGATGAGCAAAAAGAATAAGGCTTTAACTCTATTTGATAAAATCTGGTTGAATCATCTAGTTGACAAGCAAGAAGATAATAACTCTTGTTTAATATATATCGATAGACATCTTGTTCATGAGGTAACAAGTCCACAAGCATTCGAAGGTTTGCGTAATGCGAATAGAAAAGTTAGGAGACCAAAAAACACATTTGCAGTTGCTGATCATAATGTCCCAACTTCTGATCGTTCAAAGGGTATAGAGAATAAGGAAAGTCGTATTCAAGTTGAAACTTTGGAGAAAAATTGTAAAGACTTTGATGTCACCTTGTTTCCACTCTTAGATAAAAGGCAGGGAATAGTTCATATTGTTGGTCCAGAGCAGGGAATCACGCAACCCGGAATGACGATCGTCTGCGGTGATAGCCACACAGCTACACACGGGGCATTTGGTGCATTAGCATTTGGGATTGGAACTAGTGAGGTGGAACATGTTTTAGCAACTCAAACACTTATTCAAAGCCCAGCAAAAAATATGCGAATAACCATTAATGGCCTAGTCCCGGCTGGGGTAACATCAAAAGATATAATTCTTCATATTATTGGGCATATTGGTACAGCTGGAGGTACTGGCTATGTTATTGAATATGCAGGAGAGGCAATACGTAATTTAAGTATGGAGGGCCGAATGACAATTTGTAATATGAGCATAGAAGGTGGGGCAAGAGCAGGATTGATTGCGCCTGATGAAAAAACCTTTGAATATATTCAAGGAAGGCCCTATGCCCCAAAGGGACAAGACTGGAACAAAGCTTTAGAATTTTGGAAAACATTGCCTTCTGACGAGGACGCAATTTATGAGAAAGAAATTAACATAGACGGAAGTAAAATTATTCCTCAAGTAACATGGGGAACTAGCCCTCAAGATGTTGCACCTATTAACGGCAAGGTTCCAGACCCAAGTCAAATTCAAGATATGAATAGGCGTAAAGCAATAGAGCGTTCTCTCGACTATATGGGGTTAGAGCCTAACCAAAATATTCAAGATATAAAAATAGATAAAGTTTTTATTGGATCGTGCACAAATGGAAGAATTGAAGACCTAAGAGAAGTTGCAAAAATTGTTGATGGAAAAAAAGTAACTATTGATGCAATGATTGTTCCTGGATCAGGATTGGTAAAGGAACAGGCAGAAAAAGAAGGTTTAGATAAAATTTTAATACAAGCTGGGTTTGATTGGAGAGAGCCAGGATGCTCGATGTGTTTAGCTATGAATCCAGACCAGCTAAAACCTAAAGAAAGATGTGCTTCTACTTCTAATAGAAATTTTGAAGGCAGGCAAGGAAGAGAAGGCAGAACGCATTTAGTTAGTCCAGCAGTTGCCGCAGCTTCTGCAATTAAAGGTAAATTAAGTTTAGTGGGAGATTAATTAAATGGAAAAATTTACTTCGTTAAAAGGAATTGCCGCACCTCTAAGAATGATAAATGTTGATACTGATATGATTATCCCAAAGCAATTCCTTAAAACTATTAAAAGATCTGGATTGGGGAAAAATCTTTTTTATGAATTAAGATATGATTTGCAAGGAAATTTAAAAAATGATTTTATCCTTAATTGGGATCCATATAAATCTGCAAATATTTTAATCACTGGAGAAAATTTTGGGTGTGGATCAAGTCGTGAGCATGCTCCTTGGTCATTATTAGATTTTGGAATAAGGTGTATTATAGCGCCAAGCTTTGCAGATATTTTTTATAACAACTGTTTTAAAAATGGCATTCTCCCTATTAAACTAGAACAGGTGAATGTGGATCATTTAATGAATAAGGCAGAAAATAAAGAAAGTTTAATAATTAATTTAGAAGAGCAGTTCATTATAGATGAGGACAATAAATCTATTAGTTTTAAAATTGATCATTTTAGAAAAAAATGTTTGCTAGAAGGTTTGGATGATATTGCCCTTACATTAAAAAAAGATAATAAAATTGATTCATTTGAAAAAAATCTTCATAACTCTTTCCCGTGGATTGTATAACTAATGCCAAGCAATAAAAAAATTCTTATTTTACCAGGTGATGGAATTGGCGTAGAAGTAATGAATGAAGTTTTAAATATTATTGATTGGATGGTAAAAAATAAATCAGTTTCGTTTGAAGTCACTGAACGTCTAGTAGGCGGCACAGCCTATGATAAAGAGGGAGATTCAATTAGTGATACAACAATGGAAGAGGCGCTTAAGGTGGATGCTGTTTTGTTTGGTGCGGTAGGCGGTCCAAAGTGGGATAATATTGAAAGATCAAAAAGGCCAGAAGCTGGATTGCTAAGATTAAGAAAAGATTTGGATTTATTTGCAAATTTGCGTCCGGCCGTTGTTTTTGATGCCCTTGCCGAATCTTCATCTTTAAAATTAGATATTGTTAAAGGTTTGGATATATTAATCTTACGAGAACTTACTAGTGGTGTTTATTTTGGAAAACCAAGAGGAATTGAGAAGATTGGCAACAATGAAGAAAAAGCTATTGATACCCAGAGCTATACAACATCTGAAGTTGTAAGGATTTCTAGAGTTGCATTTGATTTGGCAAAAAAAAGATCAAATAATGTTACATCTGTTGAAAAATCGAACGTGATGGAAACGGGGATTTTTTGGAGAAACGTTGTAAAAGAATTACACCTGAAAGAGTATAATGACGTTAAGCTAGATCATATGTTAGCTGATAACTGCGCAATGCAGTTAGTTCGTAATCCGAAACAATTTGATGTAATATTAACTGATAATTTATTTGGAGACTTATTAAGTGATATAGCAGCAATGCTAACTGGATCTTTAGGGATGCTGCCTTCTGCCTCTCTTGGAAATATTGATGAAAACGGAAAAAGAGCAGCGATGTACGAACCAGTTCATGGTAGTGCGCCTGATATAGCAGGTCAGGGAAAGGCAAACCCCTTAGCTATGATTATGAGTTTTGCAATGATGTTAAAATATTCATTTGATATGAATGAAGATAGTGAATTAATAGAAAAAGCTATTCAAAATGTCTTATCAAAAGGTTTACGCACTCCAGATATTAAACAAGGGAGTGAAACCGCAATATCAACAAAAGATATGGGTAAGGCAGTAATTGATGAGCTAAAGCATTTATCAGGTAAATAAATGAGTAAAAAATATAAATTAGTTGTAGTAGGAGCAACCGGAAATGTAGGAAGGGAGATAATTAACATCCTTGAAGAAAGAGATCTGCCAATCGAATCTCTAGCCTGCGTAGCATCAGAAAGATCAGAGGGAAAAAGTATAAATTTTAAGGGAAAAAATATAATTATTAAAAATCTAGAGAAGTTCAATTTTAAAGGATATGACATTGCACTGTTTTCACCTGGATCAAAAGTATCGTCAAATTTTGCACCCAAAGCGGCAGAATCGGGATGTCTTGTTATTGATAATACTTCTTTTTTTAGAACGCAAAACGACATACCGCTAATTGTTCCAGAAATTAATTCTAAAATATTAGAAGATTTTTTTAAAAATAAGAATAGACGTAATATAATATCTAATCCGAACTGTTCTACAATTCAGATGGTAGTTGCATTAAAACCCTTACATGACTTATCTATTATTAAAAGAGTAATTGTATCAACATATCAATCAGTTTCCGGAAAAGGTAAGGGTGCTATGGATGAATTATTTAATCAAACAAGAGGAATATATGCAAATAAAACAATTGATAAAAAACATTTTACAAAACAAATAGCATTCAATGTAATTCCTCACATTGATGACTTTTTAGAAAATGGAAATACCAAAGAAGAGCAAAAAATGGTAGATGAAACAAAAAAAATATTAGATCAGAATATAAGCGTTGTTGCAACATGTGTTCGAGTTCCAGTATTTATTGGCCATTCCGAATCAGTAAATATAGAGTTTAATTCAGAAATTACTGAAGAAAAAGCAAAAAGTGTTCTTGAAAACTTTAATGGAATATCAGTTATAGATTATCGAAAAGATGAGGGTTACGTTACACCGGTAGAATCTGCAGGGGAAGATAAAGTTTATGTTAGTCGAATCAGAAAGGATGAAACAATAAAAAATGGTTTAAATCTATGGATTGTTTCAGATAATCTTAGAAAAGGTGCGGCTTTAAATGCTGTTCAAATCGCTGAACTCATAATTAATAAAAAATATATATAGACATATGGCGGTCTCGCTAGGATTCGAACCTAGAACCACGGTTCCGAAGACCGATGTGATATCCGTTTCACCACGAGACCTTTAAATGTTTTTTGTATATAAATTATTTATATCAAAATGGGATTTGATATGAAAATGAAATAATTTCAGTACCTGGATTTTTATCATCAATACCGGCATTTGATATATGTCCAATACTAGCGCCTATTCTGTTACTATTTTTAAGTTCATAACTAATTTCTATAGTGCTTCTAAACTCAATAACGCTACCTAATTTCTTACCATCACCTTCATCGTATGCTCCAACGCCTATATTAGGTGTTATGTAGGTTCTTTTACCAATCTTTTCTTCTACATATATTCCGCCTAAAACATATATTGCGCTATCTGACGTTGCTTCAATTCCATAAAAAGGTTTTAATGCAAACAGCGGTGATTCTTTTGGACCAAGGTCAAACAATGTTTCATCAAATCTTTTGTCAAAACGAAAATCAATTGCTTCGTTTTTTTGTTTATTAAAATCAAAAAAACCTACGCTGAAGATATTTAAATCAGAGCCATATAAGCAACTGGTTGAAAAAATAAATATTGTAAAAGTGTATAATATTTTTCTCACGTATACATATTATTCTAAATAAAGATTTGACACAACTTAATATGTTTATTAATTATTTAACCTTCAAATAAGTCTAATGTATCTCCAGATCCAGAAAACAAACCTGCGACTATATATTCCCCAAAGCCAGACCCTTTGTAAAGAGAACACAACATTTTGTTTGATTCAGGTCCAATTTTTTTTGGATCATAACCTCTTACTATCTTTATATAATTATAATAAGGTTTGTTAATTTCAGATAAACCGTGATAACCCCACCAAAAACAGTCACTTTGAGCTGAGAGTGGTCTAGAAATATCAACCCCCCTATTAACAAAAAGTATTTTTTTGCTTTCAGAAAATGCTGCATGGGTTAAGCTTGAGTAATATTGACGGTGACCCTTATAAGATTCAATATGGGATTTTGCTTTTTTTGTCCATTTTGAAATAGCTACAGTGTCTAAATTACAAATTTTAATAAGATCTTCTTTAAATAAACCATATGATTGCATTGTTTTATCAACTCCATGAGCAAACATCCAATCAATAACTTCTTTAGGATTAGGAGAAATATGTAATTCAAGAAGCTTTAGCCACATTTCTTCTTGTGCACCTCTCAGAAAAATAACATCATCGGTATCAAAATTAAAATTTGCCATCAAAAAAACTCTTAATCTTAATATTTCATCAATCACCTTTGATGAATCATTTCCAACTCCAATTACATTTCCTAAATAAACAATCTTATCATTTTTTTTAAATTCTTTAGAAATGTGATTATGAATTTTTACTAAACCCTTAAGATTTCCGTGAATCGAACCAATAGCCCAAATTCTATTAGAATTTTTTAACTCTATAAATTTTTTTTCTAAAGATAACAATTTTTAATTATTTTGATTGAAGAATTATCTCAATTTTTTCAGTTGCAGAAAAATGATCTATTTTTTCCACTGCAGCAAGTTCTCTAGCAAGACGCTCTATCGCTGATTGAAACATTTGTCTTTCACTAAATGATTGTTCCGGTTGATTGTTCTTTCTATATAAATCTCTTACAACTTCACCAATTAACATTGGATCTCCTGAATTGATTTTTTGATTATACTCTTGCGCTCTTCTGCTCCACATAATTCTTCTTACTTTTGCCTTACCTTTCAATAAACCAAGTGCGTGTTGCATATCTTTTTTCGTTGAAAGTTTTCTTAATTTGACTTCTTCAAGTTTCTCAAAAGGAATTTTTACGACTAATTTATCTTGTTCCATAACTATTTTAAAACAATGAACCTTTAACTTATTAATTTCCATTTTTTCAATTGATGTTATTTGACCAACTCCGTGACTTGGGTAAACAACTTGGTCGCCAATAGAAAATTGCATTTTATAACTTTTTTTCTTAGTCATTATCACCTTCTCCTGGATTTTCGCTAAAATGTAAATTAAATTTGTCAGATACGTTTTTCCAATTATCTGCGTCTATTGGTGGTTTTTTCATTTTTGTGATGACTGGCCATTTTTCTGAATATTTTCTATTGATTTCAAGCCATTTGCCAGCATTATCCTCCGTGTCAGGATAAATAGCCTCTATTGGACATTCTGGCTCACAAACTCCGCAGTCGATACACTCGTCAGGGTGAATTACTAACATATTCTCTCCTTCATAAAAACAATCTACCGGACAAACCTCAACGCAATCCATATATTTGCATTTAATACATTTTTCATCAACAATGTATGCCACTATATAGCTTCCAACTTTTTTAATACTGATCTTCTTGCGATACCATTATCAACATCTCTAATATGCAAAAGACCTGATACCCTTCTCATAAGATTAGATTCAAATTCATGTTCTTTCTGATCCGCCAAAACAACATGCCATAACATTTCAAGTATATCAATTTTTTGCTTATAATTAAACTCTTGATGAATTTTTGAAGTGAATTCATGAAATGATACGCTGTCTTGTTGTTTTAATTTGGCCTGATTATAATAATCATTTACTGTTTCGGAATCTAAATCAAAGTAATTTAAAATCATCTCAACAATTTTTTCTACTTCATTTTCTGATATTTCACCATCAATAGATGATGCTTCTATTAACAAAGCCATTATATTAATTATTCCTGAGGTATCTTGTTTTAATTCTTCTACCTTAAATGATTTAAATAATTTCATAATAATTGTAAACTTTCTTTGGAGATATCCTATTTTTAGGCAAATTTAAAACTTTAATTATTTTTACTTTTTGATTCTTGATTAATGTAATTATATCATTTTTGCAAATCATATAAGTAGAATTATATTTCTTAATTTTATTAACTAATATATTTCCCTCTAAACAAGCATTTTTGGATTTGCACCTGCTTTGATAAATTCTACAGTAATATAGCCATTTATCCAGCCGCATTATTTATTAAAATAAGACCCTAAAACGGCAAATGGGGATTCATTTGAAATGTTTTTTATTTTTTTACTACCTTTATTATTTTTTATGCTTGCGGACTTATCTCTTTTTTGAACAAATAATATTCTTTCATTTCCCATAGTAATTGATTCATAGTTTAAAAATAATAAAATATCCTGTAATTTCTCAATTGTACACCCGAGAAGATTCATTAATTCTGGACTGGCGGAAAAGGGACCTAATTTATTTTTTTGCCTTACTAGAAAAGAAAGTCTTTCAAATATATCCACCCTAACAGCAATTTTTCTTATTTTTAAATAACCAATTGAATTCCAATAATGTAGGGGCAGGTCCCCAAGATTATCTTTTATATCAAAATATACTCTGCCATCTTTTGGGAGTGGAAACTGATATTCCTTACTGAATGAGTGGTATATTTTCCATAAAAATGCCTTTAATTCAATTGAATTTTTTTTCATAAAATTTGGAATATAAAAATATTCTATGCCTGTTCTTACCCCAAGATTTGAAAGTTCTTTTCTTTCACTGTCTGATAGTTTGCTTATTTGAGATAAAAATTTTGATTTTTTTGAGCACCCTAAATCATGAAACAAGTTATATGCTACAGATCTAACAACAGATGATTCAGAAATAAAATTTGTGTCTCTGTTTATTGGATTTAGAATTGTGCCAATTTTATTTTCTATATAATCTTGCAACCTTTTTTTTATCTTTTGCCTATCATTATGCTCCAATAAATCAGAATTTAAAATGTTGACATTAGGAGAAAATACATTTTTTCCTTTTTCAAGGTAGGCTACAGCCTCACCGCCCCAATAAATATTAATTTGTTCACCCATATGCATTTTAGAGATATCTCCTAAATTAAACGCGTCATCAGGAGCCTTTAAAAGATTTGATACACGCTCAGGTATCATCTTAAAGATTGTTTTTTTTGTTTCATTAAATGATGAGACAGATTTATTGTTATTTTTGTATTGATCAAGTAATAATTTAAAATTATTTAAATAATCTACTTTACTACTCTTATCCATTATTTGGGAGTTTTCTCTAATGTGATTGCCAGAAATCCCATCTATAAAGGATTTATCAACAAAATATGCGCTCTGCTCCTCGACAAACTTAGATTTTAATTTGTTATGAAGCTCATCTGATAATTTATCTTCAATATTTCTTGTAATTTCTTGCCAATATTCATTATTTTTTATCCAGTCAGGATGATTAGATATAAATGTCCAAGTCCGAACATGCGCAATTCGTTTAGACAATGTATCAATATCGCCATTTATATTATCTAACCTTTGTATATTTTCTTTAATCCACAATTCAGGAAGTAAGTAATCATTATTCATTAGATGTAAAAAAAATTTTTTTAGGAAATCTGAATGACTCTCGGTTAATAATTTTTGAAAATCAGGTATTTGACAAACATTCCATAACAATTGAATATTTTTTGGAGAATTAAGAAATCTTATAATATTTTTATCTTTAGATAATATTTTAAATTTTATTTCATCTTCTGCATTCTTTTTTTTAATAAATATATCTTTTTCTGGATTTTTGTTTAATGAATTAAATACCGATCGTAATGTTTGAAAATCTATATCAGAATTTCTCCAGTAAATTTTTTTTAAATTTTCATATTTATGATTCTCAATGATATCAACTGACAAGGGATCTAAATCATATGCGTTACCAGTAACTCCAAATGTGCCGTCATTTTTATATCTTCCAGCTCTACCAGCTATTTGTCCTATTTCATTTAAATTTAAATTTCTTAATAATTTTCCATCAAATTTTTTTAGACTTGAAAAAGCCACATGGTCGATATTGAGATTTAATCCCATTCCAATTGCATCTGTTGCAACTAGGTATTGAACCTCTTCATTTTCAAACATTTCAACCTGAGAGTTGCGTGTTCTTGGGCTTAAGGCGCCTAAAACTACTGCCGCGCCCCCTTTTTGTGATCTTATTGACTCTGCAATAGAATAAACATCGTTAACATTAAATGCAATAATTGCTGTTTTAGGTTTAAGTTTTGATATACTTTTTTTTTTTAAAAAAGATAATTTTGAAAATCTATTTCTTGACTCTATGGATATTTTGGGGAAAAGTTCTTTTAGTATGTTGCCAATCACAAGCGATCCTATGAATATGGTTTCATAAAATCCTCTAATTTTTAGCATACTATTTGTAAAAATATATCCCCGTTCAAAATCAGCAGCTAACTGAACTTCATCAATGGCAACAAATTCAAAATCTTTTTCTTGAGGCATTGATTCAACTGTGCAAAAGAAGTATTTTGCACTTTTGGGAACTATCTTCTCTTCGCCTGTTATTAGAGCTACAAAATTTTCACCAACTCTTTGTAACGCTTTATCATAATTTTCTCGTGCCAATAATCTAAGAGGAAAACCAAAAACACCACTTTGAAATGAAAGCATCCTTTCAAAAGCTAGGTGAGTTTTACCTGTATTAGTAGGACCCAGAATAGCTTTTAAGTTAATATCTAAATTATCTTTTCTCATTTATTATTGAGGCTTAAGCTAGTGTTCTTAAAATATTATTAAGAACATAATTTAATATTCCGCCTGCTTTATAATACTTCATTTCCTGCTCGGTTTCTATTCTGCAGAGCAAGTTAATTTCATATGAATTATCTTTTATATTAATTTGACATTTAATAGTTTTATTTGGTTCTAATTGACTTATTTTTTTAATTGAGAATTTTTCTTCTCCATTTAAATTAAGATTTGCCCTGTTCTGACCCGCGGTAAACTGAAAAGGAATTACTCCCATACCAATTAAATTAGATCTATGAATCCTCTCGAATGATTCTGCTATAACTGCTCTAATTCCTAATAATTTTGTACCCTTAGCCGCCCAGTCTCTTGAGGAACCTGTTCCATATTCCTTTCCGGCTAAAACAATAAGTGGTACATCATTGTTAACATAGTGCATTGCGGCTTCATAAATTGGTAAAATTTTTCCATTTAAATAACATTTAGTATATCCCCCATTATTTTTTGGTGCCAACTCATTTACGAGCCTAACGTTTGCGAAAGTACCTCTCATCATAACTTCATGGTTTCCCCTTCTGGATCCGTAAGAATTAAAATCTTTTATCGGAACTTGCATATCACTCAAGTAGTTCCCCGCCGGGCTATCACTCTTTATCGATCCTGCGGGGGAAATATGATCTGTAGTTATGCTGTCTCCCAGCATCAATAGAGTTCTTGCGTGAATTATATCTTTATCTGCATCAACAATATTATCCTGAAAAAATGGTGGTTGTTTTACATATGTACTTGCTATATTCCATTTATATATAGGATCGTTATTCGTTTTAATTTTTTGCCAATTTTTATCACCTTTATATAAAGTTGAATATTTATCTTTAAATATTTTTTTATTTAAGTTTAATTTGACTATTTTTCTAACCTCCTCATCAGATGGCCAGAGATCTTTTAAAAAAATATCTTTTCCATTTTTATCTTTTCCCAAAGAATCCTTTGTTATATTTACATTCACATTTCCTACTAAAGCATAAATTACAACAAGAGGCGGTGAGGCCAAGTAGTTTGCTTTAACTTCAGAATGCACTCTACCTTCAAAATTTCTATTTCCTGAAAGCACAGAACATACTGTTAGTTGCCTGGATTGAATCTCTTTTGAAACCTTTTCCTTTAATGGCCCGGAATTTCCTATGCAGGTTGTGCAACCATATCCTACTACATTAAAGCCTAATTCATTTAAGCTATTAATCAAACCGCTATCTTCCAAATATTTTGTCACAACCTTGCTTCCTGGTGCCAAACTAGTTTTAACCCATGCCTTAGTTTTTAATCCATATTCTACAGCTTTTTTAGCAACCAGCCCTGCGGCAACTAAAACACTTGGGTTGGAAGTATTGGTACAGCTTGTTATCGCAGCTATCACTACTGATCCGTGGTCTAAACTTTTATTACTTAAATTTGTATTCTGAATATTTTTTATATTGCGAAAAGAATCTGGAACTTTATTTAAAAATATTTTATCTTGTGGCCTCTTTGGTCCTGCCATACAGGGTTCTATCTTATGCAAATCAATTGTTATTGTATCATCATATTTAGTTAAATATTTATCGTTTCTCCATAATCCTTGCAATTTAGAATATTTTTTTATTAATTGAATCTGATTTTTAGATTTTCCTGTTAACTCTAAATATCTTAAAGTTTCCATGTCTACTGGAAAAAACCCGCAAGTCGCTCCATATTCTGGAGCCATATTAGAAATTGTAGCCCTATCGGCAAGTGTTATGCAATCTAACCCATTACCATAATATTCAACAAATTTTGCAACTACATTTTTTTTTCTTAATTTTTCAGTAATAGTTAAAACCAAGTCTGTGGCTGTAACACCATTTTTTAATCTACCAATTAATTTTACACCAACTACTTCAGGGAGTTTCATAGTGATTGGCAGACCAAGCATAGCTGCTTCAGCCTCAATGCCTCCAACACCCCATCCAAGAATAGATAATGCATTAACCATAGTAGTGTGGCTATCGGTTCCTACAAGGGTATCAGGATAAACCAGCTCTTCTTTTCCTACTATTTTTGTCCAGGTGGTTTTTGATAAATATTCAAGATTTACTTGGTGGCATATTCCCGCTCCAGGCGGGACCACGGTAAAATTTTTAAATGAATTTTGATTCCATTTTAAAAAATTGTATCTTTCTTGATTTCTTTCAAATTCCCTTTTGACATTTGCTTCAAAAGATTTAGAGTTGCCAAAATGATCGACCATAACTGAGTGATCAATGATTAAATCGACCGGGATTTTGGGGTTAATTAGGTTTGGGTCAATATTTTTTTTACTTACCGCTTCCCTCATTGCAACTAAATCTGCAACAGCAGGAACGCCAGTAAAATCCTGCATCAGAATTCTTGCGGGATAATAAAATATCTCAATATTCTTTTTTGAATTTTTAAAATTTAAAATATGCTCAATTTTTGAATAATTGTTTACTAATGAATCTTGATTGCGAAGCATGTTTTCAAGAATTATTTTTTTACAATATGGAAAATCTGATTGATTATGATTAAATCGTTTAAAAAGTTCTCTTAAACTGAAATAAAAGTATTTCTTTTTATCCAAAAAGAATGATTTTTTTGATTTAAAACTCTCAATTGATTTCATTTTACTAAAAATAATATTTTACGCACAATATACCATCTTAAGCCATTTCTTAATTAAAATCATTGTAAGTTACTGTAAATACATAATTATTTTAAGAAAAATAAATCAAAATAAACCAAAATAGTCAAAAATATTTTATAAAAAAATAAAATAAATAATAAAATTACTAAATTATTGACTTTTAACGAAAGTTTTGAAAAAAAAGCTCTAGCCTTTAATGTTTTCGCATTTTTGCGACTACAAAGTAAACAAATACAAGGAGCAAATAATGGCTAAGAAAAGAAAAAAGGCAGCAAAGAAGAAAGCTGCGCCAAGAAGAAGAAAAAAAGCAGCTAAGAAAGCTGCACCAAAAAGAAGAAGAAAAAAAGCAGCTAAGAAAAAAGCTGCTAAAAAGAGAAGAAGAAGATAGTTTTTTATTTCTACCCATTCCTAAATATATGAGTGGGTTTTTTTCTTTGAGCTACTGAGATCTCTTGAAAGAGGCTCAAAAAAACGGGGTTTTTAACCCCGTTTTTTTTATGGTGTTTTTATGCCATTCTATCATATAAACTTTTATATAATGATATTAGCAAATAATATTACGTGCAGAAGAGGCTCAAAAATAATATTTAGAAATCTTGATTTCAAAATTGAAGACGGGATTGCTACTATTATAAGTGGAAAAAATGGTTCAGGTAAAACTAGTTTATTGAGAATAGTTTGTAATTTATTAGTCCCCAAGAGTGGTGAGATAATTTGGAAAGGAAAGTCAATATATAAGAATTTAGAAGAATATTATAAAAATATTACTTACATAGCTGACAATAATTGCTCTAAAGATAACTTAACGGTTATAGAGAATATGAATTTCTGGAAAAGATTATATGGTTCAAAAATAACATATGAAAATTTTATGAAATTAATTGATAGTCTTAATTTAAGAGAATATATGAATCAAAAGGTATTATTCTTATCTTACGGCCAAAAAAGAAAACTTGAACTGACAAGGCTTATAATAGAGGAGAGAAACATATGGATTTTAGACGAACCATTTTTAGGTTTAGACCAAGATAGCATAAATATCATAGGCGAAACAATTAGCGATCATCTTGCAAGAAAAGGGATGGCGATTTTTTCTTCACACATACCTGTCAGCATTTCAAAAAAACAATATATAGATCTTGATCTTCATGAGTCAAATTAAAAAAATTAATATATTTATTTTATCTATTGTTAGTATTGCAATTAGAGACTTATTAATCCAATATAGAAAATTAGTTGATATAGTTAGTTTGTTAACCTTTTTTATTATTGTAATGCTAATCTTTATTTTTTCAATTGGGCCCTATGATGAAAAATTAAAGGATATTGGGGTATCTATTATTTGGTCTATACTCATTCTATCTTCTACAATTTCAACTAATAAGTCACTTAGAGAAGATTTTGATGATGGGAGTTTTGCAGTTTATCAATTTGCAGGTTTATCCTATGAATTTATAGCGATAATAAAAATAATAACTTCTTGGATATTATATCAGCTACCACTAATAATTTTTATTCCATTGACAACAATTATTTTTGAAATGCCTATTCAAAAAATTTATATGTTAGTCGTGACTATGTTGATTGGTTCTCCAATATTAACAGTATTTTCCTTAATTGCGAGCGCGATGATGTTAACAAACAAAAAAAATCTAACAATAGGAAGCCTGATCATTTTGCCGATCAGTGTTCCAGTGATTATTTTTGCAGTTGGGGCAATCAACGCCGATCCAGAAATTTACAAAGCTCAACTTTATATTTTGACATCAATATTGCTTGCATCTTTCGCGATTGGACCCTGGATTATTTCTTCATGCATAAAGATTTCGGTTAAAAGCTAATGTTGCAAATACTTTATAATCCAGGAAGGTTTAATGATTTTGCTAAAAAATATACAAACATTTTAAGACATATTACTATATATTTATTAGTAATAGGTTTGCTTTATGCATTAGTATTTTCTCCAAACGATTATCAACAGGGTTTCAGTGTAAAAATAATGTATATTCATGTTCCTTGCGCATGGCTTGCTATGTTTACCTATGTGTTAATGACAATCTATAGTATTTTGGCACTATCCTTTAAGATAACTTTTGGTTATATTTTTGTAAAAGCTGCCGCACCAATTGGCGCCATATTTACTCTAATATGTCTTATTTCTGGATCCATATGGGGAAAACCAATGTGGGGCACGTGGTGGGTTTGGGATGCGAGGCTAACTTCGGTCTTAATACTATTTATTTTTTATATCATAATTATTATTATTCAGAATACCTTTGATGACTTACAAATTGGTGAAAAAATATCGTCTATATTTGTATTATTAGGATCAATTAATTTACCGGTAATTAAATATTCGGTTGATTGGTGGAATACCCTACATCAACCTGCAAGTGTCAGTAAGTTATCCTCACCTTCAATTGAAATAACGATTCTGGGCCCTCTAATAGCAATGAACGTTGCTATGACTTTTTTATTCTTTTTAATTCTTTTTATTAGACTAGGGGCTGAAATAAATATTAGAAAAACTCTTATTAAGGATTAGAAATATTAATTAGAACAATATATAGTTTTTAAAAATATGATGAAATTTATATTAAATATTCTCGATATCCCCTATTTTTGGTTTGTATTCTTCGCATATTTTTCTGCATTTATTCTAATTTTATATATTTATATAGACACACAAATACTTTTAAGAAAAAGCAGAAAAAATAATAATAAAGAATAATAGAGCTCTAATGCCTCCAAGGATTCAGAAACTTATATTTATTGTGATTTCTGTTATTTTTTTAATGATTTCATTAATTGTAATCCTTTTTAACATTGAAGATAATATTGTTTTTTTCTTTACACCATCTGAAATTATTGAAAACAAAATCTTAAATGATGAAAATATACGTATTGGTGGTTTGGTGAAAATAAATTCAATAATATATAATGAAGATAAAAGCATAGATTTTATTATTACTGATAATAAAAATGATATTTCGGTAAATTATTATGGGATTATTCCAGATCTTTTTAAGGAAGGGAGTGGGGTAGTTGCTGAGGGTGAATTATTAAGAAAAAAATTAAATGCAAATAAAATATTCGCTAAACATGATGAAAACTATATGCCAGAAGGAATAAAAAAACAATTAATAGAAACTGATAATTGGCAAAAGAATTATAAATGATATCAAGTCTTGGACATTCTTTTATTTTTTTAAATTTATTATCAATTATATTAAATTTATTTTTCTTTAGAAAATTATTTCAAGATAATAATATGATAAATGAAAAAAGATTCTTATTATCTGCAAGACTTAATTTTCTATTTATTCTTTTTGCATTCCTTTGCTTAATGTTCGCATACATTGTATCAGACTTTTCTATATTAAATGTTTTAATGAATTCTAATTCTAAAAAGCCTTTCATATATAAAATATCAGGTGTTTGGGGCAATCATGAGGGTTCAATACTTTTGTGGATATTAATTATGACTATTTACACTTTTGTTTTTTCATTTAACAAAAGAATAAGCAAACAAACAAAATACGCTACTATTTTTTACCAAAACTTAATGACCTTAGGTTTTGTAATTTTTATGATTACAACCTCTAACCCATTTAAAGCTGCGCCAGGAAAAACAAATGAAGGTTTTGGTTTAAACCCGATATTGCAGGATCCTGCTCTAGCAATACACCCTCCACTTCTTTATATTGGCTATGTAGGGTTTTCATTGGTTTTAAGTATCGCCATTTCAGGATTAACAACAAGCAATACTAATGAAGAGTGGGTAAAGGTATTAAAAAATTATTCAATATTTTGTTGGTCTATATTAACCGCTGGCATACTTACCGGTTCATTCTGGGCATATTATGAATTGGGTTGGGGAGGCTGGTGGTTCTGGGATCCTGTGGAAAACGCTTCATTAATGCCGTGGTTGGCAGGTTTGGCGCTGATTCATTCTTTGCAAATTATTAAACAAAATAGCCAAATTAAAAAGTGGGTAATCTTCTTATCAATTCTATGTTTTTCATTAAGCTTGCTAGGAACATTCTTAGTGAGATCAGGAATTTTGATGAGCGTACATGCGTTCGCCACTGACTCATCAAGAGGGTTATTTATATTAATGTTGTTTTTTATTATTACCGGATTTTCTCTACTTATTTTTATGATTAAATATCCAGAAAATGACAAGGGGGCAAGCTTGATACATTTTAATAAATATACGTCAATTATAATCAACAACATAATTATGGTAATAGTATGTTTATCAGTATTGCTCGGAACTATATATCCAATAATAATTGAAAGCATATTTAATGAACGCATTTCTGTGGGCGCCCCATATTTTAATTCAACAGTCTTGCCAATTATGCTTCCAGGTCTTTTAATTATGGCTATAGCTCCTGCATTATCTTTAAAAAAAAATAATCTAAATAAAAAATTATCATATTTAGTAGTTTTTCTCGCAATAATATTTTTTGCATTATTAATTTATATATTATCAACTATTAATCCATGGGCGATAATTGGAATCGGCTTAGCAGTATGGATAATAATTTCTACAGCTATAGAGTTTTATAATAGATTTTTAAAATTTAAAAATAATACTTTGAAAAAAATAATATTTTCGAACACTGCCTTAATCTCTCATTTTGGCGTAGGCATACTTATAATTGGAATTACTGCATCCAGTATATGGAAAAAGGAGTTTGAGGATGTTTTAAACGTTGGTGATACATTAAACATTCACAATTATTCCTTAACTTTTAATAATCTTGAAGAAAAAAATGTAGATAATTATCAAGCTATAATTGGAGAGTTTTTAATCAAAAAAGGCGATAAAACTTTTGGAAAGGTCAAGCCAGAAAAAAGATACTATTTTTCATCAAAAATTGTTACAACTGAAGCCGGTATTCATCATCAATTGTTACAAGATATATATATTGTAATTGGAAACAATAATCCTGCCGGGTGGTCAATAAAAGTATATCACAATCCTTTAGTTTCTTTGATTTGGATAGGAATAATATTTATAATTGCTGGGGGACTAATGTCTATAAAAAGATATGATTAAAAAATTTAATTTATTAAAATTGAATGCCTATATATTATTGATACCCTTTGTAATATTGTTTTTAGTATGTACCTTTTTAGTTTATTATCTCCTTGAGGATAAGGATCCATCTGCTCCTCCAAGCGCGCTCTTAAATAAAAAAATTCCAAACTTTTATGTTGAGGATCTTATTAATGCCGAAAAGACCATTAATCAAAATATACTTAAAGATAAAAAAGTTTTAATTAATTTTTTTGCTTCATGGTGCTCTCCTTGTAAGGTTGAGCACCCTTTGTTTTTAAAAATTAAAGAAAAAAATCCTAACTTAATTATTTTAGGATTTAATCATAAAGATAAAAAAAATGAGGCTTTATTGTTTTTAAAAGATTTGGGAAATCCATATTCACTAATTGGCATTGATAAAGATGGAAAAGTTGCAATGGATTTTGGAGTTTATGGACTTCCTGAAACATTTGTTGTAAATGAAAATGGAATTATAATTTTTAAACATACCGGACCAATAACAGACAAATTATATGAACAAGAAATTAAAAAATTATTATTTAATTAAAAAAATTTTTATTAGTGCCTCTTTTATTATACTAATATCTAGCTCTCATACCCTAGAAAACAATCTAGCTGAAATTACAAAAGAGCTAAGATGTATGACATGTCAAAATCAAACTATTTATGAATCAGAATCAGATTTCTCCAACCAGATAAAAAATGAAATAATGAGGCAGTTAAAGGAAGGCAAGAGCAAAAAGCAAATAATTGATTTTTTATCTTATAGATATGGAGAATATATTCTTTTTAGACCTCAATTTGATAAGAAAAACCTTTTTTTATGGTTATTTCCCTTTGTTCTCATATCAGCAGCGTTTGTAATATTGTTTGTTAGAATAACAAAAAATAGAAGACATACCTGATTAATTCATATTTTTGTCTTCCAGAGTTGATCAAATCTCATCTTTTTTAAATTTTTTCTTGACCTTTTGCTAAAAAAATCAGATTTTGTAAAATTATCGATAATTCATGGAGGATTTTGTGAGAAAATTATTATTAGCATCGTTGACTTTACTTGCACTTATTTTGGCAAGTACTGTGAACGCAAAAACTATTAGAATTGGAACTGAGGGAGCTTATCCTCCCTGGAACAACTTAAACGCAGCAGGAGAACTCGAAGGTGCAGAAATTGATTTCGGGAATGAAGCGTGTGAAAGAATGGGTGTTACTTGCGAATGGGTCACTCAAGATTGGGATGGTATAATTCCAGCATTACTTAACGGCAAATATGATATCATAATTGCTGGTATGTCAATTACTGAAGAGAGAAAGAAAAAAGTTAATTTCACTAATGGCTATATGACAGATGGAATAAGATTTGCGACTTTAGAAAGCAGTGGTCTAAAAAATATGGGTACAAATTGGTCAGGATCACAAACCAGTAAAGTAAATCTATCAAATCCAACTACTAAAGACATAGCGGCAATTGCTCAAATTAATACTGCTCTAGATGGTAAGGTTGTTGGTGCGCAGGGTGCGACTACTCATCAAAATTATGTTGAAAAATATATGCAGGGTGTGGTTGAGATAAGATTGTATCAAACAATGGATGATCTCCATCTTGACTTAGCAGCGGGTAGAATAGATGCTGCAATTGGTGACGTTGGTTCTCTTTTAGACTTTATGTCTACTGAACAAGGTAAGGGTATAGCAATGTTTGGACCAAACTTATCTGGCGATGTACTTGGAGAAGGTGTTGGGGGAGCTGTTAGAAAAGAAGATACTGATATCTTAGAAATGTGGAATAAAGCAATCGCGGAAATGAGTGCTGATGGAACTACTGCCAAAATCACCAAAAAGTGGTTTGGTAGAGATGTTTCTCTATAATTCATAAATAAAATCTAGTAAATTAAGAAGCGGCTTTAGCCGCTTCTTTTTTTTACAATGATTAAATTTGATTTATTAATTTTAGGAGATACAGGATGGGGTGACGAATTATTAATATCTTGTATTATGACTATTCTTGTTAGCTTAAGTGCGATGGGATTAGGAATATTTATTTCTATATTTGCAGCATGGGCAAAAATATCTGGAAATTTCATTATAAAACTATTAGCAAATTTTTATACCACGGTAATAAGAGGTGTTCCTGAACTTTTAATAATTTATCTTATTTTTTTTGGAGGTAGCGCCGGTGTAATGTATATCGCCAAAATATTTGGGTATAATGGGTATATTGAGCTTCATGCCTTTACTATGGGAACAATAAGTATTGGAATTATCTCTGCTGCCTATTCAACAGAAGTTTTTAGAGGCTCTTATAATATAATTGATAAGGGACAAGCTGAAGCCGCAAAATCACTTGGCTTGTCAAAAATTAATATTTTCTTTAAAATTTTAGCACCTCAAATTTTAAGACATGCTTTGCCTGGACTTGGTAATGTTTGGCAAATTACACTGAAAGATACTGCTTTAATTTCTGTAACTGGTTTAGTTGAAATTATGCGCCAAACAAAAGTTGCTGCGAATACTACTCATTCACCATTTACATTTTATTTAACTGCTGC
>TARA_B100000686_G_scaffold355266_1_pt1 | contig 21873 bp, 16 predicted proteins | sample TARA_B100000686 | Tara Oceans TARA_B100000686 (sample SAMEA2622733) | marine metagenome | biome: marine biome (ENVO:00000447); feature: marine epipelagic mixed layer (ENVO:xxxxxxxxx); material: "saline water (ENVO:00002010), including plankton (ENVO:xxxxxxxx)" | depth 150 m | reverse complement strand
GTGTCACCGCAAACCCGCCAGCAATGTTTATGCTTGTAATCAATATTGTGAGGCCAGCCATCCACATAATCGGACTCTCCGCCGAACTAACTTGCAGTAGCGCTCCTATTATTATGATGCTAGAAATGGAATTTGTTACGCTCATTAGAGGCGTATGAAGAGCCGGAGTTACATTCCAGATCACCATATAACCTATGAAACAGGCGAGCACGAAAACTGTAAAATGCTCTAGAAAAGATGGCGGTGCTACTGCCCCAACCCCCAATAGTGCAAAAACTGCAACACTCAAAGATAAAATGGGCATTAGACGAGATTGCCTAGGCTTGGCGATTAATGTTGGTTCGGAAACACTAGGTTTTTCTGGTGCCTTCTTTTTTTCTACTGATAGTTTAGGCGCTGGGGGCGGCCATGTGATTTCCTGATTCTTAACAACCGTTGCACCTCTTATAACTTCATCATCCATGTCGACAATGAGTTGTCCATTTTTGTCAGGACACATATCCGTAAGTAAATGCCTCAAATTAGTGCCATAAAGCTGACTGGACTGTGAAGCTAATCGGCTGGGCAAATCTGTATACCCTATAATTGAAACACCCTCTTTTTTTACTACCTTATCGGCTTCTGTTAGAGCGCAATTACCTCCCTGCTCTGCCGCCAAGTCTACGATGACACTACCTGGCTTCATAGAATGAACCATTTCAGAAGTAATCAGTTCGGGAGCGGGCTTACCTGGAATCAAAGCGGTAGTAATTATGATGTCTACTTCTTTTGCTTGATCAGCAAATAAAGCCATTTCTGCTTTGATAAACTCCTCGCTCATGGTTTTGGCGTACCCGCCCTCACCAGATGCATCTTCTTCAAAATCTAGCAGTAAAAACTCTCCATCCATACTTTCAACCTGCTCTTTCACCTCCGGGCGCGTGTCAAAAGCACGTACAATAGCGCCCATTGCTCGCGCTGCACCGATAGCAGCGAGCCCTGCAACACCGGCACCAATAACCAAGACCTTCGCTGGTGGAATCTTGCCAGCAGCTGTGATCTGACCAGTAAAAAATCGCCCAAAGTGCTGAGCTGCCTCTATAACCGCTCGGTACCCAGCTATATTAGCCATTGAACTTAGCGCATCCATCTTTTGGGCTCTGGAAATGCGCGGTATGCTATCCATAGCAAGAGTCGTCACACCCTTAGCAGATAAGGTCTCAAGTAACTCACGATTCTGCGCAGGCCATAGAAAACAAATTAGCGCCTGGCCCGAACTCATCAACTCTATTTCTTCGTCTTCGGGGGGTCGCACCTTGATAATAATGTCGCTATTAGACCAAATAGAAACAGGATCATTGAGGACATCAACACCTACCGCATGGAAAGCTGAATCTTCAAAGCTAGCCGCGTCTCCTGCCCCAGCTTCCATAGCAATTGAAAAACCTAGCTTTTGTATTTCTAAGGCCACTTCAGGTGTTGCTGCAACGCGCTTTTCACCATGCCGAATTTCTCTAGGTATTCCTATTTTCATAATCGTTCTCCAACCACACCATGCCCATCAAATATATTAGTAACCGAATATTACGTAAAAGCTGGTAATCCAAGCTTCTATGTAAGTTATTCTTGGCTAAGTGGTTAACTTAGACAGAGATTGTAAACTTAGACGATGACCATGCAACTAAAGATTTGCCTTATCGACATCATAACCCCATTGCATGGGATAACCAGATGACCAAAAGTTCATTTGTACAGGTTGCGATTCCTGTTCCTCTTGTAGGCCAATTAGACTACCAATGGACAAAATCTGGGCCGCCACCATCTCTTGGCTGCAGGGTACGTGTACCACTCGGCAGAAGAGAAAAAATTGGGATTGTAACTTGCCATATCGATAAACCCAGCTTGGACCCAAGCCGTATTAGGGAAATTCTGGAAACACTAGATACAGAACCTGTCCTTAATACAGAATTATTTGATTTGCTGTGTTGGTGTGCAAAGTATTACCACCATCCACTTGGTGAGGTACTAACCCATGCTTTGCCAACACTGCTCCGTCAAGGTCGCCCTGCGCAATCCAGCGAGAAGTTTTGGGAACTAACTAAAACTGGGAGAGCATTATCTAGCGAAGATTATTTGGGTAAATTACAAATAAGGGTCATTGATTTGCTGCGGCGCTGTGATCAAATCAGTGCACAGGAACTACTAGATGCTGGCATCAAAGGTAGCGTCCTAAATCGTATGGCTGCCCGTGGGTGGGCCAAATATTTAGAAAAACCTTGCCAGATGAAATCAGTCACTAAGCCAATTGAATCCCCTTTCGAATTAAACGTTGAACAACAAAACTGTGTTAGTGCAATTACAGATGCAGCTGAAAGTTATGCAGCTTACTTGCTTCAAGGAGTTACAGGCAGCGGGAAAACCGAAGTATATATGCATCTCATATCGAACCAACTTCACTTTGGTCGACAAAGCTTATTATTAGTTCCAGAGATTGGATTAACTCCACAGCTTTTAAAAAGATTGGAAAATCGTTTTGGAACCTGTCTCGCAGTTATGCACTCCGGTCTCACCGCAGCGGAACGTCTTGAAGCTTGGAGAGCAACACGCTCTGGGGAAGCTAAAATCATCCTTGGCACAAGATCAGCAATATTTGCTCCTCTCGTCAATGCCGGTCTAATCATTGTTGATGAAGAACATGATGCTTCATATAAACAACAGGATGGGTTTAAATATTCTGCGAGAGATCTCGCTGTTCTTAGAGCGCGTGGACTTAATATTCCCGTACTTTTGGCCTCAGCAACACCATCGCTTGAAAGCATCCATAACGTCACACACGGGCGCTACCAAGAGTTACGCATGGACGATCAAATAGGCTTAGCTGGAAAACCAACAATTCAAATAATCGATATGAATGTTCATGCAGAGCGGCATGGGCTATCCACACCTCTTATAACAGCAATAGAACGCCATCTATCTTTAGATCAACAAGTTCTTTTGTTTATTAACCGGCGCGGATTTGCTCCCGTACTATTATGTACTGAATGCGGTACCGTGGAAGAATGTGATCAATGTGATGCACGTATGACATTGCACGCTAGAATTGGTCAACTTTGGTGTCATCACTGTGGTCTAACTCGTTCATTAACATGGGGCTGTAGCATTTGTGCTACCGAACGAATTGCCGTTGGAGCTGGAACTCAGAGAATTACTGATGAGTTACAGGCCTTATTTCCTGAAATAAAAATCGCTCGTCTAGATAAAGATATTGCCTCTAATAAAGGAAGTCTTGAATCTATTCTTGCAGATGTGACGCACGGCGACACTCAAATTATAGTAGGCACCCAAATGCTAGCAAAGGGACATGATTTTCCCAACGTAACACTCGTGGGTGTACTAAGCGCAGATCAAGGCCTCTTTGGAACTGACTTCCGATGCAGCGAAAAGTTAGGGCAAACGTTGCTACAAGTAGCAGGTAGAGCTGGCCGACGAGATCAGCCAGGTGAGGTTTTTATCCAAAGCCATTATCCATCTCACCCCCTCTTAACAACGCTTGTGCAACAAGACTATGATGCATTTGGACAGCTTGCTTTAAAAGAACGTAAGGCTGCTGCCTGGCCGCCTTTTTCGTATTTAATTGTTTGGCGTGCAGAGGCAATAAATAAAAAGACAGCCCATGCATTTCTTGAGCGCATTGCTTCTACTGCTAGAAATATGACCGATAGTATAAAAATACTAGGCCCAGCGGCTCCAAGCATGGAGAAACGTGGGAACCGTTTTAGAGCACAGCTTCTTTTTCAGCATAACTCTCGGAAGACTCTTCATGACCTAACAAGTAATATGTTACTACTCGTTCGTGATTGGCCTCAGGCTAGACGTATTCGGTGGTCGATTGATGTTGACCCAGCTGAGTTATAGCTTCAGGTAGAATCCATTAATCATAAATATCTGGCTGACGTTTTGCGCTCTCAAATTAAAAACTTTTTCAAAGAAACTCTGGCAGATTTTTATGCTTCGCATAAATTAGACTCTAACTATGATCTGCAACTAGAAAGAACTCGCGACCCTAAACATGGGGATTTCACAACTAATATCGCAATGAGACTAGCTAAAGAACTTGGGAGGCCACCCCGAGAATTAGCTGAAACGTTAATAAAATATATCCCTCAATCAGAGCTCATAGAAGAAGTACAAGTCGCTGGACCTGGATTTATCAATATTAGTGTTTCGACTAGCACTTACCATAAAGAGCTCATCGATATACTCAAATTAGGGTCAGGCTATGGCTGTTCTGGTCTTGGTAACAATCAGCGCGTCCTTGTGGAATATGTGTCAGCTAATCCAACAGGACCACTACATGTTGGTCATGGGCGCCATGCAGCCTATGGCGCGTCCCTAGCCAATCTACTTCGAGCAACTGGCCATGATGTACAAGAAGAATATTATGTGAATGACGCAGGACGCCAGATGAATATACTCGCTGTCAGTGTGTGGCTAAGGCATCTTCAGCTAAACGGTATAGAAGTAAGCTTCCCAAAAAATGCATATCAGGGCGATTACGTCATAGATATCGCGAAACAAATACAAACCAAGCTAAGCGAAAAATTCTCCGCTGAAAATAAGGCTGCCCTAAACGAAATACTTAGTGATTTAGAAAATGACGGTGAAATATTGCTAGATAAACTTATTTCTCAAACAAAAGACATTCTTGGCATAACAAAATTCAATAAGCTTTTAAAAAAAGCATTAGATAATGTTCTAACTGATATCAAAGCTGACTTATTGGAGTTCGGGGTCAAACCTGATATTTGGTATTCAGAGGCAAGCCTAGATGAAAAAGGCTCAATAGAGCGTGCTTTAACTCTTTTGAATAAAAAAAAGCTGTTAGATATACGCGATGGAGCTACCTGGTTTAAGGCAACAAAATTTGGTGATGAGAAAGATCGTGTAGTTGTCCGTGAAAATGGCGCCACCACCTATTTTGCGTCTGATATTGCATATCATATGGAGAAAAGAAGGCGCGGGTTTGACGTCCTTCTAGATGTTCTAGGTGCAGACCACCATGGCTACATTGCAAGAGTACGTGCTGGTCTTGAAGCCATGGGAGAACCAGCTGAATCCCTAGAAGTCAGATTAGTACAGTTCGTAAGCCTTTATCGTGGACGTGAAAAAGTTCAAATGTCGACCAGATCTGGCAAATATGTCACTTTAAGGGACCTTCGTAATGAAGTCGGTAATGATGCAGCTCGTTTTTATTATGTATCTCGCTCTAATGAACAACATTTAGACTTTGATTTAGAGCTTGCGAAAGCAGAGTCTAATGATAATCCTGTTTATTACGTTCAATATGCCCACGCAAGAATAAGTAGTCTCATTAAAAAAATGGGTGAAGAAGGTCTTAAGCATAAGATTAGTAGCATCTCTGACTTATCAATATTGACGGAAGATAATGAAAGAGCCTTATTAGTGCTTTTAAGTCGATATCCTGAAATAGTTGAACTTGCTTCTGTTAACCGTGCACCACAAAACATAGTGCATTATCTGCGCAGCCTATCAGCCGATTTTCATTCGTACTATAACGCACACAAAATGCTAGTTGATGATAGAAAGCTTCGTAATGCGCGTATCAGTCTTGCGTTAGGCATACGACAGGTTCTCTATAATGGACTAACACTATTAGGCGTAAATGCTCCTGATAGGATGTAATAAAGCAATATGAAACCTGACATAAAACATCCTACAACCAAAGCTTCTCAGAACATTTCTGGCTGGCCATGGATGCTTTCTGGTCTAAGTCTTGGATTAATTGTTGCGGTGCTAATCTATATAAATAATAGACATCAAGTTGACGAAACTAGCGCATATATCCTCAACCAAATGCCTCTTGAAACTCGACTAGAACCTGCCCCAGAGACCCTAGTAGCCCCAGAGGTTGCGGTAATAGAGCGTCCCGAAGATGAATATACATTTTACGAAATGTTACCTAAAGAAAATCCGCAATTAGAACCAGAAATAGACCCTATTAGTGTGGTGACTCAATCAAATACAGAGACTAATGATCTATATATCCTACAAGTGGGTTCTTTTATAGCATCCGCGGACGCCGAACGAATGAGAAGAAGCCTAATAGTACTGAATATAGAATCTAGAATTGAAATAGTCACAATTGATTCGAATGAATATCATCGTGTGATTATCGGTCCTATTGAGGGAATTAATGAACTGAATGGTTTACGTGAACAACTAAATAACGCAAATATAGATGTTTATATGCGAACAGTTTCTGATTAGTCGCTTAAAACCCAAATATAATTTATTTTTCTGAGCCTGTTTGACGAAAATCGATGCCCAAAGAACGTAATTTACGATAAAGATGAGTCCGCTCCATTCCTACACGCTTAGCAAGTTGACCTACTTTTCCATTACATAATATAAGCTGCTGACTTAAATAATCACGTTCAAAATGTTCCCTAGCTTCTCTTAGTGGCATTGATAATAGGTCTTGTTTTATAAATGACTCTTCCAGTTGAGAGTCAGGGAGCAACTGAGCTTCCACCTCAGCGAGTGAAACTTCCTCTTCTGCGCCAAGTATCAAAAGACGACTAACCATGTTTTTTAGTTCTCTAATATTGCCAGGCCATGGATAGTTTCGAAGTCTATTTTGAGCTGCCACGCTAAATCTCCTGAAAGGCAAATTTTCCGCATCTACAAGGAAATCCACGTAATAACGCAATAACTCTGGTACGTCTTCTAAATATGCCCGTAACGGCGGCACACGTACCACAATAATACTAAGATGTGATAAAAGCTCCTTATGAAATTCATTTGAGTTTTGCTCAAATCCATGTGGAACACCAGATAAAATACGAACATCTAGTAGGCGTTCGGTTGTGCTCTCAGCTGATCGGTACCGGCCCTGCTCTAAAATACGTGACAACAATTGCTGCGTGGTTTGTGACATATCCTGTAGGTCATTGACAAAAAATATGCCTTTGTCTGCTTGCTCAAGCAAACCTGGTTCCCTTCCATTCCCAAGCAATAAAGATGCGCTATTTGTAGCATCCATGCTACTACCAGTAGCATTAATAAAAGGCTCTGTAGCTCGGCCGCTAAGGCTTGCAAGATATCTGGCAAACACTTCTCTACCACTTCCCGGTTCTCCAGAAAAAACCGTATGTGCATCATGATGAGCAACTTGGGAAACCTGCTCTCGCAATACCCTCATGGTTTCGCTTTTGCCAATAGGGGTTACCATTGGTGGTAACAAATTGCGGCGCTGATCACTAACTCGATTCTGAGCAATTGCTTTTTCTACAGTGCGCAATAGTTTAGCTAAAGACACTGGTTTTTCTATGAAATCAAGTGCGCCTAAACGAGTTGCCTCGATAGCTGCGTCAACAGTGCCATGGCCAGACATCATCACAATTGCGCCGAGTTCTCCTGCCTCAGACCACTCCTTAAGTAATGATATGCCATCAGTATCAGGCATCCAGATATCAAGCAGCACAAGATCAAATTTTTGTTTTCTCTTAGCTGCTCTAGCAGTGGTCGCATCCTCAGCGGTTGTTACTTCATAACCCTCTTCGCTTAAAATTTCTTCAAGCAAAAGACGAATATTAGATTCATCATCAACAACTAATATTCGCGAATTATTCATGAGCAGTTCCTATTTTTTCTCGGCGCCGTGCCCTCAGTAGTAATTCATCGCCGGACTCAACTGTAATAGGCAAAAGCACGTTAATCTCAGCACCACCTATCTGTCGGTTTCGCGCTGTAATACGCCCTCCATGCTCCTCCACAAGTTTTTTGACAATAGCCAACCCTAAACCAGTTCCTTTGGCCTTGCTCGTAACATAAGGATCAAAGGCCTCCTCAACAATCTCCTCTAAAAACCCTGTACCAACATCCTCAACTTTAATATCCACAAGCTCCATTTCCTCATCACATATGTAGCGAGTTGATATTTTTAGGCTAGGCTCAGGCGTATTCTCCATTGCCTCAAGAGCATTACGAATGAGGTTATGAAAGACTTGCCTCATCCGTCCGGCATCTGCTTCTAAAATGGGAATATCTTGAAGGTCAAGTTTCAGTTCTAGAGGAACGTCTTGGTCTTGATATAGATCAGCTACTTCTGCAATCACTTCGTTAAGATCAAAGCGAGTTAGTTCCATATCAGGAGTTCGAGCATACTCGCTAAAAGCGTTAACCATCTCCTTCATGCCCTCAACCTGTTGAATGATGGTATGAGTAGCCTTATCAAGCAATTCTGGATCAGCATCCACTGAACCCAAATAACGCCGCCTTAAACGTTCAGCAGATAATTGAATTGGAGTTAATGGATTTTTTATTTCATGTGCAAGCCTTCTTGCAACCTCACCCCAAGCTGCATCCCTCTGGGCTTGAAGCAACGCAGTAATATCGTCGAATACAACTACATATCCAGCCGGTTCATTAAGCTCGGCGGGAAGTGCAGCACACGCGCATGTCAGGACTCTTCGGCCTACTTCACTACGAAGAACAATCTGCTCACGCCAATCACTATTGCCTTGATCTAGATGTCCTTGCGCTACAGCAATAAATTGGGAAAGCAGGGAATGGGTTTTCGATAATTCTTGCAAGGATTCACCGATATGAGATTCAAGATCTAAACTAAGAATTGCTCCTGCAGACTGATTTGCAGTTCGAATACGCATATCAGCTTCAAAAGACACCACACCAGTAGAAAGCCTAGCTAGAATTGCCTCAAGCTTGCCGCGCTCATTCTCAACTTGTTGCTGGCTTTGTTGTGTTTCGGTTGAGGCCGTTGCAAGTCGCCGAGTCATATCATTAAAGGAACTAACAAGAAATCCAATTTCATCTCGTGCTGGTGTTGGGACCTTCGTTTCAAAGTCACCACGTGCTACCGCACGTGTTCCAGCCATAAGCTGTTGAATAGGCTCCACCAAACGTCGTGCAGAAAAAAAAGCACCATATACGGCTACAAGAAAACCACTAAGCAAAACAATACTTAGTGTTGCGGTGAGGCTGGTTTTTAAGGGGGCACGCAAAAAAGATAACTCTGCATACTGATCATAACTAGCCTCAGCATTTCCTACCAACTCACTCAACTGACGCTCAACTGCAAATGTCGCCAATAAGATATCAGGTTCACTCCTAAGGCTAATGTCACCAGAGACAATATTTACCGCTGCTAAGATATTAATACCACCATCAGCCCTAGGCTCGAGTCCGACATAGGACCCCGTAGTCGACTGGCCTATCTGGTAGAGTAATTCACTACTAGGGTATTCAGGCGTTAAGGCTAAGGATGGATCTCCGGCATTAGTTGCTAGTATTTGATCATTTGCCGCACGGGAAAAAATAGTTAACTCTAATGCGTCACTTTCCCGCCTTAGATCACTCAGTTGACCAACTAAATCAGCTGTTTGATTTACCGAAAGCTGTTGAGCTATCCGCCTCGCTTCGGTTAAATCTTCCACCATGTGGATATCTAGTGCACTACGGCTTAGTTCTAAAGCTGATTCAAGCCCTTCCTCAATATCCAGACTAAACCAATTATCGATACCTCGATTAATAAACTGTAGAGAAAACGCATAAATAACTACTAAGGGCACAGCTGATAGAACAATCAGCAATGACACCATTCGAACTTTTAAACGTGCTCCCGGTACATGATGTCGGTAATCTCGTATCAATCCTACAAGATTTCCAATAATCAACAGCATCAATACAGCAATACCGATGAAACTGGCAATGAGGATCCCATTTTGCAAGCTGGATAGAGCTGTTGAGTCTTGAGCTATCTGCGCAAACCATATCAGCACTGAAAGCCAGAGCAGTAGGCACACACTTATAATCAGTAAGATTGCTGCCCTTCTTAATCTTCTAGTTGCCATCGGTACCAATCACTGCTTATCGACCAATCAGGTCGCCAAAAGGCAAGAAAACGCAAAGGACCTGGAAAATCCTCTGTGCTTAGAAGAGCACGAATACGGACATCATAAGTCTGTTCTGGATCAAGCAGCGCCGCATCAATTAATGGGAGCTCCATGATTCGACCTAAATCATTCAAAGCAGAAAATAAAGTAGAAAAAGTAGTTTGCTCTTCTGTATTCAAATTAAGAATAATGTATCTTTCGCTTACTGAATGATATTGAATTTGGTAGCTTTGCCTAAGTTCGCCTATTTCTTCGTCTGCCCAATACCAGCGAGGATTAATGAACTGCACATCTATATCAATTATGAGGGGAACCCCAGAATCTAGCGCCTCACGAGCAGCGCTTGGCAACCGATACTCTATCCATGAATCGAGATAATAGACGCCGGTATTCAAGGTAACGCTTGCAGAACGCACGTCAAAACTCCCCGGGTCTTCCTGAGCATAGCCCTCCGATTGAAAAATCAGAAAGGCCATTAACAGTAAAATCCAGCTGGAGTGATAATCACCACCAATTTTTTTAGGCACTATTTTTTTTATCTGATCTCTATCCATGCAAATTTATTTGGTCCTACTTCTCCATCCAAGCATAGTAGAAAACACCCATATTACCCTCCCTAGACAGGATCTGCCGGCTACCTTCAAACTGAGCGGACAGGTTATTGCCCTTTTCAAAGCTATTTCTTTTGGTTCTTAGCAGCTAAACCTCATACCTTCAAGCGAATTGGCATTGAGATAATCTTTTGCTGAAACCACTCTTCCTCCAGGGGGCTGAAGTTTTAATATACGCAGCACGCCTTGGCCAGTCGCTACTTCGATCATATGTTTTTTGATATCAACAACTGAGCCTGGAGGGACTGTGCTGTGCTGTGAAACCGCCTCTGCTTCCCAAATACGTAGACGTTTACCATCAACTGTTACAGATTCAGAAATTGGCCAAGGATTAAAAGCTCGCACCTGGCAAGCTAATTTTTCCGCGGGCTGGTTCCAATCTATAGCCGCATCTGCCTTATTAATCTTGGGCGCAAAGGTTGCTTGCGATTTATTCTGTGATACTAATGGCAACACGCCACTAATAATTTTTGGTAATAATTCACCAAGAAAGTTTGCTCCTAGAGTTGATAGTCGATCATGAAGACTACCTGCATTTTCATGTTTTCCTATAGACAAAGGGTGTTGCCCATAAACGGGTCCAGCATCTAACCCGCTATTAATCTGCATAATGCTCACGCCAGTCTGACTATCGCCTTCAAGAATGGCATGTTGTATAGGAGAAGCACCTCTCCATCGGGGTAAAAGTGAAGCATGTACATTTATGGCTCCTAATCGTGGCCAATTAAGCAACCAATTAGGGAGTAACAGCCCATATGCCACGACAATCATTAGGTCTGGAGTAACCGCTCCATGTTCTACAAAAGCAGCTTTACTTAACTTTAACGGCTGCATTACCTCAAGCCCATGTTTAAGCGCCTCTGTTTTTACTGAGCTTTGCGCTAACTTGCGACCTCTCCCAGAAGGTCGGTCAGGCTGAGTTAAAACAAAAGGTATATCAAAACCCAGATCTAAAAGTATTCGTAATGTAGGGACCGCAAAATCCGGTGTACCAGCAAAAGCAATTTTACAGGGATTCATCCCGGAGAATCAGATAACAGGCGTTAGAGAACGGTCACTGGATTCATGCTTGGGTGCATGCCTAGCTTTTTTAACTAGCTTTTTTTTAAGTCGATCTCGTTTTAGAGCAGAAAGGTAATCAACAAACAGTTTTCCCTCTAAATGATCCATTTCATGCTGGACGCATATAGCCAGTAATCCATCTAAGTCATGCTCGATTATTTCGCCATTTTCATCCAAAGCTTTTACCTTAATGTGCTCCGCTCGACTTACTGATTCGAAGACATCTGGAACGGAAAGACACCCCTCCTCATAACTAATCTCCCCCTCTGAACTGAGAATCTCTGGGTTAATAAGGCACATAGGCTGATTACGTTCCTCGGAAATATCAACCACTAAAACGCGCTTATGGATATTAACCTGCGTAGCTGCTAGCCCAATGCCTGGGGCGTCATACATTGTATCGAGCATATCCGTCACTAGCGCTCGAATCTCTGCATTTACTGTTGTAACGGGTTTTGCACAAATTCTTAACCGCGGATCCGGGTACTCGAGTATTGAAAGTAACGCCATCTTATTTCGCCTGAAGCTTTATACGCCTAGCAGAACTAGACCAAGCACCTTTGATTAAACCAGGATGCCCTGATTATAAAGGCCAATATTATCTATATTTTGCATACGCACCTAAATATATAAGGATTATAACAGTTGGCGGGGAAAGACCACTCTCAACATCATGCACAAACAAGATAACCTGGAAAATCAGCTTAAAATTGACGACAGCAAAGCTTTCATACATGCTCCGGCGGTCAGAAAATTGTCAAAACGAGTAAAAGACGTTCTTTAAACTTACCTTTAAAAGAGGAGACCATGAAGGAAACTGTTCTAGACGTGCTTATGTATCTATTCGAATCGTTCGTAGATGGCGGCGAAGAGCCTGATCCTAATCGTAGTGATTTACGCAATGAATTAGAGCGAGCGGGGTTCGGAGAACGTGAAATTGAACGCGCATTGGATTGGCTTGATGGTCTAAATGCCACAGATATTGAAACAGGTATAAATGCATCACGAACCACCACGATCAGGGTTTATGACCAACTGGAGAAAACCCGCATAGACACGCATTGCAGGGGCTATCTTCTGCATCTTGAGCAAATTGGAATACTTACAGCTCCCCAACGTGAGCTAGTTGTGGATAGATTGCTTGCGCTCGGCTCAGATGATATTGATATAGACCAAATTAAATGGGTTGTTATGATGGTTTTGTTCAGTCAGCCAGGCCAGGAACAAGCGTATGCACAAATGGAAGATTTGGTTTTTGCGGAAGAACCACTCTGCCTCCATTAACGCTAAAGCCTTATGATATAACCGACTAGGAAACTGTTGATGGCTATCACATCACTATGAGCAAGAATCTTATCCTCGTCGAATCCCCTGCTAAGGGAAAAACTATCGAGAAATACCTCGGTCCCGATTTTAAGGTGCTTGCAACTTATGGGCATGTCAGAGACCTTATTTCTAAAACTGGGGCTGTGACACCTGATCAGGGCTTCTCGATGAACTATGCAATTAGTGAGGGCAGCGAACAGCATCTTGCAAAGATCTCGGCAGCCATAAAAAAAGCCGAAACACTTTATTTGGCAACTGATCTAGACCGTGAAGGTGAAGCAATTGCATGGCATGTACAAGAGATCCTCAAAGAAAGAAATCTTCTAAACAACAAAAAGGTACATCGAGTTGTCTTTAATGCTGTCACCAAGCGAGCCGTCCAGAATTCAATAAATAGCCCTCGGATAGTTTCCGAACCTCTAGTTAATGCTTATAAAGCCCGCCGCGCACTCGATCATCTAATAGGTTTTCACTTGTCACCTTTGATGTGGGAGAAAATAGCGCCAAAGCTATCTGCTGGTCGCGTCCAAAGCCCAGCACTACGCCTTATTGTGGAACGTGAAGAACAGATTTCAGCATTTAAACCCAGAGAATACTGGACAATTGCTGCCATCGCTGGACACAAGAATGAAGCTTTTAGAGCACGCTTATCCAAATATAGCGGAAAGAAAACGGAACAATTTTCCTTTACTGATGAGGAAATAGTTAAGCAGGTTGAAGATGCAATTAAAGTTTCCGCTGATGGAATCCTAACTGTTGGTAAGGTAGAAAAAAAACAGCGGCAACGTAGGCCAACAGGTCCTTTCATAACGTCTACCCTCCAGCAAGAGGCCTCACGTAAACTTGGTTTTAGCGCAAGACAAACTATGTCAACCGCCCAAAAACTCTATGAAGGGATTGATGTTGGTAATGGTTCTGTAGGCCTAATTACTTATATGAGAACAGATTCAGTCACACTCGCAGCAGAATCTATAACCGAAATCAGGGCACTTATCGAAGATCGTTATGGCCATGATAATTTGCCAGACGAGCCTCGCACTTACCAAACTAATACCCAAAATGCTCAAGAAGCTCATGAGGCAATAAGGCCCACATCAGTTTCAAGAGTTCCAGCAGATCTGGAAGACAAACTAAGCCCTGATCAATATCGACTCTATGACCTAATATGGAAACGTACTATTGCATCCCAGATGAGCAATGCCATTTTTGACACAGTTGGACTCAATATTTTTCCCGGAAAAAGTCAAGAAGGCGATATAGCATTTCGTGCAACCGGCCAAGTGCTAATTAAACCAGGCTTTATGACTGTGTATCAGGAAGGTGTAGATGATAAGGCGAGCGATGAAAATGACCGTATTCTGCCACCACTCTTGGAAGGCGATCATCTTCAATTAAAAGAATTATCGAGTGAGCAACATTTCACAGAACCACCGCCACGCTACTCAGAAGCAACTCTAGTAAAAGAACTGGAGAAATGCGGTATCGGCCGGCCGTCAACTTACGCAAATATAATTTCTACACTTCGTACTCGTGAATATGTAGAACTGGAAAATCGGCGCTTTACACCGACAGAGCTTGGGAAGGTTGTTAGTCGGTTTCTCTCAGGTAATTTTCCTCAGTATGTTGATTATGAATTCACCGCAAAAATGGAAGACGACCTAGACGCCATATCAAGAGGTGAGGGTGAGTGGGTTCCGTTACTTCAAGAATTTTGGGGACCATTTCATGATCAAATTGAGCTTATTAGAAGTACGGTTACACGTGATGATCAGGCTAGGTCTTTAGGAGATGACCCTAAAACTGGTCGTCCAATGACCGTAAGAATGGCTCGCTTTGGTCCAGTTGTTCAAATTGGAACAAAAGATGATGAAGAAAAACCATTATTTGCAGGTCTACGTCCTGGCCAAAAAATGGATACCATTACCCATGACGAGGCATTGGAGCTTTTCAAACTTCCTAGGGATTTAGGCGAAACAGCTGATGGTGAGACTGTCTCAGCAAGCATTGGACGATTCGGACCATATGTTCGCTATGGCAATAAGTTTGTCTCTATTAAAGAGGACGATCCCTATACCATAGCCTTACCGCGTGCTATTGAACTAATTGAAGAGAAAAAAATATTCGATGCAAATAGAATAATTCAGGATTTTACGGATGCAGGAATCCAGGTATTAAATGGTCGCTATGGCCCATATGTGACAAACAAAAAAAAGAACGCAAAAATTCCAAAGGATAAAGACCCTAAAGAGCTATCACTTAAAGAATGTGAGGAATTGATTGCTGCGGCACCAGAACGTAAAGGCCGACGTGGTTCTAAGAAAGCTGCAGGAGGCAAAAAGACTGCTACTAAAAAAACGGCTTCAAAGAAGAGTAAGAAGACTCGAAGAAAAAAACCGTAACAAAAACCCCTAGTATGAAGAAAGAACAGCAGCTACTAGTGAACTATTGTCCCTACAAGGCATTTAGGCTCAGTCCTATCAATGCACATCAGACAGACCAAGTTCAATGTTAGATGTTCAATTGCAAAAAGCAGTGGGGGCATTGTTGGAGGGCGGACTGATTGCTTATCCAACCGAAGCCGTTTATGGATTGGGTTGCATACCCTCGCATCGTGAGACAGTAGCTCGCCTTCTCACGATTAAGAAGAGATCATGGCGGAAAGGTCTAACGCTGATCGCTTCGAATCTCGAGCAGCTTGAGTCCCTGATTATCATGCCTTCTGGCAAACTGGGAGAAGAAATTCTAAAAAGCTGGCCTGGTCCTTTCACATGGATTGTGGATGCACGACATGAGGCTTTACCATGGATTAGCGGTGGGCGAGATACGCTAGCCGTTAGAGTAACAAACCACCCGATAGCAAGCGCACTCTGTGAACAAATTGGAGGACCTCTAGTCTCAACAAGTGCAAACCACTCTGGACAACCACCATTACGGGATATTCTTCAGGTCCAGAAGGAATTTGGATCTGAATTGGATTATATTCTTGGAGGAGCGGTTGGTGAACTTAAGCAGCCTACAGCAATAAGGGATGGGCGCAGTGGCGAATTACTTCGTGAGGGCTAGTAATTAGACGATTTTAATTTTGGAAAGGAACAGTCTTAAAAAATGACAGACCGGTACGCAGTTGTCGGCTACCCGATCGAGCATAGCCAATCTCCGATGATACACAGATCATTTGCTTGCCTGACTGGTGAAGAACTTTCCTACGACCTCATCTCAGCAAAACCATCTTCCTTTGAGGGCGCTATAAAAGAATTTGCTGCATCCGGCGGCAAAGGACTAAACATAACTCTCCCTCACAAAGAGGCCGCCTTCAAACTAGCCAATGAACTTGGTCCGGAAGCACAAAAAGCCAAGGCCGTTAATACATTGACTATAAGTTCGCCAATGAATATTCGTGGCGATAATACGGATGGAATAGGGCTGCTAAGAGATCTAACTATAAATCATGGGTTAAGTCTTGAAGAAAAAAGCGTTTTAATACTAGGTGCTGGTGGCGCTGCGAGAGGCATAATACCGCCCTTAATGGAGTCTAATATTGGCAAGATAGCGCTTGCCAATCGCACGATAGAAAAAGCAAGAAATCTAGCAGAAGCTTTTAGCACAACCAATAAAATATCTGTTTATGCTTTCGAAAAGCTACATAAAATTGAACCATATGATGTTGTTATAAATGCTACCTCTGCTGGGATAAAAGGTGAAAAATTTGAATTTTCATCGAACTGTATTAATACAAGTACATTCTGTTATGACCTCTCATATAGTTCAACGCAGACGCCTTTTTCTGCCTGGGCATATAAAAATGGCGTAAAAAATATAGCAGATGGATGGGGAATGCTTATAGAACAAGCCGCTGAGTCATTTCGAATTTGGCGTGGAATTAGGCCTGATACAAACACTTTGCTAAAACAAACCCCAACTAGATAGCTATCTTTAAAGACTATCTCATAGTTACTAATTCTTCTGCACTCGTTGGATGAATTGCTAGCGTATTATCAAAATCAGATTTAAGAGCGCCCATAGATATGGCAACCGCAAACCCCTGAAGCATTTCATCAGCACCCGCACCTATTATGTGGCATCCAACTACTCGTTCCTCTTTACCCACGGTAACCAATTTCATCAGCGTTTTGGGTTTATGCTCTGTTAATGCGTTATACATTGGAACAAATTCTGATGTATAAACACGCACGGAATCACTACCAAATGAAGTCACCGCTTCGACTTCCGTTTGCCCGACTGTACCCACCGGAGGATGAGAAAAAATTACAGTAGGAACAATGTCATAGTTTAAATATTTTTCTGGCTGAGCATTGAAGACCCTATCAGCCAATCTTCGTCCAGCAGCAATGGCTACCGGCGTAAGTTGTGCTTTCCCAGTAACATCTCCAACAGCATATACACCGCTAGTACTAGTATTCTGATAGCGGTCTACAACTATATAACCCCTATCATCAACTTTAACACCAGCATTTTTTAGAGTCAGAAAATGAGTGTTTGGAGCCCTACCAATAGCCCACAAGAGAGAGTCAAAATTATCAAATGTGCGCCCATCCTCCATAGTTAGAGCTAAGCCTTTTTCATGTTGAACGCTTTGAGGTACCGCTTGATTAATTACTTCAATCCCAGTTGCACGCATATGTTCTAAAAGGTGGCTTCCTAATTTTTCTTCAAAAGAACGTAGCAGACTGTCATAACGGAGAAATTGCATAACATGACTACCTAAGACATTCAAAACACCTGCTAACTCCACCGCAATGTATCCACTGCCAATTATTCCTACTCGTTTGGGCATTTCCTCAAGATCAAAGAATCCATCTGAAGTAATTCCAAAATTAGCACCAGGTATCTCAGGCACAATCGGAAAGCCACCTGTAGCTATAAGGATGTTTTCTGCATGCACTTTATCCCCATACTCCGTTTCTATTTCTTTTGCCGAGACAAATTTGCCTCGGCCCTGTATCAGATCGATTGATTTTTTCTCTAAATTACTCTGATAAATACCATTCAAACGTTTTACGTAAGCATCCCTTTTCTGCTTTAAAACAGGCCAATCATGACCATGCTGGGAAATGTTGAATCCATAATCTGCTGCATCTTCTATTTCTTGTGAAATCTGAGCAGCATTCCACATCACCTTTTTAGGTACACATCCAACGTTTACGCAAGTTCCACCCAGCCGTGCTGGTTCAATAACAACAACTCGAGCGCCATATTCGGATGCTCTTTGTGCAGCCGCCAGACCGCCACTACCACCTCCAAGCACGATGAGATCGTATTTGTTCACAAAAGTAGTTCCAATGCTGATATAAAATTGGAGCTTAACAGGAAAAATATATTTATCCTTTCCACATCTCTTTTATTCCAAAACACACTGGCCGTGTATGCTAGATTAGATACTTTTTTTGGGGTAACTAGTGAAAAACCCGTTGCTTGAGCCTGTAGGGCTGCCGGTATTTTGTTCCATTCAGGCTAAACATGTTGATAATGCTGTCCAACAAACACTAGAAAACCTTCGGTCCAGATTAGCTAAGGTGGAGACTAGCGCAACCCCCTCTTTCGAAACTGCTGAAGAAATAGAATGCATTCAAGATGCAATCCATCGAGTATGGGGACCAATAACACATTTGAATTCGGTCATTTCTACACCAGAGTTAAGAGATGCCTATAACAAATGCTTACCAATGATTTCAGAATTTGGGACTGAGATTGCACAAAGCGAAAAGCTTTGGTCCTTGTTTTCTCAGTTAGAACTGGAAACAGACTCTAGCCATATAACTAAAAGGCAGCTTATCTCCCATACTCTTCGGGCTTTCAAGCTAGCTGGTGTTGGCTTGCCAAATGAAATTAAGAAAAAATTCAAAGAGTTAGTTAAAAAGCTTGCACAATGTCAGGCCTCCTTTGAACAAAACCTGATGGACGCAACCGACGCTTTTCAATGCCATCAAACTGACGAAACAGCATTGAAGGGAGTTCCAAATACAATCCTTCTACGAGCCAAAGAACTGGCTGAAAAAGAAGGTCGGACCGGCTGGTTACTCACTCTTGATCCTCCCACATACCAAGCAATTATGACCCATGCCGAGAATGCAGACCTTAGGGCCCTCTATTACGAAGCATGGGTGACTCGCGCATCTGACCAAGGGCCACAGGCTGGGCTTTGGGATAACCGTGAACTAATTGAAGAAATAACAAAATTGCGTCATGAATCAGCAATTTTATTAGGCTTTAACAACTATGCAGAGCTTTCCCTTGCAACCAAAATGGCAAGCTCAACTAAAGAGGTTTTAGAGTTTCTTCAAGAGCTTGCCAAAAAAAGTCGGCCAGTAGCTCAAACGGAACTTAATGAACTCAAGTCTTTTGCAGGAAGGGATTTGAACCCCTGGGATATATCCTATTTTTCTGAAAAACTACGTCAATTCCGTTTCGGTCTATCTGATAATGAATTACGGCCATATTTTCCTCTGCCAACTGTCATTGCAGGATTATTTGCCGTTGTAGAAAAACTCTTTGGAATTAAGGTTAATGCTCAAAGTGGTGTAGAAACATGGCATCAAGACGTAACATACTATGAAATTTTTTCGGCTAATGGATCACCTATCGGAGGATTCTTTACAGACCTATTTTCTCGACAAAACAAAAGGGGCGGCGCATGGATGGATGAATGCCTTGTGAAATCCGAATTGCAGGAACTAAGCCAACGACCGGTAGCTTATTTAGTATGTAACTTTAGCCCACCATCAGGCTCTGATCCTTCGTTACTAACACATAGCGATGTCGTTACGCTTTTTCATGAATTCGGACATACGCTGCACCACCTATTGACCGAAGTTAACTATCCGTCACTGTCCGGTATAAATGGGGTACCCTGGGATGCTGTGGAACTGCCAAGTCAATTTCTAGAAAACTATGCTTGGGCGCCTGAGGTACTACCTCTAATTTCAGGACACTATCGAACAGGTAAGACTCTGCCTAAAAAAACAATAAAAACACTGAATGCGTCTCGTTCATTTCAGGCTGGACTCGCTATGATAAGACAGCTTGAATTTGCTCTTTTTGATTTCAAACTACATGCTGAATACGACCCTATTCAGGGGTCACTAACCGAGAAGATTTTGGAGACTGTTCGTAGTGAAGTGGCTATTATGGAAGTACCAACATTCAACCGCTTCCCCAATAGTTTCTCTCATGTTTTTGGTGGTGGTTATGCAGCTGGCTACTACAGCTATAAATGGGCGGAGGTATTGGCAGCTGATGCGTTCTCCGCATTCAAGGACTCGGGCATATTTGATGAAGCGACAGCTGCCAGGTTTAAGAGCTGTATATTGGCAACTGGCGGAAGCCGTGAAGCGATTGATAACTTCAAAAATTTTCGTGGGCGTTTGCCCAGTTTAAACCCTTTACTCCTTCAAGACGGTATTCTAAAGGAGAAGGTTGTCGGTTTATGAAAATTGCAACATGGAATGTGAATAGTCTGAGGGTTCGTCTTGAACAGGTAATAGAGTGGCTTAAACGTGTACAGCCAGATGTTCTTGGGCTTCAGGAAACCAAAATGACAGACGAGAATTTTCCTGCAAGCGCGTTTGAGGAAATTGGTTATACGGCTGTTTTTAGCGGTCAACCTACCTATAACGGGGTTGCTTTAATATCACGCCAACCTCCCCAAGATATAACAATGAAGCTGGAGGGGTTTTCGGACCCACAGAAGAGAGTGCTGGGAGCTACTTATAATAATATTAGGGTTTTCAACTTATATGTGCCCAATGGACAAAGCGTTGACTCCGATAAATACGAGTACAAACTAGAGTGGCTTAATGCGTTGGATTCTCAACTTCAAGCCGAATCACAAACTCATGAACTTGTATTGGCAATGGGAGATTTTAATATTGCACCAGAAGATCCTGATGTGCATGACCCTGCTATCTGGGAAGGAAAAGTGCTTTGTAGTCCCAAAGAGCGCGCCGCGTTAAATAAAATACAGTCTGCTGGCTATAAAGATACTTTTCGCTTATTTGATCAACCTGAAAAAAGTTTTAGTTGGTGGGATTACCGTGCAGCGGCTTTCCGTAGAAACATGGGAATGCGTATTGACTTAATCCTCGCTACAAAAAAGCTAAGTGATCTTTGTGCTGGATGTTCCATTGATGTTGAACCCAGAAAAAATGAACGTCCTTCAGACCATACCCCGGTTATTGCCGAGTTCCGAGATAAATAACCTAAAGAACTATAAATCTGACAGCTATAATAATTTAGCTCTCTTATCATTAGCATTCAGCCAAAGTTTATAATCGGCACAATTCACTACATATGACCAATGTAAAAGTGATTGCTGTATCCGCCTACTCACATCCTGGCTCAATTCAATAGAACACCCACATTGATTTATCTGAGAATAGATACGATTTCTCCAACGTCCTTTTAGCCCACAAAATGCTGCCCATCTTTTTATTTGACGCTCATCGTCCTCATGTCTTCGGCCCATATAGTACTTGCAGTACCACTCGAACCAACCTCTAGGATCATCTTTATGGATCCAACCCTTCTCCTCCCATTCTTTTTGAGATTGCCCTGATTTTATTTTAAAAAAATTAACATCAATTCTATACTTTGTAGAGCAATAAAAATTTTTATCTATTCCTTCAAACCAATCATTAGGGAACTCTTTATAATCAATAAGATCACTAAAATAAGTCCCTCCAAATATACCTTTATGAAGCATTTCTTTGGGTGTTAGCATTGGATTAAATTTCATGCATAGAAGCCTAATTTTTAAAAATGATAAGTGTAAAACTTAGTGTGTTGAGGCACTTGCACCTAATATATAAATGAATCTTCAGACTAATTTCACCTGTCGGCTTTGTGGAGACACTGATCTAAAACTATTCTATTCTCTTGGACAAAGGGGACAGTTTAAATATTTTCGTTGTCGAAATTGTACTCTAGTCAACTATGATTTAAGC
>TARA_B100000686_G_scaffold250993_1_pt1 | contig 21884 bp, 18 predicted proteins | sample TARA_B100000686 | Tara Oceans TARA_B100000686 (sample SAMEA2622733) | marine metagenome | biome: marine biome (ENVO:00000447); feature: marine epipelagic mixed layer (ENVO:xxxxxxxxx); material: "saline water (ENVO:00002010), including plankton (ENVO:xxxxxxxx)" | depth 150 m | reverse complement strand
CTGACGGGAGAATTCTTTTGAGTCAGTTCGAGTTGGATGGTCCATACCGAGTCTACTCAGACTTATGGATCTTCGATCCCGAGGGTGATCCCAAAAGGGTCACGCATGGTGCGCGGCTTACCCAACCATCAGTAGGGCCGGAGGAGACTGCTTGGGCGATTCAGGAGGGAGACGGTACGAATGCGATCGTTCGAGTCGATTTGGGCAGTGGAGAAGTCACACCTCTTATGGAGCCGAGCATCGATGTTCACTGGGCCTTTCCCCGGCCATCTCCGGATGGTCGTTGGCTGGCGGTGACACGGTGGGAGCCTAACGCGGAGCATGACGTAGTCATCCTGGATGCTACCACTGGTAGGGTCATAGACAGGGTTACAAACGATCGTGCGCTGGACACAACGCCCTCTTGGACACCGGATGGAAAGGGCATTGTCTGGGCATCAGACAGAAGCGGAATTTTAAACATTCTTTCTGCGGTGGTCGATCCGGTTACTGGTGAGGCGTCCGAGCCGCTAATCGCTACGAACCTTCGCACCGGGGGAGCATATCCAGCTGTAGACCCGCAGGGCGCTTGGGTGTATTTCGCGGAATACAATGCGGAAGGCTGGGATGTCGCGCGCGTTCCGTTTGCAAGCGGAGAAGGCCCAGTGGCCGCCCCCGCTGCAGATCGATTTGATGTTAGGGAAGCGTTTCCCGTGCGAGGTTCGGTCGATGGTGAGATGAAAAAGTATTCTCCAGAGGCGACCTTGATGCCATCACACTGGGAGATCGCTTGGAGGGAGCCGGTAAAAGCTCCTGCGCTAGCGACGTCTAATGGAGATCTCAGATCGCGCCAATTACTTGGCGTTGGTCTGGGGGTTCGGTCTTCTGGGTTCGATATAGCTGGGCGGCACGCTTGGGCGGCGGTTGCTAGGGCTACGACGAGTGGAGGCAAATTCGAGGCGGGTGCTTCCTACTCTTTCTATGGACTGGGACGCCCGATTCTATCCGTTGCAACTAATCAGCGGTATGAGGGTGCGGGGCAGCTTCTTGGAGGGGACCCTCCAGAACAGGACACTCTTCTCGTTCTCGAGCGTACGAGGGATGTCAGTGGTTCGATAACCTTTCCGGTGTCGAAGTGGCGCTATAATCTGGCCCTAACCCTGAGTGGAGGGTTGGTGTGGGAGCACCGTGAGCTCTGGACTACGGCGCTTAGGGAGAGCGCTAATTATTCGCTGACAAGGCCAACGGGTCGGCTTAGCAATGCACGTGTCACTCTCAATTTCAATTCGTCCCGTACCCATGCACTCCAGATGGGTACTGCACGTGGGGTAAACCTCTTCCTTCAGGGTAGGGTGAAAAGCGAGATGCAGCTTCCCGACAGTCTAAAGGCTGTAGAGGGAATGGATCGCTCACTGGGCGAAGTAGTAGGTCGAGTCCGAGGTGCGATCCCGCTATGGGGTGGAGGGTACGCCGCGCATGTACTAGCTCTGCAGGCTAGCGGTGGGATAGCAAGTGGAACTGGCGCTGGTCCCTTTCAGTACCGCTTAGGCGGTGCTTCAGGGCAACTAGAACAACTCACGGGGCTCGAGTTGTTTGGGGGTGGCTTTTTGCTCTTCCCAGTGCGTGGCTATCCGCCCGGTAGCCGGTTTGGACGGCTAGCATGGAGTGCGACCGCCGAGTACCGGTTTCCCTTGTGGTTTATCAATCGCGGGTTTCGGGTCTGGCCACTACATGCTGATAGGATGATTGGCTCTCTGTTTTTTGATGCGGGGAACGCTTGGGGACCAGATCTGAGTGCGTCAGGTTTTCAGAACGCTCTGAGGGAACCTCTGGCATCGCTAGGAGCGGAAATAACAACAGAAATGCTTGGGCTTTATCGGGCGCGGGTAAGGCTTCGCTTAGGACTTGCATTGCCGCTGGTAGGTGGAGGTGACGCAGTCGGTTATGTTCGGGTCGGGCTTCCATTTTAAGAGGTGTTCTGGGAGATGACTGAAAGCTCAACGCGGAATAAAGATCGAAGACATCGCAATTACCGGGACTAATTGAGGGAAAACGACTGGTAATTGGCAGAGGAGCCTTGACCACAAGATATAGGGCCGGTAGTATGGCCATAGCCTAGATCCGGTAGGGCTTGGATCAGTTTTCCACACAACGATGTCGGCGGGAGAGGGACTCCCGCCGTTTTTCAACTCCATAACCCGCGTTTTTCCACAACGGAGCACCGAAGCGATCATGACGCTTGTTCACCAGCCGCGCCCTCGCAAAGAGTCTGTGATCTTCGATGATATTCTACCCGAAGACCTGCCTTCTGCGGAGCTTACTGAAAACGCCCGAATCGTTCTCGGAAAGCGTTATCTGAAGAAGGACGCATCAGGTGAGCCGAATGAGGATCCGGAAGTCATGTTCTGGCGTGTTGCGCGCACGATAGCCGCTGTGGATGGAGATTACGGAGCGTCTGAGAAGGTAGTGGACGAGATCGCTCGCCAGTTCTACGACCTGATGATTAATGGGAAATTCGAGCCGAACTCGCCCACTCTCATGAATGCGGGGCGACCACTTGGTCAGCTTTCCGCCTGCTTCGTGTTGCCGGTCGATGATGCGCTTTCGAACACTCAAAGCGGGATCTACGACACGCTGAGGTCTATGGCGTTAGTGCACCAGTCAGGAGGGGGGACCGGATTCTCTTTCTCGCGTATTCGCTCAGAGGGCGAGATGGTGCGATCCACGATGGGCGTGGCGTCTGGTCCGGTGTCTTTCATGAAGTTGTACGATGCTAGTACCGATGTCGTGAAGCAGGGCGGAACGCGCCGAGGGGCGAATATGGGTATTCTGCGAGTTGATCACCCCGACATCCGGAGTTTTATCGCCTGTAAGAACGACACCACACAGATCACAAACTTCAATATTTCGGTAGCGATCACCGATGTATTTATGGACGCCGTTTCTAAAGGTGAGTCATACGATCTCGTAAACCCTCGCAATGGTGAGGTCGTTGGACAGGAGGACGCAAGGGAAGTCTTCGACACGATTATCCATGGGGCTTGGTTAACTGGTGAGCCCGGTACGTTTTTCATTGATCGCGCCAATGAATATAATCCGGTACCGAAGCTTGGAAGCTACGAGGCGACCAACCCGTGCGGAGAGCAGCCTCTCCTCCCTTATGATGTTTGTAACTTAGGGAGCATCAACCTTGGGAAGTTTGTCAAGGAAGATGCTCGTCCAGGAACAGGAGCGGATGAGGGCGTGGATTGGGATGCGCTGCGCAACGTCATACACCTGTCGACGCATTTTCTCGACAATGTGATTGATGCGAATGTCTACCCACTCCAAGATATCCACGACCTAGCACAGAACATTCGCCGCATCGGACTCGGCGTCATGGGCTGGGCCGACATGCTTGTTCGCCTAGGTGTGCCCTATGACTCTGCAGATGGTGTCGAGCTCGGCCGTCGTGTGATGGAATTCATCAATGAGGAGTCGAGGAGTGCGTCAGAGAAACTTGCCGAGGTTAGGGGTGTGTTCCCCGCATGGGAAGAGTCGATTTGGGGTCCGGACGGTAAGGCTGCTATCGGTAATGATGATACCCGGATTCGTCCTGAACGGGCACTTCGCAACTGCAATCTGACGACCGTTGCTCCTACGGGTACAATCTCAATTTTTGCTGGCTGCTCGGGCGGGATAGAACCCCTATTTGCGGTAGCCTTTATGCGCAACCAAGCTGGCTCACTCATGCCGGACGTGAACGAAGACTTTGTTCGGATGGCTGAGGAAGGTGGATGGTATTCCGACGAACTCATGGAGCGAATCGCTCAGGAAGGCCATATCCACTTTGATGAGGTTCCGGAGGAGATTCAAAGGATCTTCCGCACAGCGCACGATATCACGCCCGAATGGCATGTGCGGATGCAGGCTGCTTTCCAAGAGCATACCGATTCTGCGATTTCTAAGACGACAAACTTTCCGCGTGAGGCAACGGAGGAAGATGTTCGCCAGATCTATGAATTGGCGTTCTCGCTCGGTTGCAAAGGCGTAACCGTTTATCGCGATGGTTCTCGCGATGGCCAGGTACTCTCGACCGGTGCAACCGCGCAGGCGGGAGCTACTGAGGTCTCACCCGAAGCAGGAGTCATGAAGGTCCAACTGGCCGATGCCCGAGAGGAGGCTCATAACCTTCGTATTGAGGTGGCGCAGTTGAGGGACCAGTTGCTAGACCGTGATGAAACAGCCGGAGCGGGACGTCAAAAACGTCAGCGTCCAGCAGCGTTGCGTGGCTATACGGTCAAGATGGTCTCTCCTCTAGGGGACCTCTACGTGACGATCAATGAAGATTTGAATGGTCGCCCCTTTGAGGTTTTTTGCACGTTGGGGAAGGCGGGTGGACCGGCGAATGCGGATGCAGAAGCGGTTGGACGTCTAATATCGCTGGCTTTACGTTCGGGAATCTCGATCCTACAGGTCAAAGATCAACTGCGCGGGATATCTTGTGATCGTGCGGTTGGGCTCGGTCCGAACAAGGTTCTGTCTGTTCCCGATGCGATCGGACAGGCCATCGAGCGCTACGTGCAGGAGAAGGAAGGTGTTCAGGAGGATCTTCCGCTCGCGGTGTCAGCGACGACCCAGGGAGCCACTCAGTTCGAGGCGTCTATCAGCCCCTCCTACGGAGGAGAGACTTTTGATATAGGCACGTGTCCTGATTGCGGTGCGGGTCAACTTACCTACGAGGAAGGTTGCAAGAAGTGCCATATATGCGGCTACTCCGAGTGCGGGTGACGACCATAGAAAATCGATCTTTGATCAGGGCCTAGAGAGCGGGGCGGACAATGCGTCGCCCCGCTCTTAGTTTGTACCCGTCAAGGTCTCTGTGATGAACGCGATTAGATTTCGCAAGTTAATTATTAGCAATGCTTTAGGCCGGTTCGTTGGTAACGCAGCTTGCTTCGTACTAATTAGCGTTTTTTTTACAGCAGGTGCCTCGGCACAGCTAACGCGACTAAGTACTCCAATTTCTCGTTCTGACGTAGCCTACTCGGCAGGCAATCCTCTGCTCTCGTATGAAATCCTGCATGAGTATATTGAAGGGGATTCAGCCAGCTACGATGCACTTTGGCGTTCAGCACGGGCAGCGGTACAGGTCGGAATGGAGAGACAAGGATCCCGTGAACAGAATCAATGGCTTGATCCAGCGATCCGTCTTTCTGAGCTGGCGATAACACTGCGCCCGGACGGTATTGAGGGCCTGTATTGGCGTGGTTTCGCGGCGGGGAGACGCGCGATGAACGCGAGCGCATCGTACGCGGTCGCGCTAGCACAGATAGTGCATCAGGACGCGCATGACATTCTTGCGAGTGATTCTCTTCACGGTGGCGCTCATAACATGCTGGGTAAACTGAATTATGAGGTCATGAGTCTATCCTGGTTCGAACGAACAATCGCGAAGATGTTCATGGGGAACAAAGCGTTGGATGACACTAGTTGGCAGAACGCTGAATATCACTTGGCCAAGGCTGTGGATATTTGGCCTGACTTGATTCTGTTTCACTTCGATATGGGACAGCTACATCGGAAACGGGGTCGACGTGAAGAAGCAATAGCATCGTTCAGGCAGGTTCTTTCTCTCGGGGCGGTGCACCCGATAGACATAAAGCTTCAGGATCAGGCGCGTGAAATCCTAAACGATTGGGGTATGGTACTCAGGAAAAGCTTTATGAGTTCGATGACCACGGGCCAGTGATTGCCAGCGTCCATCCGTCGATCTGTTTGTTCACAAAAAGTGTGCTTCCATCTGGAGAGAAGCAGCAACCCGCGAACTCTCCAGTTCCGTTTAAGTCTCTAGCCAGCTTGTAGATCTCACCTTCTGGCGTTATCCCCAACAGGTAATCGTCTCCAGTACCATCCTCGCAGACGATGATGTCACCCCATGGGGCCACACAGAGGTTGTCTCCATTTTCGATTATCGTACCATCGTTCGGTTCGACGAACAGTTCGAGCGATCCAGGATTGGAGACTTCTTGATCCGTGCCCTCGAAAGGACTCGGACGGTATGTCCATATCTGCCCCTTTCTAGCGGCTCCTCCGTCAGTGCAGGCGATGTAAACCTCAGGGCTTCCGTCTCTCTCACCGTAGAAGATCCCCTCACCCCGAGCAAATCTGGCGGCCCCAGACTCAAATCCGCGGTATCGCAAGTCATCATCCGGAGAATCTACATTGTCGAGATCTATCCAAGCAGTCTCCATCCGCGTTCGAAGAGAAACGTTCTCTGTCTCCCAGTTTCGCGTATCAAGACGGGGCATTTCCGATACTACAAGGGCCTGTAGGCGACCACCTTCAGTAAGCCTACCAGGCACGTGTGGAATGAAGCGGTATAGTATTCCATCACCGAGATCTTCCGTCTGGTAAATGATACCTGATGATGGATGCACAGCTACTGCCTCATGTTTAAACCTACCCATATCGGTCAGAGGAACACCTCGCTGCAGGCCGGGCTGTCCAGCCACAACCTCAAAGTTGTATCCGTGTGAACGCGTTAACCCGTCTTCCGGCCCTGAAACGATTTCTTCACAGGAGATCCAAGAGCCCCAGGGCGTGGGCCCACCAGCACAATTCAGTAGTGTTCCGGACAAACTCAAGTGATGCGATACGAGTTCCTGGGACGTGGTGTCGTAGACTAAAGTGGTTGTGCCGCCTAGCGCAGGGGAATTCCCGCCACCATCGTCGTAAAGTAGTTCCCGATCTATAAGATCTATAAGAGCGAGGTCTGAACCAAACGGTCCAAGTTCCGCTCTTGCGCTACTGCCTAGCTCATGATTCCTCACCAGAATCGTCATCCCGTTTGGCCCCGCGAAGGTAGCCATTCCATCATGTCTGGCTGGCACTAATAAGCCATCAGACATCGTTTCTCCGGCTCTAGAAAAGATCTTGTAGCTGAAACCAGGAGGGAGAGCGATGATTCCGTCCGGATCATCTTGCAGGGGACCAAACTTTATTCCGGAGTCCACTTCCGTTGCGATGATATTGGAACGAGAACAACCGAGTCCTGTGAAGCCGAGCGAGATGGCGGCTCCAGTTCCTAGAAAACGTCGCCGTGAGATGGCCATAAGGTCGTTAGCTTGATGCAAAGATTCTTCAGAAGAAAAATTATTATGTGCCGACACGAGATTACACCTACCGCCCACAATCGGTTCGTAAGCGTTACATATTTAACCGTTTTTGTGGTCGTGACTTTGTTGTCGTCTTCTTGCGTGGTGGAGAGCGAGCCGGCTGGCCCAACACCTGATAGCCCAGTTTTTGAAGGGGCGGTAGCTATGGGCCACGTCCAAACTCAGGTAGATTTTGGCCCTAGGATTCCGGGTACCGAGGGACACGAAGCACAGCTTTCCTGGATGCTGAAGCTAATGCGCGAGCATGCAGCGGCGGTTGTGGTCGATACATTCACGCACGTAACTACGAATGGAGATACGCTGGGGCTGACTAACCTGATCGGACGTTTCGCTCCCGAGCACAGTCGTCGGATCGTGATCTTAGCTCACTGGGACACGCGTCCGATTTCAGATCAAGCTTCAGACTCAGTAGACCGAGTGATTCCCGTTCCAGGGGCGAATGACGGTGGATCCGGTACAGCAATATTGTTGGCTTTAGCGCCCTTGCTTTCTGCGCAAACACCACCTGTTGGGGTCGATATTCTACTGGTCGATGGAGAAGATTATGGCCATGGAATAGAGGATATGTTGCTTGGATCGCGCCGTTATGCGTCCACTGTTTCCGAGGGGGATAGACCAGTTTACGGTCTTTTGCTCGATATGGTGGGTGACGCTGAGCCAAGTTTTCCGGTGGAGCAGATTTCAGCGCAGTTCGCTAACCCTGTTGTCCAGAAAGTATGGCGAGCCGCGGAACGATTGGGGTACCGAGACTACTTCCCGACCGCTATTGGCCCTCCGATAACAGATGATCACGTTCCGTTGATCCAGAATGGAATCCCCACCGCCAACGTGATTGATTTCACATACGGACCGAACAATTCCTACTGGCATACACCCGAGGATACCCCCGACAAAGTGAGCCCTCGGACTCTGGGGATTGTGGGTCAAGTTGTGGTTGAACTCATCTATTCGGGTGGGTGATGGCCAAGCTACAAGGTGGCTGAATATTCGCAGGCCTCAGTTGATTGTTGTCAATTCATTATCTGAGTTCTACTAGTCTTAATCGCTTCATCAATTGGAGTATCACGTGACCAACACCTCTTCCGTTCGCGTTGCTGCTGTGCAGGCCACGGCGTGTCCCTTCGATACAAGCCGAGCAGTGGAAATAGTTTGTGCCATGACTTCTGAAGCTGCCAAGGAGGGCGCTAGGCTTATCCTTTTTCCAGAGGCATACGTAGGCGGTTATCCATGGGGGCTTGCTTTCGGGACTGCAGTTGGCGGACGCTCAGAGGTGGGCCGAAGGGTTTTCGGTCGTTACTGGGAATCCGCTATCGACGTTCCAGGACCTGAGGTAGAGAGGATGTGTCAGGTCGCTGCGGACCTCGGTGTTTGGCTTTGCGTGGGCGTTATTGAGCGCGACAGCACTTACAGTACCGGCACCCTCTTTTGCACGCTGCTGTACTTTGGGCCGAATGGGGAGTTGCTAGGCAAGCACCGCAAGCTCAAACCAACAGCTGCTGAGCGACTCATATGGGGTGAAGGCGATGGCAGCACCCTGACCACGGTTGAGACGGATTTCGGTCGTGTCGGCGGGCTAATTTGCTGGGAGAACTATATGCCGCTAGCCCGCATGACGATGTACGGAAAGGGGGTAAAGATTTACCTCGCTCCGACTGCGGATTCCCGTGATCGGTGGCAGTCGACTCTGCAGCATATTGCCCTGGAGGGTCGGTGTTTTGTGCTCGGTTGCAATCAGTACGTCAAGCGCGATATGTACCCGAAGGACTTGGCAATTGCTGACGAACTAGATGTTTGGCCTGAAACTCTTAGTGCAGGTGGCACTGCAATATACGGCCCACTGGGAGAGGTGCTCGGCGAACCGCTCTGGAATCAGGCGGGCATTGTATACGCAGATCTGGATATGGGCTCGATTCATCGAAGTCGTTTCGACTTCGATGTAACTGGCCACTATGCGCGGCCGGATGTGTTCCGCCTAATCGTAGACGAGTCACCAAAGCATCCTTTCGAATGATTTAACGATCGAGCCTTACCACTCAATAGAGCCCTGTTTAGATGTGTCGATGTCTTTTGCTTCGCCGCCACCAAGTAGGACTTGCTCGATCTGTTCATAGAGAAATTCTCGTGCTTTCTCTTCTCGAGGATCTAGGCCATAGTGGTTGATCAGAGTTGTTTGGTGCTCCAGCCATTCCTTCCAGCAATTCGCGCAGATCGAGTTTATGATTCTCTCACCGAGTTCGTTCCTGAAGGGGGCTTTTGCGAGGCGGGGTCCGGCCTTGCAGCGATGACATTCGATGGTCTCGGTGGTCATGTTCGATGTGGTTTGGGACGTATACGATGGATTACCCGCGCCATTGTAATGCGGTCCCTTTTTTCAGAGAGGTGAAGCAGTGCATCGTAGACGAGTTGCATTGTACCTCGTTAATGTTTCTTAGCGTGGCTCTCTAAGTATGAACTAATTCCGCGTTATGAGGGTGATGGATGCCGTTAAACAAGAAGCAGCGGGTGCACCTCGAAAAGCGTCTCCTCGCCGAGAGGGATCGTGCTCGAAAAGCTCTGGGGATGTTTGACCAAAGGACACAGGCGGACCGCGACTCAAGTGATTCAGATATGTCCAGTTACACTGATCACATGGCCGATCAAGGGACCGAAGCACAAGAGCGTGAGAAGGCAGCGGCTTTCGCCACTAAAGAAGGGCGATATCTCTATCGACTCGAGGGGGCACTGAGAAGAATGTACTCTGATCCAGACCAGTTTGGGGTTTGCCATACGTGTGGATCAGATGTGGGATTTGAGCGACTCGACGCATTGCCTCACGCGCGCTACTGCATAGACTGCAAACGGAAGGAAGAAGCCGCGGGATAAGGGTATCACAGGTTGTTTTGTCTTAATCGTTCCTTAGTGTCGCGAGGAGCGCCTCTCCGGCGATATCTATTTTCCACGCGCGCATGGCTTGTACCCCTGCGAGGTCCTCTAGAGTCAGAGGTTTAACTCTAGCGATCTCAAGCAAAACCGCGTTTGAAAGAAGGGTGCCACGGGGGATTTCGAGCTGTTCGGCGATCGAATTTCGAACCGCTTTGAGACGTTCGACAACTGCCTCTAGCTCAGGGGGTGGTCGAGCGGGGCCACGGCGTACTCCTTTTGGGTATGGGATGAGATCGGCTTTATCTGATTCGCGGATGGCTCGCAGCCGCCTTATCAAGGCTTTGCCTTCAGTCCGAGCTAGGCCTGTCGGGAAACCCTTGATGGCTAATAGATCTTCCACACGGCGTGGATGAGAGCCTACTGCTTCGATCAACGTTTTATCGCCAATAACTCGGAAGACCGCGCGGTCACGCTGTCTAGCTATGCCATCCCTCCAAGAGAGGGCTGTCCTAATCGCGGCAACCTCTCTTACGGGTAAGTGACGCACACCCTTTATCCGTGTCACTAGATCCACAGGCTGTCTGTCTTCACTAGTTGCCTTGGCCGAAACTGCTTCTAGGGCCAAACACTCTTCGGTAGCCCAAGCCGAACGCCCCATACGATCCAGCTCTTCGGAGAGAACATCTACGAGACGTTCGAGGTGCCTGGTGTCTGACGCCGCATATTCGAGCATGTCTTTGGTCAGTGGACGTTCTGCCCAGTCAGCGCGCTGGTATTTTTTCGCCAGTTCGACACCGAAGCGTGACTCGAGGAGTGATGCTAGCCCTAGGCCTTCTTCTCCAAGAAGTGCGGCGTAGATCTGTGTGTCCTGCAGCCCACTGACACGGATGCCAAGATCCCGACTGAGGAGTCGGAGGTCGAAGTCTGCTCCATGCATCACAATCGGCAGATCTGCACTTTCGAGTGCGTCCCGAAGCAAGTCCGTAGGATCAAACGCTAATGGATCGATGGTCCATGTTGCGCCGTCAATCGTTACCTGAACGAGGCACAGGCGATCGGAGTATCTGTGGAAGCCGGCGGCCTCGCAGTCTAGTGCGATCCTCTCCGCGCCGGCGAGCGCGTCGGCAAGTTCGCCAGCGTCCTCTCGACGCTCAACGTGGATGTGACTCATGAATCTTCGGTGAGAAGAGCTATGACCTCAGAAAGAAAACGGACCGGAAAGTATACGCCACCCCATCTGGTGTTGTTGCCTCCGGGTGTTGCTCCTCTCTCGGTGCATTGCGACAATTCTCGCGAGTCGTCATCCGGTCGTCTCCTCGACACCTGGATCAATCATGCTCCGTACAAAGGTTGTTTGCACGCTTGGGCCGGCCAGTTCAGGCCGCGGTTCTATCCTTGCGCTGGTTCAGAGCGGTATGAACATAGCTCGGGTCAACATGTCCCATGGTTCCCGTGAAGATCACGCCCGAATTATTGAAAGTGTTCGCGCAGCAGCACGCGAAACTGGAAAGCCCGTGGGTATTCTGGTGGACCTTCAGGGTCCCAAGATTCGTGTGGGAGAACTAAACCAGCCACTCGAACTGAATTCCGGAGATGAAGTAGTAGTGGCTCCTGAGGCAAGCGCGGTGCAGGGTGAGATTCCCACGACCTACGCTCAGCTCGCTGAGGAAATTGCGGTCAATGACGCGGCACTTTTGGATGACGGCCTACTCGAGTTTCGTTGTGTTCGAACAGAGGGTGACCGAACGGTCTTCGAAGTGATCCGAGGTGGGCTCTTAAAGAGCAAGAAGGGCATCAACTTGCCGAACGTTGATTTGAAGACTCCTTCAATGACGGATAAGGATCTCCAAGATTTAGACTTCGCTCTGCAATATCAGGCTGAATACATAGGACTCTCTTTTGTACGGAAACCTGAAGACGTAGTCGATTTGAAAAGGCGCGTTGGAGGTCGGGCGCTTGTCGTTGCGAAGATTGAAAAAGTGCAAGCCCTTAAAGTGATTGAGGAGGTGATCGCTGAATCTGACATGGTCATGGTAGCGCGCGGTGACTTGGGAGTTGAGCTTCCTTTTCAGCGAGTTCCGCTGGTGCAAAAGCGGATCATTCAGCTCGCAAATTACCATGGCAGGCCAGTAATCACTGCGACACAGATGCTGGAGTCCATGATCGAGAGCGCTCGTCCTACCCGAGCTGAAGCATCGGATGTAGCGAACGCTATCCTAGATGGTTCCGACGCCGTTATGCTGTCGGGTGAGACAGCGATTGGGAAATATCCATTGCGATCATTGGAAGCGATTGTCTGTATCGGTTCGGAGATCGAACGAAGCGGTTTCCTTGAGCGTGGTCCGCGCTATCTCACCGCACCGGGTGGGCTGCGAACCAGAGGAGGCGCATCAATCAGAGAACATGCGATAGCGTCAGCGACAGTGGAGGCGGCCAAGCAGATAGGGGCGCCTGCTATCGTTGTGATTACGAAGTCAGGTTTCTCGGCGAGGTTGGTCTCCTCCTATCGTCCTTCAATGCCTGTATTTGCAGTAACGACGGAGCAAACGACATTCAGACAACTCGCTGCAGTATGGGGAGTACATCCCGTGCTTGCGGAGGATGTTGAAGTGACGTACGAAGAGTTATCTGACGTTGGTATGCAATCCGTATTAGAGGCTGGTGTTGGGGAAAAGGGTGCTTCGGTGGCGATCACAGCAGGGTTCCCCTTCCATCAGATTGGCTCTACAAACAACATGCGGCTCGATCGGCTTTAGGAGATTTCTGAGGCGTGAAGCTCACTTTTCTCGGTACTGGTACATCATTCGGAGTTCCAGTGATCGGGTGCGATTGTCCCACGTGTACGTCTGATGACCCACGTGATCGGCGTACCCGGCACGGAGCCTTGGTAGATTTGCCTTCTGGGCGACTTCTGGTAGATGCGCCTCCGGAGTTACGTCTGCAATTGCTAGCCGCGGGAATCACCTCAATCGATGCGCTTTGGCTAACCCATGCTCATGCGGATCACGTCCACGGAATAGATGATGTGCGGGCCCTTACTACCAGAGGCGGAGACCTTCCAACCTGGACCGCATCTGAATATGTGCAGCAGCTCCATGAGCGTTTCAGGTACATTTTCGATGATTCTGTGCGGCCCCCTATGGGCAGTTCTAAGCCGCGCATCGTTTTGAACACCTTTGAAGCGTACCAGTCAATAACGCTCTTAGGTGAGGAGTTCATGCCTCTTCAGGTACCACATGGCGGACCTATGGTTTACGGATTCAGGGTGGGTGGCCTCGGGTATGTCACGGATGCCAAGACCCTGCCAGACCAAGCACTCAATGAGCTTAAGGGAGTAGATGTTCTTGTACTGAATGCACTCTGGTTTGGTCGGGCACATGGATCACACTTCAACATCGAAGAAGCGATAGAGGCAGCTTCTCAGGTTGGGGCTGGTGTGACCTACCTCACGCACCTTACGCATCGGGTGCGGCATTCAGAACTTCTGGAGAGGCTGCCGGATAAGGTTCTTCCTGCGTACGACGGACTTGTTGTGGACGTGGGATGATGGAACGGATCCGATTCGATTTCGGCAATCTGATGAGGTCCTCCGTTGACGGTGGGGTGACAGACGTTGTGTTCCATGAGACTCTTGCAGAGGAGTTCGGGAGGGCGCACGAAAGGTTTACCGAACGACGTGAAATTGGCGATCTCGGTTTTCTAGATCTTCCGTACGCCTCAGAAACAGTGGACAGCGTTACTCAGATCACGGATGGTTTGGTGCACCGATTCGAGGATGTTGTTGTGCTCGGAATCGGAGGCTCGGCTCTTGGGACGATGGCGCTGAAGGAGGCGCTACTCGGACCCTTATGGAACGTCAAAACCGATGAGGAGCGGGATCAGTTGCCTCGCTTGCACATAGTTGACAACCCCGATCCACACACCTTCATGACGCTCTTGAGTCGGCTCACGCCTGCTCGGACGCTTTTCAACGTAGTCAGCAAGTCCGGTGAGACCGCAGAGACGATGTCTAAATATTTAGTTGCACGGGATTGGGTTGAAAGGTCGGTAGATCAATCAGAAATCTCGCGTCACTTCATCTTCACCACTGATCCGCTCGGAGGCGTTCTGCGTCAGATTGGTGATGCAGAAGGTGTCCCTATGCTGCCCGTGCCCCAGAACGTGGGAGGGCGGTTCTCGGTTTTATCTCCTGTTGGCCTTTTCCCCGCGGCAATGTGCGGTGTGAAGCTCGACGCACTGCTAGGCGGAGCAGCTGACATGGAGCAACGATGCCGCACGGGTAATTTGGCAGAAAATCCGGCTGGGGTACTCGCAGCACTTCTATACTACTCCGATGTGGATTCTGGGAGGTCAGTCCATGTGCTGATGCCTTATGCGGACTGCCTCCGTTCACTCGCTCGCTGGTTCCAGCAGCTTTGGGCGGAGAGTCTTGGGAAATCGGTGTTGCTTTCGGGAGATAAACGCTCAACTGGTCCAACGCCGCTGGCGGCCCTCGGTTCGACGGATCAGCATTCTCTTCTGCAACTCTTGATGGAAGGCCCAAATGACAAAGTTGTACTCTTTATTGATGTCGATGACCTAGGAGTCGACGTTGACATTCCAGAGTATGATGAGGTCGCGACTGGGCCACTTTCCTATCTCGCTGGCCACACCATGGGACATCTGCTTCGTGTTGAAAGGGCTGCGACGGCTGAGGCTTTGCGTCGGGAGGGAAGACCGAATGCGACTTTCCACATGCCGAGAGTTGGTGCGGGTGAGTTAGGTCAGTTACTGATGCTTTTACAGATAGCGACAGTTTATGCGGGTGCGATGTACGGGCTTGATCCCCTAGACCAACCCGGGGTCGAGCTCAGTAAGCAATTGACCTACGGTATGATGGGTCGGGAGGGTCATGATGTCCCGACGTTTCCGGAACCTGACCCCCGGTGGACGTTGTAGACTCTTTGTAGGCTAGGTGCTCGTCGCTCTTTCGAAGGTTATCTTCATTTACACGTCCGCAAAGACGATTTCCAGTTGAGCGGGAGAAGAATATGAGAGATCATAATGACGTCCCCCACATCGTGATTGAGAGAGATTCCGGCGGTGGAGTCGGGTCTTTTCTACTCGGTGCTGTGGTGGGGGCCGGGCTCGCATTGCTTTTTGCGCCTAAGACTGGTGAGGAGACTCAAGAGGAACTCAAGGAGCATGCCCGCAAGCTTCGAGTAGTAGCCGAAGATCGTGTTCGCGAAGCTCAGCGCCATCTTGAAGACCGTCTGGATGTTGCGCGTGAAGGAGTATCGGCCCGTTATGAGGAAGTGAGAGCTGCGGTCAACGCTGGCCGAGAAGCCGCAATGGATGCCCGTGGCGATCTTGAGGAGCGGCTTGAGCGTTCCAAATCTGCTTACCGTGCCGGTGTGGCTGCAGCGCGTGAGGTGGCTGCGGCCGAGGAAGCTGAAGACTGATTAGACCACACAGGTGAACGTTAAACGAGAACGGAAGGTAGTCGCCCGAAATCGGAAGGCGCGGCACGAATTTGAGATTCTAGACACTTACGAGGCGGGACTAGAGCTCAGGGGACCGGAGGTGAAATCTCTTCGTGCGGGAGAGGTATCGTTCCAAGACGCTTTCGCCAGAGTCTCTGCCGGAGAAGTGTGGCTGCACAACCTTCACATAAGCCCATACGAAGCAGCAAACCGGTTTAACGTTGATCCAGTTAGGCCAAGAAGGTTGCTTCTGAATCGCCAAGAGATCAGGCAAATCGCGGTGAAGACAGAGGAGAAAGGGCTTACCTTGGTCCCGCTCGAAATTTACTTCTCGCGCGGGTATGCCAAACTCCAGATTGCCGTGGGGAGGGGAAAAAAGCTTCACGACAAGCGGGAGACTTTGAAACGCCGGCAACAAGATCGAGAGGCGCGACGGGCAATGGAGGAGAGAGGGTGAACTCGTGGTGTTTGGGTGGAGGAGCTTTTAGCCCATTACATAGGTTCGGGATTGTGATTGCGATGGGTTTTGGAGCATTAACAGTCGCCACATTGAGACCATTGCAAGCTCAGGATCGACCGATCTTAGTAATAGAGAAGGAGAGTGGCTCAACTAGCACGGTGACTGTTCAGTTCGACCGGGGATACGCCAGCGTTGCGGCGTCGGTGCTGAGTGATATCGGCTGGTCGGTCAACGATCAGAATGGGACATTAGTGCTGACGGCGGCAGGAGAAATAAAAGTTTCGTTTCGTTATGACTCACCATTCTTCCGTTGGGATGGGGTGGTGCTGCAGATGGCGGATTCGCCCTATGTGACTGGAGGGTTAGCGTGGCTTCCACTTCAATTCTTGACCGACTTTCTCCCTAGGAGGCTTCCTGGGCTATATGACTTTTCCTCTGAACGAAGCTTACTAAGAGCCGCGAACCTTGAGCTTTTGGTGTTGGATGATCCGATAGCACTAGATGCGGAAGACGATGAGCTGGAATCCGATGCGGAGTCAAGGCAATCAGAGTTGGCACAAGAATTGGAAGCTGCACCCGAAGTTCCTTTTTCGGGGGCAGTCGAGACGACTCAGGAAGAAGAGCAGGTTCTAGCTTCGAGCTACGAAGATTCCCGTGTAGTGGTTATCGATGCTGGGCATGGTGGAGAGGACCCCGGGGCGCTTTCAGCGACCGGAGTTCGCGAGAAGACGATTGCTTTGGCGATCGCCCTAGAGATTGAGAAAGCTCTGTCCGAAGAGTCTGACCTCGAGGTTCACATGATTAGAGACGAAGATCGTTTCGTGGATGTGTGGGCGCGCGGTTTGACCGCTACTGAATGGAAAGGGGAGCGACCGGGTGTTTTCCTGTCCATACACGCCAATTCTTTTCCTGCGCGCAGGGAGGCCCGTGGGTTCGAGACCTACTTCCTGTCAGACGCAAGGACAGATGACGAGCGTCGGGTTTCAGCGATAGAGAATGCTCCTCTGAATATAAGCGCGCCTAATATTGATGAAGAGCGGCTAGCCGACATGGACTTCATACTCCGTGACCTTAGAAACTATGAGCACGCGCACTGGTCGGAGAGCTTAGCGACTCTTGTTCAGAATGAACTCGCCGAGGTCCATCCCGGTCCGAATCGTGGTGTGAAGCAGGGGCCGCTAGCGGTACTCACAAATGCGCTCATGCCGTCGGTGCTGATCGAGGTTGGCTTCCTTTCAAATGAATCTGATTTGCAGCTCCTAAGGCAGAAAGATTTTCATCAGAGTTCTGGAAGGGCGATTGCTGAAGCCGTGATCAAGTTCTTAAGAAGTTATCCTCCTGGCAGCAGTGGCGGGGGCGACGAGAGGCGGCGTTGAGATCAAAGTTCATTGTAGTTTTCGTGAGTGTCATGGCGGCTGCGTGCTCCTATCAAAACGTCTTACACAACGCAAATAACCTTTTTTTTCGGGGAGAAAGCGCTCGCCTGGCCGGACGAGATTCACTCGCTTCAGAGCGCTACAATGAAGTCGTTACAAAGACAGGTGAAGCGCTGCGAGACCGACCTCAGAGTGAATGGGCGAATAAGGCACTCGTTCTTCATGGCAGGGCCCGGCTTCGATTGGGTGAGCTTAGGGAAGCTCAGGCAGCGCTTACAGACGCAGTTCGATTGAATCTCCCCGAAAGCGACGAAGCTCGAGTATACCTTGCTGCTGTTAAGGCAGAAATCGGTGATGTGAGGTCGGCGCTAGAGGGGGTGAATCGGGCGCTTTCCGGTACGCTTGAGGATCTCCCGAGATTTGAGGCGCATTTTCTTAGGGGACGCCTGTTGCTTGAGCAGGGGATGTTCGAACAGGCCGGTTGGGACCTGGATCGTGCGTCTGAGGCTGGTTTAGGGATGAGGGCGGAGGCTGACCTTGAAGTGCTGCGCTGGTCAATTGTCCATCGAGAGGAGCAGAGAGCGAGTGACGCTCTAGACGTTCTAATGGAAAATCCTCGTGCAGGTGGTCGGACGGAGACTATGGGACGACTAGTTGATAAGGCGGCTGATACCTGGGGGCAGGAGAAGGTTGCGTCTATGCTGGAAGGAGTTAACGGCTCTGAGTGGGACCGTGTCGCCCGTGGTAAGATGGCACTCGCAAGAGCACGCATGCTTAGTGAAGCGGGGGATACGTCGTCTGCCCGGATTCAAGCAACTGATGTGGCATCGGGCATAGGGAGACCGTCCGTCGATGCCAGGCTACTCCTTGCTAAATGGCAGCTCCAACAAGCAAGGGATTTAGACACTGTATATGGTGTTCGAGTACTTTTGCTTCCGGTGGGTCGAGACGGCCGTGCAGCCGAGCAAGTCGAGTCGATCAATATCATGGAATCGCTCACTGATCTGGGGTATGAGCAACCTTTAGGATTCTTTGCAGCGGCTGAATTAGCCCGTGATCGGTTGGGAGCAGATTACGTCGCAAGGGGCCTTTTTATAGCATACGCATCTGCCGCTCCTTATGAACCCTGGGCGCCAAAGGCTTTACTAGCAGCCCTCAATATCACACCGGAGCCAGCTGACCGAGCGTGGCTTAAGGAACGACTGGAGGCTAACCCCCACAGCCCTTACGTTTTGGCGGCATCCGGCGGCCCCTCCGCCGGGTATCAACAGCTTGAGGAGGAACTGGACTTGCGACTCAGAGCGCTGACCCAGCGGTGAAACTTTCGATCCAAGCTTTTGGCGTCGACTTCCAAAATCCCGTTCTGCTAGCTGCGGGCACTTGCGGCTTTGGTATGGAGTTGGTCGATGTGCTTGATATTGAGGCACTAGGTGGCTTCGTAACGAAATCAATCACACTTGAGGCACGACTAGGGAACCCGGCTCCTCGTGTTGCAGAATTCGAATCCGGCATGATCAACTCGGTCGGTTTGGCCAACCCTGGGCTAGCGCAGGCTCGATCGGACAAGCTTCCGTGGATCGCCGCGAACGTTCGTCGAGCAAAGGTTCTCGTGAGTATCGCGGGTCACACTGTTGGGGAATACTTCCAACTGATAGAGGGGCTCGACGAAGCAGACGGTTTCGCGGGCTTTGAGATAAATCTCTCATGCCCTAACGATGCTCGCCGTGACGGGGTGCCATTCGCTCTAGATCTGGACGCGGTCAGCAAGATTATCGCTGGTTGTCGTGAACGCACTAGCCGTCCGATCTCCGCTAAGCTTGCGCCGAATGATCCTCGGCTACCTGAGACGATAAAGAGAGCGGAGGAGGGTGGTGCAAATGCCATCACCCTAGTTAACACTGCTCCAGGTCTTCTGCTGGATCCAGACTCGGGGCAGGCACGCTTGGGACAGGGAGCCGGAGGGGTTAGCGGGCCCGCACTTTTCCCGATGGGGATTCGTGCGGTGAAGGAGGCTCGCGCTGTAACGGGCCTGCCGATATTAGGTGTCGGTGGTGTGCTTTCAGTGTCTGATGCGGTCGCGTATCGCAGGGTCGGTGCAGATCTGATTCAGATGGGTACAGCAACTTTTGCTGCCCCCAGGGCCGCAGAGGATTTGATTTCCGGTCTGATGCGATGGGGCAAAGATTCTGACGTGTCTTCGTGGAGCGAGTTAGGTAGGGTGGAGGACTTAGAAGCGTGAATCGAGTTATCATACCGCTGGATGTGCCTTCGGTCTCAGATGCGCTCGCATTGGTTGATCGATTGGGAGATGAGGCCGACTTCTATAAGGTTGGCTTTGAGTTGTACACGCGAGGTGGGCTAGAGGTGGTGCGCGAATTAGTCTCCCGAGACAAGCGCGTTTTTCTCGACATTAAGCTTCACGACATTCCGAATACTGTAGCGCGAGCTGTTGAGGCGGCTTCGGATCTCGGTGTAGATCTGTTAACGCTTCATGCGTCGGGTGGCCAACGAATGATGGCAGCAGCGGCAGAAGCTCGCTCCGGTCATCTCAAACTGCTGGGGGTGACAGTGCTTACTTCCATGAACAAAGATGAGATGGCTTCCGTATGGGGACGCAAAATATCTTCGGTCCGCGATGAAGCGTTCCGGTTAGCTAATCTAGGTAAGGAAGCTGGCTTGGATGGGATCGTTTCCTCGGCACTCGAAGCGAGCTGGATTAGGCAAAAAATTGGTCCGAGCTTCTTGATTGTGACGCCGGGCATCCGTCCCGCCGGATCTAGCTCTGACGACCAGAATCGGGTTGCGACACCCAGGGAGGCGGTCCGAAACGGTGCTGATTTCCTCGTGATCGGGCGCCCTATCACGAAGGCAGATGATCCATCTGCAGCCTTTGCAGCGGTGCTAAAAGAAATCGAAAAAGCTTAACTTCGGTTCTGACGACCTCTGTTCTTCATTTAATGCTCCGGCGATCGTTTAAGTGACTGATCGGATCCTAGACAACGACGACCGATGACTCTGAAGGTCTACAATACCGCCGAACGCTCCCTGCAAGAGTTCATTCCACTTCGGGAAGGCGAGGTTCGTGTCTACGCGTGTGGGCCGACTATCTACAATCATGCGCACATTGGGAACTTTCGGACCTTTCTCTTCTTCGATCTCGTTCATCGCCACCTAGAGTACAGCGGCTACGGTGTGCAGTTCGTAATGAACCTGACTGACGTCGACGATAAAGTGATTCAAGCGGCTCATGAGGCCGGTAAAACTATTGAAGAGCACACGAAGCCGTTTGGAGACACGTTCCTTGCAGATTGTGTGTCGCTAGGCGTTTGGACTGTTGATAGCTATCCGAGGGCGACCATGCATATCGAACAAATGGTCGAATTCATCGAACGGCTGATCGACAAGGGGCACGCGTATTCTGCGGAAGACGGTGCGGTCTATTTCTCAATTGAGAGTTTCCCGGAGTACGGAAAACTGAAAGGGATCGACACCTCGACTCTCATCGCGGGAGCTCGGGTGGAGCATGATGAGTATGACAAAGAAGACGCCCGTGATTTTGCTCTATGGAAGGCGGCTACTGAAGAAGACGAGGAAGTTGGCGCCGCGTGGGACTCGCCTTGGGGGCGCGGTCGACCGGGTTGGCATCTTGAGTGCTCAGTGATGAGTACGATGCAGCTGGGAGACACTCTGGACATGCACCTAGGCGGGGAAGATTTGGTTTTCCCTCACCACGAGAATGAGATAGCCCAGTCCGAATGCGCGACGGGTCACCCCTTCGTCAGGTACTGGATGCACGTGAAGCACCTTTTTGTAGAGGGGCGAAAGATGTCCAAGTCTCTCGGAAACTTCATCAGGGTCCGTGAGTTGCTTGAAGAAGGGTACGACCCAGCAGCAATCAGGCATTTGCTCATTTCCTCTCACTACCGTGGTGAGTTGAATTTTACGCGGGCCGGACTCAAGGCTTCGGGTGTGGCGGTTCAGCGCTTAATCGACTTCGAAGCTCGGTTATCTCAACTTGAGACAACCGATGATGCCGAGGAGTCGGCACTCCCGGGTTTGGCGAAAAAAGTTGTGTTGGATTTCCGCAGCACAATGGACGATGATTTCAACTCCGCGGGGGCGCTGGGCGTTTTGTTCGGCTTTGTGACCAAGGTCAATGCGGAGTTAGATGCGAAAGGAAGAGTTAGCACATCTGATCGTGATTTTGCTCTTGGGGCGCTGCGATCTATGGATAAAGTGCTTGGCTTGCTTGAAGTAGCGCAGGCGTCACGTGTCATAGACGATGACCTATCATCCTGGGTAGAGAGAATGATTGCAGAACGAGCACAAGCTCGGGCTTCGAGAGATTTTGCTCGGGCAGACGAGATCCGCGAAGAGTTGTCCGCGAAGAATATCGTGCTCGAGGATAGTGCGGAGGGGACGCGATGGAAGGTGGTTAACTAGGTTCCCAGAGCCGGGGTATCTGGAGGAAGGGTAGATTGAAGCCACAACTGGCAAGCAGTACCGCGATGCGCGCACCTTCGTACCTTATGTGCTCCGTGCTGGCGTAGCTCAACTGGTAGAGCAGCTGATTTGTAATCAGCAGGTT
>TARA_B100000686_G_scaffold73964_1_pt1 | contig 21906 bp, 16 predicted proteins | sample TARA_B100000686 | Tara Oceans TARA_B100000686 (sample SAMEA2622733) | marine metagenome | biome: marine biome (ENVO:00000447); feature: marine epipelagic mixed layer (ENVO:xxxxxxxxx); material: "saline water (ENVO:00002010), including plankton (ENVO:xxxxxxxx)" | depth 150 m | reverse complement strand
GAAGTGACTGTATCTTCTTCGCCCCCAGTCCTTCAATTTCCTCAAGTGGGTCCTTTAGCGCTCCCTTAGACCTCCTTTTCCTATGGTACTGATTGACAAATCTGTGAGCCTCGTCCCTAGAGTGAATTAGCGCCCTCCCCCTCCTATCGAGAATGATAGGACCCCTGCCCACAATGTGGAGAGTCTCCTCCCTCTTGGCCAATGAAGCGAGAAGAAAGCTACCTTCCGGAATCTTGTCCTCAAGCATCTTTCCGATGGTAGAGAGATGGGTCTCACCCCCGTCAAGGAGCAACAAATCCGGCCATTCATCCTGATGCTTCAGCCACCGCTCTATGACCTCGGACATCATCCTTAGATCGTCATTAGCTTCGGTCTTCACCCTGTATGTCCTGTATTCCTTCTTGGATGGACGGCCATTTCTGAAAACAACCGAAGCCCCAACACGCTCTACCCCCTGGAGTTGGGCCATATCGAAGCAAACCAAGTGGTTCAGAGAATCCAGCCCAAGTAGCTTTGCCGCATCGTCCGCGGCCTTCTGCTCTAGGCTACCGGAACTCTTGCCCCAAGAACGCCTAACCAGAACCTCTGCGTTCCTGTCAGCCATCCTTCGAAGCTTTGCTAGATCGCCCCTAACTGGAATCCTGACTGCAACATTGGATCCTCTGGTCTCGGACAGCCAAGACTCTACTGATTCACCGACCTGCGAAGGCACTAGGACACTCTTCGGTGGCCTCCTATTCGAGTAATGTTCTACCAGGACGCAGGAGACGGACTCTGAAACATCCCCCCTGTGGATAAGCGGGTATTCGGTTTGACCCTCTACCACCCCTTCCTTTGCGTGGAGGATTGTTACCATCCCCGAGTCACCCATCGAAGCAAAACCTATCGCATCACAATCCTGGTAGAACCTGCTGTGAATTGCCTGCTCTGAGATCGTACCATTCACCGACGCGATCATGTTCCTCGACCTAGCTGCGGCTTCATATCTCAGATTCTTGCTATGCTCGTCCATTTCATCCTGAAGTCCCTTGATGAGGACCCTAGCATCGCCATCCAGAATGCTCACAACTGCCTTTACCCTACGATGGTAGTCATCAGGATCATCCGACTCAATATATCCGAATGGTAGATTGTTCCTATTGTCTCTGATCCCGAAGAACCTCCTTAGCAGCTCAACGACTTTCTTCGCTGCACCGGCATCAGTAAACGGGCCCCAACGCTTCGAACCCTCTGGAGGATGCCTCGAGTACAGTATGCGGGGCAACTCGTGGGAAGTTATTGCAATGAACGGGAAAGACTTGTCATCTTTCATCAGGGAATTGTACCTGGGCTTGTGCTTACGAATTAGCTGCCTTTCCAATATTAGGGCCTCAGAAGGGCTCTTGGTTACAATGAAGTCCACTCTATCGGATTCTGCGACGAGCCTAGGTATCATCTCTCGGTCAGGATTTTGAGCGAAGTAAGAAGAAACTCTGGATTTGATATCAGTGGCCTTTCCCACATACATTACCCTGTCATCTCTCCTCGTGAATAGGTAAACCCCGGGCTTACGAGGAAGGTCAAGAGATGGCCTGTCGACTGGCATTTCCGTTGATGCGCCGGAGGTCAATACCCATGAACCCGTGCCTCGCCACAGGCTCGTGCTTACCGAGGCGCAGACGAGAATCCTCGCCCGTCTGAGCGAGTTCTCAGAGTCTTTGGAAACTGCTTGGGACGTTCCCAGGAGCATTTCCCTACCAGGGCTCGCAGAGTCCCTAGGTGTGGTCCGTTCGGCCCTCCACTCCCCGCTATCTTCGCTAGAAGATGAGAATCTCGTCTTTACACGAAATGCACATGTCATTGGGGGTGGAAGTCGGCGCAGAACCGTAGTTCACATCACAAAGAATGGCAGGCAGGAGTTGGAGAAGTCAGGATACTCCGCCACAACCGTCTCAGGAGCCAAGTTCGGGCCCGTCCCCGACGCAGTGGCAATGAGCGGGCGCATCGAAGAGCTTGATCACATCACATCTTCCATCTCCGATGGAAAGTCCATCGTTCTCAGTGGCCTGCCAGGTATTGGAAAATCCACTCTCGCCGGTGCGGCAACCGAACATTTCAGTGACATGGGATGGACGATTAGGTGGGCTTCTTGCAACCTCGACAGTGATGTTTCTGCCATAGGGAGAATGTGGCTGGGAGAAAACTCCCCATCCGACCCTTCTGCTATATTGTCGGCAGCAAGTTCCGCTAGGACTCTCTTGGTTATTGACGAGGCACAGGAGCTACACCCAAGGCACGTTGCTACCGTATCCGAGTTCCTCAATGAGGCATTATCGGGGACTTCGCCAGTCCTCGTTGTCGTCAGGGCTCCCAGCCCATTCGGAGAACTGGAAGGGTATCACGATTACAGGATTGGGGGATTGGACATCGAGTCTGCGACCTCACTGCTTCCGGGAGTCGGTGAAGATTCAGCAAGGGACATCATCGAGGCCCTTGGGGGGCACCCTCTGGCTATTCGACTGTGGTCTCCTGAAGAGGGAATTCCAGAGAAAGCCGAGGCCATTCAGGAATATGTCCAGTCAACAGTAATCAGGAGACTCAGCTCCGATGGCCAAGGTTCTCTGGACGAACTCTCCCTCTCCCCAATACCACTCGAGATCTCAGAGATGGCTAGTGAGGAGGGCACGTTCGAGCTCGACGAATCTGCGGTTCTAAGATGGAGCGGAGAGGCAGTAGAGCCGCATCATCTGGTTCGAAACGTAAGAAGGGCCTCTTGGTCGAGCGAAAGAGCGGCAACACTCCACTCAGAAGCCGCAGAAAGGTGGTCAGGAATAGAGGGGGCTAGGGCGAGGAGGCTCGAGGCACATCATAGGATGGAGAGAGGGGATGATTCCGACGCGATTTGGATTTCCGAGAATATTCAGGAGATAGTCGAAAATGACAGCTCCGCTGCAGCCATTCTGCTAGAAAGCGCTGTGAATATTTCCGAAGACCCAGCGATCAGGGAGTCAGCCGTCAATCTAGCACTTGAGAGGGGGGAGGTGGAAATTGCCGACTCGCACATTTCTGAACTTCCGGATGACGCCTCTAGGAAACTACTCTCAGCACGTTCGGCTAGGATGAAGGGAAGGTCATCAGAAGCGGACAGCCTAGAGCGTGACGCTATTTCCATGCTAGAGCCTTCTGAGAGAGCGAGGGCATCGGTCTCATCCCTGGTCAGGCTCTATGACGACAGGCTTCCGGGAACCATCTCTAAGGAACTCTCGAGGTCCCTGAAATCGAGGATTTCAGAAATCGACCTATCCGGACTCTCTCAGTCAGATTTCGAAGCAGCAAAACTGGCAATAGACCTAATTCGGCATGGAATCGCACTGAGCTCCTCAGACCTCTCCGCCGCATCTAAGTCTCGTGCCTCCATAGAGAGGAGGCTAGGACATGACAACCCAAGAATCGCACTATTGGACCTAAGATCTAGGCTGGCAGCGAGGTCCGATGGAAGAGCCTCAACAGAGGCGATAGAGGCATCACGTAAGTTCATCGAAGAGTGCGAATCCCCTCTGGACAGAATCAGGATAATTCATGCCACACTGGAATCTTGTGGGCCATCCCCTCCCGATTGGCTAGTTTCAGCCCATTCGGAGGCATCGAAGGTCCCATTGAGGGAAGATGTTGCAGCATTCAGGAGACTGTCCGCCCAGAGGTGGTACTGGCGAGGCATCCTGGAACCGAACCTTCGCCTCTCGCACTGGAACGAAGCCATCAGCAGATTCAGGAAGGCGGAGTGCAATAATGCAGCCAATGAACTTGCAACTATGCTTGCAAGGGGCCTGTGAATCATCCAGAAGATTGACTAGAGCCCTCATCCGAAGACATTGACTCAACAACCTCTTCTATCTCATCATAGAACTCTTCATCATCGAAGTACCCACTTTCCTTGAGCCGAACTCCGGTGAATACCAGTGTCACAAGAAGAAGCAATACGAGCAGTGACAAAACCCCGATCAGGATTCCTGCAAACGAATCACCCGCCGCTTCCTCCTCCACTTTCTCCTCGCCAATGATGTGGATATTCACAGCCAGATTGGTCGAAGCATCGTCCCCGGAAATAGCTCTCACAAGGATCACCTGTTCACCTTCGATAGTATTGTTCGGCAGGTATTTCAGCCTGTCAACAAGCAGTCCGTGAGTCACTTCAAACTGAGGGTCGCCAATATTGAAATCCGCCAGATTCATCCAATTGTCCCTCATGTCCCAGGTTCTCCACTGCACTCTCTGAATCGCTCCATCCAGGTTGTAAATCACGGAATCCCCCGGGCCGACCTGAACTCTATTGTCCATCCCGTACTCACTTTCCAGAGTTATGTTGAGTGACAAACTCAACTCATAGTGATAGTTAGCAGCCTCCTCCACCGATGGAAGGGCATTGACATGCCCATGCCCATACACATTGTTCTGGCGATTCTTGGGTATGGCATCCTCTGCACATGGCTCATTTGCAGCCATGTAGTGACACTGCCGGTAAGTAGCAGTCTCCTGCATCATGTTCCTGATGTCGAACGGGGACAAATCCGGATTCGCTTGGAACATCAGCACCGCTACGCCAGCAGCGCCAGGAGTGGCCATGCTCGTCCCAGATAGCGCGACGTATCCAGTGCCAGTATTGGCGTCAGGGGCCATAACATCACTACCCACGAAGGCAATATTCGGTTTGATGCGCCCTTCCTCGGTAGGCCCCTGGCTAGAATAAATCGCTATTGCAGTGTTCTTGTCAAGGGCACCGACAGTAATCACGTCTTCAGCACTTCCGGGAGTGCCAATGGTAGCTGGTCCGGCGCTATTTCCCGCTGCTATGAAGAGCGCCACACCAGCCCTCATCATCTCATTCCCCATCCTATTGACCGACTCCTCCTCCGAGGATGTCCACTCGATCGCACCCGGGCCACCGAGGCTCATGCTGGCAGCTCTAATGTTGAACTCGTGTCTTTTTTCCACGGTCCACTCCATTCCAGCCATGACCTGCGCAAAGGACCCGCTTCCTCCATCGCTTAGCACCTTGACTCCAACCAGGTTCGCACTGGGGGCGACTCCAACGTATTCGTAGGTGGGTGCCCCCGTTCCAGTGGTAATCCCCGCACAGTGTGTTCCGTGGCCGTTTCCATCATATGGTTCGACCTCCGAACCATTCCTTAGTCCGGGATTATTCACAGCATCGTAGAATGCTAGAATCTTAGGGTCATTGGTCGAATTGTCATCATCAAGGTCATCCAGACCAGAATGGTTCCCGTCGATCCCAGTGTCTATGATGGCCATTGTTATCCCCTCTCCGGTGTAACCCGTATCTTGCCACACCATATCGACACCATGAACTCCGTTAACGTCATTCATCTGGACCTCCAATCTCCCATCTAGCTCCACAAAGACCACTCCACGAAGTTGAACGAGTTCGTGGATCAGATCAAAGGATACGGTTCCTGCGATGGAGTCAATCAGCCAATATCTGAATTGGGTCTCGAATCCGACAGATTCCTCCAGCATCTCTTGATCATCTGCAGTGGGTGTATGTTCAAAATCAACAATTACGGAAATCCTACCGTTCTCGTCAACGTAGTCATAGTGATCCGAGTTTGCGGCCTTCCAAATCGCATCGTGAATAAAGTCCCCATCATGATCCATGTTGGTGTTCTCCCACCAATTGGATTCCGAGGAATCACCACTTGATTCGGGAGATACGGGAACAGCTGCAGCGAGTGCAGGTAGCACCATTAGACAAAGAACAGTAACCGCCACTATCCTTCTTCTATTTTCTGAAGTTCGAGTCATAGTAATCAAATCTCGGCACCGATGAGTGTCCGAGTCTCCGCAATCCCTTCAATTGACCTAATTTCCTGAACAATGCAGCGGGTAAGCTCTGACTCATCGTCGGCCTCCACCTTCACGAACAGGTCATGCATTCCGAAAACTATCCATTGTCCAGATACAGAAGACAAGCTGGAAACAGCCTCCCTAACGGAAACCTCGGCCCCGGGCTCGGTCGTGATTAGAACAAAACCGACAGCCATCTTCAGACCTCCACCGCAATCAGTGTCTCCGTGCGAATAACTCCCTCAATGGAGCGCATTTGCCCTATCAGGGTCCTAGCCATTTCCTTCTCATCCTCGAAGTCGATTCTAGCCACCAGGTCATATTCCCCGTAAGACACGTGAGTTTCGGTCACAGAATCCAGATTGAGCAAGGTCAGGTATACGTCAAGCTCCCTCTGGGGGGCTGTCTTGATGAGAACGAACGCAGTACTCATTTTGCTCTCCCGTCATCCTCCCAATACTATCCGTTTATGACCTCTCCGATTGTTACATTACCTATTGCTCAAGTGTACGAAGGGATAACATGGAACTAGTCGGCCCAAGTCATATGGGAGGACGTTCGCAACGGTCAACGAGGGCCTTCGTAATAGTGGCCTTAATCCTCATGTCCATAACTCCTCTAGGGCCCGCTACCGCTGACTCCAGGACAACGACCGTATGGTCCGGCACCGTTCTCCTACCAGAAGGACACACCGTCGAGTCTGGAGACGTCCTAACCGTCTCTCCAGGTACCACGATAAAGCTCGGTGCTGGATACACAATTGACGTGGATGGAAGAATATCAGTAGAGGGGACCTCAACCTCTCCCGTCCTACTAGATTCAGTGGCTGGAAATCACGAAGGCCTGGTCTTCAACTATTCGAGCAACGGACTCGGCTCGAAGATCGATAATCTGACCATTACTAATTCTAAGTATGGATTAACCATCTATGGCAGCGACCCTGTAGTTTCCAACCTAACCGTGCTCAACGCTGACAATGTCGCAGTCGACCTGTTCAGCAGCGCCTCTCCCACAATCAGGAACCTTGTCATAGACGGAGGCGGACAAGATGTGCATGGAACCTCCACGACATGGAGATACGGAATTGGACTTTCCATCGGCGCATATTCAGCACCAGTCGTTGAGGGGGCGAGTATTGACGGATTGATTACAAGGGGGCTGAACCAGTGGGGAAGCTCAGGAGGGCTTCTCTCAGATCTGCATATTTCTAACATCAGCGGATCCACTCTTGCCATCGGCGCAGGCATTTGGATAGAGGACTCATTCCCCCTTATCTCAGACTCCTCGATAAATAGATGCGACAATGGAATCTATGTAAGACACATAACTCAGGGTTGGACCACAAGGCCGACGATAGAAGGCACAGTGGTCGAGAACAGCATGTACAGGGGTGTCATGGTCGAGCAGTACAACCATAGCCAATACTCGAACCTTCCACTGAATGCGGTATTCAATGACCTAGAGGTCAGGGGTACTGGTGGGCCGGGCGCCAAGGCCCAGGGCCTTGCAGTAGCGGCCTTCGACATCAATACAAGCGGGGTCCACATCGATGGAGCGCTGATCGAGGACAATGCTGCCGTAGGGATTAGGGGGTACATGATCGATTCCTCAACCATAATGAATCATGTCACACTCCTGCGAAACGGTAAGACAACGGCTATCTCTCCCTTCAACGATAAGGCCGGATTGTTCCTAAGAAGTGCAAATTGGGCCCCTACTATCAACGACCTTGTAGTAAAGAACTCTACAGGGCCTGGCGTTCTTCTCTGGAAGGGAGGGGTTCAGGGAAGCTATTGGGAAATAGAGGGCAATGGGGCCAATGGGGTGGACATCAGGGAGTTCCACCCCGACCTCTTCTTGGTGCTGAGTAAGAACAACACAGGACATGGGGTTTCAATCAGAGACTCTAGCAATGTCGAGCTTGAGCAGGTGCACACATACAGAAATGGCCTCGGAGCAATTTCAGGGTCCTTGGGCGCTGGAATTTACTTCCACGAGTCGAATGACGTTAGCAGCTCAGGCAAGAACGTCAGTTGCAACACGTGCTCATCCACAGAGGATCAGTTCGGTCTAGTGGTCAGGAACAGTGTGGACCTGCAACTTTCGGCTATCGAGATCAGGGATCCGGTGAATGGTCCAGCCTTGGACATAGACAATAGTGGACTCACTCATGAAGGAAACATCCTCGTGAATGACATCGCAATAAACTCCAACTCCACCACGACCGCAGTAGAGATAGAAAGCGCCGATGCGGTGATAGAGTTCATGGATCTGAATGGCGACAACGAGGGCATGTCTTGGAGTGCTGCTGGAGACTATCCCTCATTCCTAAATTTCAGCGTAATAAGGGGCGGGCAGAATCATTGTTTGGAAATCTACAACCACCCCGAACTCTTTGTTAGCAATGTTTCAATGGCCTGTCCAGGAGCTGCTCCTGCGGTCACTGACAGCATCGTCAACTTCACTGACTCTAATTTCTTCCCAGGTAGTGGAATGGCAGACACATTTCACGTAGTCGAGAACAGCCACGTTCGCTGGATTTCGTCATCACAGATGGGAACCCCGACCTCCTCTCAATCAAGCAACATTGTTGATGTGATGTGGAGGGCGGAAGTTAGCGTGGTAAACCAGAACCACAGAAACATACCATTCGCCGATGTCAATATCACATTTGACAACTACAATCCCGAACACCTCGATACTCTGCCGTATTCCGGTCATGAGGTGCTAGGGCCGTTCGTCGGTCAGCGATGGACCCCATTGCAGGGATGGTCCGCAAACAACACCGCATACACCGGATGTGACTATGATGGAGTTCACAACGATTCAAGCCCTGTCGTAATGGTCTCAGACTTCAGCGTGGAGTGCCTCTTGGAAATACCCAACCAGCCACCCTTCATCATCTGGGACTCACCTGAAGAAGGAGGAATATATGCGAGTGGTTCAGCGGTTGTACTCAATGCCACTAGGTCGTGGGACCTGGATGACGACCCCCTTTCTTTCAGCTGGACCAGCAGTATCGATGGAGACATAGTCGCTTCATGTCTGGGAGGAAGCAGCCAGACAAACAACTCCTGGATTTCGGTTAACGATCCATTGTACTCCAATGAGGGATGCCTCTCCGATGGTACCCACCAAATCACACTTCAGGTCTGTGACTCAGAGGGCCATTGCTCTACGGAGTCTCGCCATATTGAGCTAACAAATTTACCCCCGGTAATGTCCGTTGGAACCTCTCCAAGCATCTCCTCATGGGGAACCCTGTACCTTGGGAAGACCGCGAATGTGACAATATTCCTAGGGGGAACCTATGACCCAGAGGGCGATGAATTGACTTGCTGGGTAGAGGCCTCCTACGAAGGTGGGAATGGGACTCCGCCAGACCCCTCGCCTGGATGCCCCGATCAGATCATCCGCTCCTTCCCGGGTGCACCAAACCAGTTCTCAGTCACCGTTTACGCATCTGATTCAATCAACCCCGCAGTTTCATGGATCTTCGATGTCGAACTATTCAACGAACTCCCAACCGCAAACATGGTGGTCACGAGGTCTGGCAACACCTCATCCGACTCAGTTCTGATTGACGGCTCCCTTACTTTCGACCCAGAGGGGGACGACATCAAGTTCGAGTTCTGGAGCGATCGAGACGGACTTCTCCACTCAGGAGTGTCGCCAGCTATAGCGATTGAGTGGATTGGCACCCTTTCAAAGGGTGAGCACACAATCACGATGTACGCAAGCGACGTTCTACCTGGGCACTCTGGACAGTGGACTATCGACGAGGATGATCTCCATGTCAGCAACTCACCGCCCGTGGCAGTGATCGCGTCCCCTCAGGATGGCATTCTGACCGACTCAGGGACCATGATTCAGTTCCAGGCCATAGGGTCGGGAGACTGGGACCTTGCTTGCGAAACCCTCCCTGAGAATGGCAGTGGTCTAGTCTGCAATCCCTTCGCTTCGATTAGCTCGGACCTCGTGAGCGTTCTATGGGAGAGTGACATAATGAGCGAGCCCTTGGGGAGCGGTTGGTCGATAGAGGCAAGGCTCCCAGAAGGGGTGCACCAAGTAACACTGACAGTCGACGACGGCTCCTCGCCACCTGTTTCAGACGAGATAATGGTAAGGGTCGACGAATCTGCTCCAATACTGATTCTTGACTCCCCTGTTCCCGATGCCGTGGTTCTATCCAATCTACCGATATTGTTTGACTTTAGGCAGTCATTTGACCCAGATGGAGATGATTTCACCGTCTCGGTCTTCTCCGACCTATTGCCTGAACCGATATTGGAGTCGAAGACTACTGACTTCTGGTACAATGACTACCTCCCAGCTGGTTTGCACAATCTCACATTCCAGCTCACAGACAACCAGGGCATGGTAAGGACCCACATTCAGCAGATTACGGTGCTAGAGACCGGCCCGGTGGCGATAATTTCCGGAATCTCCGAGGGCCAGTACATTCCGCCGGGAGGAGAAATAACGCTTGATGGATCTGAATCATACGACTATGACGGAGACATAACCCTGTACCAGTGGATGATCGACGGTTCTCTGGTCGGCGACAAGGAGACAATTTGGATCAACCTGATTCCCGGGCCCGTGAAGATAGAACTCATGGTCAGAGACTCAAGGGGCGAGCAATCCTATGCTTCGATCAACCTCACGGTCGGGTCTTCCTCTCCACAGCTCAACAACCTGAACGTAGATCCAGGATTCCTGATCGACGGAGAGGCGACCCCAATGAGGATCACTGTAGAGCTCGTAGACCCAGACGGCACGACCTCCTCGGTTGGCGGAGAAATGCTCGCAGGCGGAATTTCCAAGGGATTCCAGATGAGGGACGACGGCCTGCTTGGAGATACGGTCGCCAATGATGGAATATGGACTTACGAGACCATTTGGGAGGTCTCCGGCTCGAGCTCAGCGAGAATCGAAGCATGGGCCCTCGACGGCGACTCAGTAAGCCCAGTCATGGTCTTCATAGTGCCAGTGACGTCAGAGGAGTCCACGAGCTTCTTGGACTGGATGTTGGGAAGTGGCTTGCCGTTTCTCTTTGCGGCAATAACGATTGTAGTAATTTGGGGCATGTTCTACTCTGCCAATAGACGCAGGATGCTACAGGATGATCTTGACATGATCGAGTCGTGGTCAGCCTTCGATTCCAGGGAACTAGAGGAAGAAACCGAAAATCGCCAATTGACTACTCAGGACCCCAAGGAGTAACTTGGCGCGTAAGTCCTAACCTGTGCGTGAACAGGAACCTCAGGTTGAGCAGCCCGTCCCCCCATGTGTTGATCTCGGCCTCTCCAACCCTCGGTCGGTATGGGACGCTGACCTCAGCGGTCCTCTTCTTGCCTAGGTATCTCCTCGCCCTTATCTTGAACTCCTGTGACAATGGCATCCCATCGTGTTTCGGACGAACCCGCTCGTCCTCGAATATCGACTTGCGGAATACCCACATGCCACTCTGAGAATCGTGGACCCCGTACCAGTATAGCATGGTGGCTGTCGTGGAAAGGACCCAGTTGCCGAAGCCATGAAGCCCCGGCATCGCACCCTCTTCGGCCTTCCGAAGCCTGTCGCATGTAATCCACTCCAGATCCTCATCCAGAAGCTTCCTGACCAGTCCGGGTACTTCCTCTCCAGGGTATGTGCAGTCCGCGTCCATGGTGACTATCACGTCACCGGGCGCCATTGCGAAACCAGTCTTGTACGCCCTGCCATAGCCCTTGCGAGGCTCCACGTACACCGTTGCACCCTCTCCCTCGGCGAGCTCCCTGGTCCGGTCCGTTGAGTTTCCATCAACGATTAGGAAGTCGATTTTCTCGCACCAACCATCACTTGGCACGGAACGAATCGTGTCCACGATGGCTTCCTCTTCGTTTCTAGTTGGTATTACGACCGTTACGTGTACAGGCAGCGTTTCGGACATATTATCGAAACGCCCACCCGCCAACCCGTTTTGAACAATGCGAACCCCTGCCCTGTGTACGCGCTCTTGAAATGCGGTCGCTGAACCCGGAATATCGAAAACCATGCACATTGCCATGCTGTCGGCCGAATTCCCGCCCAGATGGGGCGGAATGGGGTCCACCGTGTTCCACCTTTCATCATCTCTCGTTGAGAGGGGCCACAGGGTGACTGTAATCACAAGATCGGGAAGTGGCGACCCACCCCCCCAAGACGGTGTCAGAGTGATTACCGTCGGTTGGGCCAAAATACCCATGGAGTTCACCAGATCGTATGGCAGAAGGGCACTGAGTGCATTGGAGGAATTGAATCGGAATGACCCAGTAGACGTAGTGCACCTACATTGTCCAATGATTTCATGGTCCGATTCCCAGTTTCTAAGATGCTCTCAAAAAATCGCCCCGGTGGTGTCCTCATTGCACGGCTCGTGGTTAGGGGAGCGTGACGGGCTCGTCGCAGCTGGAAAGGCCAAGGAAGCAGCAGTATGGGCAAATCCAAACGATCTGGCAATATTGCTCACTGCGAGAAGATATGCTAGGTTCGAGAGATCCGCAATAAAGGGGTCCAGAATATGCATAGCAAACTCCCATGCTACAAAGGCAGACTTCGAAACAAGGTACGACGCTCCAGAGAATTGGGATTGCGAAGTGATTCACTGGGGAGTTGATACGAGTATGTTCCGCCCATTGGACGCCGACTCTGAAGACGATATCGCTGAGTACAATGAGATTAGGGCCAGATATGGCGCCAACGAGAATGGCACGAGACTGGTTCTTGCAGTAGGCAGATTAGCAGCTAGGAAGGGGTTCGGCACTCTGATCAGAGGTTTCGCGAAACTACAGGACAAGGTCCCCAAGTCAAGACTCGTAATTGTCGGCAGGGGCCACCTCAAGGGCCGTCTCCAGAGGCAGGCTTCCAGACTAGGCGTTGGAGGAAAGGTTGCTATAGAGTCGGGAATGCCATTCGAGAGTCTAGCCGCTCTATTCAGATCGGCAGATTTGGTCGTCTACCCATCATTCTATGAGGGCCAGGGGCTAATTCCCCTGGAGGCAATGGCATCTGGAACTCCAGTAGTCACCGTGGATGATGGGCCACTTCCAGAGATGGTTGACTCATCGGTGGGCTCCCTTTTCTCAATGGGCGACATAGAATCAATGTCGGACTCAATGGCATCCGAGTTGAATAACGACTCTAAACGGAGGGAAAAGGGCGAATCCGGACGTGAGAGAGTGATTGAGTCGTTCACATACGATGGCAATGCCGAGTCATTCGAGAGCGTGTATAAACGTGCCATTTCGTGATTTATTGTAGATTTTCTGACACTTCCCAGAAAACCTCGCCGGCGAACCATTGATGCGCTGTAGCCACCTCGCACACACAGAGAGACATGTCGCAGAATGCTAGTTTCAAAAGTCTGACTTCGAGCACTATGGCTAACATCTGTATAATTTTGTTAGTCGGAGTTTTAGCAATTGTTCACCTTAAGGCAGTAATACAGCCCCTAGTTGTAGCTACCCTGATATTCTTCCTGATCAGGCCTCCGGCCCAGTGGCTGGAGGAGAGAATAGGCGGCCACCCCCTGCTGGCATACGGGGTACTAGTTGCAATGGTGATGGGATTCCTCTTCTTCGCTTCTAATTCAATGTACGAGAACATGCAGAATTTCACTAATGAGGCACCAGAGCTTGAGCAGTCACTTGAAGTGAAGGTTGCATGGCTTGAGGATCTTTCCATCTTTGGATACCACCTAGACACGACCGCCCTGACCGACTTAATCACGATAGACACAATCAATTCGTATGCCACTGGCTTCGTAGGGACCCTTGCAGGCTTCACTACTGGACTGGTGACAGTCCTCATCTTCCTACTCTTCATCATCCTCGAGGCCGAGACATTGCCGAAGAGGATCAAGGCTGCCTACCCGGATGATGTGGATAGGATCATGTCGGTTGCCGCTGGATCGGGCGAGGGAATTAACACGTACGTCGTCACTAGGGCGACAGTAGCCTTCGGACAGGCAGTTGTCGCAGCCATCGTTCTCTCTGCGATGGACATCCCGTTCGTTTTCCTGTGGGCCTCGATTACTTTCCTGATGGACTTCATACCATATGTGGGGGCCCTTCTGTCAATAATTCCTCCAATACTCCTGGGGCTAATTGTCCTCCCTTCTACATCCTCCATTCTCCTGATAGCCCTTCTAGTGGGCAATCAGCAGGTCTGGGGCGGAATTATTGAGCCACAACTTGCCGGGCAGAGGCTGGACATGTCTCCAATAGTGCTACTTCTACTAGTTGCATTCTGGGGCTGGGCATGGGGCATAATGGGAATGGTTCTGGGAGTCCCATTGGCTGTAATCATGAAGATAGGTCTGGAGAGTGACGAGAGGACCCGTCCAATAGCCCTGATGCTATCAAGAGAACCTTCAACAGATTAGTTGGTAGAATTCATGCCTCTACGAACAAAGCGAGCGTCCCATCTGCGGAAATATTGACCACTTCTCCCGTTCCCTCATTACTGAGGCCACGCGTAGACAAATCCAAAGGAACGCCATCAAGCTCCCACTTTGAACCTCCAAGACTAACACTTTCGCACCTCGTCAAAGCGAAAACAGAAAATGACACGCCTCGATCGACCATCATTTCCATGGTCCCCATCGAAGGGTGATATCTGTGAGTTACTCCAGACTCGTGGTGCAGTCTCACCTTGCTCCCCCCCGATGTCTCAGCAAGAGAACCAATCACACCTAGCTGATGCCCAAATGATCCGCCCTCGACTCCAATGACGTCGATTTCATCGAATCCCCTTCCAATCACAACTTCTAGGGATTTGGAGAGATCACTGTTGTCTTCATCTGAAATATTGTTCATAGAGCCACTCCATGAGTTAGTATCGACCGAGTCCAAATCACCAATCACCTCGCTGACTGTATGCCCCAAGGCTCTCGCCTTGTCCGCCCCACCATCAACGCCGAAAAGCACCGCATTGCCCAGCGTGACTCTTTCGATCACCACCGTACTGGGAATGTCACCGTTGCACCAGAGAACCGCTCTCATTTAATCACCGTTTTCGAGCAGTGACCTTCCCATCTACAACAAGGTCGACGTCTTCCAACTCTACGCTGGCCTTGCTCATCACTCCTCTCAGTTGGAAGCCAACGCCCGTCGACCCTCCGAGTGCGGTATTGTCACCAATCGCAATGTATGCTGAACCTCTAACTACCTGATCCTCAATTTGATTTCCTGAAATGTGCGATCTTGGATTCATCCCAAAGCCAAACTCTGCTATCGTCCCAACCTTCTCAATCAACGATGATCTAACTCTTCCTCTGGCCTGGTCCATCTCCCTGGTCACGTCCTCCGACTCCTCCCCTCCAGAAGTTCCTATCACGACACCATCCTCCACCAGGAGGGTGAGTGGCTCTTCCAGCCTGCGTCCCTCCCAGGAGCCGTCAATAACTATCTTCCCATTTGCAGAACCTTCCTTGGGTAGAACGAAAACCTTCCCTGCAGGAAGATTAGTAATTTGGCCCGGGCGATTGCATATGCCGCTATCCTCCAGAACCCACCTTGCTCCGGTTCGGAAACTCAGATTTGTTCCAGCAGCCGATTTGACGACAACACCCGTCCTCTTCCTAAGCAGGGGATTGAGTCCAGAAATCTCCTTCTTCATTGCCCCATAGTCAGCTGTCATCCCCCCTTTGGAAAGAATGTCCGTCGTAATTCCGGGCATAGAGGCTATTCTTACATTCTCCCTAGTCGCATTTCGACGAGCCCTCGTATGTGTCAGAGACGTCTTGGTAGCGAGGAGAACAACGTCCTGCTGCCTCATCAGCTCAGCAACAGGGGAAGGGGGCTCCATGCCCTTCTTGTGGCTAGGCGGCATCATCATCAGCAGGATTCTATCAGTGACCTCTGCAGTTGCTTCATACAGGGCACGTCCAACTTCCGAGGTCTCTGGGTCTGTAACCACTAGGACATGTTCTGAAGGCCTTATCTGCATACAGGTCCTTACTACCGACCTAGCGGCAGTCAGCATAGCCTCAGATAGTTCATCGGAAGCATCCTCAGTCGTTTCTGGCTCCTCCGGCATAGCCTTCCCCCGCCCCTCGGAGCAGGTCGTTATTCAAGGACACTGCGAATTGTCAAATCTTCTCACCAAGGCAGTCATAGGTGGATATGGGGTGCGAAGTATGATGGAAGGAGTCTGGACAGTTAGGATTCTCAGTGCCCTAGCCATCGCCTCAATTCTAGCTGGAACCTGGATGACCAACTCCCCCTCCGAAGAGGCACACGCCGAAAATGAGCCTCTGGATGCCTTCCTTGCATCAGAAGGTGACTCAGCAGAAGACGACCAACCAGAAATGCACAGGGAGGGTGGCGAAGATGGCGGGCATGACTCAGATCTGCCCAGTGGACTGATCATCGGCGGAGCCGGTGCTCTAGGTTCGCTACTCATCGGCTCGTTGATGCTAGAATTCGTCAAAGTCACAGTCTTAGTCGCCCTTGTCTCGCCAATGCTGGCTAGGATGAAGAAGAACCGAGAGGACATGCTAACGAGGGGAAGGGTCCTGGGGTATCTCGAGGCAAATGCCGGAATACACTTCTCGGCTCTCAGGGATGCCCTCGGTCTCGCAAACGGTGTAACTTCATACCACCTGCACATACTGGAATCCATCGGGCAGGTCATCTCGTGGAGGGATGGCAAACTTCGCAGATACGCAGTTTCCGGCCTCTCACAGGAAGAGGTCGGTCGCATCAGGAATCCCATAGCAGGAACCAGGCTAGCAATTCTGGAAGTTCTTGCTGATTCAGGATCAGTGGGAATGTCTGGTTCGGAGATAAGGAAGAAACTAATGATTTCGAGACAACTACTCAGTCACCACCTTTCCGAACTTAGGGGTGCCGAGATTGTAGAAGCAGCTTCGGAGGAGAGGAGGCCCAACTGGAGGATTTCGGACAAGGGCCTTGACGTTCTGACGGTCTCCAAAGAGATCTCAAGAGTAGAAGCCGCAGTCTGAGATTTCGATATTTTCGGCATATATTGAGGACTTTCTCCAGTCCTGTTCAAGTACTATGTCAGACCGCCCCCGTCCAATGGCAGTAGGAACAGTGAAGTGGTTCAACCACACGAAGGGATATGGATTCATTGAGCAGGAGAGCGGTGACGATCTTTTCGTGCACAAGACCCAGATAGAGGGTAACATCAGAGACGGCGACTCAGTCGAGTTCGAGGTCGGAGAGGGGCCAAAGGGCCCCAACGCAATCAACGTCAGAAAGGCTGATTGATTTCTAAACCGGCGAACATATCGCCGAGTTTCTTCTTGATGTAGAGCAGTGTTACGTTTTCGTATGAAGCATAAGTGACGCAGGAGCCCAAGCTGCTTAAGTCACTGATTACGATGATGACGTCTTGATGGACCAGAACTTGGATCTACAGATCGCCGCCCTGATCTTCCTGGGCGGCACGCAGAGCCTCGTCTCCGGCGATGATCACGGAGGCGTTGAAACGATGAGTGAAGATGGGGAGGTAGAAGCCGAACCGGGAAACACAGCCACACCGATTGCCACCGTATTCCCGTTCGGAATTACACATGCTAATACGATTCCAGAACTGTCATAATTGCGGACCAATGACGCATTTTATTTACTGAATTTATTGCGTAGTGTCATGACCCCTAGCGGAGTACTCCTGATGAACGTCGGGACTCCTGACGAGCCTACTGTTGAGTCGGTGAGGGAGTATCTGAGGGAATTCCTATTGGATCCGGATGTCATCGACATTCCGACGCCACTGAGGCACCTTCTTGTTCGAGGGATAATTCTCAGAACAAGGCCTAGGAAGATTGCCCCAAGCTATCAGAGCATTTGGATGGAAGAGGGCTCACCACTCAGAGTTTACACTGATAGAATGGCCTCTGCACTCCAAGAGGCTCTCGGCATGCCCTGTGAGGTCGGGATGAGGTATGGAAACCCCAGCATTCGTCAGGGGCTGCAGAACCTCAGAGATAGCGGCGTGGAAAGAGTCCTCTTGGCCCCACTTTTTCCGCACCACGCTCAAGCGACCACGGAATCATCCCTGAAATTCGCGTACAGGCAAATGGATGAAATGGGCTGGTCACCGGAGATATCTGAGCTTGACCATTTCGAGAAAGACCCGTCATTCATCGGACCTTTGGTTGAATCGATAAGACCACACATGGATGAAGACACCCATCTGTTATTCTCTTATCACGGACTGCCGTTGTCCCATATCTACAGGGCGGATAAGACCGGTTCACACTGTCAGAAAGTGGACAATTGCTGCACCATCCCAACAGATGCCAACTCTTCCTGCTACGCCCATCATTGTACAATGACTACGCTGGCAGTCGTAGAGGCGCTAGGTATTGACGACGACTCCTGGTCCCAAAGCTACCAGAGCAGACTAGGGCCCGTTAAATGGCTGAGGCCTTCTTCCATAGAAAAGGTGGATCAATTGGTAGATAGTGGAATCAAGAAGCTGACCATTGTTTCCCCAGCTTTCCTGGCTGACGGGCTTGAGACCCTCGAAGAAATTGACATCGAGATGAGAAACCAGTTCATAGAAAGGGGCGGGGAGGAAATGGAACTGGTGAGCTGCCTGAATGATAGGCCCGACTGGATAGAGGGCATGAGCCAGTTAGTAAGGTCAGCGCTCAACTCTGACGAACCTCAAGGTTCGGAATCCTGAGGATGAAGGCAGTTCCAAGAAGCGCCAGTGCGAGAGTAGCTACCTTGGCGTATGGGAGACTATCTGGTATGCCCGCAAAAATCGCGAACAGAACGAAGAACCACAATACCGGAATAATTGCTCTTTTGCTTTTTGCAGGTATTCCCCGACCTTCTCGGTAATTCTTAACGTGATGACCGAACATCTTGTTGTCGATTATCCAATCATAGAATCTCTGACTGGATTTTGCAAAGCAGGCCGCTGCGAGAATCATTAGAGGCGTTGTGGGCAAGCCCGGAACGACTACTCCAACCATTCCCACGGCAACAAATACCAGCCCCGCCAAGAACCAAAATGTACGACTTAATACAGAACGCTCCAGATCGACGGTGTGGACTCCCTGACCATCCATAACTAGTCGCCAAAAAATAGCTTATTTTATGTTTCCAAATAGAAATCCCCAAGATTTTGTCCAATCATCATACCAGTCTCTTGATATGGGAATCTCCGCTCCGAATTTTCATGAACACAGGAAAGAACGCAGCACTCATGGTTCTAGTAATGATGCTCAACTCAGGCTGTCTGGGCGCAGTAGAAGACATAGTGGATGCCGAGGAAGAGATCATTGATTCAGTCTTCGACTGGCTCGACGGTGAATATCCTCACCTGGACCTGCCTGAGCGAGAGAGGTCCACACCGGTACTCGAGACTTACGATCAATGCGACATACTTCTAGCAGATTTGCAGGAGTCAATCTACAATGAAATGTTAGTGTCACTAGACCAGCAGTCATACTGGCATTGGGCTGGCCCTGTCTGGCGCGGTGGCGGAGTAATGTTCGAGGAAGATGGCGCAATGATGGACGGCGCAACTGAGTCTGCAGCGGATGACTCTGGCTCCAATGCCGGTGGATCCGCCGATAGCGACTCCGGTCGTGAGGGCGAGTTTTCAGGAACAAACAACCAGGAAGAAGGCGTAGATGAGGCTGACTTCCTGAAGACTGACGGGTACCACATCTACATGCTGAATGGCAACCTTCTGGTAATAATGGGCGTGCCAGAGTTTGGCGAGCTCACTCTTGAGTCAAACCTCAGCATCCAGGGTTACCCTATGCAGATGATGCTTGAGGGCGACAGACTGGTCATTGCATCATCTGTCTACTACTGGAGCCTGCCTCAAGACGATCCTCTCAGGGAACTCATGTCCGAGGAGGTCACAGTCAGCTACCCCGGCGAGGATGAGTATACCTACACCTACACTCGTGTTCAGAACATAGTGAAGTACACCGTTGTTGACATCACAGACAGAAGTGCGCCCGAGGTCGAGCGCGAACTATACATCGAGGGCAATTACCATACTGCACGACTAGTAGATGGAACAATGCGCTCAGTCACTCACCTTTGGACGCAAATCGACGGACTCAGAACTTGGGTCTATCTTCCAGAAGCTTACTGGGAAGCAGATGCCGATGAGGAGAAGATGGAAATTTGGAACCAGAGCATGGAGGAAACGATCGCAGCAAATCAGGCGATTATCGACGATTTGACTCTGGATGACTTCGCGCCCCACCTGTATGAGGTAGGCGAAGACGGACTCTTCCAACATCCCACAACTTCCGAAGACTGCGGTGAGTTCTCGGCCAGTGCCGACAGCGCGGGTCGCGGCTTTAGCACAATCATGACTATCGAATTACTCGGAGATGAATCTGAAATGCAATTGGACCACATCACTTCCTCATGGGCGCACGTGTATGCCTCACAGGATGTGATGGTACTCGCAGAGCCAGCCAATGACTGGTGGTGGTTCTGGAGAAACTTCGGCTGGGACGATGCAACCAACATCCACGTCTTCGATATCAGCGATCCGTCTGAGACGACATACGTGGCCTCGGGACGAGTTGATGGCACAGTTCAGGATCAGTTTTCCATCTCAGAGCACCACGGAATAATTCGTGTAGCAACAACTGAAGACGCATGGGGCCGCTGGTGGCTAGAAGGAACCGAGGAATGGACTGGGCCGACCAATAACGTGTTCACTCTCGCAGTTGCGGAGTGCATGATTCCAGAAGGATGCGATGACGAATCTTCTGAAATGATCCAGATTGGACACGTAGGAAACATCGCGCCAGATGAGCGCATCTGGAGCGCTCGTTTCGTTGGCGACAGGGCTTACTTGGTCACATTCGAGACTATCGACCCTCTGTGGGTAATCGACCTAACCAACCCGACCAATCCAGCAATCCTAGGGGAGCTGGAGGTCCCGGGGGTGTCCACATATATTCATCCAGTTGACTCAGACACTCTTCTGACAATTGGAATCGGGCCCGGGCCAGATGGACTCGGACTAGACTGGTCCATGACCCAGGTATCGCTTTTCGATGTCAGTGATCCAACAAACCCCACACTAGCTGACTCACTGCAGTTGTCGCCTGCCTACGAAGATGACCATTGTGACGAGTGGGGATGTGGATGGTCATGGTCATACTCTGAGGCCACATACGAACACAAGGCATTCACATATTGGGCTCCAGAGCATTTACTCGCAGTCCCTCTGTCTACATACAGGTACATCTACGAACAAATCGAGTTCGATGACAAGACCTACACATACTCGGGTTACGAGTTCGTTTCAACACTTGAGCTGATCAATGTGGATGCAGAGAATGGCACACTATCCACTCATGGAATGGTGAATCACTCTGAGTTCTACAACGATGACGGGCTATCCGGTTGGTGGAGCGGCTCGACCAGCATCCGCAGGTCGATTTTCATGGGCGACTACATCTACGCCTTCTCCGCAGCCGGAGCCTCTGTTCACAGGACCGGTGACCTTACTTCCATGGTTGAGCTGGAGTTGCCAGGCTACGATGAACCCGTGGTCTACTACTACGAGACTGAGGAAGAAATCGAATCCGAAGATTCAGATGGCTCAGACGGAGAGTCGGCAACTGTAGAAGGCTGATCAGTCGAACTGTAATGCCCTACCAGCAGAACCAGGCGATGCTACGGGCACTCCGCGTAATGGTCCACCAACCTCCCTCTTGTGGACAATCTTGCCATCCACAATGGTGTACTTCGGCCAACCCGTGAGCTCCATCCCGGAGTAAGGAGTCCATCCAACCCTGGTCCAGGTGTCCGCATCAGTAATGGTTTGCCGGTATTGCAAGTCTACGAGAGTTAGATCGCCATCATACCCTTCAATCAGAGATCCCTTGTTTTTCATTCCATAGACCCTGGCAGGCCCTTCGCACATCCACCTAACTACATCTGGGACGCTACACTTCCCATTTACTGCGTGAGTAAGCATCAGGGGGAGAGAGGTTTCAACACCGGGCATCCCTGCTGGAGCATTCGGAAAACCCAACGATTTAGATTCCAAAGTGTGTGGTGCATGATCGGTAACGAC
>TARA_B100000686_G_scaffold308_1_pt1 | contig 22018 bp, 22 predicted proteins | sample TARA_B100000686 | Tara Oceans TARA_B100000686 (sample SAMEA2622733) | marine metagenome | biome: marine biome (ENVO:00000447); feature: marine epipelagic mixed layer (ENVO:xxxxxxxxx); material: "saline water (ENVO:00002010), including plankton (ENVO:xxxxxxxx)" | depth 150 m | reverse complement strand
GTTGAATGGCGGTCGCTGACAAAGTTAAGAGCATTATTATTGAGCAGTTGGGCGTGGACGAGGAGGAAGTAACGTTGGATGCTTCGTTCGTGGACGATTTGGGAGCGGATTCATTAGACACCGTAGAATTGGTTATGGCGTTTGAGGAAGAGTTCGGTCTTGAAATTCCTGACGATGACGCGGAAAAAATTACTCGTGTAAAGGAGGCTGTTGGCTACATAGAGTCTCACAAAAAATGACAGTAGTACACTGGTATTTTCGTGGTTGATAGGAGTAACGTGGAAAGGCGCGTTGTCGTAACCGGGGTCGGCCTTGTGTCGTCTCTTGGCTTAGGGAACCAGGAAAACTGGGACGGATTATTATCAGGTCGGAGTGGAATTCGGAGGATTACTCACTTTGACCCGACGGAATTTGCGTCAACTATTGCTGGCGAAGTTCCAAACTTCGATCCGTTGCAGTTTGTCTCGAAGAAAGACGTCAAGAAAATGGACGTCTTTATACAGTACGCAATTGCTGCGTCTGAGTTTGCTCTTCTTGATGCAAACTTGCCGGCAAATGGTGAACTCGGTATCGAGACTGGAGTGTTTCTCGCATCAGGGATCGGTGGCTTTGGTACGATTGAACGCGAGCATCGGGCGTTACTAAACGGTGGCCCTCGTAAAATATCACCATTCTTTATTCCGTCGGCCATTATTAATTTAGCTGCGGGGCAGGTTTCAATACGTTTCGGTGCGAAGGGTCCTAATTCCGCAACGGCTACTGCTTGTGCGGCCTCTGCCCATGCGATCGGAGATGCACTTCACATTATTCGTCGTGGTGGTGCGGAGATTATGATCGCTGGTGGGTCTGAAGCGGCCATCACACCTATGGGTGTCGGTGGTTTCGCCTCGATGCGAGCCTTGTCGACTCGTAATGATGATCCTCAGAAGGCAAGTCGACCGTTTGACCGAGACCGTGATGGTTTTATTATTGGCGAAGGCTCCGGCGTTGTGATTCTTGAAGAACTGGAACATGCACAGGACCGGGGCGCACAGATTTACTGTGAACTTGTCGGCTACGGTATGTCGGCAGATGCTCATCACATGACTGCTCCAGCGGAGGACGGTGCCGGTGCGGTCCGTGTTATGGAGGGCGCCATCAAGGACGCTGGGATCGTTCCTTCTGAGATTCAATATATCAATGCTCACGGAACATCGACTCCATACAATGACAAGATTGAGACATTGGCGATAAAAAAGTGTTTCGGTGGACATGCACAAAAGCTAGCGATCTCCTCGACAAAATCCATGACTGGTCATCTGCTGGGGGCTGCAGGAGGACTAGAGGCTGGCATTTCGGCGTTAGCGGTTCGGCATCAGATTGTGCCACCCACCATTAACCTAGAGAATCCAGATCCCGAATGTGATCTTGACTATGTTCCGAATGAGAAGCGCACTTTATCCATTGACTACGCCCTCTCGAATTCTTTTGGTTTCGGCGGAACGAACGCCAGCCTCGTATTTAAGCGTTACGACGCTTGAGTTTTCAGCGGGAAGCTGGGGACAATTCTTTTCATTATGATCGGGACAGTATGAATATTGCAGTGTGCGTGAAGCAGGTGGTGACTCGTGATTGGCCACTGCGTGTAAACGAAACCGCTGAATGGGTTAGGGACCATGATGCGAGTTTTGAAATGAACGAACCCGATGCTTATGCCCTAGAGGAGGGACTTCGACTTAAGGAGCAGCATGGTGGCGAGGTTGTAGTTTGTGTTGCCGGTCCTTCACGTGTCTCGCAGGTAATACGTGAAGCTTTGGCACGGGGTGCTGATCGGGCGATTCACGTCCAGCATGACGAATTGGCATTTGCTGACGCGGATGTCGTTGCCAGTTCCCTTGCGCATTCCATGGTGTCTGAGCAGTTCGATCTTGTTTTGACTGGGCTGCAGTCAGATGACCAGGGCTTCGGTCAAACGGGAGTTATTCTTGCTGAGCGCTTGGGACTCCCGCATGCAACTATCGTTATGGAGGTTGATGCTGGTATAGCGAACACCGTGCGTGTTAAGCGTGAACTTGAGGGCGGTTGGTTTCAGTGGGTCAGTATGCCAACCCCCGCACTACTGACTATTCAAAGTGGTATCAATCAACTTCGCTATGCAACGCTAAAGGGGATTATGGCCGCCAAGAAAAAAGAAGTTCGTGTGGTGGAGCTCCAAGAGTTGCAGTCGGCAGGGCAGCATATAGTACGTCTTTATGTGCCAGAAAAAGAGAAGGCAACTCGGTTTGTTGAGGGTGCGCCAGACGCAGCGTCTCAGGAATTGATTCGTTTGCTTCGTGAAGAAGCGAGGGTTTTATGATTCTCGTCGTCACTGAACAACAAAATGGTTCGCTCAATCCTGTAAGTTGGGAGATCATTGCGGCCGCTCAGCAAATGGGTGACGTGGTCAAAATCGTTGTAGTGGGATCTGGAGTCGGTGAAGCTGCTCGCGAATTGGCCGACGCGGCTGTGTCAGAGGTGCTCGTCGTTAACCACGATGCACTGGCGAGTTATACACCGGATGGTTTTGTTGAGGCGTTGTCTCAGGTTATACGCATGGAAGCTCCGGAGTTGGTTGTTTGTGGCCATACGTATCAGACTCGTGACTACGCACCCAAACTAGCTGCGAAACTCGGTCGGTTGCTTATCCCAGACTGTATCGGTTCAAAAATTGAAAACGGTGTTCGCTTACTTGTGAGGCCGATGTTTCAGGGGAAATTTGTTGCGGATATTTGTCCTGACGGAGAAATACCGCATTTTATTAGCATGCAAGTAGGATCTTTTCGAGCGGATTCTGTTGTTCGAGGTGCGGAACCAGTCGAAATTCGGTCTATTCCTATTGAAATAAATGGCGAAGCGATCAGGCAGCAACCGGATATGCCATTCAAAGAGGCGAAACAAGCAGTCGACCTCACTCAAGCAGACAAGATTGTCGCAGTTGGCCGCGGGATTAAAGGGGAAGAGCAGCTACCCATCGCACAAGAACTAGCGAAGTCGTTGGGTGCAGAGCTTGCTGCTTCTCGGCCGATTTGCGATTCAGGATGGTTACCGATGGACCGACAGATTGGTAGCTCTGGACAGACGGTCGCACCAAAATTGTATGTAGCGTTGGGTATTTCTGGTGCCATTCAGCATCTTGTTGGCATGAAGGGTGCAAAAACGATTGTCGCGATTAATAAGGATGCGGATGCGCCAATCTTTGAAGTATCCGATTATGGAATTGTCGGCGATCTATTTGAAGTTGTTCCTGCACTTGTAGCTGCATTGAATAATGAGGAATAGTAGGTCTTTAGGTAGCCACTGAATTCTACAGTTCGATAAGGAGAGTCGCCCTGCAGCGAGACACGCTTGACGTTGATGTATTGATTGTAGGTGCTGGGCCAGCAGGCCTTTCGGCCGCCTATCGATTGGCGACCCTGAACGCGGAACAAGGTGGAGAACCACTCTCTGTTGCGGTTCTCGAAAAGGCACGTGATGCTGGTGGCCATATGCTATCTGGTGCGGTGCTGGACCCATCAACGCTGACAGACCTTATTCCAGATTGGCGTGAGCGCGGTGCTCCTCTGACGGTTTCGGTGAGTGGAGATACGATCGCACTTTTGACCGAAAGGCGCCGGTTTAAATTTCCATTTACACCAGCGCCTTTCCGAAACCATGGAAATTACCTTATTTCTTTGAATCAATTTGTCAAATGGCTGGCTGATCAGGCTGAAACTGCGGGAGTTGATCTGTTCACTGGGTTTTCAGGGACAGAGATTTTATACGAAGGGGATCGTGTTGTTGGTGTTAGAACGGGTGACCGTGGAACTGGGCGTGATGGGACACAGAAGACCACGTTTGAGCCAGGTGTCGATATTCATGCCAAGGTGACGATTTTTTCAGATGGGGTGCGGGGGAATCTCACAAAGACACTCATCAATCGTTTCGGTCTTGATGTGGCACGGTTGCCGCAAACTTACGCGATCGGGATTAAAGAACTATGGGAGATACCATCTAGCCGGATTACGCCTGGCCATGTGATGCATACAATGGGTTATCCACTCAAACTGAGTGAATTTGGTGGTGGGTTTGTGTATGCCTTGAGTGATGGCCGTATTTCAGTCGGGTTCGTTGCAGGACTAGATTACCGGAATCCGCTGTTTGACCCACATGTGGCGTTTCAGCGATTTAAACTTCATCCGCTAGTGTCATCATTGCTCGCTGGTGGACAAATGGTCCGGTATGGAGCCAAGGCTCTTCCTGAGGGTGGCTGGTTCGCGACTCCAAAACTCCACGTGGACGGAGCCCTAATCGTTGGAGATGCAGCAGGGTTCGTAAATTCGATTCGGCTCAAGGGCATACATCTTGCGATGCGTAGTGGGATGCATGCAGGCGAGGTTGCCTTTCAGGCGATTCGACTTAACGATCTGTCTTCTGAGCGACTCGGTCATTACGCTGAGTTGGTAGAAAACGGTCCAATCAAAAAAGAACTTTATCCTGTGCGGAATGTTCACCAGAGTTTCAGTGGTGGTTTGGTACCGGGTACACTTTTTTCGGCCTTATCGTTGATCAATGGTGGCTGGTGGTTCAAGGATCCGATACCTACCCATGCGGGGCATGAGCGCATACAAACTGTAGTTGATTATTTTGCGCGTGGAGTAGATGCCCACCCTGAAAAAGTGACAGTTGACCGCACGATTACCTTCGACAAGCTGACAAACGTCCATTATTCGGGTACCCGTCATGAAGAAGATCAACCATCGCATCTATTGGTGCGTGATACGGATATTTGTCATACCCGTTGCGTTATTGAGTACCAGAATCCTTGCACACGCTTTTGCCCAGCCAACGTCTATGAAATTCTTGACGCAGATGCGGGTGAGGGCAAGCGACTTCAGATCAATGCTTCAAATTGCGTCCACTGCAAGACATGCGACATTATGGACCCTTACCAGATTATTGATTGGGTTCCGCCTGAAGGTGGTGGTGGGCCTCAATACGAAGGGATGTGAACACGACGTCTTTGCCTAGTCGGCTTACTTATAGCCAACGAACTCGTGCTGCCGTAATTGCGGCCGTCGGCTACCCCATGGTAAGTGCCATCGGGATGACACTCCGGTGGACTGTGGAGGGGCAAGAGCAAGACAAGGCGATTATTCAGTCTGGTCGACAGCCAATTTTTGCCTGTTGGCATGGTCGAATTCTGTTGGGTACTTACTTTTATCGGGGCCGTGGCATAGCCGTCATGACAAGCCAAAACTTCGATGGTGAGTGGATCGCTCGCATCATTGAAAAGTTTGGATTTTATGCGCCCCGTGGTTCGACTTCACGCGGTGGTCGACGAGCTTTAGCCCAGATGCGTCGGATGGCCTTTAATGGATTACCAACGGGATTTACCGTTGATGGACCGCGTGGTCCTAGGCACAAGGTGCAACCAGGGGCTGTGTGGTTGGCAAGCCTCACTGGTAATCCGATCCTTCCATTTCATGCGGAAACAGATCGTCATTGGACAGCCAGAAGTTGGGATGCGACACAGGTGCCGAAGCCGTTTGCACGTGCTGCTATGGTGGTTGGTAAACCGATTGATGTTGAACGACATGTTCCGGCGACAACCTTGGAAGAAAAACGACTTGAGCTCGAACAGTCATTGAACCAGCTCGAGGAACGAGCCAGTCGTTTGCTTAAAAAAAAGTGTCCGTGAAAGGTATGGAATTTAGGCGATGTCTAAATCCGACATGCTTCTGATTAGCTCGTCGCGTTTTGGTGACCACGAAACACCGGCAGGCCACCCAGAACAGCCGGCACGTGCAGCAGTTATGACTCGCGTCGCCGACCACTGGCGATCTAGCGGTGGCCGTGTTGTTGAACCAACGTCAATTGACATGGTTGACTTGGTTCGTGTGCATGAAGCGGGATATTTAGCAGAAATTGCGTCTACGAGTGGGCGACGGGTTCAACTTGATGCAGATACATACGCGTCTCCGGAAACGGAAGTAGTCGCTCGCCTGGCGGCAGGAGCAGCAGTTGGGGGGGTTGCTTACACGCTTGATCAGCATAGTCCGGCGATGGCATTTATACGTCCGCCAGGCCATCACGCTGAGCGCGATCGCGCGATGGGATTTTGCCTGTACAACAATGCCGCCGTTGCGGCGGCTCATGCGCTATCACGCGGTCTTGAGCGGGTGGTAATTATTGATTACGACGTGCACCATGGGAATGGGGTCCAGTCAATTTTTTACGATGATCCTCGGGTGCTATATATCTCGACTCACCAGTACCCTTTTTATCCAGGAACAGGTGCTGCAAGTGAGATTGGGAGTGGTCCGGGTGTTGGCTTCACTTTCAATATACCTCTCGAGGCCGGTGCCGGAGATGCAGATCTTGATCTGATGTTTCGAAGACTGGTTCTACCCGTGACGCTGGAGTTTCAGCCACAGCTGGTTATTTTGTCGGCAGGATTTGATGCTCATGTAGATGATCCATTGGGCGGTATGCGATTGACAGTGGATGGCTATGGGACTCTCACGCGATTGATTTATCGATTAGCGCTTGAGCACTGTGATGGACGTTTCGTCATCGTTACCGAAGGAGGGTATCACCTGCCGGCTTTGGAGGCATGTCTTGAAGAGATGCTTGTTGTGACAGCTGAGCAGACTCTCGATCTTGAAAAAATTATGCCTGTGTCTGGTTCTACCGATGTGGCGGAGGCTGCACTGGCGCCAATTCTTTTAGCGCAAACACCGTATTGGCCGTCAATAAGTGCCAGTGCACAGCTGTAGACTGCTAAACTATAGGCACGTTAACCCTACCGTTAGTTCCGTGCGCGACTATAACCCCCAAGAAATCGAGACAAAATGGCAGCAGCGGTGGACAGACCGTCGTAGCTTTGAGGTCTCAGAGGATTTGTCTCGGCCAAAATTTTATAGTCTCGTGATGTTTGCCTACCCCTCTGGGCATGCTCATGTTGGCCATGTCAGAAACTACATGATTGGCGACGTGGTTGCGAGGATGAAGCGTATGCATGGGTATAACGTGTTGCATCCATTCGGTTGGGACGCGTTCGGTATGCCCGCAGAGAACGCCGCGATTAAGAACAACATTCATCCTGAAACCTGGACGCGAGACAATATCGCACATATGAAAGATCAGTTGCAGCGGCTCGGGATTAGTTACGCCTGGGAACGTGAGTTCGCGACGTGTGATCGCTCGTATTACAAGTGGAACCAGTGGCTGTTTCTCAAAATGTACGAACGAGGGCTTGCGTACCGTAAGCATTCAGCCGTGAACTGGTGTTCTAGTTGTAACACCGTGCTCGCCAATGAGCAGGTGGTCGACGGTGGTTGCTGGCGCTGTAGCACGGTCGTTGAAACCAGAGACTTGGAACAGTGGTTTCTTCGCATCACCCATTACGCTGATGAATTATTAGATAAGACATCGAGTTTGGAACAATGGCCTGACAAGGTTCTTACCATGCAGCGCAATTGGATTGGTCGATCAGAGGGTGCTTTGATTTCGTTTCCGTTGGCTGATACAGGCAATGACCAACGGTCAGACGGTGTCATTGATATTTTTACGACACGTATCGATACGATTTATGGTGGGAGTTTTGTCCTGTTGGCGCCTGAGCATCCATTAGTCGATAAATTCGCGACTGATAGTGACGAGACAGATAAGTTTAGGAACCGGGTAAAGCAGTTTCGAGAACTTGACCGGAACGCGAGACTTACCGGACAAATCGAAAAAGAAGGTTTTGATACGGGACGTTTTGCAGTTAATCCATTTACGAAGGAACGTATTCCGATTTGGATCGCGAACTTCGTGTTGGCGGACTATGGAACAGGTGCGATCATGTCTGTACCTGCCCATGATCAAAGGGATTTTGAGTTTGCACGGAAATATGACTTGCCGATTCGTGTGGTGATCCAGCCTCCTAAACTCAGGCCTCTCGAAGGCGGAACTTTGCAAGAGGCCTCGGTCGACGCAGGGTTTCTCGTTGATTCAGGGAAGTACTCGGGGCTGGAAAGTAGTGAGGCGCGAGCGGTGATGACGCGTGATGCAGAGGCGAATAATGTTGGTCGGGGCCAAGTTCAGTATCGTCTGAAAGATTGGGGTGTGTCTCGACAGCGTTACTGGGGAACGCCGATACCGATGATCTACTGTAATACGTGTGGAACGCAACCCGTTCCGCTTGAAGAGCTTCCGGTCGAATTGCCGATAATCAAAGAATTCACCGGGCGCGGAAAGTCACCGCTTTCTCAGGTGTCGGACTTTGTTAATACAACATGCCCGGCTTGTGGAGGAAAGGCGAGGAGAGAGACCGACACGATGGACACGTTCGTTGATTCATCGTGGTATTTTTATCGGTACTGCGATCCGAAGAACGACAGCGCACCGTTCGATATTGATAAAGTTAAATATTGGGCGCCCATTGATTTTTATAGTGGTGGTGTCGAGCATGCCATTTTGCATCTGATCTACTCACGATTTTTCTGCAAAGTGTTTCGGGACCTTGGCTTAGTCGAGCACGATGAGCCGTTCGAACGACTGCTTACGCAAGGCATGGTGCTACGCAATGGCAACGTGATGTCGAAATCAAAAGGAAATGTCGTTGACCCGGATGAGATGATCGCAACATTTGGTGCCGATGCGTTGCGCCTGTACGAGATGTTTGTTGCGCCACCAGAAAAAGAAATTGAATGGACCGATACAGGCCTGGAAGGAAGTGCTCGTTTTCTTGGTCGGGTGTGGCGGTTGGTCATGCCGTTCGCTTCTGTGATTTCGACTGGAGATATTCCAGGCCTTGATGGCATTGAGCTGGGCGATGCTGAACGTAATCTGAGACGGAAGACTCACACTACGATTCGTAGAGTAACCGAAGATCTTCATCCGCGCGTACATCTCAACACGGCTGTTTCTGCGTTGATGGAACTCGTGAATGACCTTTATGGCTACTGCGAGAAAATGAATATTGGCCCAATGTCTAGTGATCCAGATGGGGCGATTAGAGAAGCTAGTTCTGCATCGCTTGCCGTAGTTCAGGAAGGAACGGAAGCTCTTGTTCTGCTGTTGTCGCCATTTACACCGCACTTAGCTGAAGAGCTGTGGGAAGCCATGGGGCATGAGGATGGTGTGGAATTGGCAGGTTGGCCTAAATATGATGAAACGGTCGCCCGTGCGGAAGAACTTGTATTACCCGTGCAGGTAAACGGGAAGGTTCGCGCGCGGATGAAAGTGCCAATCGACATACCTGACGAGGCTCTGAAGGAAATGGCGCTATCTCAGCCGCAGGTTAAGGCGCATACTAATGGAAAAGAAATAGGGCGTGTTGTGCTTGTGCAGCGGAAACTTATCAGTATTGTTGCGAAGTAATCGCAAGAAGGAGACCAATGGCTATGGCGAGAATTTGTCGACTCGGTCGCTATATCGTCATCGTACTACTATGCAGTTTAATGTCTGGTTGTGGCTACGCACTTGCGGGTCGGGGTGGGTTTCTTCCTGACTATATTGAAACGATTGCGATCCCTATTTTTGACAACAATACGGTCGTTTTTGACGTCGAGCGTTTACTGACCCAGGAAGTGCGGTCAGCGTTTATCGGTCGAGGGTCATATCGTGTGCAGACTGACCCCGGTGGTGCAGATGCGACGTTGACTGGTGTAATCAATGACATCACGATAACACCTGCAAGTTTTACTTCTGACCAACAAGCCTCTCGTTACATTTTCACACTGACTGCTGCGATCGAATTTACCGATCTCACGACGAATGAAATCGTGTGGGATGATCAACAACTTATCTTTAGCGATGAATACGAGGTCGCCTCCGGTGCTGGGGACGTACAGAATGTCTCCGCCTTTTTTGGTCAGCAAAATAATGCCGTAGAACGGATCGCAACCGATTTTGCAGCGACAGTGGTCAGTTCTATCCTTGAGGCGTTTTAGGCTGTTGGCGTCGTGGGTGAACTAGCTCCTTCTGTATTACTCAAGCAGCTTAAGAGTGGTCAATTCGATCCCGTCTATCTCATTCTCGGAGCTGATGAGTATGAGAAAGATGAGATTGTTGATGCATTTGAGGCGGTTGTAGAAGAGGAGTTGCGTCCGTTTAATGTCGATCGTTTTGATGGAATGGATGCAGGATCCAAATCAGCGAAAGTATCACTTGGCGATGTGCTTGGTGCCCTCCAGTCACTTCCCATGATGACAGCAAGAAGAATCATTGTTGTTAAACGAGCGGATCTTTTACTGCGATCGGCGCCTGAGAGCGAAGAAACAACACGCAATTTGGCCTTGCTGAAGGAATACTTAGATGATCCTGTTCACACAGCAATTTTGGTGCTAACGGCACAGAGCTTAGATGGAAGACAGGGCATCAGTAAACAGCTGAAATCGAATGCTACGGTTATTCATTGTGGAGTGCTTGAGGATCTGTCTGACGCGGCACGATGGCTTAGCAGACAGGCGAAGGCAGTAGATGTTGCTATGGAGGCAGAGGCAGTTCAAGAACTTGCTAGACGTATTGGACCGGATGTTCGTCGCCTTCGAGGAGAACTCGATCGTCTGTTACTTTTTACATCCGGGCAGGAACGGATAAGCACATCAGATGTTCGGGAAGTTGCTGGTGCTGCGGCGTCTCTTGATGACTGGGCTGTAACCAAAGCGATCGAGAAAGGACAACCTGCTGCGGCTTTGCGTGAACTCGGACTTTTGATTGATGGGGGGGCAGTGCCACAGATGTTGCTCGGTCAATTGGCGTGGGTCGTCAGAACGCGTTTACCGGGACCGAGACTCGTCCCCGCGATTAACCTCGTCTTTAGAGCCGATAGGGCTTTGAAGAGTTCTGTGGCTGAGCCTCGAGTGATACTCGAAAAACTGGTCGTACAGTTGTGCACTGCTAAAGTAAATTAAAGGCTCAGGCCGCTGAAGCGGTCGCGTTTCTGAGTCGTCTCGATAAGCGTGATTTATGGCGTGCTGCAGCGTTGTGGTGGATGATGCCTTTGCCAGCAAGGTTGTCAATCAACGAGACGGTCGTACGGACAACGACATTAGCTTTTTCGGCATCGCCAGCGTCAATGGCGCTACGAGCTGCAGTGAGCGCATGCCGCATTCGGCTTTTGAGCTGTTTATTATGTTCTCGTCGCCTGAGGCTTTGCCCATGCGCCTTTATTGCTGATTTATGGTTCGCCATTAGCCAATAAGTATAACGTCTATTGCGGTATGTAAGCTACCGATCGTACAAGACATGAGGTGCTGAGCCTCGTTTACTTCCCGTGAGTCGAATAGACTTCAGCGCCGCCCCAACGGTCGAAGGCATACACGTCGTAGCCGCGTCCATTAGGTCCTTCCATACCCGGCGATCCAATCGGCATACCTGGAACCGCAAGACCTCTGATATCGGGTCCTTCGGCTAGCATGCGCTTAATATCCGACCCGGGGACGTGTCCCTCTATGACGTAGTCACCAACGAGTGCTGTGTGGCACGATGAGAGCTCAGGACTCAATCCAGCACGCTGTTTAAGAGGAACGACACTGGGTACGTCGGTCATATTGACTGTAAAACCCTGCTCTTGTAGGTGGACCACCCACTTAACGCAACAGCCTCAAGTGGGGTTTTTATATACCTCAATAGTTGGTAACTGTGCTTGCGCAGTTGCGTCTGACCACACGAGCGAGAGACCGAGAACGCCAAATGCCAGTCCAAGAGTGGAGAGCCAATTTCTCATGTTTTTATTATAGCGGTCTCGGCGTAGCTATTATTGAACTTCTTTCAGTTTTCTAAGTTGCCGGCGTTGTCGCTTGTTAGGCACCCCCATCTTGGCAGGATTATTGGGACCAACGTGTCTGATTAGAGCACGAAAGGCTGCTTCTTCCTCGGATGGTGGTGGTGTCCGATCGGCGTAAAGTGTTCGTGCGTCATGTTTTGAGATATGTCGATCAGAGATGCCGAGTACTTCAACGAGTTGTTTTATCCCGTTTGTTCGTGTGATGCATACTGTGTCACCTGCGTGGATCTCTCGGTGTGGCTTCCCACGGTGGTCATTGAGGGCGACTTTGCCACCTTTGATGGCTCGTTGTGCTTCTGAGCGCGTTCTGAACAGACAGGTCACATCTAGCCATACGTCAAGTCGTACCGCGTCAGGCTCTGGTTTATTTGTGAGCAATTTTCTGTCGGGAGTCATTAGCTATCTAGTATGCGCTCGACCTCGGTTCGGCTTTGCTGGACGATGTCGTCGAGTCGTTCGACTGTCCGACCACCAGCCTGAGCGAAATCAGGGCGGCCACCGCCACGGCCCCCAACAATGGGAGCCAACGATTTTACTAAGTGTCCAGCGTGCACACGATCAGTTACGTCATGTGTAACAGTCACCACGATCGCCGCTTTCCCATCTGTGTCTGCAGCCAATACAACAATACCGCTACCTAAGCGATCGCGCAGTTTATCCGCCAGCGTTCGAAGTGCATTTTGTTCCAGCCCAGAAACGCGTCTCGCGATAAGTTTTATTCCATGAATATCCGTAGATTCAAGGTTGTCGTTACTGCTTTCACGATCGATTCCGCTTCCTGTATCCATGCCGAATGCGGTTTTGACTTTCAATTGCTCCAGGTCTCGACTCAGGCGCTTGGTGTCCGCCTGTAGTTTCTTTACTGTCTCAATCGCATCCGTGGCTGTTGTGCCAAGCGTGTCAAGTATTTGGTCGAGAGTCGTGTTGCGTTCCTGTACGAGACGAAGTGCGTATTCTGCAGTTACGGCTTCGAGCCGGCGAACACCTGCTGCGATACCTCCTTCGTGTGTTACGACAAATGTTCCGATGTCTCCAGTGGCGGCGCAATGTGTTCCTCCGCATAACTCCATTGAAAAATCACTAACACTGACGACTCGAACAGTATCGCCGTATTTCTCTCCGAATAGAGCCATCGCACCAGCTGCGATGGCTTCATCAGTTGAACGTTCTCGCGTATGAACCGGTTGGTTGTTGATAATCCAAGTGTTTACAATCTGTTCTATTTCACTGATCTGGTCTACCGTAATCGGCTCATGGTTTGTGACATCGAACCTCAGCCTGTCAGGGGCTACAAGTGACCCGGCTTGCCTGACGTGTTTACCAATGACGTCGCGTAGTGCTGCGTGAAGCAGGTGCGTGGCTGTGTGATTTCTGCGGATAGCGTTTCTCCTGTCGACGTCCAGTTCGACGAGAACATCAGCTCCGACATGAAGGGAAGACTCGGATATCGTAACAACATGCATCCGCGGCCAATTCTGAATCGGTTTGACTACATTACTAATGTGGCCACGGACGCCGTCTACTGCGCTGAATGAGCCTGTGTCAGATATTTGGCCGCCAGCTTCAAGATAAAACGGCGTGGCATTAAGGATGGCGAAGCCTGTTTCACCTGCGGCAAGGACAGCTGTCGCTGTTCCGTCCGTCCGGAATAGTCGTTTGATCGTGGTTTGACACTGGGTGTCGCTATAGCCGATAAAGGTGTCAACCAGTGACGCTACGTCGTCTTTTGATTGTTGGGTAAAATGAGGTGTATCTGTTGTCAAAAACTTTGCGCTGGCTCTCGCTCTTGCGCGTTGAGCTTCCATGGCACGGTCAAAGCCTGCTCTGTCAACGGTTATTTGGCGCGATTCAGCAAGGTCTTCAATGAAGTCAAGGGGGAGGCCAAAGGTATCGTAGAGCCGAAAAGCGTCATTGCCAGAAACGATTCTGTTTCGTTGTTCTGAGGCGGTAAGCGTGTCTTCGAGACGCGGTAGACCGTCAGTCAGTACTTTGTCGAACTGTTCTTCTTCACGCCGAACAGTATCAATGATCGTCGCTTGATTAGCACTCAGTTCTGGATAAGCACTTTTCATTTCAACAACGACAACATTAACGAGGTCGTGAAGAAAGGGGTCTTCCAGGCCGAGCTTTTTTCCGTGGCGCATTGCCCGTCGCATTATTTTACGGAGAACGTATCCACGCCATTCATTTGAAGGTGTTACCCCATCACCGATCAAGAGTGTCATTGCACGAAGATGGTCGGCGATAACCCGCAATGACACATCGGTGGTGTTGTTACTATCGCGGCCCAGTAGTGGTTGATACGATACGCCGGCGTGCATGCCGATCGCTTCAAGTAACGGTGTAAATAGGTCTGTGTCGTAGTTTGAGAGTTTGCCCTGCAACACAGCAACAATCCGCTCCAGACCCATTCCTGTATCTATTGATGGTTTATGGAGCGGCTTGAGCACGCCGTTTTTTTGCCTGTCGAATTCCATGAAAACGTTGTTCCAGATTTCGACATATCGATCGCAGCTGCAGTCTATTCCGCGGCACGGTGTTTCTGAGCAAGGAAGGTGGTCACCTCTGTGGTAATGGATTTCTGAGCATCTTCCGCATGGGCCGGTGTCACCCATGGTCCAGAAATTATCGGTAACACTCATTTCGGCGATATGACTAGGAGGCAGAAGTTGCAGCCAAATCGAGTGAGCTTCGTCGTCACGAGGTATTTCAGGACTTCCTTGAAAGATCGTGGCGTAGAGTCGGTCGGGAGGTAGCTGCCAAATGTCTGTGAGAAGAGTCCACGCGAAAGGGATCGCTTCTGTTTTAAAGTAATCACCAAATGAAAAATTGCCGAGCATTTCGAAAAACGTGTGATGGCGGAGCGAGGGGCCGACATTGTTCAGATCATTGTGTTTGCCACTGACGCGCATGCATTTTTGCGAAGTTGTGGCGCGTTGATAATTTCTTTCCTCTGTTCCGAGGAAAACCTCTTTAAATTGATTCATTCCGGCGTTTGTAAATAGCAAGGTAGGGTCGTCCGATGGGACTAGTGAGCTACTCGGTAGGACGCGGTGGCCTTGTTTTTTAAAGTATTCAAGGAAGCCTTGCCGGATATCAGCGGATGTCATGAGTCTAATTCTTACACAGAGAGGAGCATGGATTACTCGTCAAGGTCGGTGCTGCATGCTGAGTGTTTTTTAAGAACGGTATAGGCCAGGGGCCCATCAAAGCCCTGGCGAACGAGGTATTGATAGAGTTTTTGAAATTGGTTTCGGTTCTGGACACGTCCATTCAGGCGCCGGTCGAGCGCCCGTTGAATAACCAGATGTATGTCAACTTCTTCGTACGTTTGAGAAACAACTTCACGGGCGATATCTTGCGAAATACCAATAGCTACGATGTCCAGTATGGCACGTCTTGGCCCACGATGTTTTACTAGAACTGCCTGACGAGCATAAATGTTTGCGGTGCGACGGTCGTCTAGTGCTCCTTCTTCTGTGAGTCGCTGGATGGTGTCGCTTACTGCTTCAGGTGTGAATCCTTTTTTAGTAAGACGGTCGCGTAGTTGAGTCGAGGTGAGTTCTCTTCTGGCTAGCAATAACAAGCCGGTAGGGTAAGGGTGTGAGGTCAGGCGTTTCACTCCTGAAGAATACTAGGCTCGTTTGAGCCCCGATGCCAGGTCATGTTACTAGCCGCTTTCCGCGACGGCATCAACGGAGTTTGCAGTTGCCGTATCTTCGTCATATACAAACGTAAGCCACCCATGTGTATCCGGCAGGCGGCCATTAATAACGTCGAAGAAACGGTGTTGGATGGCTTCGGTGATTGGGCCACGCTGGCCTGATCCAATGGAGATTTTATCAATCGTTCTAATTGGAGATATCTCAGCGGCGGTACCTGTGAAAAATACTTCATCTGCAATATAGAGCGTTTCACGAGGCACTGTTTCTTCTCGAATTGTAAAACCCAGTTCATTAGCTAGGGTGATTACGACATCGCGGGTAATACCCGGTAGAATCGAATCCGCCAGTGGGGGGGTTGTAATGATGTTGTCGCGCACGACGAAGATGTTTTGTCCACTTCCTTCACTAACGAAACCACGCGGGTCTAGCGCGATTCCTTCACTGTAACCATTCAGCGTGGCTTCCATTTTAATGAGCTGAGAATTCGCGTAATTTGCTGTTGATTTAGACACTGAAGGAAAACGGTTTGGAGCGCCACGTCCCCACGAGCTGATTTGAACATCAACTCCATCCTCTAGGGCTTTTTCTCCAAGGTAGGCCCCCCAGTGCCAGACCAGGATCGCCGCTTCTACCGGACAACTAAAAGGGTTCACACCGAGCGAATCATAGCCTCGATATAAAAGAGGGCGGACGTAGCATGATCGGTATTTATTTGCCCTGATAGTATCTAGAACGGCGCTCTGGAATCCGTCTTGACTGAGTTCGTGATCCATTCGATAGATCTTGGCAGAATCAAACAGTCTCCTTATGTGCGCATCAAGACGGAAGACTGCTGCTCCTTTGTCGGTGTCATAGCAGCGAGCCCCTTCAAAGACGCCGCTACCGTAATGAATGACATGCGACCCAATATGAATGTTCGCATCGGCCCAATCGACGAGCGAACCATTCATCCAGATTTGTCCGGTTCCAAAGCTCATAACGTATGAAATTGTGTGCAGTGAATAAGTTACGCTTGATGCCAGTCTACGAGGCGAGTGCAGTTATTGGCAAGGTCAGTGCCAAATGATGCTTATCGCTAGCTACTGTGTTTCGTGACAAAACGGGCAACGGTCTGTTCTCGCATGCAACGGTTTATGGCACTGCCAGCAAAATTTTCCTGCTGATGATGTGATAGAACGGACTCGTTTTTGTAGATTTGAGACCTGAAGTTCTTTCGAATCTTCGTCTGTGCCATAAGTTGCAGTTTGCTCCGCACTCGGTGTAGATCGGTCTTGAGAGCCAAACGATAGTTCGAGATCAGCGAGTAGCTCGGAGGTTCGTTGGTACCGAGCTGAAAGCGTTGGTGCAAGTGCTGTCATCACGATGTCATTGATTGTTTTTGGGATAGTTGGATTTTCTAGTCTCGGTGGACGAACGAGTTCACCACTTATCAATCTGTCAAGGTCAGTTGGCGCGGGTGTTTCGTAGGGAAGCGCGCCGGTGAGCATTTGGTACATTGTGATACCCAGCGAATATATATCGGAAGCAAAGACAGCTTTGCCTTTGAATTGTTCAGGCGCCATATACGGTGGACTACCAATGACGGTTGTACCGTGAGCAGCAATTTCTAAAAATCGAGAGGTTCCAAAATCTGCGACCTTTAATTTTCCTGAGTTAGACGAAACGAGCACATTTGGCGGTCTAAGATCACGGTGAATCACGCCCTGACGATGGGCGTGGTCAACAGCGCTTGCAATTTGCATGGTGTAGTTAACGGCGCGAGCGGTGCCGAGTGCTCCGTCATTAGCGATGATGTTTTCTAGCGTGTCTCCGTCAACATATTCCATCACGATGAAAAAAATATTATCTTCTTTTTCAGCGGTCGTAATGGAAACGATGTTTGGGTGATCAAGTGCTGCTAGTAGTCGTGGCTCGCGAAGCAATTCTCTGAAGTTAAGGCTTTGTTTATGGGGAACTTTTATCGCGACTTCTTTGTCGATCCAGGTGTCTTTCGCGAGATATACTGCGCCAAAACCTCCACTGCCAAGTGGAGAGAGGATTTTGTATTTCCCTAGCGACTGACCTCGAAACAGCATGCGTACGTGAAAAGTATAGCGTGCGGTTTCTTTTGAGGTTGCAGCAGTGAAATGTTCTAGAAATCTGACCACATAAAACGTAACACTGATAGCGCGATGGCAGGCACTGCTTCTGAGCGCAGTGTATTTGTTCCTAGAGTAAGCGGGATATAGTGTCGGTTCTGCGCTAGTCGTATTTCTTCGTCGGTCCATCCTCCCTCAGGTCCAATAGCGATAGAAGCCGTCCGTGGGCTAGAGGGGGAGGCAAGTTGTTGTCTCGGGGTTGTCTTATCTTTGAGTATGTCTCTATTTGGCTCCAGAAGCAGTAGTTTTTGTTCGGCGCTACTTGATTCAGTTTCAATGTAATGGCTGAATTGACTAGGTGGACTTATAACTGGCAAACAAGATCGGCCACACTGTTTGGTAGATGAGATTGCGATATGCTGCCATCTCTTAATCAATTTATTATTGTCGCCGCTGATTCTAAAACTACGACTTCTCATCGTGAGCAGCGGGGTTATTACAGAGGCTCCGAGCATAGTGGCATCACGTATGACAGCATCGAATTTCCTTCCGGTCAGTAATGCGATACCTATATTTATTATTACTTTTGGTTCTTTGTTTGCAGAAACTGCTTTGCCGATACTGACGACAACTGTGTTGTCATTTGTATGTTTGATAGTAGCTTCTCGTTCCAGGCCGCATCCATTAAAGACTCGGACATTGTCTCCAGTTGTTAATCGAAGTACACGTGTTAAGTGTTGGGCTTCTTCAAGCGGTAGCGGCGCTTCTTCTGAGTGGGACGAAAGGGTTGGAAGATAGAAGCGGGGCAACGGCATTGCTACCTATTATTTAAGTTTAAGAATTGTAACGAAATAGAAGACAGACCCAGCCGTCTTCTTCGTGGCGAGATTCGATTCTACATTTACCCTCGAATGCCATTAGGGTGGTTTGTTCTTCAGAGTTAGTTACTCCGCTAATCATAAGTAGTCCGGAAGGACTAGCTAATGTTTCAAGTAAATTCTGGTATTTCTCGAAGGCCGGACCGGTTAGATTGGCGAGGATAACGTCTGGTTTTTTGAGATGGAAGTTCTGAAGTCCACTTAGCTCAGTATGAATGGTCTTGATGTGTGCGGAGACGCCGTTGCGGGCAATGTTCTGGCGTGCATTCGTTAGTGCATCGATGTCACGTTCTATGGCTGTTATGGCGTTTGCGCCGAGCAAAGCGGATGCAATCGCTAAGACACCAGATCCCGTTCCGATGTCTAGGACGTGCTTGCTTTTCTGCACGGCAGGTTTTTGCTCTAAAAGACTCTTCAGCATGAGTCTTGTGGAGGCGTGATGACCGGTGCCAAACCCCATAGATGGATCAATTTCTATTAGGTAATTACTGAAATGTTCGTGTGACACTCGATCCCAGGGCGGTGTTACGACCAGATCGCCTATTTTTACGGCGCGCAGGCTGCCAAACGAACGCTCGGCCCAATGATCATTAAGGAGGTCTACGACAGCGACGGAGAGCACCTCAGATCCGAATTGTTGTTCGATAGCGTCGAAGGCTTGGTCGCGATCCTTTTTTGAAAAGAAAAAAATGCGCCGACAATGCACCGTTGGGCTGCTTGTTATGTCAATGTCGACATCTTCAACGGCGAACGGCTCATAGTCGTCGATCAATGCATCTAGCCGATTCCACAAAGATTGCGGATGACCTGGAAGTCTGACGTCAAGAACCGGGCGTCGGTCGCTATGCAGAACTGCTTTAGCCAAAAATATCTTTCACTCGTTCAAAAAATGGACGAGCATCGGAAGATTCACGAGTTTTCCTTGTGTCCGGTTCGAAGGTTCGTTGAGGCATGGTCTTATCCAGGTCTTCGATTAACTGTTTTTGTTCTGAAGAAACTGACGTAGGAACATCAACCTTGACATCAACAAACAGGTCGCCTCGGCCACGGCCGTTTACGTGAGGCAGTCCTTTACCTCGGAGTCTAAATCGCGTACCCGAAGACGTGCTTTTAGAAATATGAAGCGTTTCTTCATCTCCGAGTGTGGGAACTGTAATTGTTCCACCGAGAACCAGCGTGGGGAATGTCACGGGAATAACGCAAAGAAGATCACTCTCATTGCGTGTAAATACTGGGTGCTCTTTAACGTGAAGGACGACGTAAAGATCGCCTGCTGGTCCACCTTTTGGGCCGTGTTCACCTTCGCTTTGTAGTCGCAGTTGTTGGCCTGTATCGATTCCAGCCGGAATCTTGACGGTTAGTTTCCTCTCCTGACGAAGCCGGCCATGCCCCTGACAGGATTCGCATGGATTAGCGATGGTTTGACCATTACCTCCGCATCGATCGCATGTTCGTGCAACGGTAAAAAATCCCTGCTGATATCGAACCTGGCCATGGCCGCGGCAGTGTTGGCACGTTTCTGGTGAGGAACCGGGAGCTGCACCTGAGCCGCCACAATTCTCGCACGTTTCTTCGCGCGGAATTTTCAGTGACGCTTCCGTTCCGTCCGCTGCTTCTTCAAGTGAGATCTCAAGGTCGTAACGCAGGTCAGCCCCACGCGCAGGCCCACCTCTTCGACGCCCACTACTACTAAATCCGAAGATGTCACCCAATCCACCGAAGATGTCATTGAAATCAGAGAAGACAGAGGGGTCAAATCCTTGCGCTGAACCGCTGTTTCCCACGCCAGCGTGCCCAAATTGGTCGTAACGGGCCTTTTTCTCTGCGTCTGCGAGCACAGAATAGGCTTCGGCGGCTTCCTTGAAATGCTCTTCCGCTGATTTGTCACCAGGGTTCCGATCCGGGTGGTATTTCAGTGCAAGTTTTCGATATGCACTTTTCAATCCGTGTTCATCGACGTTTTTCGGGACGCCGAGAACTTCATAAAAGTCACGTTTGCTCACGCTTTAGCTACCCTCACCATTGAAGCTCGTAAAAGCTCAGAGCCAAGCATGTAACCACGCCGATATTCTTCGATAATTTCACCGTCTTTGTGGTCGTCACTTTCTTCGTGTACAACCGCTTCATGAAAATTTGGGTCGAATGTTTTCCCAAGGGTTTCAATGGGTGTTACACCACGTTTTTTTAAAAGCTCTGTTAATTTTCGATAGATCTGTTCGATGCCGGTACGGTAAGCATCGGGCTGTTCAGTATCACTAGTATCAGTAGTGGTTTCTAGAGCACGCTCAAAATCATCCAATATGGGAAGAATTTCGGCGATTAGTTGAATAGTGGCTCTTTTTGATTGTTGTTGACGTTCAGCTTCTGTCCTTTTTTTGTAGTTTTCGAATTCTGCTTGCTTTCTTTGTAATCGGTCGAGATATTCGTCACGTTCAGTACGTAATTCAGAATTCAAAGATGAAAGATCAGAAGTTGGTTCGGGTTTGTCATTTTCTATTTCGTTAGTCTCTAATGCGCTGTTGTTTTCGGTCATGGTCTGTCCGGATGCGTTGAGTCCTTCCGCCGGCTCCATCTGGACATCTTCGGTTTCGGCGTTACGAGGAGCTGCGGCTTCGGTATTTTTAAACTCTTTCGGTTTTACGTTGTCGGTCATTACGTGGCGGATTTGTCTGAGCTACTAGTACGCGGCTCACTGCGGTCGACACTGAATCGACAGCTGAAATTGCTCGTGAATACCGCATGCGCCTTGGCCCAATAATGCCAATACTCCCGCGGCGTTCACCATCGAAATAGGTTGAGGTGACGAGGCTAAAGGCTTGCATTTCTGGTGTCGAGTTTTCAGTTCCGATTACTACGGTCATACCTGGTCCATCGATATACTCGTTGAGAAGCTTGACCAGGAGGTCTTTGCTTTCAATCATCGTTAGCAAGGTTTGAAGAATTCCAAGCGGCACACGATCTTCACCATCGGATACTTCTTCGGCTAGAAAACCTGCGCCTTCAATGAAAAGTTGATTAGCAGGCTCCATATCTTCAAGTGTTGTACTAGCTAACCGAAGCGCACGGGAACGTAGCTGGTCATACAGCATCTGTTCTTGCCGTAATTGTTTCACGATTTCAGCGCGAACATCCCGCAGTGGAAGCCCGATAAATTCTTCGTTCAGGTAGTTTGCTCCTTGCATCAGAGTGACTCGGTCGACTGGCTCGTTGAGATGGACCGATTTTTGGGAAACGTTCCCTTTCTTCGTTCTTACGACCACCAAGACTGTTGCCTTGTTAACTTGGACGAATTCAATATGGTCAAATGTGTCTGCTGTGGCACGTGGCATGCAGGCGAAGGCCAGGTGATGGGAGGCAACAGAGAGCTCATGAGAGACGTTCGAGATTACGTCACGTACTGAAACCGCCTGTCTCAGACGCGCCTCGACCAAAGGTGAGGAGAGGCTGTTTTTCCTGGCGCGAAGAAGTCGGTCTACGAAATATCGATAGCCTTGGTCAGTTGGTACTCGTCCAGCTGACGGATGGGGCTGGTAAACGTAGCCGCTTTGCTCAAGCTCGACCATAATGTTTCGAACGGTGGCTGAAGAAAGTCCGACGCCGCCATGTTGCGCTAGCCATAACGAT
>TARA_B100000686_G_scaffold355027_1_pt1 | contig 22144 bp, 17 predicted proteins | sample TARA_B100000686 | Tara Oceans TARA_B100000686 (sample SAMEA2622733) | marine metagenome | biome: marine biome (ENVO:00000447); feature: marine epipelagic mixed layer (ENVO:xxxxxxxxx); material: "saline water (ENVO:00002010), including plankton (ENVO:xxxxxxxx)" | depth 150 m | reverse complement strand
CAGAAGCGAGGATATCATCAGGAGACATTTCTTCGGTTGCAGATTCAGCTGCCACAGAAGCGAGGATATCGTCAGGTGACATTTCTTCGGTTGTAGACTCAGCAGCCACAGAAGCGAGGATATCATCAGGGGATATCTCATCATCGGTTGATTCGCCAAGAGGCTTAAGTGTTGGAATATCCTGGTCAGATACAGGCGTGTCAACGGCTTCCATTTTTAATAAAGCATCTTCTGGAGCCTCGTGTAACTCTGGTAATAAATTGAGAAGCTCGATAAACGAATTGTACAATAAGTTTAAATTTGTATGTAATTCATCAGAATTATCAGCTTTTTGCGTGTTCTTGACGAGGTTGTCGAATGTTAAATGTAAAGGCTCTTTTTTCTCAGCCCATTGAGTAATGATATCATCGCATGTTGACTTGAGAAGGCGGTACTCCATCTCTAGAGAGCCTATTTGCTCTTGTAACTCTTCAATTAGAGCTTTCCACTGTTGCTGCGCAATATTTTTATCATCGCCTTCATTAATAAAAACATTTGTAATGAGCTTTTCTAAACCTTGTTGTAATTCTAAATTTTGCAGTAGATCTTGTAATTGAAATGACTCAAGATGGGGGTGGGTTTCGTTCAATTCATTTTGTAGGCCAACTACACGAGCAATAATATATGCCTGTGGGTCTGGCTTAGTTTCTGGTTTTGGCTGATTTTGTGGCTCTTGTTGAGATAATGTATTTATTTGATCCTGAATGCTTTCTACAAAATCATTGTAATCTTGGGCAGCCTTGGCTAAAGCAGCTTTTAATTGTGTATTTTGTTTTTTTGAGTTTTTAAGACCTATCGACCAAAAAATACACCCTAAAACACTAATAAGGGTTATTTGTGAAAGACCTATAAACCACCAAATAGACAATGTTTGAATCCTTATCACTCATATGACAATTTTATAGCAGACCTTTTTTAATTTTTATAATTGTGAAAAATAGCTAAATTCTTTGAACTACGTCTGTTTTCCTTAATTATAAGTATGGCACTAGTTTTCATTTTTTTTAAGAAAGCAGAAATACTGCAACTTAGAAGGGCATTTTGACCAAATAGTTACAAAAAAGAAAATACCTTTTGCTTTTGGGCTTCTTTGTTATAAATTAATCTGATTAAAAACTGAACTAAATAGGAGTGCTCTTCTTCTAATAAGAGCTAAATGCTTCTCCTTTAAAGGTTTAACTCTTATTACGTTGACTTGCAATCAGAAGCATCTAGTCGTTATTATGTATCGGCATTTGAGATGTCATTTTAATTATGAGCATCTAAAAAATTTTTAAGATCGTGGGCGAAAGCTTTATAGATCTAAAAAGTGGAGTTATGTTGTATTGAGATAAAATGAACTCTTTACAACATGAAATGGACTTAAACACAAGACACCTTGCTGATTAAGGCACCGAAGCTAGCGTTGACACATCATTTCTATTGAGTGTAGATAATTGTTACCCGGATTGACTGTTGACCTCAAGTTTGAATTATCATCACTCAGCAGAGTATGGTTTATAACCTGAAGATGCTTCAGTCTAGGACTTATAAGTCGATAGATGAAACCTGAATAGGTCCTGTCAGCTTGTGTCTTTACAATAATGGTTTAAATTATGAGTGAAAATATGGTTAGTTCCAAAAATATTATTAATAAATGCCTATTTCCTGTAGCTGGTTACGGTACTCGTTTCCTTCCAGCAACTAAAGCTATGCCAAAAGAAATGCTACCAATCGTTAATAAGCCGTTGGTTCAATATGCTGTTGAAGAAGCAATGGAAGCTGGTCTTACTGACATTTCTTTCGTAACTGGTCGTGGTAAAAGAGCCATTGAAGATCATTTTGACGTAAGTTATGAGCTTGAAACACAAATCAACGGTACTTCTAAAGAAAAGTATCTTGCTGGTATCCGTGAAATTATGGAATGCTGTAACTTCACATACACTCGTCAACGTGAAATGAAAGGTCTTGGTCATGCAATCCTTTCTGCGGCACCAATTATTGGCGATAATCCATTTGCTGTAGCTCTAGCTGATGATCTTTGCATGCAAGCATCTGATTCAAATGGTGTTCTTGCTCAAATGACTGAGATTTTCCAACAATTCCGTTGCACAATCCTTGCTGTTCAAGAAGTGCCTCATGATGAAGTTCATAAATACGGTATTGTTTCTGGTGAAGTGATGAAAGATCGCCTTATTCGTGTAACTGACATGGTTGAGAAGCCAAGCGTTGAAGAAGCGAAGAGCAACCTTGCGATTATTGGTCGTTACATCATGACTCCAGATATCTTTGATTTCATTCGCGAAACTCCACCAGGTAAGAACGGTGAAGTACAAATCACTGATGCTATTAAAGCTCAGTCTGAAAAAGGTCTTGTACTTGCGTATAAATTTAAAGGCTCACGTTTTGACTGTGGTAGCGTTGAAGGCTTCGTTGAAGCAACTAACTACTGCTTTGAAAACCACTACTACAGTGAGTAATTTTCACTGAGTAGAAACAAAGAAGCCAGGCATTTGCCTGGCTTCTTTGTTTTTGGACTAAAGTTTACTGAGCTGTCTGATTCTCAAGAGCTCTAATTTGCGCTTTTAAGTCGCGAATGACACGATCTTTATCTTCTAATGCTCTTTCTTGTTGATCGAGCATGCTTTGATTTGATTTTAAGTCGTTCTTTAAAAAAGTATTTTGCTCCTCAAGTGCTTGAATCTCTACTTTTTTGTCAGAAACTGCTGTTTCAAGCTCTGCAACAGATTTGCCTTTGTCTGCAAGCTGTTGCTGGGCTTCTCCAAGCGCAATTTCTGTTGACTGAATCTGTGAGCGCAGTAGCTCTTCTTGGGCACGTGTAGATTCAAGCTGTGCAGTTAGAGCAGATGCTTCTGCATTGGCCGCTTCTAAAGATGCAACCAAATCTGCTTTTTCAGTTTCAAGTGTTTGGACTTGAGTTGATGCAGCTTGATTTGCTTCTGATACCTGAGCATTTTTCGCTTCAAGTGAGGATAGGGCTTGAGCTTTAGCTGATAGTTCTTGATTTAGTGTGCTAACTTTTGAATGAGCAGAAGAGAGGGCTGCTTGAATCTGGCTTGTTTCAGATTGAGCTTGCTGTAGCTGAATACGTAAATCGCCTAAGTCTTCACGGCTGGATGCAAGCTGCATTTTTGTCGTGTTCATTTCTGACTCAAATTGCATAACTTGAGCTTTAGTTGTTGAAAGCTGTCTATCTAAGTCTTGTTCGCTTTGCATTGTGGCATAGCTGAAAACGCTAGCACCGCAAAGACCAAAAAATAAAATACTGCCAATCCATCGTGCCATGGTGAGAGATCCTCCAAGTTGTTTTTGAGTGTTCTGAGCTTGCTCCAAAGATCTCTCTAGAGCTTGCTGTTGATGTTGATGATCTTGTGTTAATTGACGAACTTTTAGTTCTTGAGACCGAATCTCGGACTCCAAATCTCTAACACGTTGACGTAACTCTGATTCAATTGATCTATTTTTCTGAGATAGAGCATAAGCTGTAGAGCTAGCATTAGCTGAAGTCGTTTTAAAGTCACGACGATTTGCAACTGGTTTTGTATTGTCCAGAGGGCTTGGTTTTTTACTAGCTGTTTGAGTTGGCTTTGGTCTAAAACTGTCATTCATGATTCATTACTCCAAGTTCCCATGAAAACATTGAACCTTTAAGCGGTGCGCACTTGTTAAGTGTAGACTGCTAATACCAACTCGGTGTCATCCTAAAATAACTTGAATCTTCATTTTGTGGTGTTAGAAGGATATCATAGTGAGTAGATATGTGCAGACAAGAAGAGTTTTGTTATTCTTATGAACATTAAGATTAAATAAAAGAAAGGTTGAACCTATGTTAATGCTCGTTTCTCCAGCGAAGACGCTTGATTTTGAAAGTCAGGCCCCAACAGAGATTGTGTCTAAAGCTGCATTTTTAAATGATTCTCAAAAGCTTGTCGATATTATGCAAGGTTATGATGTGCAAGACTTGCAAAAGCTGATGAGCATTAGTGAAAAAATTGCCATTCTTAACGTTGAGCGCTTTGCTTTGTGGCAAAAAGCAACTTCCGTAACTAAGGGAAAGCAAGCTATGTATGCCTTCCAAGGGGATGTTTACACTGGCCTTGAAGCGAATACATTTAACGCTAAAGAGCAGCAACAAGCTCAAGATCATCTTCGTATTTTGTCTGGCTTATATGGATTACTGAAGCCGATGGATATAATTATGCCGTATCGTCTTGAAATGGGATCTCAAGTGCCAAACGATAAAGGTGCTAATTTATATGCGTTCTGGCAAGAGACTGTGACAGCAGCGTTGAATAAAGATATTCAAGAAAATAAAGCGAAGTGGGTTTTAAACCTAGCCTCAAATGAGTATTTTAAGGCTGTAAAAGCGAAGTCTTTAAGTGTTCCTGTGTATTCACCAGAATTTAAAGATTTCAAAAATGGAAAGTATAAGATAATTTCTTTCTACGCAAAAAAAGCCCGTGGTCTTATGGCTCGTTATTGCATTCAGAATAAAGTTAAAACCCCTGAGGCAATGAAGAAATTTGATTTAGCTGGATACTATTACAGTGAAGAGCTGAGCACAGAGTTCAAGCCAGTCTTTTTGCGTGAAGAGCAAAAATAATAAAAGCACTAAAAAAGCAGTTACTATGGCTGCTTTTTTAGTGCTGAGAACTGCTGTTTAATAGTCTCGCTTCCAGTTAATATCAACGCCATTAAAGCCAGCATTGCTTTCTGCTGATGTTTCAAGGCTTATATTTGGTGTAATCTCAATTTGAACTTGGCCTTGCCAAGGCTCTGTTGGATCGGTTGAGCGCTGAATTTCAACATAAACACGATCATTAATGTATTTTCCAACACCTAGCTTATAATTCTCATCTCCAGTATCTGTATCTTCGCTATCGAGTGTCACCTGGTCTACGCCAAGTAGATTTCGAGTCGTAGCAAGGGGATCTAGACCGCCACCTCCTGAACTAAAGCTTCTGACAGCAGCAGCAATACGTAATGCTTGTACTGCCGAAATATCATCAAGTGATTTGCCAAATAAAAGCTGCGAAAGAGTTTCATCATCTGGCAAAGGAGGGTCTGATTCCAGTCGTACATCAAGGGTTTCAGCAGTACCTGTAACGAGTGCTGTAAACGTTTGATCTGCTTTTGTATGAGTGGCTTTAATATTAATAAGCGCACGCATATCGTCAAAACGAACTTCACCTGTGTTTATCGTAAAACGTTTACCTAGAATATCCGCATCGCCTCTTAGTGTCTGTAAATAGCCACTAATACGGGGCTGTTGTGCTGTACCTCTTATTTTTATATTGCCTTCAAGCTCAGCATTAATGCCTTTGCCTCTTAAGAATGCTTGTTGATTTGTTGTTATATTTAGATTCAATCCGATGGGTAGCTGTTTACTTTTAGTTTGAGCACCACTTTGGAAGCGAGGGTTATACTTGGTCACTTGAATTTCAGGGACTGAATCTGATTGCGTTCTATCAAGCTGAATTTCTAAGGGCTGAAGTTGCAAAGCGCCTTTTAAACTGTAGGGCGTGTCTTTGTCGTCATTATGTGAGAAAACAATATTCCCACTGGACTGAGACTCTACATCTGGCCGGTCAATCAGTTTAACGTGGTCCAAGTCTAGTTCGATGCTTGTCTTTCTATTCGTAAGAAGAGTGTAGGGTTGCTTTGCGTCATTAGATAAAGATGCCAATGAATTAAGCAGTTCAGGAGTATTTAAAAAGCCTTTCACCGTATATTTGCCACCGGCACCATCGGTCGCTGAGCCTTGCTCAAAGGTAATACCTGCAGGGTGTAACCTAGTTTTTAGCTGAATACTATCAAGTTTTGTTCCTAGTGTTAAATGACGATAACTGCCATCTGATACATTAAAGAAACCTTCAGGGCCTTGCTTCCAGTTAATGTTCCAGCGAGCAATACCTGTAAATTGGTGATAAACAGGGCTCAGTAGTAAATTTAAATTATCGAGATTAATTTGGCCTTCGCTGTGTAATTTTAATGCTTCATCTTTGCTTGTTTTTGAAAAAGCTTTAGAAAGTCCAACCGCTATAGCATTTGTTTTTAGCTCAAATTGTGATTGCTTTTGGTTATTTTTATAAACTGTAGCATCCACGATAAGCTCTTCAAGTTCAGGGCTTTTGAAATCCATTGCTATTTTTAAGGGAACTTCTTTATTTGTACCCGATGCGTTGAGTTGTTGAATTTGCGCTAAGTATTCAATTGCACCAGACACATTTGGTTTCTTAATTAGGCCCTGCAGTTCTGTGGCAATTTTAAGTTGTCCCGGCCATTGTGTAAAAGACTCAAAATTTGGAATAGGTAATGCTTGTAGGTCCTTCGCTGTTAATTCACCTTTTATTTGAGCATCAACATTTTTAGCATCGACATCAGCCTTAACTGTTAAGTGAGATTCTTGGCCAAAGTCTAAACCGAGAGATTTAATATTAAGTACAAGTTGGTTGTTGGCCATCTCAATTGTTGAGCGAGCACCGCCAAAAAGAGGCTTATTCCAAGCTGTACCAAAGAAGCCTAAATCAGTTGTTAATTTTTTTAATTCAATAGCTTGAGTTTTTGAATGTGGTGCAATATGAGAGGTTGCAGCACCTTGAAGGCGACCCTCAAGCTGTAGATCATTACGAATACTATGAGTTTGAGGAATAGCCTTAGATAAGAGCTTAATTGGAAATAAATTAAACTGATGATTGAGTTTTATATCTAATGGTGAGAATTGAATGTTCCCTTTATGAATCATGATTGCATTGGCTTTATCTTCTGGTTGAAAAAACTGACAGCTTTTTAAGTTTAGAGACTTTAGGTTTGTGCTCAAATTACATTTTGTATTTAAAGCAAGTTCATTATATGAAAGAGGGCCAGTTGCATTGATTGTGATTTTTGGAGCTTCAAAAGTACCACTTAAGTTTATGTCTGCATTTAAATTTGTTTTGAGTTCTGGTGGCAAGGTCACAGGTAGCCAAGAAAGACTTTCTGGGGTGATCTTCTTTGTTTTAAATTGGAGATCAAGGACTTTGTCTTTCCAGTTGACTTCACCAGAAGCATTTGCTTCAGCACCCTGCACAATAGTTTTTGTGTTATTTAGGCTTAAACCATCTAAATTAAGTTTAATTTGACCGTTAATGTCGCTTGGAACACTAAAAATAGTGCCACTAAAAAGACCTTGAGTGGTTAAATCTACTTTTGGTTTTTCGCCACCACCAATAAATTCAACTCGTATATCTGCAATCGCATCTTGAATTGTGAGGTCAACCTGCTCAGGAATAGGGACTTTAAAAGCACTAAGCTGGCCTAGATTTAACCCTTGAGGATGAGTATTAATATCAAGTGTTTTATTTTGAAAGTCGAAAGTACCAGACGCAGTTGCTTGAGCTTGGTCCAGTTGGAGTAGGGTATTATGAAATGAAAATGCAGCTGTATTAAATTCAAGATCAGTAGAGGCTGAAATTGGAGCATTTCCATAGGTGCCAATACCACTGACAGATCCAATAATTCGAGGTGATTTTATATTGCCTTGGACAGCTAAATTGCCATTGATACTGAGTTGTTGCGCATCAGGGATAAAGCTTGATGGGTCTACCTGCATTATATTAACAAGAAGGCTCGATTCTTCTTCGTCAAGGCCGACTGCGCCTTCTGCTTCGATAAAGCCACCTAGTGCTGTTAATGTAAGCTGCTCAATATTAATTTGGTTGCTATCAAAGCCTATTACGCCTTTGAGTTCCGCCGACTCTTTGTCAACCTGAAGAGGGGAAGAGACTATATAGACTTTTAATGGTTCTTTATCATCAAAGCGAATACGGCCGTTCAGCTGTGCTGCAATTGGCATTTTTAATATGTCAGGTGCGTAGTATGAGCTCGCAAAGCTAAAAGCAAGCTCATGATCATAATTGAGCTTTAATTTGGATAATACATGCAGAGGTTCTGGCATGGATGGGAGTACAACTGAAGTATTCAAAGAAATTTCTGCAATATCTGAAGATTTACCTGCTTTGATCTCGCCTTTGGTGCTTAAAGTGATGGTCTGCTTTTCTTGTATAAACTCAATTTTTTGCAATGATAGGTTTGATAAAGTGACTGGCATGACCCGCAAAGAGATGCGCTTAAGTTGCTCATTTATTTTTGAGTCAATATCTGCAAGTGTCTCTTCTAGCGTTTTGTTTGGTTCTTTTTCTTTCTTAGGGTTATCTTTGGCTATTTGACTAAGGGCGCTTTGATGAATTTGAATGTGTTGAGCTGATAATCTCTCAAGGTGAATTTCACCTTTGATAATATCAAGGGCAGTCCAATCGAATATGCCTTTTTCTATATAAATAAAAGGCATGTTCTTGTATTCCAAAGCAAGGGTATTAAATCGCCACTCGCCAATTGTTGGGCTTTCGAAGTCATTAACTCGAAGAGAGTAATGCTCTGGTAAAGGGATAAAGTTGAGCACAATGTTTGAAGTTAGGGTACGTCCAAATGCAGTCAAAATAATAATAAGAGCTAAGCAGACACTAATAACGAGAATTCCAGCAGGCAACTCTACCATAAAGCGAAATAACCAAGGATGACTAGGACGTTCTTGGGTATTGTCTTGTGTTTCTTGTTCCTCTTTTGGAGGTTGATCAGAAAGCTTGTTTAAGTCCGACATATAACTGTACTTTATTCTCAAATTCGTATGGTGATGAAAGCGGCCACGCAAGGTCTATTCGAATAGGCGCAAAGCTTGTGATGTATCTCACGCCAAAGCCACCACCTATTGAAAGCTGCTCAGAAAAGTCAGGGGTTTGTTCTGCAAAGCCTGCACCACTATCCACAAAGAGGCTTCCTCCCCAGCTTTGGCTTAAACGAAAACGAAGTTCGGCAGCGATTTCAACAAATGAAAGTCCACCAGCAATTTCACCGTCTTGTCGAGGGGATAGGCTTTGATAGTCAAACCCTCGAACAGAGCCACCGCCACCAACGTAATAGCGTTGATCAGCTGGGACTGAATTTAAAGGCTCACCAGTAATTGTGCCTAGAGCAACCCTAGTTGCAATGGTTAAATCTTTAGTTTCTTTATCATTGAGCCCCCAAATTTCAGGAGAGCTATAGGTGCGTATAGATGATGCAAACTGAGTAAACTGAATTGATTTATCAACCATATCAGTAAATGGCTCTATTGATAAGGACCAGATAGAGCCTTGGACTGGGTCTAATAAGCTGCGGCTTGTATCTCGTTGGATAGATGCAGGAAAAGAAAGTAGCCTAAATATATCATCTTGAGTGGATGACTCAACTTGGGAATACTCGCTTGCAATACCTATTGATCCAAGCCAGTTTCGATTAAATTGATATTCCAATACTGCGCTTGCTGCAGCACTCACTGAGTCAAAGGCTTCAACTTTAGTTTCAGACACCTCAGCTTCAAACACGAGGTCTAAGTCTGGGTCTTTAAACTGTGGAACACGCAGAGATCCATCCAATTGAGTTGAAATTTGTGAAATTTGAAAATCAGTTGTTAGTTTTTTTCCATTACCACGCCAGTTACGGTTTTCCCAACCCGCACTGAATCGGAGTTGTTCTTCTGGTGAATAGCCAATGCCAAGGCTTTGGGTTCTATGTTTTCTTTCATTAACATGAAAAGTGACGTCCACTGAATCTTCATCAGTGATGAGCTCGGGTGTCGCACTTGTTAAAAGACCACTCTGTAGAAGATAGTTTTGAGCTCTGATAATTTTTCGTGTTTTATAGCAAGATTTTTCAACTTGAGCGATATTTTTCAAGAACTCATCATCAATACTAGTATTACCTTCAAAGTTGATATTGCGAATTGTTTTACCTGACTCGGTATCAAGAGTAAAAACAATTTGTGCTTTTTTAGTAAAGGTATCGAGTGTGATTGTTTTATCGAGCTGTGGTTTTACAAAGCAGTATTTTTTATTAATGTAGTCGATAAGTGCTTGTTCGCCTGCAAGTACATTTTCTGCAATAAGTGGTTCACCAACACTGAGACCCAGTTTTGCAAGAGGTGCTGAAAGGTCTTCAAAAATAAACTCTGGTTGCTTCACTTTGATTGACTCAATCATAGCTCTTTGACCTGGTTGGATTAAAAAGGCGATATCTGATCCATCGCTGGTAGGGCTGATACCAAAGTCGTAATAGCCAATCGACTTCATTTTTTTCTGAAGTATGGCGGACAGTAGTTTTTGATACTGACTAATGTTGTCGATTTGTTTGAGTTGTTCGTTGCTCGACTGCTGCTTCTTGATAAAGGATGCCAGCTCTTTTTGAAGTTCTGGGTGGTCAGTCGCTTCAATAGACACGTCATACCTTTCACCAATAAATGGAATTGCTTGCGCATGGAAGGCGCAGAGCATGAGCGTAACCATTAAAGCATAACGTAGTTGTTTGATTTTTTTGAGAAACAATTTCACTGCCATGTCGTATTCCGAGTAAGGGGTCTATCAACTATAAATCATTTAGAGTTGATATGAGTGAGTAATATGTGACCACCTCGCCGAGCTTTTGTTAGAAAAAATAGATTAAGCTTTTTCTAAATATTCAGCAGTTTTTTGGCGCTGGTTTTTTGAAGCCTTAAGTTGGTACCACATGATAAAACCAGTTAAAAGTAGGTTGACGCTTAATTCTATAAACGCAATCGATGTCTCTGGGCCATCTCTAAACAGGTTTGGTGCCAAGAAGCATAGATATATCATAATGATTGGTAGCGCAATATACAAAAGCGCTGGTTTAAATTTTATGAAAATTGGTGCAATAAGAAGCAGAGGAAACACTTGAAAGAGCGCAATAACGACTGGATTAATATCTGCACTGGTGGTTTGAAAGACCCAATAAATAGTCACAGCGATATAAAGGACATGTAAGAAGCGAATAATATGCCTTAAAATAGCAAGTGACATGGGTATACCTCATTAATAAGCTAATATGGCTGAAAGAGTTCTTATGGACGTTGCATAGTATAACTGAAAGCGCGAAAAGGAATAAGTGTATGATTACTGTTTATATTGATCAGCAGAAACTTATTTGGTCAAGCAAGGATCATATTCAAAAAGAGTATTGTATTTCCAGTGCCTTAAATGGTGTAGGGCAAGAGGAAGGCAGTAACCGAACACCTCTAGGTTTGCATCGAGTCTGCGCAAAAATAGGTGAGGGGCTGCCAAAGTATGCTGTCTTTCGTGGTCGCCGTTGGACGGGGGAAATCTATACGGATGAGCTTGCTTTGGATAACCCGAAGCGCGACTGGATACTCTCTCGTATTTTATGGCTCCAAGGTTTAGAGCTTGGTTTCAATCGAGGCGGTCAATGCGATTCAAAGAGACGCTACATTTATATTCATGGGACTAATGAAGAGCATCTCTTAGGGCAGCCATACTCTCATGGCTGCATTCGAATGAATAATGATGACATGCTAGAGCTCTTCGCAGTTGTGCAACCTGGAGAGCAGGTGCAAATTATAGAGCGTGGCAAGTAAGCATTATTTAAAGAAAGCCTTTCGGTATAAACTTGCTCATAAACCGTTTCTTGCTGCGCTTCTTCTCTGAGTGAGGATAAAGCCTGCCATTAATAATCGCTTCTACTAGCTCAGAGGGAGCGTACCTTGCAAAGAGACCTGTTTCTTCAACATGAAAAGTGAAAAGATCTTTTTCTTTATGAACAAGCTTTAAGGTTTGGCCTTGTTGTTCATTGATGCCATGCTGCCAGAATAATAAAGACCCTAATGACATACTTTCAAGTTGGTATTTTGCAAACTCAGATTGTTTTTGTATTAGCTGTTCTTGCTTCTCAATGGCAGATGACTGTCTTAAAGGTGCTTGTACAATGTGATCTTTGGCGAGAGGATCATGTTTTTCGTTTTGTTCAGGCTTCTCATTTTCATTCTCTGGCAGCGTTTTTTGAGGCTCCTCTTTGTTATTTAAAGAGTAGGGGCCTTTGATAACTGAGATATTTTTGGCAGATTTAAGGTTCGCTGCATGCTTAAATGGCAGAACATCTTCTTCACTTAAAATATCTTCAAGGCAACCCTGAATTGATACATAGTGAGTTTTAAGTTCACAGATGAAGAAGTTTAAAACAACCAGTTCATTCAGCTGGTAGATTGTTTGACTCATTTGATGTGTTGTTGGTGCAGCTTGTAAAAGCTTTGATAAGCTTTTAATCCAGTGGTTTGGGCTTAGATAGAGTAAGTTCGAACAGGCATTTGGAAATGCATGATAATGCGCTAATAAAGGCGTTTGACGTAATAGGGTTTGGTATTGCTTTTGACAGAGCTGCTTATTTTTTGAAAAAGTCGATTGAAAACGAGATAACTTTTTTCTTAGATTTTTATGCAAGCTTTCATCGATTGACTCTAAACCTTGCGGTTGGTGATCTGCTAGATTAGAGACTGCAGAGACTTGAATGCCTTTGCGTAGGGATAACTTTTGTTGTTGTAGCAGCTGTAATGCGCTGTCATAGGATGTCTTGTCTTTTTCTAGTTTTTGAAGCATCTCAAGCATGTGAATGGACTTATTAACAGCAACACTAATAGATTGCTGTACATCTTTATGTAGGCTGAGAATAATAAGCTTGCAGCGCTCATCGAGAGAATGTCTTTGTTCTTCTAAATCTAATGATATGTTGTTAGAGTTATTAGTCTCTTGCATGATCTTAACCTTATTATGCAGAATACATTATATTCGTCTGATGCTTTCTCATATGGAAGAAAGTCGATTCTTTTAACGAAGTACATGGAAGATGGCAAACGGACTGTATTTTATCATTCTGATATCGCCTTATAGTGGCGTAGTATCATAAATTTACAAAACTATGGAACTTTTGATCAATTTCGTTGTACAGCTTTAATGCAATGCGAAGATAACCTACTGAATAATCGAATTTCATGGACAATTAGCTTAAGCAAGGAGCTTAAAATATGAATGACCTACACCAAGACAATGTGCAAAATGCTTCATCTCAAGAGGGAGCACTGATCGTTGATATTGAGGGCACAAGTCTTGTTGCTGAGGATATTGAAATCCTTAAGAACGAGCAGGTTGGTGGCGTTATTTTCTTTGCCCGCAACTACACATGCCCTGAGCAAATGCTTGAGCTGACTGGAGCAATTCGTGAAGTACGACCTGAACTTGTCCTTACTGTTGATCAAGAAGGGGGGCGTGTGCAACGCTTTCAAGCTGGCATGACTCGTTTACCTTCTTTTGCTCGCCTTGCAGGTGCTGGCGCTGAAGCCTGTGAAGAACTCGCATGGCTTATGTGCCGTGAGATTATGGAGCTTGATATTGACTTAAGCTTTACGCCTGTTCTTGATATTAACTATGGTCGAAATACAGTTATTGCTGATCGTTCTTTTGGTTCCAATGCCGAAGCAGTTGTGCAGTGTGCAACTTCGTATTTAAAAGGCATGAAAAAAGCTGGCATGGCAGCAACGGGTAAGCATTTTCCTGGCCATGGCTGGGTCGAGCTTGATTCACATGTAGCTATGCCGATAGATGAGAGACCATTTGCAGAAATTGCTGAGCGCGACATGTCTGTCTTTGCATCTTTGATGCCTGAGCTATCTGCAATTATGACTGCACATATTCTATACCCTGAAGTTGATGATGTAATTGCTACATATTCATCAAAGTGGCTCAATGTGCTTCGTCAAGACCTTGGTTTTAAAGGTGTCATTATTAGTGATGATCTTGGCATGGAAGGTTGTGTAGGCGTTGGTTCTGTGACAACTCGTGCTGATAAAGCAGTGAATGCTGGTTGCGATGTTCTTCTTGCTTGTAATAATAGAGCAGCTGTTCTTGAGCTTTTAGGCTCCGAACAGTGTTGGACTACAGCTCAGTCTCTTGATGGTTTACGTGCTAAAACAGGTCGAGGCTATCACCAGCTTGCTGAAGACCCAGAGTATCAGCGTATTCAACAGCGTTGGCAGATGCTATTAGATTAATGTTCAAAATCAAATAGCAAATGAAAGACATTGAACATCATTCAGTAAAGCAATATGATTCGCAGTAACTGAATGAATAGAGCTAAGAGGAATTGAGAATCGTGAACGAAAAAGAGCTGGTAGAGCATATTAAGAAAGTGTGGGATGAAGCAGAGTGTTTAGTTGATGGCCAAACAGTGGAGCGTTCTATTTCTGTAATGGCAGGACAGATCACTGAAGACTATGCGGATAAGAACCCTTTATTACTATGCCTTATGAAAGGTGCTGTAGTTTTTATGGGCCAGCTCTTAACTAAGCTTCCTTTTCCTCTTGAGATCGATTATATCCATGCCTCTCGTTATGGCGATGAGCTTGTCGGTGAGAACTTAAATTGGGTTTATCAGCCAGCACCAGAGAAAATGGCTGGTCGTCATATTATTCTGATTGATGATATTTTTGATCAAGGTGCAACGCTTGCAGCATGCGTTGACTGGTTGAAAAAGCAGGGTGCAGCAAGTGTTGAAGCTGCTGTACTTGTTGAGAAAAAGCACGACCGAGTTCTAACAACGTTTGAGCCTAAATACATTGGTGTTGAAGTGCCTGATGAATTTGTTGTTGGTTATGGTATGGATTATCGTAATTACTTCCGTAATGCCAATGGCATTTTTAAAGTAGCACCATAAGTTTTTTATAATTCATCATAAAAGATGAGAGGTTAAAATGTCTGAAGCAAATCAAATTACAGTCGCTATTATTGGTGGTACTGGTTTAAATACAATGAGTGGCGTGCGCGTTGTTGAAGAGCATGTTGTTGAAACAGAGTTTGGTAAGCCATCGAGCCCTGTATTCGAGCTGGAGCTTGAAGAAGTTGAAGGTAAACCACGTTTTTACTTTTTACCAAGACATGGTAAGCCACATGCTGTAGCGCCACATCTTATTAATTACCGAGCTAACATCGCTGCACTTGAATCTCTTGGTGTAAAGAAAATTCTTGCAGTGAACGCTGTGGGCAGTATTGACCCTAAATTAAACCCTAAAGATATCGTTGTTCCAGAACAAGTGATTGACTATACCCATGGTCGTGAAGCATCTTTCTTCGATGGTACGGTTAAACCTCTTCAGCATTTTGATTTTTCTGATCCATTTGATGCGTCTTTAATGGAAACAATTAAAGCGGTATCAGAAAAAGCAGGTTGCAACGCAATTTTTGAAGGTGTGTATGGTGTAACTCAAGGCCCACGTCTTGAAACTGCCGCTGAAATTAAGCGTATGGCGCAAGACGGCGCAACGCTTGTTGGTATGACGCTTATGCCAGAAGCTGTTCTTGCTCGCGAAGTTGCAATTTCATATGCAAGTATCTGTTTAATTGTGAACCCTGCTGCAGGTGTATCTCAAGCTGTTATAACGATGGAAGAGATTTACCAAGCGGTAGAAGAGGGTATGGGGCAAGTACAGGTTCTTCTAAAGGCACTTGTTGCTGAACTTGCGTAATTCCTTTCAGAATTTGAGCTCTTCTGTTCAGATTGCCTATATTAGAGGGCTTAGCCCTCTATCAGTTCGGCTGTAATGGCCAAAGTATAATCATTTTATAGCCAGAAATGTAATTTTCGAAAGCCTATTTCTGTCGAAGATGAATAGCCTAAGACTATAATGAAATTACCAGAGAATAAATTTGCTCATGTACTGATGGGTATTATAAAAAAGGAGGTTTCATGCCTATTCCAAGAATGCCAACTCAGCCACTGTTTAATGTGTCTGATGATCATACTACATCTATTTCAGCATCCGCTTTAAAAGCAAAAGTCGCAGAACAACAATCTGATGTTGAAACCCCAGCAGCTCGATTTAATAAAAATGGCCTTTCAATCCGAGCTTTAGACAACACTTCAGTTGCGCTTAAGTCAATTGATGATAACCTTTCAGATATAGCCCATTTATTACCAAGAGCAGTTGCATTTTCTCCAAGTGCAGCGATGCGGTGATCATTCAATCTTTTTGATAGACGGAGTTCATATCAATGAAAGTAGCGCTCGCGCAAATGATCTCAGGTGCGGATGCTACTCTGAACCTGGGTGTTATTAAAAATAGAATTAAAGAAGCGTCTGAAAAGGGCGCTGAACTTGTAATTTTTCCTGAAAATTGTCTCCTTATGGACTCTGCAAACTATGCAACATATGCAGATTTGTTAGAGCAATCTCCATCACCTCTTGATGAAATTTCTGAACTTGCCGCCAAGCATGAAATTGCAGTGATCTTAGGTTCTGTACCAATGTATGGTGAAGATGAGCGTAAAGTAAAAGCTGTTGCTGTTGCATGGAACAAGCAAGGTGAAAAAATTTGTCGTTATGAAAAAATTCATTTATTTGATGCAAGGGTAGGTGATGCTCATGGCGTTTACCGTGAATCAGCTTTTTTCGCACCAGGTAATAAAGTTGTGATGGCTGATATCAACGGCTTTAATGTTGGTTTTAGTATTTGTTACGATTTACGTTTCCCATTACTTTTCCAAAACCTAAGACTGCAAGGTGCTGATATTGTTATTGTGCCTGCAGCATTCACGCAATTTACTGGAGAAGCTCATTGGGAACCCTTACTACGAGCCCGTGCTATCGAAAACCAAATGTATGTTCTTGGTATTAACCAAGGTGGTACACATACGCCAACCCGTGAAACCTATGGTCGTACTATGGCTGTTGATCCATGGGGTACAGTGGTTGACTCTCTAGAAAAGGGTGAAGGTTTATTGGTTGTGGATATCTGTAAAGACAAGATTTTGGATATTCGAAACTCCATGCCTGTTTTTGAACATCGACGCAAACTCTAGTCTTTCATTGTTTTAGAAAAAGCATCCATTTGATGCTTTTTTTTTTGCCTTATTTTTGTGGTTTTTATCACTCTTTAATGATCCTTGCCGTGATAGCTTGAAATAAAAAGAATTCACCAATGTTCTCACAGATAAAGGAAAGCTTGATGAAATTACGCTTAGGTCTCGTATGCGCACTAACTGCCGGTTTATTTGGTTGCTCAACAACACCAACTCAAGAGTTGCCAAAGGTCAACTATGTTGATGTTGATCGTTATATGGGAGATTGGTATGTCATAGCCCATATTCCTATTTTTGTTGAAAAAAATGCCTTTAATGCAGTTGAAACTTACACTTTAAAAGAAGATGGTAAAGAAGTTCAGGTGCATTATGAATTCAATGAAGGCGGGTATGATAAAGAATTAAAAACCTATAAATCCAAAGGCTTTATTAGTGATGACCCAGCGCTGTGGCAAATTCAATTTATCTGGCCTTTCAAAGCTGACTACCAAATCTCCTATCTTTCAGAAGACTATTCAACGGTTATTGTCGCAAGGCCAAGTCGCGATTATGTCTGGTTAATGAGCCGCAACCCTCAAATGGATGATGCAACCTATGAATCCATGAAAACAAAAATTGAGGAAATGGGGTATGATATGACTCAGCTAAGGCGTGTACCGCACTTGGACAAGGAATAAATAACATTGGGTGACGAAGTATGAAAATTGGAAATATTTGGACAGATCAATATGGTGACAGACCAGAAAACGTAAATGTTGATACTCTGGTTGTTCATACAATGTATCACCCAGAAGATAACGACTGCTTTTGTGCTGTTAAATGTAAGTTTTGGTTAGACCAGTGTGGTGTGTCTGCTCATTATATTATTGACCGTAAGGGTACCGTGGTTCAAACAGTAGCACTTGATAAAATGGCATGGCATGCAGGTGAAAGCCAGATGCCTTATGCAGACGATCAGCGCACTCGAGTAAACGACTTCAGTATTGGTGTAGAGTTATTGGCTTCCGAAGATGAGCCTGCAACAGAGGAACAGTACAAGTCGCTTGTTGAACTAACAAGCCTTCTTATGGATGACTACGATATTGCTTCGATCGTAGGCCATCAGCATATTGCACCAGCGCGCAAATCTGATCCATGGAACTTTGATTGGGCTAAGCTTAAGTCACAGCTTGAAGCTGAAGTGCCTGGCGATCTTCGTATAGGGGTTTAGACTCAGCGGCAAAGCACTTTAGGTAATTTGCATGAAGTGCTATATCCTCTTTAGCGTTGTTTCGAGCTTGATATAATAAGTATTGATCAGCGCTTTCTAAAAGCAGCTGCTCAAGCTGCTGACGATCATCATCGGATTTATCTGCTTCGATAAACTGCTCACGAAATAAATTTAATATACCCGTCACCGGATTATTAGCATCATCATTAGCGTTGCAACAAGGCGCAGTTTTAAACAGTCGACCAATAGTGCCAGCCATTTCCTCATCCACAGGCTGCTTTGAACTTACTTTAAATGGTGTTCCTGGTGTGGTCTCATACTCATGAAGCTTTTCTGCTAACGCTTGGCCATTAGAAAAGAGTTTGGCGACCTCTGGTTTGAGCTCAGTGGTACGGTTTATTTGAGGGATAAATCGACCAAGTAAACCAGCCTCATCTTTGGTTTTTTTATGGAGCTGCTTGTGCTCTACAAGTGCTTTACGGGCAAAAATCTTCATCATTTGATCAGACTTAGGTGTATTTTCTAAAAGATCAATCCATGCCTGTAATCGCTCTTTACTGCTAAGGTTGGTTTGTTGCTCTAGGCTTGCTTTTGCCTTGTTAAATTCCTCTATTTCAAAGGTGTTATAGCCGTCTTTTTTAAGTGTTGGGTTAGTAACTTTCTCTGCAGTATGTAGTGCTGAAAGAGCGGTTAATCTATTCAGGGTTTGAGTTTGATCAGCATGATTAATCGTGCGAGTTAAGTTGGCTTTAATTTTAAATTTGTTGTTCATAAATGGCTTTGGATACAAACCAAGAGTAATGTACATTAATGTTTTGTTGCAGTAGCGCAGCGCTTTATTTTTTGAAATGCTTTGAATTGATAACGCTTTAAATGTATTACTTCGATACTGCTTTGAAATATCACGAAGTTGACTTGCATGTTCGAGTTTATCTTGCACTTCTTTGCGTGTAGGTGGTTTTTTGACATTGAGTCTGCTCATCATTGGTAAGCCAGGAAAAAAACGTTTACTGGTGATGATATTGTTGAAAACTAAAGTACCTACGATACCAAGCCCAAGCATAACAATACCACCAATAATAATTCCAGGCGCTGCACCACTATGAATAGCTGCTCCCATCATGCCAAGAGACATAGTGCCTAAGGTCGCTGTACCAGCTGTATATAAGCCCCAACCAAGCAGTGCTAAGCTGAGGTTTTTGATCTTTTTATAGAAATGATGCTGCTCAATGGAGTCACCAGCTGCCTGACGATAATCCTTGCATGCTTTGTAAAGCTCTTTGCCGACATGAGCAAAGTGCAAGCCACCAAAAGCTGATAAAAGGTATAAACCAATAGGAGAGAGCTTTGCTATAAATTGCCCAAGTAATATAGTGAGAGAGCATACGCCAGACAGAATACCTGCAACACGTTTTTGAAATTGTGCCTCACGCTTTTGTTTTAAAAGAAATACGTGGCAGGCATCAAGAGACTCTACTTTTTCTTGAAAACTTGGGAGTTTTAATAAATGCTGATTTTCGAGCTTTGTTAGCTTTAAATCATCTAAGGCTTTATCAATATCTTTGCACATTTTATTGTGTGAACTAAAAATATCCCCAGCTATTTTTATGCCTGCAACGCTTGCATAGGTAACAAAGCCAGTTAATGCACCTTCACCACCATTTGCGGGGGTAATAATTTCACCATGATCATGGTCGGTACGTTGGCCAATATTAGCAAGCTCATCAAGGCTAGTAATCGTACAGCAGGCCGCGCCACCAGCTTCAGCACCAGTTTTAACCGTTTCTTGCTTGCCGAAAAGAATTTCTTTTAATCGAGAAAAGTAGCTTGAGCTTTGTCGGCTTTCATTAAAGTGCTGCTGCAGTGCCTGCATATCACTGTGGTGAATTGTTAGCGATTTAAAAGAAGTCAGGGAGTTGGTAAAAGTGCCATTTGGAGAAGGAGTTATATTTTGGGTTGCTCTTTTTGTATTGAGTGGAATTAGTTCCAATGAATTTTTTTTCAGGTTACGTGTGACCATAAAGCTATGTTCACCAAAAGAGCTGTCTTTGCTTGATTTTATTTGCCCTATAGCGTCTGCCGCTTCACCAATAAAGCCAAGTATTTGTTGGTGAGCTGTTGTTTGAATATTTTTAAGTAATGATACTTCTTCTTGTAAGTGTGCAAGATTGTCTTGTTGATGAAAATAATCGAGCTTATTGTTAGCTGTGATGCTATCGATCTTTTGTTGATTGGCCTTAATCGCAAGGTTGAGAATACTGGCATTATTTTGTTCCAGCGTTGCATTTTCTGTTTTAGATTTTCGAAAATCGAAAGTATGCTTGCATTTTCTAAGTAAATTATCATTTAGGCCATTACACAGCTTTATTTGCTGTAAGCAGTTTTGAGCAATAAGTTGCCTTTCTTGTGCAGTGCAAAAGAGCGTCGGCCCATTTAGAGTTTGGCGAAGTTGATCTGCGGTATTATTTAAAACGACTTTGTGTGATGCAAACTTCAACGTCATATCCTGCCTCCAACTCTAAAGGAACGAGTGTAATTTGAAGTCTTAGACAGGTAAACACCTGAAAGTACCACTTAGGGTGTGTTTCTTATCTCGATAAGAAAAGGGGGCATATCTTATGATGTTGAACTGACTTCTTTTCTGATGTTGGAAGATTCATTATCACAAAAAGGTTGATTTTTTTTCAAAGAGAGTATTATACTTAAGCCCGCGGGCCTATAGCTCAGTTGGTTAGAGCGTCCGACTCATAATCGGCAGGTCCCAGGTTCGAGTCCTGGTGGGCCCACCATGCTTAACTCTCCATCTAATGGGGGTTTTAGCATCCCGCAGAGTCTTTTCAAATTTCTTCTTTATTTTTGTGGACACCATATGGACACCATGAGAATCAAAAAATATCTTCACTTTTAAAGCTTAAATCTTTTTTTGATTAAAAAAACTTCCACTTTGAGCTCAGGCTTTATGGTTAATTTAATAAAAAAGTTCGTATTGAAACCTTGTTTACAGTAGAATAGGCTGTTAAAGAAGAAGGTTTTAATGCATGTGGATGAATTTTAAACAAATATTGCCTGTTTTAAGAGAAAGGTGCTTTCAAGCTATTCGCTACTTTGTTCGACTAATACTTGACAAGTGCACACAAATCATTAGAATTCAAACTAACAACACCCCTCCCGCTTCTCAGTATGCCTTATGGCTATTCTGTAGCGCACCGCGAGGGGTTACTTGTTTCTGGAGGCAGTAAAATGAATGCTTCCCGACCTCGCAAAGTTCCATATACCAAGCCACCTATCTCATTTGAAAAACAAATAGAGCAACTCGAGAGCCGTGGGCTTTGTGTACCTGATAAAGCACGAGCAGAATTTTTTCTTTCTCACTTAAATTATTACAGATTTGCAGCATACTGCTTGCCATTTGAGAGTGATCATCAAAGTCATACTTTTAAAGCTGGTACTCAATTTGATGACATTTTGAATTTGTATAGCTTTGATCGTGAATTGCGTTTGCTTACCCTTGATGCCATAGAACGATTTGAAGTTTCACTTCGAACTCAATTGGCATACCATCTAAGCCATAATTACAAGAGTTCACACCCGCATTTGCTGCCAGAAATATTCTATGATCCTGTAAAATATAGTACTAGCCTTAGTAAACTCAATGAAGAAATAAAGCGAAGTAAAGAAAAGTTTATCGCCCATTTTTCAAAGAAATATGAGGAAGCACAGCCTCCTATATGGACAGTTGTAGAGCTTATGACGATGGGACAGTTATCCAAATGGTTTTCTAATATAGGTAAGCGCTCAGACAAAAATGATATCTCAGAAGTCTATGGACTCGATGAGAAAATTATGACTTCATATTGCGAGCATCTTTCCTTAGTAAGAAACCATGCAGCACACCATTCGAGGTTATGGAATCGAGAATTTACGAAGACTTTCGTATTGCCCAAGCGTGGTGATATTCAGTTGCTTTCAAGCTTATGGATTATTGAAAATACTAAAAATAGCAAACAGGATAAGCGACCTCGAAAGCTCTACAATACATTTGTAATGCTTGCATATTTAATGAATACGATTTGTGGTGAAAACCATTGGGTCGATAGATTAAAAAGCTTAATTGCTAAAGGCCTTGTTGCACGGTGATTTAACTCATTTTCCTCACCGGCATGCCAAG
>TARA_B100000686_G_scaffold81307_3_pt1 | contig 22178 bp, 20 predicted proteins | sample TARA_B100000686 | Tara Oceans TARA_B100000686 (sample SAMEA2622733) | marine metagenome | biome: marine biome (ENVO:00000447); feature: marine epipelagic mixed layer (ENVO:xxxxxxxxx); material: "saline water (ENVO:00002010), including plankton (ENVO:xxxxxxxx)" | depth 150 m | reverse complement strand
AAAAAAAAGAACGGAGTCCAAAATTGACTATTGAAATTCGAGAGGAAATAACAAAAAACGGATTATACAAAATTGGAAGAAGTGAGATAAAGATCAATGAAAACATCGACAACCCTTACGTTCCTGATTCTCAGTTTTACCTTCCGGTTGGAGATGATTTAGAAAAAACAGCTTGGGCAGTAAGCAAAGGACTTCCAGTAATTCTAATTGGAGAAACAGGAGTTGGGAAAACTCTCTTAGTCCGTCACTTGGCCCAAATGACAAACAATGGATTTCGAAGAGTCAATTTAAACGGAATGACAACCGTAGATGAATTTGTAGGAAAACTGATGATTAACGAAAAAGGTACTTATTGGGTTAATGGAATTCTTATAGATGCAATGGAATCAGGAGATTGGCTACTTATAGATGAAATTAACGCTTGTCTTCCTGAAATTGCGTTTTGTCTACATAGCCTCCTTGACGATGACAAAATGATAGTTTTAACAGAATACGATGGTAGAATAATAAAACCACATCCAAATTTCAGAGTTTTTGCAAGCATGAACCCTAACGAAGATAGACGCTATGCGGGAACAAAAGCTCTTAATGAAGCTTTGCTAGACCGATTTCCAGTATCAATCAGAATGGCCTATCTTCCCTACGAAATTGAAGTCGATGTTGTTATAAATCAAAGCGGAAACATGGACAAAGAATTAGTTGAAAAAATGGTAAAAGTTGCCAATGATGTTAGAGAGGCGATTGAAAATGAAAAAGTTTTTTGTACATTTAGTACCAGAAGATTAATAGATTGGGCACGTATGTCCGCATATTTTAATCCCTCCGAATCAGCCATTTCTTCAATTTATGGCAAAATTAACGAATTCGATGCAAAAGTCATCGAAGACATAATTGACAACTACTTTTAAAAAAAATCTATGGAAAAAAGAAGAGTAAGATTAGAAGTCTTAGCGCAGATAGTTACTAAAAATTACGATATCAACCTTGAATTCGCGAACCCAGATTTACAAAATATATCCAATTCCAAGAAACAAGACATTCAGATTGAAAAACCCGAAACATCCCTAAAGATTCTAAGTGGAAAAACAAATGAAACTCATTTCCTGAAATACCAAAAAGGCATGACACTAATTCAAGCTGCTCACTTAAGATTTAAAGAAAGAAAATGGTTGACTCAAATTTTATCTGACAACAAAGAAAAACCTGGAATTTTCCGTTTATGGCATACATTAGACGATACTAGATGCGAGAATCTTCTAACATCACTTCTTCCCGGCACAAAAAAAAATCTAATAGAGTTTATTAAACCTTCTGTTGAATCTGCTAACTATTCTATAAAAACAGGAGAATTACCTCTTATCCAACAAATTCAACTAGGGATATATTTAACAGGAGCAGTTTACATAAAAGATACGGCAGAAAAAGATTTAGATCTTCAAACAATAAAATTGCTTGACCCAAAGATTTCAAAAACCCTCAAAGCTCTAAAAAACAAAATTAAAGATGCCTGTGAAACTACAGACGGAGCAATCACCTATAAGTGTTCTCACGAAATATATGATTTTCTAAATCAACTGTTTAACGAAGAGGACAAAGAAAATTTATCAGAAGATACACTCCTAGATTCGGAAATAGAAGAAATTGGGGAAGAAAAAAATGACCCTAATGAATCAGAAGAAAACCAAACTCAAGAAACTATAATAAACAATGAAGATCAAGAAGAATCAGTTTCTTTCACTGAAGAAGAAGTAACTACATTAGGTCACTGGTCTACCCCATGGTTCCAATTAGAAAATAAAAAGAAAGAGATCCATCCTTCCGCAATGCTTCAAGACGAGCAAACCATTATGACACCTCCGGACGGGAAAACATCCGAATATTCAGAAATTCTAGAAAATATTTCAAGCGAAATTAAAGTCTTAACTGCAAAATTATTGCAAATTATTCAAGAGAGAACTTACACACGATATGTAGGTAACTATAGATCAGGAAAACTCAATACACATAAACTTTGGAAACAGAGATTAGAAAAATTTAACCTCTTCCAAAGAAGAGAAGAACCTGAAAAATTAGATATATGTTTCAGTTTGTTAGTGGATGAAAGCGGGAGTATGAACAGAGAATCAAAATATCTCGCTGCAAGGGAAGCTACTGTCGTATTCGCTGAAGTATTAGACCGTATTCGTGTACCTTTTGAAGTTATAGGGTATTCAACCGAAAACTCAGAAGCAGCAATGGCAGCTTCGCTTGGGCATATTCCAGCTTTCAAATATAGGCATATACGCCACTCCAAATTACAACACAGAATATATAAATCATTTGACGATACATTTTCACACACAAAAAACAGACTGGCAAATATATATCCTCGCTTCAACAACTGGGATGAAGAACATCTTCTTTTTGCTTTCAAAAGGATTACACAAAGGAATGAGAAAGAGAAAATAATGATTATCACTTCAGATGGCCAACCCAATGGCGATGCTTCACACCTTATATCAACAGCGACTCAAATCGCAAAAAATGGTGTTAGACTAATAGGTGTAGGGGTTGTAGATTCTTTTGTCGAACAAATTTACGAAAATCATATAGTAGTAAAGGAATTATCGCAGTTGACTCAAGAAATTGTAAAAATCCTCAGGAAAGAATTACTGGATAATAAACCAAGATGAAAAATATTTTTTTGAAATCAAACTTAGTAAAAGCACTCGGGATACAAAAAGGAGACACCGTTTCCGTGGTTGGAGCAGGAGGCAAAACTAGCATTATCAATAAACTTGCCGGAGAAGCTTCTGAAATTTATTCTTGTCCAATTTTAATTACAACGACAACAAATATTTTTTCTCCTAATAAAGAACTAAAATCTAATACCATCCTCGGCACAGATAACACAATCGCTACGGTGATAAAAAAAGAAATTGGAGATAAAAACAAAATTTTAACACTCGCAAGAAAAAGAATCGGAGAGGAAAAAGTTCCGAATCAACCGGACAAAAATCTGAAAAGGATGAAATTAAAAGGATTTCAAAAAGAAAAAATCAAACGATTTATATCGAGTAGTAAAATTGTTTTTGTTGAAGCAGACGGTTCTAAAGGTCTTCCAATCAAAGCTCCAAATAAAAATGAGCCAGTAATCCCTATAGAATCAAACTATATACTAGGAATAATTGGATTAGATGCAATCGGTTTATCCGTTTCAAAAAAGAATGTTTTTCGACTGAAACATTTTTGCAAGGTGACCGGACTAAAGGAAAGAATGAAAATTAGTCCAGAAAGTTTAGCGTTTTTGATTAATCATCCTAATGGGATTTTTCAAAATACTCCCAAAAATTCTAAGAAAGCTATTATTTTGAATAAAGCTGATTGTATTCATAATATAGACGAAATTGAAAAAATCGCTTATATTATCAATGAAAGAGGAAATTTCCCTTTTAAACAGTCGGATAGACTGATAGTAACAAGTTCTTCTTGGAAATCTAGTTTAGTATATATGCATGACCAAATACGAAATTAATAATGATTTGATATAGGAATTTGTTAAATGTCAAAGAGTATTTTCAATACTATGGAAAGTTTAATACAAAAGGGCGAATCTGCCTCTATTGCTACAATAGTAAATCGCAAAGGCTCTGCACCTATGAGCAGTGATGCAAAAATGTTAGTGCATAAAGATGGAACCATTGAGGGTACTGTGGGCGGAGGTTGTCTTGAAGCAGAAGTATGGCAAACTGCCATGGACGTTCTAGAGAGCAAAAAATCAGAAAAACTCAGATTCGACTTAACGGAGCAAGATGCAGCTGACAGCGGACATATTTGCGGAGGAATAGTAGAGATTTTTGTAGAACCCTTAGAAAGTTATAGTATTGAACTCCTTTCAGCTGTAAATAAAATTAGACGAACAGGTGGGAGTGCTGCAATGGCTACGCAGATATCTCCTTTTGAGAATGAGAATAAAAAACTTTTAATTTTAAAAGATGGAAGTACCATTGGAAGTTTATCCAAATATGAAGCAGAAATTTGGAGAGAGAGTTCACGGATCATGAGAGAAGGCCAACCCACAACTTTGGAGTTCGACAAGAACAAAACAGACAAAAAAGATATAAGCAAAGAGCATAGCTCGACAGAGATTTTCATAGAACCTATAACTACTCAACCTAAAATATATCTGTTTGGAGGAGGCCACGTTTCATTTTGTGTTGCTCAAACTGCTCACCTCGCAGGATTTCGCACATCTATTGTTGAAGATAGACCTAGCTTTGCTAACAAAGAAAGATTCCCAATGGCTGAGGACTTTTACGTAGGAGAGTTTCCTGGAATATTCGATTCCCTTGAAATAGACGAGTCTAGTTATCTTGCTATTATTACACGTGGCCATTCAAATGACGAAACAGTATTAGAATGGGCACTTTCTACACCTGCTCGCTACATTGGAATGATAGGTTCTAAAAGTAAGGTTCTTCTCACATATCGACATTTGCAAGAAAAAGGCTTTAAGAGACAAGAACTCATAGAAAGAGTTCATGCCCCTATTGGCTTAGATATAGGTGCAGATAGCCCAGGAGAAATTGCTGTCTCTATCGTTGCAGAATTAATTAAAGATAGAAGGCTAGGTCAAGAATTAGCCCTGAAATCAATTCAGTCTAAACGAGTACCTTTCCCAAAAGAAAAAAAATAGAACTGAATCCTACAAAAATTTAATACAGTATAAACTCATGCTTTATGTCAGAAAAAACCATCACTCAAAAGGAGGATGCTATGACACAAAGAGATATCCGCATGGAAGATATGAAAAAGCGATATGCAAAATTCACTGAAATGAAACTATCTAAACAAGCTTTTGTCGATACACGTCTTTCAGAACATGCAAGGGATTTATACAATGTGATTGGAAATGGAGTATCAGAAGATCCAGAACTAAAACCATCAATTGATACAGTTGAAGGCTTCAACGTGCATTACGTTGGTGCTGAACGAGGAAAAGGAGCCGCGTTACATTCACACACTACAGTCGAGGTTTTCTTTGCTATGTCAGGAAAATGGTCAGTATATTGGGGAGAAAATGGAGAAAATAATATAGAACTTGAGACCTTTGATATTATTTCAATTCCTCCAGGAGTTATGCGAGGTTTTAAAAATATTGGCAATGAATATGCAAACTTAATGGCAATTTTAGGTGGGAACAACCCTGGGAAAATTAGCTGGGCAAAATCGGTTCTTGAACGTGCCGAGAAATCTGGATTGCGTCTTGATAGTTCGGGGAAAATTATAGAACTAAATTCCCAATAAAATAAATCAAAGAAAATCTAATTAGCACAAACAGAAAAAATATTTTTCTTAATTTTAGCATTTCAGGTAAAAAATTAATCCATTTAATATACTGATTCCCTTCGCGAAATATTTCGCTCAATCTCAAAAAACCGCGATAATTTCATTCACTTTTTTTCTGCTTGTAGATTTACTTGCTATTTTTCGTTGTACACTAATCTCGTATATTTCGGACTTTCTATACATTTCTCTAGTAATTTTTAAGTCATGATTTGAAATTACGCATTGGATACCTTTAGCCTTAGATTTCTCTGCATTCCTTGCTAATAGATTCTGATCTTCAAGTCCAAAGTCATTTTTTGAGTACGAAGTAAAATTAGAAGTGGCGGACAAAGGCACATAAGGAGGATCACAATAAATTATATCTCCTTCCCTTGTTTCTCTAAAAGTATCTTCGAAATCCTGACATTTAAACTTCGCTCGTTTAGCTTTTTTAGCGAAATCACACATTTCTTCCATAGGAAATTTAGGAGCTTTATATCTTCCATAAGGAACATTAAAAAAACCTTTTCGATTGTAACGACAAAGTCCGTTAAATGCATGTTTATTCAGGTATACGAACAAAGCACTTTTCATCATTTCATTAGAGTCTAAAGAGTTGAATTTTTCTCTCAATTTATAAAATTGCAATTCAGAATTATATTTTTCAGCAAAATATTTTCCTGTTAAAGCAATTAATTCTTCAGGATTATTCTTCAGATTATTATACAAATTGATTAAATCAACGTTGGTATCACAAAGGAGATATTTGTCAAAACTATTACTCAAAAATAAAGCACCTGAACCAACAAAGGGTTCTACCAACCGCTGTCCATCTTTCAAATGTTCTTTTATTTTCGAGGCAATTCTTGATTTTCCACCTGCCCATTTAAGAAAAGCTTTCATTAACTAATTCCTACACTATTTTTTCATGACACTTTTTGATTAAATAAAATTTTTGCATCTACTCATAGTAGAGGCGAGAACTAAAGCATCTACCATACTCATTTCGCTTGCTATACCCTTTCCTGCAATCTCAAAACCAGTTCCGTGCTCAACTGATGTCCTAATTATTGGCAAACCGAGGGTTACATTTACTGCACGAACTACTGTTCCATTTTTACTGAAATTAAAACCTATCATTTTACCAGCAATATGCCCTTGATCATGATACATAGCTATCACTCCATCAAATATCCCATCTCTATTCATGGAAAAAACTACATCTGGAGAAACAGGACCAGTAATATCTATTCCAAGAGCACTCAATTCATTAATGGCTGGAATAATCTCTTTTATTTCTTCAGAACCAAATAAACCACCTTCCCCACAATGTGGATTTAATGCAGCAACTGCTATCCTGGGATTTTCAAAACCCATAGCTTGCAAAGATTCAAAAAAAATTTTACCTACATTCACAATTTGTCTTTTTTTTACTTTTTTCAAAGCATCTTTCAAACTACAGTGAGTAGAAACGTGCGCAATTTTTAATTTAGGATGACAAAACAACATTACAGGTTTTCCCCCGCCAACCAAAGAAGTTATGAATTCTGTATGTCCTGGATATATATATCCAGCAGAATTAAATGCCTCTTTGTTAATAGGTCCTGTAACTATTGCGTCGGAGCAACTGGATTTTATCAATTCTACCCCTACCTCGATATACTCTGCCGAGGCTTTACCGAAAGAAGAACTAACTTTCCCAAACATTTTCTCATTCACTCTTACATTCTTGAGATCGATGACAGGAGAAAAATTTATTTTTTTATTTCGAAGTTTGATAATTTCTGATGAGTCTATTGCTCTTAATTGATTACGTATTTCCATCTTTTGTGCATGAAATTTTAATACTTTCAAATCGCCAATTATAATCGGAATACAAGATCTGCGAACTTTACTATGCAAAATAGCTTTTAGGCATACCTCTGGTCCAACCCCAGCGGGATCACCCATAGAAACTGATAAAACTGGCAGTTTATTCAAGATAAAAACTTTCAAAAATTAAAAAACTTTTTCAGTATTGACGTATGCGGACATATAAACAAATATATTGTATCAAATTTTGATTAACAACAATGGATAAGGAAATAATACATGTCTCTTGGAGTTAGTGCTAAAAAAACACTACGTAAATTAAAAGAATTGCAATTTTCACATGTGCTTATGATTCCAGACTCAGAGAGTCGTTTGCTATACGAAGTTTTAGAAAAAGAAACCTCCATAGAGTTGATCACTCCCTGCAGAGAAGGCGAATCGATTGCGATAGCTGCTGGACTATGGACTGGGGGTTGCAATCCCCTTATTGTCATACAAAACACAGGATTAATGGAAGCAGGAGACTCTCTTAGGGGATGCGGAATGGGGCCACATGTCCCATTAAGAATGATAATTGGCTGGAGAGGATATGGGGGTGCAATGTCAAACAAATTGCCTATAGATTCTGCTTATACATATACAGAGCCTTTATTAAACGGCTGGGGAATTCCATATTGGAATCTTATGCAAGATGACGATTTAGAAGTTATGGATAAAATGAATAAAACTGCAGAAGAAACTTCTATGCCCGCTGCAGTAATTACTGGATATACTTTCAAAGAATAAAAGGAACAGAAATGATTGAAAGAATGGATATGCTAAAATCTATTGCTGCGAAGAGAACTGATGAAGTTGTAGTTATGACTATGACAACGACTTTACAATGGCCTCTTGTTTCCAAACATGAACTCGATTTTGATTTTTTAGCTTTTGGCATGGGACATGCTGCAGATTTTGCAATGGGCATTGCGCTTTCTCAGCCCAAGAGAAAAACAATTGTCTTCAAAGGCGATGGCGGACTATTGATGAGTCTAGGTTCGATGATCACTCTTTCAAAATATGCTCCAGAAAATATGCTGATTTTTCTTCTCGAAAATAGATGTTACGAAATGGTTGGAGGTCAAGAATTTTCTCAGAGTGTAGACTTCGAAAAAATTGCATCGGGTTCTGGTTTTCAAAGTGGTGGAAGAACAGGCAAAGGCAAAATTGAAAAAATCAATACTCTCAATGAACTGGAAGACTCCCTTCCCCGCCTACTCACAGAAGCCGGACCACATTTCGTAATTGTCCCAGTAAAAAACAGTGAAGAACTTCCTCCAGTAAACCATTCGGATCATGCTCAAAGAATCGTAAATTTAAGAACGAATCTTCTTAAAAAATAATCACGGAAGTAGTACAACTTTCCCTAAAAATTTGCCGCTTAAAACAAGTTCATGTGAGTCATTAGATTCTTCTAACTTCATTTCTTTTCCAATATGTGGTCGAATTTTTCCAGACAAAAGAACCGAAGAAATTCTTGCCATGGCTTCTGGCAAATAAGGAGTTAAATTTCCTGAGGAAACACCATAGATCCTAACATCTTTTTTGCTAGCAGCTCTTATAGAAATTTCTACCGGAAAATCTTTTCCCGTACCAGTTCCGACCATCACAATACGACCATTCAAACCATAGAGTTCTAAGTCATCTTTAAGATTATCACAAGCTGCCGTTTCAACTACAATATCTACACCCTGTCCCTTAGTTAATTCTGAAACTCTTTCTACAACATTTTCTAATCTATAATTTATAGTTGCATCAGCCCCTAGCTGAAGACAAAAATCTGATTTCTCTTTTGAGCTTACAGTCGCAAAAACACGACAACCCAACATACATGCAAGTTGTATAGCCAAATGACCTACACCGCCTGCTCCTCCTTGAACCAAAACAATATCTCCTGGCTTTGCCTCTCCTTTCAAAACCAAAGCATTCCAAGCTGTCAAAAGCGGAATTGCTAGAGATGCTCCTTCCGAAAAAGTATAATCATCAGGCAATTTTCCTAAAAGAGGAGAACTCAAAACAGCATATTCTGCATAAGCACCCTGGCATCGACCCCATACCCTATCTCCAGGCTTGAAATCTTCTACATTCTTTCCTATAGATTCAACCATACCGGAAAGATCACTACCACATATATAAGGAAATTTAACTTGTGCTGCACGAGGATGATCTCCTGTCCGAATTGCAATTTCAAGTGGATTGACACCTATAGCCTCAATCTTCACTAATACCTCACTATCTCCTGGAGTGGGAGTAGAGACATCTTCTATTGACATTGGGGCTTCAAGTCCAAATTCGTTAACCATTATCGCCTTCATAAAAATACTCCTAAATTTTAGCATGTAAAAAGAAAATGCATACAAAAACCTCTAATTTTCAATAAGCCAAAACATCTAAATCCACAAAAACAATCCCATTGTTTTTTATGGAACAAGAATAACCTTTCCTAAAAACTTTCCTTTAAGAATGTATTCATGAGATTCATTTGCTTCATCAAAACTAAATATTTTATCTATGTTCATATTAAGGGACCCTTCTCCTAAAAGAACAGAAAAACGTCTTATAAGTTCAGGCATTTTCGGAAATAAATTTATGACTGCCAAACCATGGATATGTACATCTTTTGTCATTACTGCTGGAACACGAAACTCTGCTTCTGGCCCTTTTCCCGTACCTGTACCGACAACAATAATTTGTCCATCAACACAAACGGCATCTATATCCTTATCGAAATTATCACAAGCACATAATTCAACAATTGTATTCACACCTTTTCCATTTGTAATTTCTAAACTTTTTGAAACAAAATCTTCTTCTTTATAATTGATTGTGTAATCTGCTCCTATAGATTTACAAAATTCAGATTTTTCTTCAGAACTTACTGTTGTAATTACTACACATCCCAATCTTTTAGCTAATTGGATTGATGCAGAACCTACCCCACCAGCTCCTCCCTGAATCAGGACAATTTCACCGGGTCGTACTTGAGCTTTGATTACCAAGGCATTCCACGCAGTATAAAAAGCAACAGTCATAGAAGCTCCCTGTTCAAAAGAACAAGAAGATGGGAGCACTGCAGATGCTCTTGCATCTAATCGCACAAATTCACTATAAGCACCATCTATTGCTCTACCATAAACTCTTTCTCCAACGGAAAAATCACTTACTCCATCACCAAGTTCTACAATTTCTCCAGATGCTTCTGCACCGGGTATATAAGGTGGTTGAACTAACTTTGCGTATGGATGATTTGCTGCCCGTATGGCTATATCAACTGGATTAAGACCGACCGCTTGAGATTTGATCAGTATTTCTCCTTCTTTTGGTTCTGGCGTAGAAACTTCGTCAATCAACATTGGTGAATTTAAATCAAAATCATGAACTCGAACAGCTCTCATTTCATCTCCTCAAAATTGATGGAAGAAAAATTCTTTCAATGATTGGAAAGAAAAATATTTTCTTGTGATTAATTACTATTGTAATCGAAAATGAACTGTTAGACTAGATGACATGCTCAGAAACACAGCTTTTTAAAGGAGATATAATTGCAACTTACGATTCCTTATAAAGTAATGCAAGTTATAAAAAGAATTAAATCGTCAGGCTCAAATATTTATATAGTAGGAGGAAGTATTCGTGATCTTCTTTTAGGGGAGAAACCAAAAGATTGGGATCTTGCGACTAACAAGGATCTTAAAGAACTTGCAAAATTATTCCCTGTTAAGACCATAATAAAACAAAAATATAAAGTTTTAACTTTACGTTATATGGGAACAGATTTTCAGATAGCTCAATTAAGAAATGAAGGAAAATATACAGACGGTAGGCATCCTGACTTCATAGAAACCGGTGCAACACTGAAAGAAGATGCCAAAAGAAGAGATTTTACTGTAAATGGACTCTACTATGATGCAATAAATTCAAACATTATTGACCATGTAAGAGGCATTTCGGATATAAAGAGAAAACAAATAAAAACGATAGGAGAATCTTCATCACGATTCTCTGAAGATCATCTGAGAATCCTAAGAGCGATAAGATTTGCTGGAAAATTAAAATTTAGCATAGAGAGAAAAACTTTCGATAGTATTCTTGATCTATCAAATTTAACAAAAAAAATTAGTGGTGAAAGAGTAAAGAACGAAATTTCAACAATGCTTTTTTCAGCAAATGCATTTGATTCAATAGAACTTTTAGCAAAATCAAAAGTTTTGCATAATTTATTCTCTGATTTTTTAGTTCTCCCTAAATTGAATTCTAAATTTCTAGAAGATTTAAAAAAATCTAGGAAAAAAATCGAAAATGCCTCTTCAACCTCAAATACAGTATCATGGGCTATTCTTCTAAAATGTTTATATCTACAATATTATAAGGAGAAAAGTTGTCCAGAAATTATGCCTAAAAATTCCAAAATATATGTTCAATTATCAGACCTTTTGAAATCAAAACTTAAATTTAATAATACAGAAAGAAACAAAATTTTAAATATTCTTCAGAATGAACAATTACTTCTTAATTCAAATAGAAGAGAAAAAAAATTTTGGAAAAAAACATTAAGAAAGCCTTTTATTCCTGAAACCTTAGAATTCTTTCGTATCATGTATTCATCGAAAAAAGATTTTTCTATAATCTTAAATTTTTGGACAGAAAAATTACAAAGTACTAAACTTACCGATTTTCAACCTGAGAAAATCATTCACGGTAATGATTTAATTAAATTAGGAGTTGAAAAAGGACCAGATATAGAAAAAATTCTTTCATCTGTAGAAGAAGAACAATTAGAAGAGAGAATAAAAAATAAAAAGCAAGCAATAGAATTTGTAAAAAAACAATTCTTAGAAAAATATTAAGATTATGGGGGTATTTATAACTTGAAAGATAGAAAAAATCATACTCTGCTTTTAAGTAAAGAAGAAGTAAGCAAATTAATTACAAAATTAGCTTCTGAAATAGAAAAATTAGTTCCACAGAATGATGAAATTGCAATCATTGGAATTAAAACCCGCGGTGAACCATTATCAATTCGCATAAAAGAAATTATGAACAAAAAAAATCCCAAAAGAGAAATTTTACTTGGGCACATTGATATAGGAGAACATCGAGATGATTTCAGAAAACCAAAAATAATACCTCCTACTAGAAACACTAAAATTGATTTTGATATACAAGACAAATCTTTATTCTTAATTGACGATGTTTTTAATACTGCAAGAACTGCAAGAGCAGCAATCGACACTATTTTAGAATACGGAAGACCTTCAAGAATATGGCTTACTGTTCTTATCGATAGGGGACATAGAGAATTACCATTCATCCCAGATGTTACAGGAAAAAATATTCCGACAGGAAAAAATGAACACATTATAGTTAAATTAAAAGAAATGGATGGTGATGATAGTATATGGATAGTAAAAGACGAATTAAAAAAAAGCTCTTCGTGAGGTAAGTAAGCCCTCACGAAGAGCTAAATAACTAGAAATATTTCTGTCCTACATCTACTGTAGGATTCCATTCAGAACCCTTGTCAAAAGGACCTACTCCATTCTCTTTGACATATGAAATTCTTCTGTCATTTACTTTGCCATCATTAAAGAATCTAAAGAACCAATCAAGTATATACTGATGATTATCTAAACCTCCAAGATTTTTTAGATTCACAAGTGGATGAAATTGATTTTCAAAAACCCACATTTCTTTTTTGCAAGTTAAATCATCAAAGACTTCAATAGCATCTTCAAGTGGACAAAGAGGATCAAATTCACCTGTAACAAGAAGAGTAGGACATTGTATCTTGTCCATATACCCTTTCACTGTCATTTCCTTTGCCATCTTATCAAACTCGTCTTCGTCATCCATTCCTGCCATATACATAAAGACCTGTTTGAACCTAGGTGAAGATTCGGTGAAAATTGTATTGTTTGGATTAAAACAAGCTACTGCACTTGCTACTGCAGCTGCTCTATGATCATAACTAGCTAACCTCAATGACCAATAACTACCCATACTGATCCCATAAATACCAATTTTAGATGAATCTACCTCTTCTCTCTCTAACAGATAATCAATAACTGCTGCTCCTGCCCTCTCATAATTATCTCCAACAGCACGTATCTTTTGTATATTTGAATTTCCTTGACCGGGCCCATCCATAGTAAGAACATGAAATCCTCTCTCTGCAGCAACATTATGTCTTGCATGAGGAAAAGATTCTTTTGTCTGATCCATTCCAGGAACATAAATTATACAGGGTGCATTTCTTCTATCAGGAAGCAAATGAAGTAAGCAAGATATAGTTTTTCCATCATCAAAAGGAACCTCTACCCTTTCAATTGGATAAGAGGCAACTTCAGAACGACGGTCTACCATTTCTTTTAATTTGTCACACAAATAAACCTTGACAGGATTGTCATCATAAAAAATTGGATGTTGAGCCATACGATAAGATTCAACTGCATGATCATAATGCTCAGTTGCTGTATGATTAAAACCTTCTTGCTGTGCTTTTTTTCCTAGTTCTTCGTGAAACTCCCCTGCTTCTTTCCATACCTTAGGCAACATCTGATAGTTGTGAGCTGTCTTGCCTTCTGGCACCTCAAGATAATCACGCTCAAAATTCTGGACTCTTCCTCTAGTTTTCAGAGCAAGATCTAACATCCATTGCTGATTATCTCTTTTGGTTCTGAGATTTTTTATCATTTTTTTCCCCTTTAATCTTAAATCTCTCTTATAAAAAAATACAAATTATCAAAATATCTTATTTCTTTGACAGCAAAACACCCTTTTCACGTAAATTTAAAATCTCACTTTCACTCAAACCGAACTCGGCAAGAATTTCATCAGTGTGCTCAGCAAGAATTGGAGGTGCAGTTCTTACTGAGGAAGGGGTCCGACTGAATTTAACAGATGGAGCAATCATTTTCAATTTTCCATACTTTTTATGAACTACTTCTGACAAGTAAGACATTTCTTCCATTTGCTCATCTTCATGAAGTTGTGAGGGTTGCCTCACCTTTGCACAGGGAACTTCAGCTTTGTCAAATTTTTCAATCCAAAAATCTGCGGTTTTTTTGAGTAAAGTTTTTTGTACTATGGGTATAATTTTTTCTCTTGCATCGTGACGATCTCTGAAATTTTTCCAACAGCTATTTTCACTCAATTCCTTTAATTCAAGAACCCTACATGCATTCTTCCAAAACCTTTCAACATCCATATATAAGTATATATGACCATCCAATGTATTATAAATTCTTGCTATTCTATCAGTAAGTGGATCTTTAACATTTTGAAGATCTTCTTTTTCACTCGCCCAAGTGAGTCTTCCTTGCTGTAATGATACTGCTCCACCTAGCAAAGAAGAGTCTATAAACTGACCAAAACCACTTCTCTCCCTAGAAAATAAGGCCATTGATACTGCTGTACTTGATAAAGAGCCTGTAAAATAATCTATGAAATGTCCTTGAACAAGTTGTGGATTCCCACCACTGCCTTGCTCTGCAGGGATGCCTGAATAAGTCTGAACAATAGGATCGATTCCTCTTCTTGATTTTAGTGGACCCGACTGTCCGAAAGCAGAAATAGAAAGATAAACCATCCTTGGATTACTCTCTAATAAATGATCAGGACCAAGTCCGAGACTTTCTATCACTCCTGGGCGATAGCCTTCAACAAAAACGTCTATCTGCTTACACATTTCAAGAACTATTTTTTTTCCTTCTTTGTGCTTTAAATTAACAGCAATACTTCTTTTATTTCTATTCAAACCTAAAAACAATCTACTTTCTCCATCAAATGTAGATGGGAATTCTCTAATAATATCACCATTTAATGGTTCTAACTTGATCACATTTGCCCCTGCATCAGCGAGCAATAAAGTACAGTATGGACCAGCAACATAATGTGTAAGATCTAAAACTTTAATCCCATCTAAAGAACCCATGATTTCCTTTGTAAAAAAATTCAGTTTATCATTTCTTTTTTTTTCATTAACTTTTCATTACTTCTATTTGTAATAATCAAAAAACGTTCATTCGTTCCTTCAGCTACTTTCTCATACTCGTCAAATATTTCTGCGATAAAAAGACACCTCATCCGATCTCTTTGAATTAATGTTGTCTTAACGGTTATCTTCATTCCTTTTGGAGTTCCAGACAAATGACTTAATGATACCTTTGTACCAACAGATGTCATCTCATCTGGCAAAAAAGGAATTAAAGATAGAAAGGCACTCCTTTCCATAAACCTAACCAAATCTGGAGTCGAAACTACTTCAGATTTAGTCCCTCTTAAATGAAAAGGGACGTGTTCCTCTTCGACTAAAATCGAATAAGTGCCCTCAAGCCCAATAGGAATATCATCCAAACTCATACTTTCTCCAAATTAAACAGACAAAACTATTTTTCCAAAAACAGAACCAGTCATTAAGATCTCATGTGAACGTGCGGCATCTGCTAAATCTACTATTTCACCTACAACAGAACGAATCTTTTCATTTCTAAGCAAAACTTCTAATTGACTAGTCATACTCGAAAAAAAACAATCAGAATTAAAAAGACTCATTCCTCTAACATCAATATCTTTTGAATAAAAAGGAGGATAAGTTACTGTGCCACTAGGATTTTTTCCAGTACCTGAACCCAACAAAACAATTGTCCCAAATTTTTTTATGGCCTGACAATCTAAATCAAAGTTTTCACTTGCAACCATCTCGATAATTGAATCTACTCCTCTTCCAGATGTCTCTTTTAAACATTCAGAAACCCAATCTTGCTCTCTATAATTGAACACTAGATCAGCACCAAGATCTTTACAAAACTCAGCTTTTTCTTTGGAACTAACCGTAGAAAAAACAGTTGCACCAGTTGCCTTTGCAATCTGTATTGCCATACTTCCTACTCCTCCAGCGCCACCATGAATTAAAATCGTTTCTCCAGGTTTTATTGAGGCCTTATAAACTAATGCGTAATACGCAGTATATAGAACACATGGAAAGGAAGCCCCTTGAATAAAATCAAAATTATCAGGTAAAATTGCCGAACGATGAGCATTCAAAAGAGAAAGTTCTGCATAACCTCCACTCACAGAAGAACCAAATACTCTATCTCCTTCTTTAAAATTCTGCACACCTTCACCAACAGAAATCACCTCTCCGGCAGCATCAATTCCAGGAACCCACGGTAATTTCAAACCCTTGGAAAGAGGATGTGCACCAGAACGAAAAGTCGTATCTACAGGATTAACACCTGCGCCTTTTACTTTTATTAAAATTTCTCCTTCTGAAGGGATGGGATTTTCCATCTCTCCTAATTTCATAACATCTGGGTCACCAAAAGAATTTACTTGAATAGCTTTCATTTTATTCCCCTCTTAAAAAACTTTTATTATGAAGATATTTCAAGAAATCTATACCTAGAAAGCAATTGAATCAATCAAAGAATAAACAAGAAACTTATTATTACGATGTTGGAATCAATTGGAAATTGATGTACTTGACAATAAAAGTGAGCGAAAGATAAAGTTCGAATATCCATGAATCTTGAATATTTATTTATTGTGGCCGTTTTCATGCTACTCCATATAGATAATTTTCTCAGATGGATTCGCCATTAAAACGACAATTCCATTGGATTTTTTATTTCATGAGAGCCATATTACTAGTCTCAGAGTTTTTCTTACAAACCAAAAGGAAGGAAATCTAAATTGAGTGTAATAGAGTCGTTACATCACGTACATTTAATAAGTTCTGACCCAGTTAAAACTTCAAAATGGTATATAGATTTTTTAGGTGCTGACCTAACTCACGAAGACATAAAACATGGGGCGATAAATATCAGATTACAAATAGGAAATTTAAATCTATTTGTTCGCGGATTAAGAGAAAATGAGGAACTCTCTTCTACACAAAACTTATTACAAGAAGGCATTCATCATATCGGTCTCATGGTTGATGACATAAAAGAAATAATGAAAAGAACAACAGAAAATGGGGCAACAGAAATAGAAGAAATTCATACCGGTGTTACAGGAAATTGGGTTGCATTTATTCGTACCCCTGAAGGAGTATTAATTGAGTTCCTCCAAAAAAAATAAAGAAGTAAATTTAAAAACACATAAAAAACTATCCCCACCAAAATTAAATCGCGTTCAGCATATTGGAATCAAAGTACATAATTTAGATTTGGCTGTCGAATTTTATAGAGACATAATGGGAATGAAAATATCTGACAGATATGAACCAGGAGATAATCCTCATAATCCTTGGGGGATTTGCTTTTTAAGAAGTGGAAATCTTCATCACGAGATATCACTTATTGGTTACGCAAAAGAAAATAATCTCAAACCAAATAGAATTGGAATAAGAGAACCTGGAGTAGGATTACATCATTTCGCTTTCGAGGTAGATTCTAAAAAAGAATTTGAATCTTGGACAAGTCATCTTAAAGAAAACAAAATTGAATTTACTTCTGGTCCATTAGTTCATAGTCCTACCCATCCCGAAGGAGACGGAACGTTAGGAGAAAATAGAGCATTATATTTTTACGATCCATCGGGAAATGGAATAGAAATTTTTTGTGATATGGCTCGAATCAATGAAGAAGATAATTCTATAGAAGAAAAATGGTTTAGAGATCGTTTGCAGAAGGATGGATATTCCAGAAATTCCTGCAACCCATCGAGACCATGGATACCCGGTCGATCTAGTATGGAAGGCGCTATTAAAAAATTTGGAGAAAAGTAATTTAAAATTGGACAGTTTGATTTTATATTTTTATTGAGAGGATAATTTGGATAATACAAATTGGTATAATATTCAGGAATTCGCACCAAACACATTCCAATTTAATGAGGCTGAACTCTGGAACATGTTTCTATTAATTGGTGAAGAAAGAGCTGTATCTATTGATGGAGGAATTGGAATTGGAAGTGTGAGAGAGTTATGTGAAAGTATTACATCACTCCCAATGGAACACATTTTGACTCATACTCATTGGGACCACTTAGGGTCAATACATGAATGGGAATCTATTTCAGTTCACGAAAATGGCAAAAACAACTTATCTAATGATTTTGCGGAAGGATGTAAAGACTTTATTTCCAATTGGAAAGGAAAAGAATTTCCTGAAAATTTCGTTTCAGAAAATTTTAAGTTGAAACCAGGGATATTTGGGCAACCTCTTTATGAGGGTCAAATAATTGATCTAGGTAATAGAAAATTACACATTTATGAAACACCGGGTCACTCTCCAGACAGTATTTCTATCTATGATGAAAAAGAAGGAGTGTTAATAACAGGGGATTTAGTAAAACCACATATGCCACTTTTTATTCAAGTACCAACTGCAGTTTTATCAGATTACGGTCCTTCACTTAGAAGACTTGAATCTATTTCAAAAGAGAAGAATGTTCGATGGATTTGCTCTGGACATTCAGAACCATTTGAAGATTTAAGTATAATTCCAGAAATGGCTGATTTTGTTGAAAAAATAGAAAAGGGAAATATCGATCCTCCTCAAAAAATTGAAGCCGGAAAATGGGGATTAGTAGATGAATATCGGGCAGAAAGATTCCAAGTTTGGATTAATGATAATGCACGAAGATAGTGAGAAGGACAAAAATGACAAATAAAAATGTAATTTGGGAACCCAATGAAGATTTTTTGCAAAACAGCAATATTGCACTACTGATGAAAAAATTAAATTTTACTGACTATAGAGAATTTCTCGATTGGTCAGTAAAAGATATACGAGAGTTCTGGGAAGTTATCTTAGAAGACATGAACTTTCAATGGCATAAAAAATATCATACGATCCTAGATCTCAACAATGGTTTTCCTTGGGCCAAATGGTTTTTAGGTGGTGAAACGAATATAGTTACAAATTGTTTAGACAGACATGTTCTTAGCCATCGAAAAGATCAAGTTGCTTTAATTTGGGAAAGTGATGAAGGCAATAAAATTTCCTTTACTTATAACCAACTTTCTAAAAAAGTAAATCAACTCTCTAATGCGATGAGAAATGCGGGTCTAAAAAAAGGTGATGTTGCAGGAGTTTTTCTTCCTTTATTGCCAGAAGCAGTAATTACTATGTACGCATGCTTCAAAAATGGCATTGCAGTACTTCCTATTTTTTCAGGATTTGGTCCCGAGGGGCTTGCTGAAAGACTTATACATTCTAAAGCTAAAATTTTATTCACTTCAAATGGTGCAGTTAGAAGAGGAAAAGTCATCCCTCTAAAAAACACAGTAGATACTGCTTTACAACAAGAGACCTCTATAGAGAACGTTATAGTTGTAGAAAGAGCAGATCTAGAGATCCAAATTAATAAAGGAAGAGATATTACATGGAATGAATTCATATCATCAGAATCTGAAATTGCAGAAACTGAGAATTTACCTGCAGACAGTATTTCGATGATCATGTACACGTCTGGGACAACTGGAAAACCAAAAGGAACGGTTTATTCCCACGCAGGTTTAATGAGCGGTCCTGGACGAGAATTAAAATACTGCTTCGACATGAGAGACAACGACACAATGTTCTGGGTTACAGATTTTGGTTGGGTTATGGCTCCTTATGAACTTGTTGGATCTCATTTCAATGGACATACATGTTTTCTTTACGAAAGCGTACCAAATCATCCCGAACCAGACAGACTTTGGAAAATGATTTCAGATACAAAGATAACTCATCTTGGTCTATCTCCTACAGCAGTTAGAGTTTTAATAGGTGAAGGTGACCACTGGGTAGAAAAACATGATCTATCCACTTTAAGAGTTCTCGGTTCTACTGGTGAACCATGGGATATAGAATCATATCTTTGGTATTTCAATAAAGTAGGTTCAACAAAATGTCCAATAATGAATATTTCTGGTGGAACGGAAATAGGTGCATGTATATTGCAACCTCTACCAGTAATGGAATTAACCCCTTGTACTCTAGGCGCTCCTGCAATGGGAACCGATGCAGATGTCTTTGACGATCAAGGCAATCCAGTTCGTAACGAAGTAGGACATCTTGTACTAAAACAACCTATTCCTTCTCTAACAATGGGATTTCTAAATGATTCAGACAGATACTTAGAAACTTATTTCTCCCGCTGGGATAATATTTGGTATCATGGGGACTGGGCTAAAGTAGACGAAGAGGGATTCTGGTATTTGTTCGGTCGTTCGGACGATACTATTAAGGTATCTGGAAAAAGAGTAGGTCCAAATGAAATTGAATCAGAAATTCAGAAACATCCTGGAGTTTTAGAAACAGCAGTAATCGGAACTCCTCATCCCATAAAAGGAGAAGCGATTACTTGTTTTATAGTTCTTGCTAACAATTATAAAGCAACGGACGATTTAAGAGAAGAACTAAAAGACCAAGCGGTAAAATACTTGGGGAAGAGTCTAAGACCGGACGAAATTAAATTCGTAGAATTTCTCCCTAAAACAAGATCCGCAAAAATTGTGAGAGGAGCGATCAAAAAGATTTATCTTGGAGAAGATATTCAACACATGGATTTAAGTTCTCTAGAAGATCCTTCACATCTTAATGCTATTAAAAACGCAAAATAAAAATATGCCTAAAAATAATTCAGAAATAATATGGAAACCTAACGAGGACTTTTTAAATAACAGCAATATTGCCCTCTTAATGAAAAAAAATAATCTTTCAAATCATTCAGAACTAATAGAATGGTCACAAAAAGATACTTCCCTCTTTTCGAAAGCAATTCTCGAAGACATGGAAATCCAGTGGTATGAAGATTTTAAAGAGGTCCTAGACTTAAGTAAAGGGTTCCCATGGGCAAAATGGTTTGTGGGCGGAAAAATTAATATTGTCTATAATTGTATCGACAAACATCTCACACCAAAAAAGAAGAATCACCCAGCTCTAATCTGGGAAGGAGATGATGGAACTAAAAGAACGTTTTCATATGAACAATTGTCTTTTGAAGTATCTAAACTTGCAAATGCAATGAAGGAGTTTGATCTTAAAATTGGAAATACTGTCGGTATTTTTATGCCTATGATCCCAGAAACTATCTTTGCTATGTTTGCTTGTTTCAAGATAGGAGTTATTGCAGTTCCAATTTTCTCTGGGTTTGGTTATCAAGCAGTTGCAGAACGTCTAACTCATGCAAATGCAAAACTTGTATTTACTTCAAATTTTGGACTTCGAAGAGGAAAAGAAATTGCTATAAAAGCACTCTTAGACAAAGCTCTTCAAATAAACAATTCAGTAAAAAAAGTAGTTGTTTTTGAAAGAACTAAGTCATCCTACCAAATTTTAAAAAATAGAGATGTGAAATGGCAAGAATTTACCTATGACAAATCTTCAGAGTCTGAAACTGTACAGTTAGACTCTGAAGCAATTTCGATGATTATTTACACCTCAGGAACTACCGGTAAACCTAAAGGCACATTACATACCCATGCCGGTTGTCTAACTACCATTACAAAAGAAGTGAAATATTGTATGGATCTTAGAAATGACGATATTCTTTTCTGGCTCACTGATATCGGGTGGATGATGGGACCATGGGAAATGATTGGAACACAAGCACTTGGAAAAACATATTTAATATATGAAGGCACACCAAATTGGCCTAAACCAGATAGACTTTGGAAACTTATCTCAGAACATAAGGTTACCCATCTTGGCATCTCTCCTACAGCGATTCGACTTCTTATAAATAGTGGAGAAAAATGGATAAAAGAACACGATCTTTCAAGTTTAAGAGTCCTAGCATCTACTGGAGAACCTTGGGACCCCGAATCATATATGTGGTATTTCGAAAAAATAGGAAATAAACGTTGTCCCATTATGAATATTTCAGGAGGAACAGAAATCTGTGGTTGTCTCCTACAACCTTATCCAATTATGGAATTATCTAAGTGTTCTCTTGGGGGACCTGCTTTAGGTGTTCATACCGACGTATACGATGAAGATGGGAAATCTATTCGTGGTGAGATAGGACACTTAGTATGTACAAAACCTATGCCATCTATGACAAAGAGTTTTCTCTTAGATGAAAAC
>TARA_B100000686_G_C16806394_1_pt1 | contig 22179 bp, 21 predicted proteins | sample TARA_B100000686 | Tara Oceans TARA_B100000686 (sample SAMEA2622733) | marine metagenome | biome: marine biome (ENVO:00000447); feature: marine epipelagic mixed layer (ENVO:xxxxxxxxx); material: "saline water (ENVO:00002010), including plankton (ENVO:xxxxxxxx)" | depth 150 m | reverse complement strand
TAGGAATATTTTTTATGGATAAAGCGACAATCTCAGTAAAACAGGGCTCAGAACGAAATTTTGGAATTGTTTTTTCAGTTGTTTTTCTTTTTTTTTCTTTCTATCCTAACTTTTCATACGAAAAGATACGTTTGTGGAGCCTTGTTGTTTCTGTATTGTTCTTTTTGATTTCTATTTTTCAGCCTTCAATATTAAAGAGTTTAAATTTTTTATGGTTTAAATTTGGTATTTTGCTAGGAAGGATAATTTCACCAATTATTATGGCTTTGGTTTTTGTATTTGCTATTATCCCTACTGGAATTATCATTCGTTTAATGGGGAAAGACCCACTTCAGAGAAAATTTCTAAAAAATAAAAATAGTTACTGGATTCCGCGTAAGATTTCACGCCAGTCAATGAAAAATCAGTTTTAAAGGGATTTTGTGTGTTATCAATAATTGCTGAGTTATGGTTGTTTTTAAAAGTTAGAAAGAAATTTTGGCTTTTACCCGTAATGCTTGTTCTTGGGATTTTTGGTGTTTTAATTGTTCTAAGTTCTGGTTCTGCTGTTGCCCCGTTTATTTATGCACTTTTTTAGTATCAATGAATATCTTAGGTCTTTCAGCTTTTTATCATGATAGTGCTGCTGCATTAATAATAGATGGAAAAATTGTTGCGGCTGCTCAAGAAGAGAGATTTAGCAGAAAAAAACACGACGCAGGATTTCCAGAGAAAGCAATAGACAATGTACTCCTGCAATCTGATTTGAAAATGAATGAAATAGATTATGTTGCTTTCTATGACAAACCATTTTTGAAATTTGACAGACTTCTTGAAACATATATCACTACATCTCCAAAAGGATTTGAATCTTTTCGGATGGCTATACCTATTTGGCTTAGGGAAAAGTTATTTTTGAAAGATTTTCTTTTAAAACAATTTCGAAAGAAAAATAATAAGTTCAGTTCCGAACAACTTATGTTTTCAGAACATCATTTTAGTCATGCTGCTAGTGCTTTCTATCCTTCTCCGTTTAAAGAGGCTGTGGTTTTAACTCTCGATGGAGTTGGAGAATGGGCGACAACAAGTGTTGGTATTGGAAAAGACAATAATTTAGAAATTGAGAAAGAACTTCATTTCCCTCATTCTCTTGGACTGCTTTACTCGGCATTTACATATTATATTGGGTTTAAAGTGAATAGTGGAGAATACAAATTGATGGGATTGGCCCCTTATGGCCAACCTAAATACAGGGATTTAATTTTAGAAAATCTAATTGATTTAAAAAAGGATGGTTCATTTAGGCTAAATCAGTCTTATTTTAATTATGCGACAGGTCTTACGATGACTAATAAGAAATTTGAACAACTTTTCAATCATGCTCTTAGAAGTTCAGAGGAAGATTTGCTTACTGAATTTCATATGGATATTGCTTCTTCAATTCAATCTGTAACTGAAGAAATTATTCTTTCGATCACCAGAAGTTTATTTCATGACTATCAGATTCCAAATCTGTGCCTAGCTGGTGGAGTAGCTCTTAATTGTGTGGCAAATGGTAAAGTCTTAAAAGATAACACATTTGAAAATATTTGGATTCAGCCCGCAGCAGGAGATGCTGGTGGTGCAATAGGTGCTGCTCTCGCTCTATGGCATGATGAATTTGGAGAACCCAGAGAAGTTTGTTCTGATGATTCAATGAATGGATCTCTTCTTGGGCCAAGTTTCTCAGATCAAGAGATAGAAAAAGAACTGATTAAAGCCGGTGCTATTTATGAAAAACATTCTCGAAAAGAAATGATTGAAATAACGGCAAAATGTCTTGCAAACAGCCATGCAGTTGGTTGGTTCCAGGGTAGGATGGAATTTGGTCCCCGTGCTCTAGGAAGTCGGTCTATACTCGGGAATCCACGTTCTGAAGATACGCAAAAGATTTTAAATCTCAAGGTGAAATACAGGGAGAGTTTTAGACCTTTTGCTCCTTCTGTTCTAAGGGAAGATGTTTCCGACTGGTTTGATCTTGATGAAGATAGTCCTTATATGTTGCTTGTAGCGGGTGTGAAAGAAGAGATTCGTACAGAGATGACTGAAGAAGAGGAAAATCTTTTTGGAATAGAAAAACTAAATATCAAACGATCTGAGATTCCTGCGGTCACTCATATAGATTATTCTGCAAGAGTGCAAACGGTTCATAATAAAACTAATCAAGATTACCATGATCTAATTGTAGAATTCAAGAATTTGACCGATTGTCCGGTAATCGTAAATACCTCTTTTAATGTGAGGGGAGAGCCTATTGTATGTACTCCATTAGATGCTTTTAATTGTTTTATGGGTACCGATTTAGATGTTTTGACAATTGGAAATTTTATTTTATTTAAATCAAAACAGGATACGAGTTTACTTCGCGATTACAAGGATAAATTCGAACTTGATTAAAAATTTTATTTTATTTTGTTTTTCACTTTTCCTTTCAATTTTATTAGCTGAATTGTTAGTTTCATTTTTTTCTCCTCAAGATCTATCTGGTACTTGGAGGGTTCATAGTGCCGATAAAAATTACATGCTCAATAAAAATTATGGTTCTGCGCGTCACCAGTTTAAGAAGATAGTTGCAAATTATTCTTTCGGAGATAATCATACCCGGGTGTTCTCAAATAAAATGAATTGTGAAAAAAAAATATTAGTACTGGGAGATTCTTTTGCTTTTGGTTGGTTGCTGAATGAAAAAGATACTTTTGTTTTTAAATTACAAAATCATATTGAAAATAGGAAAAGGAAAAGATGTTTTTTGAACGCTGCTGCAGGTGGGTGGGGATTGTCTGAATATCTTGCATATACAGAGGATTTTATACAAAGAATAAAGCCTGATGTTCTTTTAATTTTTTTGAACTTAGATGATGTAAGTAGAATTTTAAGAAAGAAAATGTTTAAGTTAGAAAACGGAATCCTTCGTAGGAATCGTTCTAATAAAAATAGTCTTACATTTAAGGAAGTTGTAAATTCCCTGCCATTATATAATTGGTTGCTAGAAAGATCGCACGTGGTCAATTTAATGAGAAAAATTATATTGACTGGTTTTAATAATCAAAAGTATACGTTAAATGAATCGGCGAATACGTTTACTAATTCTCATGGAACTTCGATGTCATCGGTAAGAGAATCTGATTTAGCTGTTAGATTTGCAGAAAAGATTTTTGCTTCAATAAAGATTCATGCTAGTCGGGTAGGATCAAAATTGTTCGTGGTTACAACAGGTTGGCAAGGATTAACTAATAATTTGGATGATCCAAAAAATCCTAATCTCCAATTTTTCAAGAATACAAAGAGTTTTTTTAATAATTTGCAAGTTCCTTATTTTGATTCTTCGAAAAAAATGAAAATTTTAAGGGGTAATACTTCAATCTCGCATTATATTATCCCTATGAATGGACATCCAAATGCAAAAGGAGCAGAACTTATTTACCGGTCTTCTGTTAATGGAATTCTTGATTTACTGAAAAAGCATTCTCTGTAATCTTTTGATTGAGAATTAAATTTTCGAAAATTCCTCGCAAATACTTGCCATGTATTTTGCACCTTCTATAAGATGATCAATTTTAATATTTTCGTTCACGCTATGTGTTCTTGCCGTGATATATCCCACTCCTGTTGAGCAAAGTGGAATGCCAAGATGTTTGATGATTGTCCAAGTGGGAGTGCTTCCACTTCCAAAGGGATTCACAACAGGGTCAGCACCGTATACTTTTTGGGATGCAATTTGGCAGGCTTTTACTATTTCACTTTCCGGGTCACTTTTTGCAGGATAAGATCCGGATCCCAACATTTCTACTTTGATATCGTCAAAACCATGTTTGTCCAAATGTCGACGAACACATTCGTAAATTTTTTCTGGTGTTTGTGCCACTACTAATCTGCAATCGATTTTTGCGTTTGCTTTCCCTGCTACAACAGTTTTTCTTCCTTTCCCTGTGTATCCCGCATTCATTCCTGCGAGGTTAAATGATGGGTTGGTAAGATGTCTACGCGGTAACTCTTCATCAGAAAGGTCTAATAAAAATTTTCTTATTTCGAATTTATTTTTTCTGTCTTGTCCATCATAGGGTTTCATCTTTTCGACAAGTTTCTCTTCCTTTGGAGTTAAGGAAATCACATCGTCATAAAATCCTTCAATAAGGATATTCTCTTCTTGATCTTTCATCGTTGAGAGTGCCCAATTTAGTCTCCATGCAGCGTTTTCATAAATTTGTGCATGACTGCTATGAAAATCAACATTTGCAGTTTGTACTGTTAACTCAAGATAACACATTCCTTTGTTCCCTAAAGATAAAACAGGGACATCTTCACGAAATGTGTCTTCCCAAATACAAGCATCTGCTGAAAGAAGTTCTTTATTTTCTGGGACAAAATGTCTAAAAGAAGGACTGCTCATCTCTTCATTTCCTTCTATTACATATTTTACCGAACAGGGTAGTTCTCCTCGAACGGCTATAAAAGCCTCAAAGGCAGCCAATCTACTCATGATATTTCCTTTGTTGTCAGTTGAACCTCTTGCAAAGATGTGTCCATCTCTTATGGATGGTTCAAAAGGTGGGGTTTTCCACTCTTCTTCTGGATCAGGTGGCTGGACATCATAATGATTGTAAAAAAGTATAGTTTTTTCTGATATACCCTTTAAAAATCCTGTCAAAATAGGATTATGCGAGGTTTCGTGTCTTTTTACTTTAAAACCTGTTTTCTCAAGACGTTTTTGCATTAGTTGTGCCATTTGTTCAATTCCAATATCTGTCGTGGAAATACTGGGTTGACGGCAAAGTTCGCAAAGGTCTTCTACAATACTCTCTGAATTATTCTCAATATATTCGAAAATATTATCCATGGATTTTTCTCTGGACATAAAGTTCCTTTCCTTTAATGTTTTTTTGGTGGAAACAATTTCCACATTGCTATTGTCCATATCAGACATACACTATAAACGAATAAAAACAACTCCATCGAAAGATTCCAATATAGAATTTCTCTAAACCAATAAGTTACAAATGATTCAGAGTTATAAATTCCACGAAAACTGTTTTCTATCGATGTTAATGGGCAGGTAATTCCTAAGACTGTTTCTGCAGTGACAATCAAAATGGCGATAGTATGGGTGGTTCTAATTTTTAAATTTTTACACCAATCCCACTCAAATTTATATCCTATTGGAATTATAAAAAACCCCGAAGTTATGAAGAAAGCAAGTAAAAAATGTACCAAAAGAATAAAATCTGCTATCAACTTTATTAGTCCTTTTATAAACACAGAATATAAGAAAAATGGAAGAATTTTTTTATCTATAACAGATAATCAAATATAGGAATCGTCTTTTATCTGTTATATTCAAATTCCATTTGAACCAGGAGAATTTTATAGTGTTTGATTTGCGAAACTATATTACAGTCACTATATCATACTGGGCTTTCACTCTCACTGATGGTGCCTTAAGAATGCTGGTTCTTTTATATTTTCATACATTGGGGTATAGCCCTATTGAATTAGCTTTTCTTTTCCTGCTATATGAATTTATGGGTGTAATTACAAATCTTTTAGGAGGATGGCTTGGTTCTCTTTTAGGTTTGAAAGTCACTCTATATCTTGGTCTTTTTCTGCAAGTTTTTGCTCTCTGGTTTCTTTCAATGCTTAATCCGTCATGGAGTCAAATTTTCTCTGTTATTTTTGTTATGGTTGCACAGGGTCTATCTGGAATTGCGAAAGATTTGACTAAGATGAGTTCTAAAAGTGCGATTAAATTTATTGTTCCTGAAGGCGAACATTCGGTTTTGTTTAAGTGGGTGGCGATACTTACAGGGTCTAAAAATGCCTTGAAAGGCATGGGGTTTTTCTTAGGCGGATTTTTTCTTTCTCAGGTAGGTTTTATAGGAACACTATGGGGGATGGCCTCTGCATTACTACTTGTATTGTTTGCAGTTTCATATTTTCTGTCTGGGGAGATTGGAAAAGCTAAATCTAAAGTTAAATTTACAAGTATTTTTTCGAAAAGCAGAGAGATTAATATGCTCTCTGGTGCTCGATTCTTCCTATTCGGTGCGCGTGATGTTTGGTTTGTTGTAGGTGTTCCTATCTTTCTTTACGATGTTTTAGACTGGAGTTTTACATGGGTTGGAGGTTTTCTTGCCGTTTGGGTTATTGTCTATGGGTTCATACAGGCCTGGGCACCTAAAGTTTTAAAACTTTCTAAAGATGGTTTTTCAAAAGAGACCTTGACCTCTCAGTGGCTATCGTATCTTCTTGCATTCGTTCCATTGTCTATAGCCTTTTTTATCGGATACGGTTTTGATCCTGCTGTTATTATTATAGGAGGGTTGACGATTTTCGGATTTTTATTTGCTCTTAATTCATCAGTCCATTCTTACTTGATTTTGGCATTTACAGAATCAGATAAAGTTGCTCTCAATGTAGGGTTTTACTATATGGCTAATGCCGGAGGTAGACTTTTGGGTAGTCTTCTTTCCGGAATTTCATATCAAATTTATGGTTTGACAGGATGTTTACTTACTGCTTCGTTAATGGTTTTCATCGCAGGTCTATTAACAATCCCTTTAAGTCGGATGAAAAAATAATAGATATCATCTCAAAAAACTGAGCCTATTCAGTCTGTTTCTTTCTTTCTGAAATTTGTCGAAATAATGGAATTCCTATCGCAATCATTCCTAAAGTAAGCATTACAAAGCTATGAAAGATAATGAATAGTATTAGAACTACAAATGCGACAGATAATAGTACTCTTTCGTAATATCTCAATCTTTCTAAAAGCCAACCTTGAGTAGCTGCTGAAAATGCTATGAAAGCAATTAGTGTCATGACAGAGGAGAGAAGAATTCTTCCAGGGGTACCGAAAGTTAATAGAGCAGGTTCATACATGAAAAGGAAAGGTACCACAAAACCAACAATCGCAAATCGAAGTGACATGATAGAAGTTTTGAAATAAGTAGCCCCTGCAAGTTTTGCGCCTACCAATGATGCTATTGCAACAGGTGGTGTGATCGCAGATAGGATTGCAAAATAGAATATAAACATATGCGAAGCCACTCTATCTCCTTTGTTAGCTATGAATTCCTTTGCCCATTCAGCGCCGTAAACACTCGTTAGTTCTGGACCTACAAGCTTAATTAGTACAGGACCACCTAGTATGGCTAGTAATACGTAGGCCGCTGTAGTAGGCATTCCCATTCCTAGGACTGCGCAACAAATTGCGGTTAGAAGAAGACCTACGAAAAAGCCATCAAGTCCGAGATAATATGCGCATCCACCTCCTACAGCGGTACCAAAAAAACATATGTCATTAGCAAGAGCTTCTATAAGAAAAGCAAATTTATTTCCAATGCCCGTGATAGTAAGTACTGTTACCACTATATCTATTGTAGCGAGTGTAACTCCAAATTCAGCACCTTGTTTTCCGCCAACTTTAAGAGCTTCACGTATTCTAACTATCCATACACCAGCAGTATCGGAAGCCTGTACGTCAGGACCGCTTACATTAAGTTTTTTTGCATTTTTCGAGTAAATAAAAGGATTTAGAAAAATTGCAACTACCTGTTTGATATTCGGTTTTTTATTGTCAGTGTTATTTGATTGTTGTGCTGATGAGAGAATGATTTTTTGAATGATTGCGCCAATACCAAAAAAGATTATGGAGTGATAAATGAAACCGAAAGGTATAAACCATTCCGAAAAATCTGAAAGAGCAGGCAAAACATAATACAAGCCCTTTTGAAAGACAAAAGTTCCACCCCATATTAATACAAATAGCCAAGGGATAATTGTCGTGGTATTGAATAGATTTCCGCGAACGATTGAAAGTAATGAGAGTAAAAGTAAAACGACAAACGCCCCCGCTACTCCAGATGTCCAACCGAAGGCCATCCAAAGTCCCAGAGCAGCCACAGGGTATATAACTGGCCAAGCCATTTGAATTTCATTCCAAAAGACTTTTCCTGCAGCATTAGTTCTAATCAATAAACTGGTAATGACGGTTCCAGTAATTCCTATGAAGACAACAGCTTTGATTATAGACATTGTCTGAACGGTATCTCTAATGCCTAATGACCATCCAAACCATACTTCGAGTGTATTTAGTAAAGAGAAGATAATAAAGCTGAAAACCCAGAAAGTGACAGGTACAAAAACATACACATCGTTAGGAATAACAGAATCATCTTTTCTGAATGAAGCAAGAAATTCTCCGGTATTTCTATAGAACCAAACTCCAACCATTATAAATACTGACATTACCCCAGCAAAAACCGGTGTTCTTCCCTCGAATAAAAAATAGACTAGGAATGCAAGTGGAACTAAATAAAACCATCCAGACCGAAGTTCCATTTTCCAATCAGGAATTTCGCTTTTAGCTAACGGTTTCATATTTAGTGCGCCAGAGGCAAAGTGAATATTAATACCCACGATGACGAAATAAAGTATAGCAGGAATAGTTGCATATAGAATGATTTGAAAATAAGGAACCTCTATCAGTTCAGCCATAATAAAAGCGCCAGCGCCCATGACAGGAGGCATAATCTGACCTCCGCTACTCGCAGCAGCTTCTGCTGCACCAGCTATATGAGGACTAAGGCCAATTCGTTTCATAAGTGGGATTGTAAATGTTCCTGTAGTAACAACGTTTCCGGAAGCGCTTCCGGAAACAGTTCCCATCAGTGCGCTTGAACCAACTGCAGCAAGTCCAGCACCAGCCCTCATTTTTCCAAATAATCCTAAAGCTAAATTTACGAAAAATTTTCCTGCTCCTGATTCATGTAGAAAAGCGCCCAGAATAAGGAACATGATTATAAATGTAGCAGAAATAACAACAAGAAATCCTAAAATACCTCCTATGAAATCGGTTGTTAGTTTAGCCAACATTTCAACCCATGTATGTCCTCCATGTCCAAAAGGAGAGGCAAACAAATTGCCCCAGATACCGTAAGAAATCGAGATAATAGCTAGAATGGGAAGAGGAGGACCAAAGGAACGTCTTGTGAGTTCTAAAGCAACAACCATCATAATAAAGCCAACACGAGTATCTGCAACTGTAGGAGCAGATACCCTGTCTACCATTTCTTCATGAAAATAAAATAGGTAAAGGCATGCAACTACAACGTAAAGAAGCATTCCCGAGTTCAATCCGATCGTCAGCCCTGCAGGATATGGGTATGAAGGAGTTTCTTCAAATTTTTCTCTCATTTTTCTTCTTGCCCAGATTAAAGGAAGCATAAGAATAAGAAGAGGCCATAAGTAAGTGAAACTTCTTATGGCATCAGTTTGATTTGCCCATAGAAAAACACGCCAACAAATTAAGAAGAGAGAAGTAAAAAAAACTATAATTGAAACCCCTGCATTTTTAATGCCTGAAAGAGGTCTGTAAAAAACGCCAAACAAGGTCCACATTGTTGGGATTGCTGAAGCTAAAAGGAACCACCATAAAGTTGGTTCTTGTGTACTTTCAGAAAGAGAACTCCAGTTTGGAAGTAAAAGGAAAAATGGAACGAATCCGAGAAACCACAAAGTAAGCGCATACCAAGATTTCTCTATAACTATCATCGCTGCCCATATAATAAATGGAAGAGCATATAACCACAACAAATTTTGTTCTGACCAACCTTCTCCCAATTCTTCAGCAAAATAGAAAAAGAAGACAGCTGGAAAAAGAGAAGCAACATAAAAGATAGGGAGAATATTTAGTTTTTTTATTTTTTCTCCGTACACATCTGGCATAGCGCCAGCACCACCTACTAAAAGGATAATGTAGGCTAGTAGCATATGCATGTTTGGATGCATCTCACCGGGAAGAGGACTCAAGTAAACTGCCGCGATATGATAAAGAGCAGATATAACTGCAACCCACGCAGATACAAAAATAAGTCCACGAACTAGAGGGGTTGATGTATTAGTAGATTGAGACTCGCTGGTCATAAAATTCCTTCCGTTGAGAGTGCAAAAGTCATAAATATAGTACTTGACGTCTAGGCGTAGTTTAGTTTTAATTAGAGATAACTATACTACAAATTTTAAATTTTTTTAAATACATTAGTTGTTTTTCAGCTTTCTTAGGAAAGCGATTATATATGGGCTTATTTAAGCTCATCCCTTAATTGGTAATTAGAAGGAGAATTTGATGAAGAAATTAATGCAGTATGTAGTTTCGACTATCGCTGTCTTTGCTCTTTTAATAGGTACAGCACCTATTGCTAGTGCAGGTCAGAAAATTTTATTAGGAACATCTCAACCAGGTGGTGCAACCTTTGAAGTCGGAGTAGCTATGTCAAAGGTTATCAATGATGGTTCTGGTGGGAAATTGAATGTAGAAGCTGCTGTTACAGGTGGTTCTACAGGTAACGTACGTACTTTGCAGAAAAAAAATAAAATGCGGCCATTCCGTGTAGGTATGGGAACTGCTCCTGCTATTTCTTGGGGACAAACTGGAAGAAAACCTTTCAAAAAACCTATGGACGTTCTTGCTCTGGGTGCACTTTATCCTTTGACAGTTGTTTACGCTACTCATAAGACTTCTGGTATTAAAAAATGGTCCGACCTAGCAGGAAGAAAATTTGTTGTTGGTGGACGTGGTGGTTCTATTTACATAGTAACTCAACTTGCTCTAGGTATTAGTGGAGTGAAAGCGAAACGAGAGTTCTTTAATAATAATCAGAATTCAGCTGCTATCAAGGATCAACGTGTGGATGCAGGTTTCTTCTTCCTGAATGGTGGAATTCCAGCTCCTGCATACATGGATCTTTCGCGAGTACTTTCTGGTAAGCTTCACTTTTTTGGGCCTGATGAGAAAACTATTGCAACTTTAGCAAAAAATGAAGCTGGTCTTGTTCGTGATGTCGTTGCAGCAGGCTCTATTACAGGCTACAACAAGGATATCGTAAGTTGGGGTCAGATGTGGGCTTTAATGGCTAGTAGCAAAATGAGTAATAATACTGCATACACATTTGTTAAATCTCTTTATGACAATGCCTCACAGATTCGTAAATATCATCCAGTAGGAAAACATGTAAAGAAATCAACGGGGATGAGAGGATTAGCAAAAGTTAAAGTTCATCCAGGCGCAATGCGTTATTGGAAAGAAAATGGTGTAAGACCTTAATAAGAATTTTTAATTTCAAAAAAGCCTCCCTTTTTCTAGGGAGGCTTTTTATTTTCTGATTAGGGCAAGTAAAAAGAGTATCTAATTTTCCTCAAAGCCAGATTCAAATCTTGCCCCATCTGCTTTTCCATCAATAGGGTCTGCATGAGTTATCTCTGCAGAGGTATCTTTTGAAACATAGAAGATAACGTCTTCATCTTCGGGGTCAGCGATTATTGAATGTGGCGTATTTGCTGGAATGTGAATTACGGTTCCAGTAGGAGCTTTAAACTCAACTCCATTAATTTCACCCATTAAAGTACCACGCATAACTAAATTGAATTGTTCATTAGGATGTTGATGAAGTTTTGAACCAGTTCCACGAGCTTTATTTACCATGCCGACATGTATACGTTCTCCTGCTACTGCAATACCAAACGATGTCGAAACTCCTGGAGCAAGTGTTGCTCCTTCATCTGGATTTAGTTGATGTACATATTCCATTTTTTTCTCCTGTTTTATTTTTCGCTTACGGTAATTATATAATCAGTGTTTGTTTCCTCTTTGTCTATTTCTTTAGTTTTGTAAGTGATTGCAGGTTTCCCAAATAAAAATCCTAAAAGTGAAAATAATTTTAAAATTTTTCCAGCTTTTTTTCCCCACAATGTATTTTCTGTGAATTCAAATATTTTAGCTCTACCTCCAAAATCTGAAATTAAAGAGTTTAGATCTATTTTTTTGTTCCAGGTTTCAAAAATCAGTATTAATTTGAAGTTGCTAGGTGTTTTTTTTGCTATAGCTTTAATTATTGGATTCTCTAATCCTTCTACATCTATCTTGATAATACCTTTGGTAAGTTTCTTTTTTCCTAGAGAATTAAATAAATTTTCAAGTTCTTTCTGTGCATTTTTGAGTTTGACATGCCTATGAAAGTAAGTATTTTCTTTAATAGGTTTTCTTTTGTTTTTTTCTAGAGAAACTTTATGAAACATGGGATTAGAATCATCATTGATATAACCACCTCCCCAATTGTCCTTTGGCACAGACAATTCGAATGTTCCATCTTCCTCACCTAGACCAAAATTATTTAAGAAATAGTTCGTGTTTTTTAGTGCAATCATTGAGTTTACTTCTAAAATCTTAAAACAGTCAGGGTTTGGTTCAAACATATGAATTTCTTGGAAGTTTTCTCCATTTTGACAAGAAATAAGTCCTATGTTTGCACCAATGTCTATTAAAAAATCTTTGTATTCTTCTTTTGAAAAATGAGCGAGGAAAAAGTTTAAATGTTCGTCATATCTACCAGATGTAGCAGGATATGCAGTGATCATATCTTTGTTTCGAAAGAAAAGGTCTAAGCCTCTTTTGGTTATTTTTTTGAAAATTAAAAATTTAATATATTTTTTTAAAAATTTCCACACAGATATCTTATAAGTAAAATTCATATCTTTTCTTTCATGATTTAGATTATATTTTTAAAAAAGCAAATATATTTTAATTTATTAAACCCTACAATTTTGGAGAAAGTTTTCAAACTGCTTTCCAATCGTCTTTTTCCTCCCATTGATCGAAGACTTCTTGTGCGGCTCTTAATGATGCGTTTGTCCTAGGGTAGCCAATATATGGCGCACAAGTTGTTATAGATTCGATAATTTCGTCTTGAGTTGCCCCTTTATTTAGGGCCCCTCTAACTTGTCTTTCTACTCCATCATATTCACCTTGAGATGCACAAACTGCGATAAGAATAAATTCTTTTATTTTTATCGGTAGGTTAGGTTGTGCCCATACAGTACCGTAACAATACTCAAAGATCGCTCTTCCATGCATTGGTGATATCTCTGCTAATTGTTCTATTCTTTCTTTTCCACTTTTTCCTAAAACAGATAGGGCGATTGCTTTCCCTTGTTCGTATTTTTGGTTATCCATTTAAAACTCCTTCAGGAGAGATTAATTTTTTTAAGAGTCTTGCATCCTAGATAACATTTCTTCATGATTTTCTGCTAGCACAAAATCTTGGTCTAATTTTCCGTTTCCAGATGGACTTTTCACAGCAAAAAATTTCGCTGAATCACCTAAAGTCATTATACAATGAGGAGTATTTCTAGGGATATGTATTAGGTCTCCAGATTCTAATATCTTCATCTCATCTCCGAGAACCATTTTGATCTTTCCTTCCAAAATTAACATATATTGCTCCTCATTCGGATGAAAGTGAGGAGAAGGATCTTTGTTTTCTTGTGTTATTACCCATCCGCCTTTCATTAGTTCACCAATAACGACATGGTTTACATTAGAACCTTGACCCTTTCTTTGAGTGACAGTTTTTATGTTGTAGAATGGCATATCTTGTCCTTTGAGTAGTTTTTGTTTCTCTTTTTAAGGTCTAGGAATAGTACTCAAATCCCTAGCGGGAGTGTAAATGGAAACGATCCTAACATTAGATAGAGTCTCAATTCTGTGCGGAATATCCCCTGGAATTTGGACTGCATTGCCAGCCTCTACTATATTTTCATCTTCTCCTTCAATTTTTACTTTCAAACGACCTTCTAAAAGATACACTACCTGTTCTTGAGGGTGACTATGTTCCTGTACGACGTTAGCTTCTCGTTCGAGAAAAAAAATCGTTAGATTATCTCCTTGTAAAATTTTACGATTTGTTCCCGTTAATTTTTCAGCATCCATTCCATTTAAGTTTACAAACCCCATGAGTTTCTCCTGTTTTAAAATGATTTTTATTGTGGAGCGGAAGTTTCCCCTTTACTTTTTTTTATTTCCTCAACTAATAAACTTTTATATGTTATTCCCCATTCGCAAAATGGTTTTTGTGCTAAATGAGAGTTTAAAAAACGATTTTGTTGTGTTACCTCTGGTCCTAACCAAGAGGGGTATGTGAATTTATCATCGATACTTTTTAATTCTATTTCTGCGACAATTAAATGGTGATTTTTCCCTTTGAAAACATCAATTTCCCATCTCTTGTCATCATGATAGACTACGTTTCGTACTTTAGAGATAATATTTGAAATGCAGTGTTTTTCAAGTAATAATTTTCCATAGTCTTTTTCTATTTTTGATTCAAATTCAAATCGCTCATTTGTTTCTTTTTCTATTTTAACTGTTAGGTAGTAGTCTTCATTATAACGTCTTATACGAAGACTTCTGTCTTTTTGGATGAAAAGATATCCCTGTTCTATTGATGAAATAGAAAATGATTCACCCCATGAGGCGCTTACTAAGAATTTCTTTTCAATCTCAATCAAAACCTGCCCCTTTACTTTAGAAAGAACGGGTTTAAATCGGAGGATAAAGTCTTTTTGCTACATTTGGGGAACCAGGAGCATGCACTAATTTACGAACTACCACGTCTGTCCATTCTTCTCTCACAGGGTCATGTTTTTCATGAATTGGAAAATACTTATTTCTTAATTCAAGCGAAACAAATTCGTAAAGAACGGAATGCTTAGCCCAAGAGGAAGCAGAAACAAGTTTTCTGCAGCCGATGCAACCTTCAAGTGTTTCCATACAAGGCAATCTCCATTGTGCATACCAAGCTCCAAGTTCATCCTCGTCTTCCACTTTTCCGGAGTTGAAACTTCCCATTTGAATCCATGGTCCAGGTGTAAGGTCTGAACTTCTTTGTGAAACGTTGGGACCATTAACTCGGTCTTCTTCCACATAAATCCCTGATCTTTCACCGATTCTTCTGGAAAGCATTTTTTTTGTTTCAGTTGAAAATGTTTCTTTTAATTCTGCAGGTGTAGGATGAAAAAAAGGTTTTGTTGTTTCTGCTCCGAACAAAAGGATATATCGATCTCCATTTGGGACCGACGGATCGTTAGTGTGACCTAATCTGCCTTCTACATTGTTAAGGATATTTTTTTTCTCTTGTGATTGATAATGAGCAACCCATAAATATCCATCTCTTTTTTTTGCTTCGGGAAGATGTACTTCATGAAGCCAATCAAGATATTCTTGTTTTCCTTCTTCTTCTAGATTATACCAAGTAGCCCAAATAGAACGGTCCATGAAATTCTCCTATTGATATATGAAATTTTAAGGAGATTATATTATTTTTATTTCTAAATTCTCAATAACAATCGGATTTTTTGTCTTAGCGGACAAACTTCCAAGAAAAAAGCTTCACTAAAATGAAAATCGAAATTGTTATTCCATTATTGATACATTGAAATCTTTTAATAGATAATTTATTATTAAATCTCTAGTCTGCAGTTAAATGAAATACGTTGGTTTCGAATTTCGCCTAAACGTAATCGAATCGCGGAGCAAACTTGAGTAACAAATTTGTCCACTTACATCTACATAGTCAGTATAGTTTATTAGACGGAACTACTCGCATTAACGATTTAGTAAAGAGAGTGGAAGAACTTGGTATGCCTGCTGTTGCTCTAACTGATCATGGCAATATGTTTGGAGCATTGAAATTTTATAAAGAAGCAAAAAAAGCAGGGATAAAGCCAATTATAGGTTGTGAAGTTTATGTGGCTCCAGGAAGTAGGTTGGAAAAGGGTCAGGGAAGAAGTTCTGCGAGCAGATCTTATCATATGGTTTTACTTGTTCAGAATGAAGTAGGGTACAAAAATTTATGTTCTCTTGTTACTTCAGGTTTTACTGAAGGAATGTACTACTTCCCGAGGATTGATCGTGAAATTCTTTCTCAACATTCAGAAGGTTTGATTTGTACTACGGCATGTTTGCGAGGTGAAGTTAACGATCATCTTTTAAAAGGAGATTATGAGTCTGCAGAAGAGACGGTTTCTTTTTATAAAGAACTATTTCCCGGAAGATTCTATATAGAATTACAAGATCATGGTCTTGAAGAAGATAAGAAACTAATTCCAGAAGCTGTAAGAATTGCTAGAGAATTTGAACTCCCATTAATCGCTACAAATGATGTTCATTATCTTATGAAAGGAGATCATCAGGTACAAGAAGTATTAATCTGTGTGCAAACCGGAAAAACTTTAAACGATCCTGACAGAATGAAAATTAAAAGTAATGAATTTTATTTAAAAAGTGCCGAAGATATGGGACTTCTCTTTAAAGATTACCCTGAAGCATTAGAAAATACACTTGTGATATCTGAAGATTGCAACTTTGATTTCAATTTTCATGATACTCATTACCCAAGTCTGAATTTGCCAGATAGTCAATCATTAAAAGATAAAATTTCTTCCCTTTCCGAAGAAGGATTAAATAAACGTATTCAAGAATTAGAATTAGATAAATCTCAAATTCAAATCTATAGAGATAGACTTGCCTCTGAACTAGAGGTTATTACATCACAAGGGTACGAAAGTTATTTTCTTATAGTTTCAGATTTTATCCAGTATGCAAAAGAGCACGGCATTCCAGTTGGCCCAGGAAGAGGTTCAGCGGCGGGGAGCCTTGTTGCATTTGCTTTAGGAATAACTGGCATCGATCCAATTGCATATGGATTATTGTTTGAGAGATTTTTAAATCCTGAGCGTGTTAGTCCTCCAGATATTGATATTGATTTTTGTGTTGAAAGAAGAGATGAAGTTATTCGATATGTTCAAGAGAAATACGGATCAGACAATGTTTCTCAAATAATTACTTTTGGAAGTATGCTTGCTAGAGGTGTTATCCGTGATGTGGGTCGAGTTATGGGAATTCCTTATGGAGAAGTAGATCGTATAGCAAAATTAATTCCTAATGAATTAAATATTACTTTGAAAGATGCGATTGATAAGGAACCACGAATGAGAGATGCATTAAAAAAGGATCCATTAGTACGTAATTTAATGGATACTGCTCAAAAATTAGAGGGTAATATTCGTCATGCGGGTACACATGCTGCAGGTGTCGTTATTGCGCCAAGCGAATTAACTGATTATGTCCCTCTGTATAAACCATCAGGTGGAGAGATTGTTTGCCAGTATGACATGAGTGATATAGAAGCATTAGGGTTACTGAAGATGGATTTTCTTGGCTTGAAAACCCTAACTGTAATAGAAAAATGTATTGATTTAATTTCTTTGCAAGATAAAAAATTTAATATTGAAGAATTGCCTCTCGATGATAGCGAAACATTTACACTTCTTTCTGAGGGAAAAACGACAGGAATATTTCAACTCGAAAGTGGTGGTATTAGGGAGTATCTAAAAAAGCTCTCACCCTCTAGTTTCGAGGACTTGATTGCGATGGTTGCATTATATCGGCCAGGACCTTTGAATAGTGGAATGGTAGATGCTTTTATAGAGAGAAAGCATGGACGTGTTGATTTTGATTATTTTTTTGAAGAGTTAATACCAGTTCTTGAGAGTACGTATGGGGTTATGGTTTATCAGGAACAGGTAATGCAAATCTCAAATATCCTTGCAGGTTTTTCACTTGGTCGTGCCGATATTTTGCGAAAGGCGATGGGTAAGAAAAATGAAACTCTTATGACAGAACAGATGAATGATTTTGTGGAAGGTGCACTTAAGAGTAATCATGACAGAAAAAAAGTAGAAGAATTGTGGAGTCAAATTGAAAAGTTTGCAGGATATGGTTTTAATAAAAGTCACAGTGCAGCTTATGCTCTGATCGCCTATAGAACCGCCTATTTGAAAACCCATTTTCCTCAACAGTTTATGGCTGCTTTGTTAACCTGTGACTCTGACAATCCTGATAAAGTTATCAAAGATATCGCCGCATGCCGTCAAATGAACATTCCGGTTCTCCCGCCTGATATAAATGTCAGTATGAAAGATTTTATTGTTGAAGATAATTCTATTAGATTTGGATTGGCCGCTGTTAAAAATGTTGGTTCAGCTTTAGTTGATTCTGTTATAGAAAACAGGGAGTTTGATGGTCTATTCAAATCCTTAGAAGAATTTTGTTGTCGGGTTGACTATAAGAATTTTAATAGAAGGTCTATAGAAAGTTTAATTAAGGCGTGTTCTTTTGATTCGGTAATCGAAAATAGAGCAAGATCCGTTGATTCTCTTGAACAGATTCTTGAAGTTGCCTCTAGAAGGCAAAAGAGTATGGCTGTTGGACAAGGTTCTCTTTTCTCATCGGATGGTTCTGAAGATTTTCAAGTTCAAGGTTCTCAAATAGAAGATTGGTCTGACAAAGAACGTCTTGTTTATGAGAGAGAAGTTTTGGGTTTTTATGTTTCAGGTCACCCTTTAGATGATTGGAAATCTACAATCACTAGATTTACTAATTCAAATTCACAAAGTCTTACCCAGATTTCAGGATCAAAAAAAGTACGTATGGCTGGCATAATACGTTCTTCAAAGATGAGAACTACAAGGTTGGGTCGACGGATGGCTAACTTTACTCTTGAGGATCGTGATGGAACTTCAGAAATGACAGTTTTTCCAGATGTCTTTGAAAATTGTTATAATTTTTTTGATAGTGAAGAGCCTGTTTTGATTATTGGCGATGTCGAATCTTCTGATGAGAGAGTGCAAGTTATAGTTCAATCTATTGAATTTTTAAGTGAAGCAGAGAAAAATCATGCAAAAAAAGTAGTATTGCAAATTAACGAAAATAATTTTTCATTTAATAAGCTAGAAGCTGTGAAAGAGGTTTTGTCTCGTTTCCCAGGTGTTTGTCCAGTTTGTCTTTCGGTATCTCTGTCAAATCAAGAAGTATTAGTTGAGGCAGGTCCTGATTTTGTTGTTGAACCTTGTGAAAAATTAAGTACTGAACTTATTAGTCTTGTCGGCTCCGGTTCCGTTTATTTTGAATAGTGCTGAGAAATACGTGATAAAAGCATTTTCTCTAGGCAGACAAGAATTCTCAAATTCTTGGGATATACAAAAAAAATTATGGAAGAAACGTTCATCGGGTGAGTTAAGTAATGATGTGCTTTTGTTTTTGGAGCATGAACCTATTTTTACTTTGGGGGTTGGTGGTAATGAAGAGAATGTTTTGTCTAGAATTTCGCCCTTAAATGGAGATATAGTACCTCTTCAGAGAATAAATCGAGGAGGAGAGGTAACCTACCATGGTCCAGGCCAACTTATGGTTTATGCTATTTTTGATCTTCGGAATTATTCGAAAGATGTACACGCACATTGTAGAAAATTAGAGGAGATTTTTGTTAGGTATTCTTATAAAATTGGGATTCATGTTAAAAGGAAAGATAAAAATCCAGGGCTTTGGAAAGATGATATAAAGATAATGTCTTTAGGAATAGGTGTTCGAAGATGGATAACCATGCATGGTGTTGCATTCAATGTTTGTCCTGATTTGTCATTTTTTCAAATGATTAATCCCTGTGGATTCGTAGATGAGAAAATTGGATCGTTACAGTCTTTGAAACTGAATGTTCCTTCTATTGATGAATTGATCTCTGATATTATTCCCATTTGTGAAGAAGTTTTTGGAAATAAAATAACGGATTGCGGACTTGATGATTTAGATGAGATTTTGCTTAACTAAAATTTGGAGAATGAGTTGGATAATACTTTTTTTTCTTTTCCTATTAAAAAATATTTTTTATTTTTTAATTTATTTTTCTTTTTTTCAATCGATAACGTTTTTGCTGAGAGCGTCTCAGGCTTCATTCAATTGCCTGTTAGCTTTTTGTTCTTATTCAAAAAGGGTGGCTATGTAATGATTCCGATTTTCCTTTGTTCAGTAATCGCCTTTGCTCTTGTGTTAGAAAGATTTTTATCTCTGCGCAGGAGTAAAATTTTTCCACGTCTTATGATGAAAGAGATTAATTCATTGAGTCTTTCATCTGATTTTTCGGATATTAATTCTATATGCAACAAATATGATGTGCCTCTTACTCGTATAATTGTTGCGGGATTTTCTAGGAAAAAACTCGGATTAGGAGAAATGGAAAAAGCAATGATTGCATGTGGACAGCAAGAATCTAGCATTCTATCTCGCAATTTAAGAGGACTAGGCGTAATTGCAAATTTAGCTCCAATGTTGGGTCTTTTTGGAACAGTAATAGGAATGATTCGTGCTTTTGATGTTATTAGCAAGGCAGGAACTGGGAATCCCGGATTAGTAGCTGAAGGAATTTCTCAAGCGCTTTTAACTACGGCTGCAGGCTTAATAGTTGGGATTCCTTCTTTGGCTCTTTACCATTTCTTTCGTTCTCGGATAGATAAGATTATTTTTGAGTTGGAGAGTATCTCAGTAAACTTGATTAACTCTCTGGCAGACAAATTCGGAAAATAGGTTAAGAGGAAGAAAAAAATGCGTTTTAGTCATCTTAAAGAGGAAGAAGATTATAGTTTGCAGTTAACCTCTTTAATAGATGTAGTTTTTTTGTTGTTAATTTTTTTTATGGTATCAACAACTTTTGTAGATTTTACAAGACGTCTTGATATTCAATTACCAGAAGCAAAAAAAAGCAATGAAGTTTTTGAGAAAAAAACAATTTTGATTGAAATTGGTTTAGCAAAGAAAATTCATTTGAACGGTAAATTAGTAAAATTAGAGTCTTTGGAGTCTGTGATTGGTTTGAAAGTAAAAGAGAAAATCAGATCAACAACAGTTACTATAAAAGCTGATAAACGGATTGATTATGGTTTTGTTGTTAAAGTACTTGGAAAAGTTTTTAACCTTGGAATCAAAGATATAGCTGTTGCTGTTAAATAGAAGGGTGTATTTTTAAATGTCTATTTCTGGAAGTTTTACTCATAGGTTAATACTGGTTAGGCATGGCATTTCTGAAGGTAGCTTAGAAGGAAGATTTTTTGGCAAAACGGATACTTTATTATTGCCTAATGCCAAAGAACAAATAATACAAGCTTCATCGAAAATTTCTCCCTGGTTAGAAGAATTCCCATCATTGAAGTTCTATTCGAGTCCATTGCGTCGTGCAACTTCTACACTGCAAATTTTAACTGAATCTCTGAAATTAAGTAAAAAAAACTTCTTTTCTGAAGTTGTAAATGAATTTTCTGAGTTAGATTTTGGTGAATGGGAAGGAGAAACCTCCTCCTCATTAATGGAGAAATATCCTAAAATTTTTAGTGATCATTGTCGAAACATAGTTAAGTCTAATCCCCCTGGAGGTGAGTCTTTGACTGATTTATGGAGTCGCGTGTGTCCTACACTTTTAAATATTTTATCTTGTTCAGTCGGACATACCATAGTTGTAGTTGCACATTTAGCGGTAAATCGTGTGATTTTGTGCTCTATTCTTGGGATGCCAATTTCAAATTTCTTCTTTATATCTCAAAATAATGCTTCTTTAAATATTATTGATTTTAAGGAAGAGGTTCCACAAGTTCGGTTAATTAATGGTTGAAAAATAAAATATGAAGTTTGTTGATTGATTTTTTTTGACTTTTCTAGTTGACATGGTAGGCTCTTTAAAGGTTTAGTTACTTTTTTGTTTTTGTGTTTATAATTTTAAGGGATTTTGCTTTGAGAATGTACCAAAGCACTTCAATGTTGACAAAAGAGGCGGCTCCTCTTTTGAGAAAATGGGTTTTGATCGACGCTACTGGTCAGCCTTTGGGGCGTCTTGCTTCTAAGATTGCTTACATTTTACAGGGGAAACATCGTTCTTCATGGACTCCCCATGTAGATTCTGGTGATTATGTAGTCGTTATAAATTCACAAAGAGTCTCTCTGACTGGGAATAAAATTGAGCAGAAAAAGTATTATAGACATTCTGGATATCCTGGTAGTTTGAAAGAGTTTACTGCTAAAGAAGTTTTGGAGACACACCCAAATCGTGTTATTCAGTCTGCCGTAAGACTTATGCTTCCTAAGTCTAAGTTAGGCAGAAATATGTTAAGTAAAATGAAAATTTACGAAGGTGATGAGCATCCACATGCAGCTCAGCAACCAGAGGTTCTAAAAGACCAATAAGTGTTTTGAGGATTATAAATGAATAATACATCAGAATCATTTTATGCAACTGGAAAAAGAAAATCTTCTGTAGCACGAGTATGGATAGGAGCGGGAAACGGACGAATTTTGGTCAACGATAAGCCTTTTGAAGAATATTTCCTAAGGGATACTTCTCTTATGGTTATTAAACAGCCTTTTGAATTGACAGAAACTTGGGGTTCCTATGATGTTAAGGCTACTGTTAAAGGTGGTGGATTGACTGGGCAAGCTGGTGCTGTCCG
>TARA_B100000686_G_scaffold22664_1_pt1 | contig 22196 bp, 20 predicted proteins | sample TARA_B100000686 | Tara Oceans TARA_B100000686 (sample SAMEA2622733) | marine metagenome | biome: marine biome (ENVO:00000447); feature: marine epipelagic mixed layer (ENVO:xxxxxxxxx); material: "saline water (ENVO:00002010), including plankton (ENVO:xxxxxxxx)" | depth 150 m | reverse complement strand
CTGCCGTCTCCGCCATGGAATGTGGTCTGCTACCGCTCAGCCAACAGGCGAACGAGATCATTAATCTCGTCTGTTACCACCGATATGATCTTGCTACTGAAAATGAAGACGAATGCGCCCGCCTCGGTGAAGACCTGGCTGATAAATGGGCCATGATCATGCATAACCACGGTCTGCTGTCGGTTGGGCGAGGCCTGGCCGAAGCCTTCTACCTTCTGTACACCCTGGAGAGCGCCTGCAAGATTCAAGTTGATGTGATGGCTTCAGGTGCCGAGCAGATCATCCCGAACCCGGCTGCGATCGCGAGCGTCCAGCAGTACAGCCTGTTAGGCAAACCAGGGGCGGATGACCCGGAAAGTTATCTGCAGCGCAACTGGCAGGCTCTTATCCGGATGCTTGATCGCGAAGATCCCTCGTTTCGGGAGTAACCCTCTCCTGCAGGACTTATCAAGGTCTCAGTTTTTTTACGTTGCCTTGGCAGTTTGCGTCTGGGCACTATTGACGAGCCAGACCCCGTACACGGTGACGAGCAATGCGGCCCAGAGCCACAGGCTATAGCGCTCACCGAAGACCACCATCGCGGTTCCGATCCCGAAAAAAGTGACGAGGTAAGCGACCTGACTGAAATAGACCGGGCCGGCTATCCGAACCAGGACAAAAAACAGGGTGAATGTCACAGCAGAGATCACCCCATGCAGAATAATCAGACCATCGATCACGGAAGGCTCGCTCCAGAGCACAAACCACTGGTCCGACATCAGGGTCGCAATCAGGAGCAGTAAAGCCGAGGCGCACATCATGCCGTTGGCGCCAACTAGCGAATCGATATCCGCAGGACGGCATTTCGCTGTGTACACGTTTCCTGCTGCGTAGCCGATAGGTGACAGGAAAGCCAACAGGAACCAGCCGATGGGCTGATCTGATGGCAATCCATTTTCCGGGAGTACCACCAGCAGCGCTCCGAGCAGCCCCAGCCCAATGCCGTATGCCCGTTTTAGATTCCGCGGCTCAAGCCCAAAGACATATGACAGCAGATACGTGATTAGCGGCACCATGGTCAGCACCAGTGACATTGCTCCGACACTGAGGTAGTTCAGACAAAGAAACATATTGGCCGTAGGCAGCCCTGATGTCAGCGTCCCCGCCGCCAGAAAATAGCCGATGTGCCGTCCCGACAGAGGCACCCGCTGGCGCCGAAAAATATTGGCTGCCGTCAGGAGCGCCGCCCCGATTAGCACCGTCCAGAACGCATAACCGAGCGGGGGGGTATCAGAGAGACCGATATATCTCGCTACGTTAGTCACCCCGCCCCACAGCAACCCCAGCGAAAGAAGAATGGTTAGTGGTAACCAGGCTTTTGTCATAATGGGACCGCACTCTGGACAGGCGTCTTACAGTACCGATCCCTGATCTGTTGGGCTCCGCAACATGCGGTCACGCTAGGTATGACTTTTTGTTTCATCTCTCAATAAAAGGATCAGAGCCAGTACGGTGGCCATGACACCCACCAAGACCGCTGGCAACGGAAAACCGTTTCCCAGCGTCGCTTCCCAGAGAATCACCCAACTAGGTGTGAGGTAGGTGTAAGCCATCACCTTAGCGGAAGGCAGGTGAAGAGTTGAATACTGCACCAGAAAAAAGGACAGCGCGCTTGCGAATACAGCAAGATAGACCAGCGTAATCCAGACCATCGGCGATAACGCAGCGTAGTCCGTAGCAGCGAGGTCCCGAGCTCCGTAAACCGACAACATAACCGTCGCACCCAGAATTGTACCGAAGGTGAAAACCACTGGAGACTGGTTCCGGTTGAGCTTGCGTACCAACGGCGTGTAGATCGCGTGGGCCACGCAACCGAAAAAGAACACGGCCTCGCCCCGCCCGACCTCAAAAGCCATCAGCGCATCCAGGTCTGCCCTGAAAATCACCCAGACCGCTCCTGCCCCGCCAATACTGAGCGCAAGCGCAACCCGCTGATTGACCCGCTGGGAGAGCAGCAAGTAACCGAAAACCGCACTAATCGCCGGAGTCAAAGTGAAGACAGCAGAGGTTGATACCGCTGGGGCCGTCTTAAGCCCCTCGAACATCAAGACAAAATAAGTGCCCATCAGACTGCCCAAAAGCAGGTAACGCCATGAGGACTCGAGATCGCGACGGGAGATCCGGCAGCTCCGCCAGGTCCAGACCGCCATGACCACCGCAGCGAGCATAAAACGCAACGCCGTCAGTGCAGCAGGGGTGATGTCATTGGCGATAATATGGCCAAGGCTGAACGAACCCGCGACCACTGCAGAAAAGAGCAGCATGGCCCCATGAGCCAGCATTCCGGAATAGGTCGACAAGAATCACACCGTTTGGTCAAAGGCAGGCCCGAGTATAACGACAGACCTTTGACTGGCAGAAAAAACCGTGAAAGGACGTTCCAGGAAACAGCGGTTCAAGGCCTGTAATCGAAAACGTACCGCTTGACTTCAGCCGTAGACGGCTCCGCTATAAATACAATTACGCTCTGGATTCCCATTAGCGTCGCTGAAGCGGTTTTTCGGAATCTGCGCTGCACTGCAGCGGCAACTCAAGTCTGAACTGAGCGATCTCGGGCAGATCGAACTGATCTTTGCCTTTCTGGTCTCCGTATTCTTTTTCCGGGCGAGAGTCAGCCAACCTGAGGTCATTGGTGCGATCCTGCTCAGCGGGGCAATTGTCCTGCTCGTACTCGAGAAAGCGGTCTAACTACGAGACTTTTGCTTCGCGAATGGGGAGAAGATAGTTATCCAGAAAATGATCGAGCCATCCGCGGGCCTCACCCGCGGATTGTGCGTGACTGGCCAGTTGATCTTCGTGTGGTTGCGCTCCGGTGAGGGTTAACTTGGGACTGCCCCGCTCTGACGTGCACCAGTGATTGACCATTTCCCGGGTAATTTCGGGATGGAATTCGATCCCGTAGGCGTGATCCGCGTAAGAGAAGGCCTGCCCTGAAAACGACTCGCTTTGAGCCAGATGCACGGCCCCCTGCGGAATCTCAAACGTCTCCGAGTGCCACTGATAAAAAGTCGTTTCCTGAGGCAAGAAGGCTTTGCCTTGAGGAGTCGGAGACACCGGCCAATAACCGATTTCAACGATACCGTCTCCGCGTGGCCCGACCTTGGCACCGAGTACGCGCGCCAATTCCTGTGCACCAAGACAGATCCCCAACAGGGGAATTTTCGAGGGAAGTACCGTTTTTTCCAGCCAATCCAGTTCGGCCCGGATTCCCGCAACATCGTCATCGGTAGCGCTTTGCGGCCCGCCGAAAACGATCACCGCTTCATAACGGGAAAGGTCCTCCGGTAATCTATCTCCCAGGCAGGGGCAGTACTGATCCAGTGCAAATCCTCTGTCCGCAAGATTTCTCCCCAGAAATCCAGGCGTGGAGGTTTCCTGATGCACTACCGTCAATATCTGCTGGCCGGGTTTCATCGATGACAAATAGAAAAAGATAAGGGCACCTGATTGTAGTTCAGAAACCAAACAACGACCCATCCCCTGTTCGTCCCAATTGGGTATCCGGCGACTCTCCTCATCCTATCCGTATATCCGCGCGGACGGTTTCCTACGTAAGACGCCTTCATAAAGAGTTAACTTAACCGTAGAATACTCCCGCTTTTTCGGCAAGAACTACCATCATGGATCGCTTTTCGCTCGCTTGGGGCCGTTGGGTAACCCGTTACCGTGCCGCCACCATCGCCCTATCACTCCTGCTCGCACTCGGTGTCGCCTCGGGAGGTCAATTTCTCACCTTTACCAACGACTATCGAGTCTTTTTCGGAAGCGAGAACGTGCATCTGCAGGCTTTTGAGGAACTGCAGGATATCTTCAGCAAAAACGACAACGCCCTGATCGTCCTGGCACCGCGGGAGGGCCAGGTTTTCACGCCAGAGACACTCGCTGCCATTGCCGACGTTACAGAACGGGCCTGGCTCACCCCTTTTTCAATCCGGGTCGACTCGCTCACCAACTTCCAGCACACCACGGCGATCGGGGATGACCTTGAGGTCGCCCCCCTGGTACAGGATGCCGAAAGCCTGACAGGCTCTGAGCTTTCCCGCATTAAAGCAGCCGCACTCAATGAGCCCGCCCTGCTCAGACGACTGATCTCACCTGATGCGCGCGTTACCGCGATCAACATCACGGTAGAGCTGCCCGGGGTCGATGAAGCTACCGAAAATCCGCGCGCTGCGGCCGCAGTTCGTGACATTCGCGACTACATCGAAGCCACCTACCCGAATATGGATGTTTACCTGACTGGAATCGTGATGATGAATCAGGCGTTCCAGGAAGCTGCAATGAGTGATACCACTCAACTGATTCCGGCTGCACTCGCAATTATCCTGCTGATGGTCTTTCTGCAGTTAAGAGGCCTCACGGGCACGCTCGGCACCCTGATTGTCATTGCCCTCTCGGTGATTGCAGCCATGGGCACGGCCGGTTGGATGGGCATCCGGCTGACACCGCCCTCCATGTCGGCCCCCACGATCATCCTGACCCTTGCCGTCGCTGACTGCGTGCATATCCTCTCGAACTGGCTGCAGAAGATCCGAGAGGGTCTGGGAAAGCAGGAAGCCATGGCCGAGAGTATCCGTATTAACTTCAGCCCGGTCCTGCTGACCTCGGTCACGACTGCGATCGGATTTCTTTCGCTCAATTTCAGTGATTCACCGCCTTTTCACGATTTAGGGAATATCTCAGCGGTGGGCGTCATGTTTGCCTGGCTGTTTTCCACGACGCTGTTGCCGGCACTCGTAACTTTGTTGCCGGCAAAGCCCCGTCAGGGACGCAGCCTGATTACGCAGATGATGACCCGGCTTGGAGACTGGGTCATTAAGCGCCGCCGAATCCTCATGCCGACAGTGGGCCTGGTGATTGTCGGGCTGGTGCTGGTCATTCCCCGCAATGAACTTAACGACGTCTTTGTTCGCTATTTTGATGAACGAATCGAGTTCCGCCCTCATACCGATTTCGTCGTCGATAATCTGACCGGAATGTATTTCATCGATTACGCGCTCGATTCAGGCGAGTCGGGCGGAATTTCCAATCCCGCCTACCTCGCCCAGGTTGAACGGTTCTCGAACTGGCTGGCTGAACAGCCTGAAGTCATGCATGTCAGCACGCTGACGGATGTCTTCAAGCGCGTCAACCGCAGCATGCACAGCGATGATCCTGACTGGTACCGCTTACCACAAGAACGGGACATGGCGGCACAGTACCTTCTGTTATATGAGATGTCCCTGCCCTACGGGCTGGACCTCAATAACCAGATAGACGTTGAAAAACAGCGCACCCGCTTGAGTGCCACTCTGGAAACCCTGTCGACCACACAGACGCTTGCTTTTGAACAGCGCAGTTACGATTGGATGCGGGAAAACACACCAGCGCTGCTGACAACAGCCGCAAGTCCGCCGATCATGTTTTCCCATATCGGCATGCGCAATATTGTCAGCATGCTCGGGGGTACCGCCTTTGCGTTAATTGCCATCTCATTGCTGATGATCGCGGCGCTGCGCAGTTGGCGGTTTGGGCTTTTGACCCTAATCCCGAACATCGCACCGGCAGCGATGGCATTCGGTTTATGGGCCCTGGTGGACGGCGAAGTCGGACTGGGCCTGTCTGTGGTTGCCGCCATGACACTCGGGATCGTCGTGGATGACACGATCCACTTCATGACCAAATACCTGCGCGCAAGGCGCGACCAGGGGCTGGATGCTGCGGCAGCCGTTCGGTATTCCTTTGCTACCGTGGGCGTCGCTCTCTGGACTACCACCCTGGCATTGGCAGCAGGATTTCTGGTGATTTCTACCTCGGCGTTCTCGGTCAACGCAGAAATGGGATTGCTGGTGGCCGTGGTCGTGGTACTGGCGCTGGTTGTGGACTTCCTCCTGCTGCCGGGATTACTCATCCGTTTCGACCGATGGCTTTCTGGCAAACATGCTGCCAATACCGGTCAAGACCCTATCAGCCAGACCGCCTGAGCATAATATTCGCGCAGACTACCGGAGCCTTTTCATGAGACCTATCAGCGTTCTTTTCGCCTTTATCGCCCTCTTCTTGCCGCAGCTATCGTTGGCTGACGCATCCAACGACAGGGCACGGGGTCTTGAGATAGCGACCGAGGCAGATCAGCGGGACAGCGGCTGGCAATACCAAAGTTCCGACATGGAGATGATTCTGCGGAACCGCGCAGGCAAGGAGAGTCGACGCAAGATCAGTTCCCGCCAACTCGAGGTCGAGGGTGATGGCGACAAGACCCTCTCACTCTTTCACGAGCCACGGGATGTCCGGGGGACCGCGATGCTGACCTTCTCCCACGGACTGGAGCCAGATGATCAATGGCTTTACCTGCCCGCCATCAAGCGGGTCAAGCGGATTTCCTCCCGAAACCGGTCCGGCCCCTTCATGGGCAGCGAATTTGCATTCGAAGATCTGAGCTCCCAGGAGCTCGACAAATATGATTATCGCTATCTTCAGGATGAATCCTGCGGCGCCTATCAGTGTTACGTGATCGAACGTATTCCCCTTTACGAAAACTCCGGCTACACACGACAGATCGTCTGGCTGGATCAGGCTGAATTCCGGTCCATCAAGATCGAATACTACGACCGCAAGGATGAACTGCTGAAGACGCTGGATTTTTCTGACTATCAGGAGTATCCGGGAGGCTACTGGCGGGCCGACAGGATGGAAATGACCAATCATCAAACCGGCAAAAGCACAACCTTGCTCTGGTTCAATTACGATTTTGAAACCCCGCTTAAAAGTGGGGACTTCAACAAGAATGCGTTAAAACGGCTGTTGTGATTGCTGCGCGCAGACGGTGCTGGTATTCGCGGCTTATCGCCGGAATGCTGGGCATCTTTGCGCTTGCCTCATCCTTATCGGCATGGGCAGATGTTGACAGGCAATTTGAACTTTCACTTCAGGGGCAGTTCTTCCCCGGCATTCATTCGGGATCATCCGATGTTCGCGAGCAGTTTTTTGCAGGGCTCGAAGCTGAGTTCACCAGCGATTTTGATTCCGATCACCTGATCGGCACTTTTCTCCCTTACGGCCGGATCGCCTCGACTGGGGGTGAGATGAATCATGCCGACATCCGGGAATTGAATCTGCTGTACACCGCAGATAACTGGGAAGCTATCGGCGGCATCAGCCGGGTATTCTGGGGCGTGACCGAATCCGGGCATCTGGTTGACATTATCAATCAAACCGACCGACTCGAGGGCTTCGATGGTGAGGACAAGCTGGGACAGACGATGGTCAGAGCGAGTCGCCTATTCGATCAGAGTGTGTTGGATTTGTATGTACTCCCCGGCTTTCGCGAGCGCGCGTTCTTGCCGTCAGATCAGCCCTTGGCACTGCCCTTTCCGATAGAAGATGGCAAAGCACTCTATGGCGCCCGCAATGGACAGCAGCACGTTGATCTTGCAGCACGGTTTTCGGGTTATCGAGGCATTATCGACTATGGTCTTTCGTGGTTTAACGGCACCTCACGCGATCCGGAGTTCATTGCCCAGTCAAGCGGAACATTCCGGCCTCGATATCCCCTGATCAATCAGTGGGGTCTGGATCTTCAGCTGACCCGGGGCAGTTGGCTCTGGAAGCTTGAGGCGATTCACAGAGCCTTCGAGACCGATGCGCTCACCAGTGACTTCAGCGCGGGTATCAGCGGGGCCGAGTACACAATGTACGAGCTGGCAAATTCGCTTTTTGATCTTGGCCTGCTCGCAGAGTGGCATGTCGACAGTCGTGATGACCGCGCCACGGTGCCATTGCAGAATGACCTCTTTGCCGGAATACGGGCCTCTTTCAACGATACCCAAAGTTCGGAGTTTCTGGCGGGAGTCTTCTCTGACCTTGACGACAGCAGCAGCAGTTTCCGATTAGAAGCAAGCCGGCGGGTTCTGGGCGATGCCCGGATCACGCTGGAAGCACAGTCTTTCATTGACGTCGACCCGAATAACGCTATCTCGTATCTTCAGGACAGCGATTTCATCGTTCTGTCCCTTCAACTGTTTTTCTAAAACGCCGGCCAGCCGGGTGGACCGCGGCAATCCCGCCAGAATCGGCAGGGCTAGACAAGATGTTGGAATAACTGTATATATAAACAGTATCTTGAATCCCACCCAATCCAAGTCCGCGATGCTATGAACAGACCTCTGACCACACGGCAGCTGCAGGTACTGGAATGTATCCAGGCCTTTGTTGATACCACTGGCATGCCTCCAACCCGCGCTGAAATTGCCAAACAACTGGGATTTCGCTCAGCTAATGCGGCTGAGGAGCACTTGCGCACCCTGGCACGCAAAGGTGTTATCGAGCTTCGGTCTGGAGCATCCCGGGGCATACGGTTACTGACGCCATCCGGAGTGCCTGTTGTGGGCGAGGTGGCTGCCGGTAATCCGATCCTGGCAACCGAGCACATTGAGGATCATTACCCCCTGCCACCAAGGCTGTTTCGCCCCCAGGCTCACTATCTGTTGCGTGTACGCGGGATGAGCATGCGTGATGCCGGCATCCTGAATCGTGACCTGCTGGCTGTACACCGTGCACGAGAAGCTGCCAATGGGCAGATTGTGGTCGCTCGGCTGGATGACGAAGTCACTGTCAAGGAATTCCGACGCCGGGGAAATATCGTTACCCTACTGCCTAAAAATCCCGATTTCGATCCTGTACGCATCGATCTGCGTCAGCAGCCATTGGCTATTGAAGGCATTGGCGTTGGGGTGATACGAAATGACTCTCTGCCGTGAGCCTGGAATCCTGCCTGCAGCGGCGGGATGTCTGGCGCGGCAAGAAAGCAGGCCAAGCCGGGGGTGCTGTCGCAACCGGTTTTGCCGCTCTTGACCAGCATCTGCCGGGCGGCGGGTGGCCCCAGCATGCCCTCACTGAAATACTGATAGAAGATATTGCCTACAGTCCGTTGTGGCTGCTCATGCCGGCCCTTGGCAAAATCATGTCCTCGCGCCCCTGGCAAGTCTGGATTGCACCGCCGGCCATACCCTACCCGCCCGGCTTGAGTCAGCACGGACTGGACCTGTCAAAAATCCTGCTGATCAATACATCAGACCCGACAGACATCCTGTGGTCGACAGAACAGGCATTACGCTCACATGCCTGCAGTGCAGTGTTGTGCTGGCCCGGCAGATTGCATCAGTCCGCCACACGAAGACTGCAGCTTGCTGCTGAATACGGAGGCGGACTGGGTATCTGCTTTCAGAATGAGCGCGCACTCAATACTCACAGCATGGCCGCACTAAAACTGCATTGCCGCAATACGGATGGTGGTCTGTGCATCGACCTGATCAAGTGCCGTGGCGGCCCGCTGCATCAGAATCTGATGGTGGCGCATCCTTCATCCCAGCCCGCATCAACAATCAGGCCAAGCCAAGATGGATCAAGAAAGGATTAGGATTGTGTCTCAGTTATATCAGAACACAAAGAATCGGCCTGCTCTGACAGTCCCGGTACGCGGCAAACCCGATCTGGTTGAGGCGTCATCAGATACGCTAGCCGAAGTGCAGCGGTCCGCTGATCAGGAGCCTCTGTGGGTTGCTGTGTCTTTTCCTTTTTTGCCACTGGAAGCGCTTGGCGAAACGGCACAGCAGCAACCAATGGCTGTTTATGCTCAACAGGGCCAGATACGTACAATCATTGTCCCAAATTATCCAGCCCAAAAAAGCGGCATACGATCCGGAATGACGCTCACCGCAGCACAGGTCCTGAACCCTGCGCTGCACATATTGCCTCAGGATAGATCGGCCGAAAATGACCGGCTTGCGCGCCTCGCCCTGCTGGCAGGCCATTGGACACCGATGGTCAGCATTGCCGGGAGTAATCTGCTGCTGGAAGTCGCCGGCAGTGCAAAACTGTTTGGCGGTGTTACACAACTTCTTGAAAAAATCCGCTCTGGGCTGGCTTTTGAGACGCAATCGCCCTGCATCACTGCCATGCCTACACCCGCCAGCGCGCTGCTGTGTGTTCGCAACGGAAAAGCTGTGTGCATAACTGCAAAAGAGCATATCCACGTCGCTATACGTGAACTGCCGGCACAAGCGATGGTTACCAGTACCAAAAAACAACGGGCACTAAAGCAGTACGGGATCAGTACTCTGGGTGACCTGCTGCGCCTTCCCAGAGATGGACTCGCCCGGCGGCTGGGTCCAGATCTTGTGCAGCAATTGGACAAGCTTCTGGGCAAGCAGCCTGATCCTCAGGCGGGAATTACACCACCGCCGGTATTTCGGCAGGACGCCGTATTTGATACCGGCATTACCAACACCGAACAGCTTATGCCTTTTATAGAGACCCTGTTGGGAAGGCTGCAAACCCATCTTATCCAGCACCATATTCTGGCCGAACAACTCGAGTGGGGTCTTGTCAATGAATCGGGTCTGTCGCACCGTATCCCGGTATACCTGACACAGCCACACCGAAATGCTCTCGATCTTATGAAGCTCTCTCGACTTGCATTTGAAACATTCCAGACAAGAGACCTTATTACGCATCTTTCGCTCAGGGTCAGCCATTTTGCTCCGCTGCCTGCTTTAAGTAAGGATATTTTTTCAACCCCGTCCAAAACAGCAGACTGCGACGGATCCCTGATTGAGCGGCTGCAAAATCGGCTTGGAAGACAAGCCGTACAGGGCATTGGCATGCAGCCAGATCACCGGCCAGAGAAAGCCTGGAGTCGATGCACAGTCGGAAAAGCGGTCGCTTTACCGCACGGCGCGCAACGGCCGCTCTGGCTGTTTGACACGCCTCACCCTATACGGGTATCCAATGGGCAATTACTCCTGGGGAATCAGTCACTTCTGTTGCAGCGCCAGCGTGAACGCATCTGCAGCGGGTGGTGGGACAGCCAACCCATTCGCCGCGATTACTATCATGCAAAAGCCGATGCCTTGAGGGCATGGGTCTTCCGTGATCTCGACAGCGGGATCTGGCGGCTGCATGGTATCTTCTGATTTTGACCCTTTCGCAACCACCGAGACAGATCTTCGATGAATTCGCTCTGTGCGCGAGATATCCAGCGTCAGGTTTTTCTGTCCGGAACCGATTTTGCGGACAGTCGTCTTTCACCACTACAGCAGGACGCTTCTTTTCGCCGCTATTTTCGCATTGACGACGGCGAGCACAGCTGCTTGCTGATGGATGCCCCGCCTGACACTGAAAATCTCACGGCGTGGCTTGATATTGGACGTCACCTTAACCGCCTTGGGCTACGGGCTCCGGCCGTCCTGCGGTCTGACGTAGAGACCGGTTTTGCACTGATTGAGGATTTCGGCAACAGGACTTTTACCCGACTCCTCGATGCGGGCGAGCCACACGAAGCACTGTATACACAGGCCATTGATCTTCTGATTCATCTGCACCAACAACCAAATGCCCTGCTTGAGGGTCTCAAGCCTTATGACTTCGAGACCCTTATGACCGAGGCGTTCCTGATGCCGGACTGGTTTTTACCGCTTATATCGGGCCAACCCACTGCACCGCAGGACCGCGAACATTATCAGCAGATCTGGGGAACCGTGTTCGCCTCCCTGCCCACACCGGCGATCTCATTGGTGCTGCGGGACTTTCATGTTGACAACCTGATGCAGCTTCCGGCAGACGAACCCTTTCAGAGAATCGGACTGTTGGATTTTCAGGACGCCTTGATCGGGCCGATGGCTTATGACCTGATGTCCCTGCTCGAGGATGCCCGTCGGAATCTTCCGCCAGCACTCGCCGAACAGATGCAACAGCGGTATTTTCAAGCGATGCCTCTTCTCGAGATGGAAAACTTCCAACTCTGGTACCGGATACTTGCTGCCCAGCGGCACTGCAAAGTCGCCGGCATCTTTAGCCGACTCGCTATCCGCGATGACAAGGCACAGTATCTCGAGCATATTCCCCGGGTACTTCGGTTGCTCCAGGCCCATCTGGAAGATCCCCTGCTTCGACCACTCGGTGATTGGTTACGTGCTTGCGGCATCACCGACAATACGGTTGGGAGTCGGGCCGATTACCATAGCGTCCGCAGGACGCTGGGCCTTGCCGAACCCTCGGCGGACTGATCATTCATTCTCTAAAGAGGAACCGAGATGGAAACCATCAACTGGGATGACTTTGAAAAAGTAGAACTTCGTGTGGGAACCATCACATCGGCAGAGGTTTTCAAGGAGGCTCGCCGACCTGCCTACATACTGCATGTTGATTTCGGTCCCGAGATTGGGATCCGCAAGTCCAGCGCCCAAATCACTGATCTGTATCAGCCGGAAGAACTTACCGGCGTCCAGGTGATCGCAGTGGTTAACTTTCCGCCCAAACAGATCGGCCCAGTCCGCTCCCAATGCCTGATCACGGGGTTTCCGCAGGAGGATGGATCGGTCGTTCTGGCGAAGCCCGAACGGCCTGTCGCGAACGGCCTAAAACTGGCGTAACCTCAAGCCACCCATTGATCCAGAGCGTCTGGGGGCAAATCCGGCGCCTGAATCGCGTCCGCGTGAGCACGACCATGGGGCAGGACCTGACGAGCGTAATAAAGACAACTTAGGATTTTCGACTCGCAAAAATCCAGGTCTCCCGTCTGACTATCCAATTGCTCTTGGGCGGCGGCAGCCGCCCGCGCCATCTGCCATCCGCCAGCCGTGATACCGAACAGCATCAGATAGTCAAAAGACTTGTGGAACGGACTTCGGGGATTCCGGGTCGCGCTTTCTAAAATAGCGGCGGTTGCACTGGCGAGCGTGTCGATCAGGTTCAATACGGCAGTACCGACTTCCTGGACTGGTTTGGCCGGATCCGACGCCACGTCCGCCGCCTCTAGCCGCATCAGATTGATCATTTCGTTCGCCATATCGCCGCCATCACGCAGCAGCTTTCGGCCGACAAGATCTGCGGCCTGAATTCCGGTCGTGCCCTCGTAAATAGTCGTGATCCTGGCATCACGGTAATGCTGGGCTGCGCCCGTTTCCTCGATAAATCCCATACCGCCATGCACCTGCAATCCCAATGCCGTAATCTCATTTCCAACCTCAGAACTCCAGCCTTTGACGATCGGTGTCAGGACTTCCACACGACGCTGGCCCATTGCACGCTCATTGGCATCCGGATGATGACTGGCCCGATCCGCGGAAGCGGCGGCAAAAAGCGATAGTGCACGCATCGCTTCGATCCGACTCCGCATGCTCAGTAGCATCCTTTGGACATCGGGGTGCCGGGCGATATTGGTCCGCTCACCGCTGACATCTCCCACAGCGCGACCCTGAACACGATCCCGGGAGAAAGCCAGCGCGCGCTGATAGGCACGCTCTGCAATGGCGTAGCTTTCAATGCCCACCGCATGTCGGGCGCGGTTCATCATGATGAACATGTATTCCAGTCCCCGGTTCTCCTCGCCCACGAGGTAACCCACCGCCCCGCCCTGCTCCCCGTACGACAGGACCGCCGTTGGACTGCCGTGGATTCCAAGCTTGTGTTCAAGCGAAACACACCGAACATCGTTGCGGTCCCCCGGTTCCCCGTCGGCGTTCAAAATGAACTTCGGCACAATAAAAAGAGAGATTCCCTTTACCCCTTCCGGCGCATCAGGGGTACGGGCAAGCACCAGGTGGATAATATTTTCAGAGAGATCGTGTTCACCGTATGTGATATAAATCTTCTGTCCACTCAGCAGATAATGGCCTTCGTCACACGGGACAGCCCGCGTACGTACCGCAGCCAGATCCGACCCTGCCTGGGGTTCGGTGAGGTTCATGGTCCCAGTCCACTTTCCCGAGACCATCGACGGCAGGTATTGGCTTTTTTGTTCATCACTGCCTTTGAGGAAGATCGCCTCCGCCGCAGTCTGGGACAGCATGGGACACAGTCCAAACGCCATATTGGCCCCATCCCACATCTCCTGGACGGCACAGGCGAGTGTCTGCGGCAAACCCTGCCCCCCGTATTTCGGATCAAGCACCAAACCTGTCCACCCTGCTTCACTGAACTGGGTATACGCCTGACGCCAGGCTTCTGATGTGATCACCACTCCGTCAGCGACAGTAGGTCCGCCCTGGTCTCCTGCGCGATTAATCGGCGCCAGGACATTGGACGCAAACTTCCCCGCCTCACCGAGCACTGCGTCAGTGAGATCCTCACTCGCGTCCTCAAATCCTGGCCACGAAGCGACCTCATGCAAACCGGCAAGACTCAGAGCAAACTTCAAATCTTTCAGGGGCGCAGCGTAATTCGGCATCTCATTAGTCTCTTGAGTGAGGGGGATTTATGGAAGTATTTAAACCGATCCAATGTGACGAAATTATAAAATTCCCCGCGCGGACACGCCATGACGGATAGACCGCTTCTTCATGGGCTCGAAACGGGGACACAGCCCATCCCGACGCTCTTCCGGGCAATTTTCCGGCATAGGAACCACCGCACGGTTAATATCGGACGCCATGCAAACATCGTGGCTTTAGGTGAGAACAAGCAATAGTCAGCCGTGGCTGATCTTCATGGTCCCGGCATTGTTTCGCCTCGCACTCTTCTGTGTGCCACTGCCACAGGATCAGATTCTCAGTATTCATGAGCCGGTCCTCTCTCAGACGGCCAGGGTCATGGCCGATAGCGGGGAGTGGCTGATCCCGCGTCGGGCCCCAATCTTCAGTTATAGTGACAGTGGTTTTGCATACCGGTAACGGCATTTTGGCAGCCATGCTAATGTGTGCCTGAATAAATCACCTCCAACAGAGAGATAAATGAAACTGAATGGACGTTGTTACTGTGGTGAAGTTCAGTATGAAATTGACGGCGAAGTGCAGGTTTCCCTGCACTGTCATTGCCGGGAATGTCAGTACATCAGCGGCGGAAACCCGGCTGCCCTGATGATTTTCCCGGTGGAGGCATTCCGTCTAACCCAGGGTGAGATGAAACAGTTTCGGCGCGAAGACCTGGAGCGCCCGGTCACCCGGCATTTCTGCGAAAACTGCGGGACGGGGCTTGCCTCAGAGACGCCCAATCGGCCGGGCTCCATTGTGGTCAAGGTGGGTACGCTGGACGACCCTTCTGTCTTTACGCCGGACATTGCGATCTTTACCTGCGACAAGCAGGCCTTTCATCATATCCCTGATGACATACCGGCTTTTGAGAAACGGCCAGGCTGAACCCTTCAATGCTATTGCTGGATCCTTAAGCGCTACGCCTTTTGGAAAGCGCATCGGCCACCACGCACAAAATCTCAAACATCATGGTCGCGCCGGTCAGGGCGGTGTTGCCGCTCGGATCAAAGGGTGGCGCCACCTCCACGACATCGCCTCCCATCAGATTTAAGTCCTGGCACCCACGGATCATCAACTGCGCCTCTACCGTACTAAAACCCCCTACCTCCGGGGTGCCCGTGCCCGAGGCGTAAACCGGATCCAGCCCATCCACGTCGAAGGTCAGGTAGCACGGGTGCTTGCCTGCTACCCTGTGGATCTCTTCAATCACGGACTTAACCCCAAGCTCGTAGAACTCATCCATGTAGATGACCCGCATCCCGGTGTCGTGACTGAACTTCCATTGGTCGAGATCGTTCAAGGAGCCGCGAATCCCGATCTGGATGGTGCGCTTTGGGTCAATCAATTCTTCTTCCACCCCCCGCCGAAACGGCGCGCCGTGATGGAACTTGGACCCGAGATAATCATCCCCGGTGTCGCAATGGGCATCGAAGTGGACCAGACCGACCGGACCCTCCTTCGCGATCGCTCTCAAAATCGGTAATGTGACCGAATGGTCACCGCCCGCGGAGACGGGTACCACACCCGCTTCGTGAAGTCCTGAAAAAAAACTCTGAATTTCGTCTAGACTCTTTTCAAGGTGGAATGGGGACTGTACCCACGCATCTCCCACATCGGCGACCGTACAGATATCATGGGGACTGATGCCGCTCGACTGGTTTCGTCGACGCATCAGGCTCGATTGGTTCCGGATCTCTCTAGGCCCGTGGCGGGCCCCGGTGCGGTTGGTCACCCCTCCATCGAAAGGCACGCCGACCAAACCAATATCGAGCCCCGCATAATCCTCCCGAAAAGGGGCTCGCATGAAAGTCGGCAGTCCGGTATAGCGTGGTCGCTGAATCGGATCCTCGTACGCGTCGTACTGATACATGTCACCCTCATTTATATTTCTGATCACCAACTGGAACCCGTAGGATGCCGTCTTCTTGCCTGTACTTGCAAGCCCGAATGCGCGCTCGCGACCCGAGTAAAACAGCCGGTCTCAAGATCAGGCAAATCACGATGACCTATACTCCCGGATCCCCCACTGGCCTGCCGTCATCTCCCCGTGCCTGAGCAACACGCATTTGTGGGAGGATTATTGATCCCACAATCACCGGGTCGGGCTACACTAGGGTTATTCGCCTGTATTCCACTCGGCGGTTGATTTACTATTATCGGACTACACAAAGGAAGCGCCAATGGGAAAACGGCTCAGCAAAATCTATACACGAACGGGCGATGAGGGCACAACAGGACTCGGTGACGGCACACGGGTTCCTAAAACCTCGCCGCGAGTGGAAGCCATGGGCCAGGTCGATGAGCTCAACAGTCTTATTGGATTAATGATGACCGAATCATTGCCTGCAGAAGTTCGTCAGTTTCTGACAGTCGTACAGCACACGCTCTTTGACTTGGGCGGTGAGCTGAGCCTTCCCGGCCATACCCTGGTATCGACTGATCGGGTCGAGGCGGTAGAGAACATGCTAGACGAACTGAATGCTGCGCTGGCGCCTCTGGAGGAATTCATTCTGCCCGGCGGAACGCAGGCTGCAGCCCTGTGCCATGTTGCGCGCAGTACCTGTAGAAGGGTTGAGCGTGCCCTGTTTGCAGTTGACGACGGGCATGCCGTCTCTGATGCATCCCGCCAGTACGTTAACCGGCTTTCCGATCTTCTGTTCGTGATGGCCAGAAGCCTCAACCAGTCTGCGGGTGAGCCGGACATCCTATGGCAGCACGACAAACCGTCCTGACTCAATCGCTTCCTCCTAGATTCCTGTCCTCCTGAGATGCTTCACTTTCCAAAGGAGGAGTTTGACCGGCGCATCAGTCGAACGCGGAACGCCATGGTCGAGGCACAACTGGATGGGCTGATTCTTTTCCGGCAGGAAAGCATGTTCTATCTGACCGGGTATGACACCAGCGGCTATTCCATGTTCCAGGCCATGTACCTCGGCCTGGAGGACGAGTTGACATTACTCACACGCACGGCGGACCGAATCCAGTCGCGGGAGACGTCGATTGTTGATGACATTCGGATCTGGATAGATCAGGAAGATGCGTCTCCCGGCATGGAGTTGCGCCGCATTCTTGAAGACCACGGCTGCGCGAACCAGCGGATAGGGGTCGAGTACCATGCCTATGGATTGACTGGGCAGCGTGCTTTGATGGTCAATGAAGCCCTGGAAGACCTTTGTCAACTTGTCGATGCCTCAGATCTGGTCCGTCTCGTCCGACTTGTCAAAAGTGAGTTGGAGTTGGATTATGTGCGTCAATCTGGCCGGATCTGCGATGCGATTCTCGAAACCAGCATCGCGCACACCCGACCGGGCAACACGGTCAAATCGGTTTACGGGGCCATGATGGACACACTGCTTTGCGAGGGCGGCGACCCCACGGCGAGCCGATGGCCGATGGGCGCCGGGGAGTCTGCTGTGTTTTGCCGGTATCACACAGGAGATGAAGTGATATCAGCGCAGGACCAGGTCGTCTTTGAGCCGGCTGCTGCCTATCGGCACTATCACACCTGCATGATGTACAACATTTTGACGGGGCGTGTTGATCCCCGGCACCAGGCAATGAACGCCGCCTGCGCCGAGGCATTAGATGCCTGTCAGCAGCGCCTTACCGCAGGACAGACAGTCGGTGATCTTTTTGCGGCACATGAGCAGGCGATGCAAACACATGGATTCGCACATGCTGCACTTAGTGCATGCGGGTACTCCGTTGGCATCAGCTACCCGCCTTCCTGGATGGACTGGCCAATGATCTGGAAAGACAATCCCCAGATCCTTGAGGCCGGAATGGTCTTTTTTCTGCACATGATATTGCTGGATGACCGCACAGGTCTCAGTATGTGCATCGGCGAAACAGCAATCGTGACCGATACTGTCTGCGAGCCGGTCAGCCGCGTTCCCCGTCATATCATTCATACCTAAACACACTTTAAAGGATAGAGACCATGAGCAAAGCACCCTGGGAGGGGATGGGCGGATATACCAATATCGACAGCGAAACGCTGCCCATGATTAACGACGAAACACCCACATTCATGGGGGTTCCCTTGGCTCGCAGTACTGGGGATCTCTCCGGGGCCGATGTCGCTATCATTGGTGCGCCCTACGTTGCGGGCGCCCGCGGCAAGTACGCCGGCGTGGACAAGGCCGAGTGGCTCGCCGCGCCAAAGCGGGTCCGGCAACAGTCTGCCCGTTATCCCAGCGGATATATCCAGGAACTTGATGTCGACATCTTCGAAAAGTTGCGGGTAGTCGATATGGGTGACGCCGACATCGCCCCGGAGTGCAACCTAGACCCGACCGCAGAAAATATTCTGAAAGCCCAGGCCGCTGTCGAGGTATTGGTCAACCGCGCCCTGGAAGCCGGCGCCGTTCCCATCGTGGTTGGCCAAAACAGTCCCTGCAGTTCCTATGCCATCGCCAAACCCATCGCCGAGCGATCTTCCGGCAAGGTAGGGATGATCAGCACTGACACCCACTGGGACTCACGACCGCTCGACTACCTGACAGGTGATGAACGGATTGCGGGCAGTGGCAACTGGAAATCCAAAACCTTCAGCAGCTGTCCGAACTTTTCCATCCCGAATCTTGTTGAGATTGGGGAACGCGGCATGTTGGAAGAGGCAGCAATTGTCCGGAATTACAAGGACCAGGGTGCCCACTTTTATCCAATGTGGAAAGTGAGGACTGAACTGGGGATCTCAAGCCTTTGTGAGGAACTCCGACACGCCTACGACGGAACCGATGACGTTTATGTTCACTTTGATATGGACATCCTGGGCGGCGCTGGACCTGCGCCCGGTGATATTCTTGGGGAGCTCGCCGAACCAATGGGTATGACTGACTACGAAATAATCCGCCTGGCGCACGAGATCGGTAAGCGTGGTCTCACCGGTATGTCGTTCATCTGCATCCCGCCGGGATCAATGGTGACCTATAGACTGATCGTCTACATCATTGCATTTCTGATTGCGGGTATAGCGTTAAGCCGCGGAAATTGACTTGCGGTAACGGGTCCAGTCGAAGTACGGACCCGGATCCGTCTTTCGGCCAGGCGCGATCTCTGAATGACCCACAATTCGATCTGAGGTGACGGCAGGCCAGCTCCGTTGGATTGCCCCGGTCAGGGTCGCGAGTGTCTCGTACTGCGGATCTGTAAAACGGGTTTCATCTGAACCCACCAACTCAATTCCTACCGAAAAGTCGTTGACCCGGTCCCGTCCATCAAACCATGACGGGCCCGCGTGCCAAGCACGTTGAATAACCGGAACAAACTGGATGACGCCGCCCTCACGGTCGACGACAAAATGGGCCGACACCTTCAGGGTAGCCACGTCCTTGAAATACGGATGGGCGTCCGCGTCAAGACAGCCGAGAAAAAGATCGCTGATAGGCCCTGTGTCAAAGTAGCCTGGCGGGAGGCTGATTGCGTGGATAACCAGTGTGTCGATGTCGACGCCCGGGGGGCGGTTGTCACAATGCGGAGAGCACAGGCAGGGAATCCCGCTCAAGAGGCCGGTTTCCCGATCGAGGTCAAGCGACGAGAAACTCATGGCGCCAGAACTGTTTAACTACCTCACTCTGGGGCGTGTTCCAGGAGCGTGAACCCTGAATTTAAAGCCTGAGTACGCATGGGTCGCGCAGGAGACCTATTCGGAGCCAGCTTCAGCGTCATCCGTGACTTCCGGCCTGTCCAATAATTGGACATAGGCCATTGGCGCATTATCGCCCGACCGAAGTCCGCACTTAAGGATACGGGTATATCCGCCAGCTCGATCCTGAAAGCGCGGCCCCAGCGTGTCAAAGAGTTTGGAAACCGCCTCACGGTCACGGAGACGGGCGTAGGCAAGGCGCCGGTTGGCAACGGACGGTGTTTTCGCCAGGGTAATCAGGGGTTCTGCCACACGACGGAGCTCTTTTGCCTTGGGCAACGTGGTTCGGATCTGTTCATGCGTGAAGAGTGACACCGCCATGTTCGCGAACATGGCTTTACGATGACTAGAATTGCGCCCCAGCGCACGACCGATTTTGTGATGACGCATAACTGCTGCTCCCTTCTGCTCTCTCGCTTTTCTCTGGTGTTTCTCTTGCTAGTCTTTCGACTCTGTCGCCTCTGCCACTTGTCTTAACAGTGTCCCGCAATCTGAGCCTGTCAGATCAATGTAGACTGTCACGCTTTTCGCGCTGGAGTGATGCCGGTGGCCACTTCTCAAGCTTGACCCCTAAAGACAGCCCGCGGGTAGCCAGCACATCTTTAATCTCGGTAAGAGACTTTTTTCCCAGGTTGGGTGTTTTAAGAAGTTCCACCTCAGTCCGCTGGATCAGGTCGCCGATGTAGTAGATATTTTCCGCCTTCAGACAATTGGCAGAACGGACGGTGAGCTCCAGATCATCCACGGAGCGCAGAAGCACCGGATCAATCCGCTCTTCCAGGACCTCTGCATCGCCGATCTCTGACTCCTTCAGTTGGACGAAGACAGAAATCTGCTCGTGTAGGATCTTGGCGGCATGCCGCACGGCCTCTTCCGCATCGAGCGTGCCGTTGGTTTCAATTTCCATCACCAGCTTGTCAAGATCGGTACGCTGCTCCACACGGGCGTTCTCCACTGTGTAAGACACGCTTCGAATCGGGCTGTAGGATGCGTCGAGCCGAAGCACACCAACACCATGAGTCTCGCTTTCCTCTGCCTCCAAATCCACGACTTGGTAGCCTCGCCCGGTGCTGACGGTGATTTCCATGTTGAGCTCACCATCGGGCGAGAGATTGGCCAACAAATGATCAGGGTTCACTACCTCAACGTCATGATCCAGTTGGATGTCCCCCGCGGTCACGGTGCCGGGCCCTTTTTTGGACACTCGAAGTACCGCTTCTTCACGGTTGTGCATACGAACTGCAAGGTTCTTCAGATTCAGAAGAATCGCAATCACGTCCTCCTGAGCGCCAGGTACTGCCGAATACTCGTGATCAACGCCCTCAATGCGAACCTCGGTCACGGCAGCGCCGGACATCGAGGACAGGAGGATACGGCGCAGGGCATTGCCCAATGTATATCCGAATCCCCTCTCCAATGGCTCGAGGGTCACCCGTGCCCGGGTGTCGTTGACGTTGTCGACATTGATGACGTTCGGCTTAAGAAACTCTTCTCTGGCTTGCGACATTGAGTACTTACCTCTGGAATGGGTCGTTTTTTAAATTTGGTTTCGCTGTTGACTTGGCCGGACGCGCTGCACCCATCAGGTTCAGCGCCGATGCCTGGTGTGTCATCTGGCGTTCAATGTAGTTATTTGGAATACAGCGCTACGACTAACGATTCGTCGATCTCCTGCGAGAGCTCCGCGCGGTCCGGGACTGACTTGAAAACGCCTTTGAAGGCCTTGCTGTCTACGTCCACCCAGGGCACAAAACCCAACTGCTCGGCAATCTCCAGCGCCGACTTGATCCGAAGCTGCCCGCGTGAGCGCTCCCGGACAGTAACCTCGTCACCGGGCTTGATCTGGTACGACGGGATATTCACCTTCGCGCCATTGACCAGCACGGAATTGTGACCGACCAACTGCCTCGCTTCCGCACGCGTGATTCCGAATCCCATCCGATAGACGACGCTGTCCAGACGCGACTCGAGAAGCTGGAGCAAGCTTTCGCCGGTGGAGCCCTTGGCGCGCGCAGCCGCAAGGTAATAACTATGGAACTGCTTCTCCATCAGCCCGTACATGTGACGAAGCTTTTGCTTTTCCCGGAGTTGGGTACCGTAAACAGTCACCCTGGGGCGTCTTGCGCCCGCCTTAAATCCGGGTGGGCGGTCGAACTTGCACTTGGAATCCAGCGGGCGGACGGGACTCTTGAGGAAGAGATCCGTCCCGGCCCTCCGGGCCAGCTTGCATGTGGGTCCTCGGTATCTAGCCATAATTCTCAGTATTTCCTGCTTATGTCTGC
>TARA_B100000686_G_scaffold121435_1_pt1 | contig 22231 bp, 17 predicted proteins | sample TARA_B100000686 | Tara Oceans TARA_B100000686 (sample SAMEA2622733) | marine metagenome | biome: marine biome (ENVO:00000447); feature: marine epipelagic mixed layer (ENVO:xxxxxxxxx); material: "saline water (ENVO:00002010), including plankton (ENVO:xxxxxxxx)" | depth 150 m | reverse complement strand
ATTGCCCGTGAGGCTTGATCATATAACACCCAAGAAGACTGGTATGCTGGAATCTCAGTAGCGCCGTCTTTATCACTACCCAATTCGTCTGGATGATTGTTCATCCAGGCAGCCCGTTTGCCTGGCGGCCATAGCGTGTGGGTCCCACCTGATTCCATCTCGAACTCAGAAGTGAAAACGCATAGCGCCGATGATAGTGTGGGGTCTCCCCATGTGAAAGTAGGACACTGCCAGGCATTAAACACGAAGAAAGCCCCGTGGAGAGATCCCGGGGCTTTCTTCGTGTTTTTCTCGTACTCCGATAAGAGGTCGAACTCCCAGGGGAGCGGATACGCTAAACTGACTCGGTTAAGAAGCTTCTGTATCGCCAATGACAGGCAAATATCTTGTAATCGGTAAAAAGGCAACCAGCAAGTTCCGGCTTGGCTGATGACATTTACGGGTCCGAGCACAATCCCAGTAACTATCGCGGTCTAATTGAATGATGCGGCTCGATTCCAGACAGATTAATGTTTTCCGGCGAGATGGCTTTCTCACTGGTTTGCCACTGCTGTCGACGGAAGCCTGCACCCAATTTATGGACCATACGGATAGATTTACACAACATTATCCGCAAGACGTCCACTGGGCATTTGACATCAAAGCGAATCTTCTCTTTGACTGGGTGTACGAGATTGGCGTGACACCGGCACTCCTGGACGTAATCGAGGATCTCATCGGCCCTGACATACTTCTGACCAATTCGATATTTCGGATCAAGCCACCGGGCTCCGAAACCCGTTATGGCTGGCACCAGGACGCGGCTCGCATCCAGGTCGAGCCACCCTTCATCCTCGCTTATCTTGCGATCAGCGAAGCGACTTCAGAGAATGGCTGCCTGCGGGTTATTCCGGGATCCCACGTTGCTGTAGAACCGTTCAGACTCATCAGCTACGCCTGCGAGCGGAAAGTGGCACGGACCGTTGACGTTGACGAGAGCCAAGCCGTAGATCTGATCCTCAAACAGGGCGAGGTTGCTCTTTTCCACTGTAATACCGTTCATGGTTCAGGCAAAAATCTCAGTAGTCGGCCACGATTCGGCCTAATCAATGACTACACTCCGGCGGGCGCCCGTCAATCGGTGGGAACCGGGTCGGGACAGTTGGTCCGAGGTCGCAACAGCGGCGGAGGATTTGCCACTGAGAAAATACCGGTTGGCGCCTTTACAGAGGACAACATTCTCAGCCGTCGCAGCACCCTCATGCGCTACCCGGAAAATGTTCTGATGGGACCATTGCCGCCGGGCGAACAGCCAAGCTTCGCCGATGCTGACCTTCAGTTACGCTAAATAGGGAGCAGTCGAGACTCTTGACAACGTCATGGCGGCAGTCTGTCTGCACTACAGCCCCATTGACGGGTAAAATCGGTCGCGTGCGACACATCGCGGATAGTTAATAACTTTTCCACGTTTGTTTTGGGAGACTCTTTTGGAATACGACAAGACCTACACCACACAAACCGGCACGGACGTTGGCGAGAAGGGCAGCGCGACCCGCCTAAGAGATCGCTGGTTCAGCAGGCGACACCCGAAAGTAAGCAAGAAAGCTGACTTTCCGAAATCCCGGGATTCGACTCTGGGAAGCCAGCGAAGCGAGCCCTTTCCCGAATGGAGTGTCTGGCTTCCTGGGGAGCCTTTCCCGGAGCATCCCTCGAATCGGCCCGGCAGTCGGTCTGCAGGCCAGCCGAAACGTCGTTAAGCCGCGGGTTTTTTGGGCTCGGTTTAACGAGCGCCTTTGAGGTGAAGCACTCTTCGCATCATCGGCAGTAGTATTTCCGACAAGCCGGCCAGGCTGATCAGGACAATACCGGCAATCTCACGGAGTCCGATAATCTCAGTCGTCAGCCATGCGGCAGTCAGTGTCCCTACGCTAATTTCTGTCATCAACAGTAGTCCCGATGTTCCGGGGTTTAGTTGCGGGGTTCCCCAGGTGATTGCAAAGTATCCTGGGACGACGATCAAGAGAATCAGAGGAACTAGCCAGGGCAATTCATTCTGGATAATGCCGATATCAGGAAGCCCATAATCGCGTTGCATTAAAAAAGCCAAGAGCACTGCTAGTAAAGTGCACCAGAAAAACCAGAACATTAAGGTGGAGAGTGGATCGGCTTGGGAGTTTTGCCGCATTAATGTTGCAGCGATTGCCCATATGATGCCGCCGGCGATAGCCATCCAATCGCCAACATTCTGAGGCATCGGAAATCCTTGATCGACGTTTAAAATGACCAGCATACCTGCCAATCCCAGGCAAATGCCGACAATCCGGTCTCCAGAGATCCGCTCTTTGAGCCAAATGCGTCCAAGAATAGCGCCCCAGATGGGAGTCAAATAGTAGAGGGCCACTACGCGGACGACATCCGTATACAAGAATGCGGTTGAATAGAGTACAAGCGAAGACCCCATGGTGAATCCGACTAAATGAAAAGAGATGCTAGACGACCCCAGCCTTGGAGTTCTTAAGAAGAGGATCGGTAGAAGCAAGAGAAGCGGGATACCATGAAAGAGCGCAGTTGACCATGCACCTGATATACCCGCTTCGTCTAGATTACGAAGGGGGATCCAAAATACTCCCCAGACAGCTCCGCCCAGAAGACATGCTATTCGAGCAAGGATCGGATTGCCTTCCCTATACGTTCGTAGTACTTGCATGGCCTTAAACTGCTAACGTGCAAACGAGACTGAATTAACTTCTGGTTAGTGCGAGTCGGCTGGGTGTACCGCTCTATCGATCGCTGTCAACGCCGGACCCATGAAGTTTGCGGATAATTCGTAAAATGACGGTATCATAAAGGTGTTGAATAACCTGTCCTAGTCCCATACCTCCTTCGCGGTAAGAATTCCAGCATCCAACAGAGTATCGTTTAATGATAGCGTCCACCGTTAATGTCGACGGCATTATTTCGGAGGCTGAAAAAGCTTCTATACCGGTTTTCGATCGGGGGTTTCTTTATGGGGACTCGGTCTACGAGGTGTTTCGAACCTATCGGTCCGTACCCCTTTTTCTAGAAGACCATTTTGAGCGTCTTGAAAATTCCGCCCACCTGATTCAAATGCAGATCAGCCAGTCTCGAGAACAGCTTCTGGAGGAGATTCGCCGGACCGCCATCGAGGCAGGCGTTTCCCGCGAATCAGACGCCTATGTGCGTTATCAGATCACCCGGGGAGAGGGGGCCGTTGACCTGTACCCTGATCCGAGCCTCAAGACCCGGTATGTCATCATCGTCAAGGCTTTGCCATCGTGGAATCCGGTTTTCTACGAGCGGGGGGTCAACATGGCCATTCCCAATGTGCGGCGCAATCCCGTGAATTCTCTAGATCCCAATATCAAAGGCGGAAACTATCTGAACAATATTATGGGGTTAACCGAGGCCAGAGAGGCGGGAGCAGATGACTGCGTCATGTTGAACCGCGATGGTTTTGTTACCGAGGCCGCCAACAGCAATGTCTGGTTCCTGATCCGGGGACGGCTGGTGACGCCTGGATCAGGAAACCTTAAGGGGTTGACTAAAAAACACGTGCATCGTGCACTTAAGGCTGCCGATATGGAGAGTTTTGAGGAAGATGTGCACGTCAATGAGTTGCTCGACGCGACTGAATGCTTTATCACCAGCGCTACGAGAGAAGTCATGCCGGTGGTGTCGTTGACACTGCTTGACGGCGAACGCCTTGAGTTTCCAGTCGGCGGCGGTGAGGTGACCCGTCAGACTCGACAGATCTTCTCTGACTACGTCGAGGCCCATATCTCCGAACACGCGCAGGATGCCCTCGCCTAATGCGGGTCTTGGATAAGTGAAATTGTTCGGTAACCCCCATTATGAGTAAGACGCGGGTCCTGCTGGTATTCGGAGGACAGTCTGCTGAGCATGAGGTGTCGGTTGTCTCAGCGCGATCGGTGTATCGGGCAATTGATACTGACCGTTATGAAGTGGTCCTGGCAGGGATCTCCCGCACCGGACAATGGGTTCTCGAGGACGGCGAAACCTCGCTACTCGAGGAGAGTGAGGTTTCAGACGCGAACGGCCGGCCCGTTCAGTTGGGTGCCGGTCAGCGTGACCTCGTGGCACGGGACGGCACGCCCTTGAGTACTGGCTCGTTCGACGTCGTGTTTCCTCTGCTGCACGGACCTCGCGGGGAAGACGGCTCTGTGCAGGGTTTGCTCGAGCTGGCGGATGCTGCGTACGTGGGAGCGGGAGTGGCCGCATCTGCGGTGGGGATGGATAAAGAACTGGCCCGAGCGGTCTTTGCTCATGCCGGTCTGCGTCAGACAGAGTATCTTGTCGTTCGCCGCAGCGCGTGGAATGCGGACCGGCCAGGCACGCTGACTGGCATTGAATCCAAGCTGCGCTACCCGTTATTCGTCAAGCCGGTAAACCTCGGTTCCAGTATCGGCATTTCAAAGGTGCATGACAGGCAGTCGCTTGAGAGTGCAATCGAACTTGCTGCGGGCTATGACGTCAAAATGATGGTGGAGACATCTGTGGAAAACGCACGCGAGCTCGAATGTGCTGTGCTGGGAAATGATGTCCCCAAAGCCTCCGTCATCGGCGAGATCATTCCGGGCGCTGAGTTCTATGATTACACCACCAAATATATTGATGACCGTTCTCAGTTGATTGTCCCGGCCGAACTGCCGGAATCGATCAGCGCTGAGATTCAGAGAATGTCCGTTGAAGCGTTTCGTGCGATAGATTGTGCGGGGCTTGGGCGCGTGGATTTTCTGTTGGCGCCCTCTGGCGATATTTTCTTGAACGAGATCAATACCATGCCTGGCTTTACGCCCATTAGCATGTATCCCCGGCTCTGGCAGGCGAGCGGTATCCCGTACGCCGAACTGATTGATGAATTGATTCAACTGGCGCTGGCCAGACACCGCGAAACGCGCAAAGTCAGCGTTACGCGGTAGATTGACCGTATTTCGGCTGGTGTCCGGCACAACAAGGCGTGTTTGTTGTCTCAGGGGGCCAAACACACTAAGATGAGCTGACGTTGTGTCGTCTTTCTGTAAAAAGCAATAGTGATGATACGGATACGGTGATTGATTCGGTAACGTTTCGATTTACTCATAGGAGGAGCAGATGAAAAACAGTTTTTTTGGTGTTCGCTCAGGCCTTGCGGCCGCGTTGGCATTCGGTCTTAGCCATGCCACTTTTGCTGCGACGGAGCTTACTGTCTACACCGCAGTTGAGGCAGAGGATCTCAAAAAATATGCAGCACGATTTAATGAAGACCATCCCGATATCAAAATAAATTGGGTCCGTGACTCCACCGGCATCGTGACCGCAAAGCTGTTGGCGGAGAAAGAAAATCCGCGCGCGGACGTCATCTGGGGGTTGGCGGCCACCAGTTTGTTGTTGATGAAAGGAGAGGGAATGCTGCACGCTTACGCTCCCAACGGGTTGGACGGGCTTGATTCAAAGTTCCGGGATAAATCCAACCCGCCGAGCTGGACAGGGATGGACGCTTGGGTGGCAGCCGTCTGCGTGAATACTGTCGAGTCGGACAAGCACAACCTGCCGATGCCTGCCTCTTGGAAAGATCTGACCAAACCGGTCTACAAGGGTCATGTCGCTATGCCCAATCCGAATTCCTCCGGAACCGGCTTTCTCGATGTTTCCAGCTGGCTTCAGATGTTCGGTGAAGAGGGTGGTTGGGCGTTCATGGATCAACTGCACCAGAACATTGATCATTACACCCATTCCGGCTCCAAGCCCTGCAAGCAGGCTGCAAGAGGAGAGGTGGCAATTGGGGTGTCGTTTGCATTCCGAGGCGCAAAGTCCAAGGCCGCAGGTGCACCGCTTGAAGTCATCATTCCCAGTGAAGGCATTGGTTGGGACATGGAAGCCACTGCGATCGTAGCGGGAACCAAGAAGCTTGATGCGGCCAAGACCTTGGTCGATTGGTCCGTCAGCGAAAAAGCCAACAAGATGTACAACGAAGGCTATGCGGTCATCGGTATCCAGCGTCTGGCCAAGCCGGTTGAGCATTTCCCTGAGAATATTCCTCAGGCCATGATCGACAACGACTTTGAATGGGCCGCACAAAACCGCAAGCGCATCCTCGCCGAATGGCAAAAGCGCTATGATTCAAAATCGGAACCCAAGAGTTAGGACATAGTTTTGACGCATTGACGGCCGGTCGCTGTGTAACCAGTGATCGGCCGTTTTGTGTTTGGGTAAAACCCTGTTGCTGCGCGGCAGGGAATAGACGCATTTCCATAGTTTTCGGCGGCGATGAGTGAAGCATTTCTTAAGATAGAGAATCTGACCAAGAACTTCGGTCAGTTCACCGCTTTGCGGAACATCTCCCTTGAGGTGTTCGAAGGGGAGTTTGTCTGCTTCCTGGGCCCTTCAGGGTGCGGGAAAACCACGTTGCTCCGCGCCATCGCAGGACTGGATATCCAGACGCAAGGGAGCATTGCCCAGGCTGACGAAGATATCTCTGTTCTGCCCCCGGCAGAGCGCGACTTCGGGATTGTTTTTCAATCCTATGCGCTTTTCCCCAATCTCTCGGTAGAAAAAAATGTTGCTTATGGCCTTGAGAGCCGACGTGCACATCGAAATGAGGTCAGCCAACGTGTTGCCGAGTTGCTGGCGCTCGTGGATCTCGCTGACCAGACGAAAAAATATCCTGCCCAACTCTCGGGAGGACAGCAGCAGCGTGTTGCCCTGGCAAGGGCCTTAGCGACGTCTCCAGGATTACTGCTCTTAGATGAGCCCTTGTCGGCGCTGGATGCAAAAGTGCGTGCCCACTTGAGAATGGAAATCAAGGAACTCCAGCGGCGACTGGCGGTCACAACCATCATGGTAACCCATGATCAGGAAGAAGCATTGACGATGGCTGATCGGATTGTGGTGATGAACCATGGCGTCATCGAGCAGATTGGTACACCGCAGGAGATTTACGCGAGTCCTGCCTCACAGTTTGTCGCGGACTTTATCGGAACCATGAACTTCATCAGCGCAAGGACCGCGTCTGCCGGAAAATGTGTCCTCGAAGATCTTGAGATTGCTGTTGACACGTCGGGCCTGGAGGCGGGTCAGCCGGTGCAGCTTGCCATCCGCCCGGAGGATGTCCAACTGGGTGCGGACGACGCGCTGGAAGATCAAAGTCAGGCGCGGGGGACAATCGAATCCTTGGAGTATCTGGGTGCTTTTGTTCGAGCGACCGTGGAGCTGGACCAAAGCGGGGCGAGGGTGCAGGCGGATTTATCCACTGGAGATATCGACCAATTCGCATTGAGACCGCAATCGTCGGTTGCGGTGACTTTTCCTGCCGAAAAAATCCGACTGTATTCTCTGGACGCCTGATGGCTGGCGCCAGTTATCTGAGCGGCACCCGCGGATCGCCGCTACGCCGTAAATCCAGTTCGGACGACCGGGCCATGCGGCTCTTTATCCTGGTGATTGCGATCTACCTGGTGATCGCGCTGGCCTTTCCCCTGTATGTGATGTTCTCCAAGAGTCTGGAGAATTCACAGGGCGGCTTTGTCGGGCTTCAAAACTACCTCGAATATTTCAATACACCGTCCCTGGTCTATTCCATCCAGAACAGTCTATTTATTGGGTTTGTGACCACCTGCATTACGGTCACGATAGCGTTTGTTCTTGCCTATGCGCTCACTCGCAGTCGGATGCCAGGAAAGCCTGTCTTCAAGACCATCGCGATGATCCCGATTCTTGTGCCCTCTCTCTTGCCCGGCATTGCGCTGATTTATCTTTTCGGCCGCCAGGGATTGATCAATGAGTTGTTGTTTGGCCACGAGATCTACGGGCCGATCGGTATTGTCATTGCTGAAGTATTTTTTACGCTGCCACATGCACTCATCATCATTATTACCGCATTATCCATCGCCGACGCGAGACTCTACGAGGCAGCTACCGCGCTTCGCGCCAGTCGCCCCCGGATTTTCTTTACGGTAACTCTGCCTGGTGTACGTTACGGGCTGATCAGTGCCGCTTTCGTTGTTTTCACGCTGTCGGTAACGGATTTCGGCGCGCCCAAAGTGATCGGTGGAGATTTCAACGTTCTTGCGACTGATATATACAAACAGGTAATTGGGCAACAGAACTTCGAGATGGGCGCGGTCGTTTCGATGGTGCTGTTGCTTCCTGCCGGTCTCGCCTTTGTTGTGGATCGCATTGTCCAGAAAAAGCAGGTGGCGCTCTTGTCGGCACGGGCGGTGCCTCTTGAGCCGCTTCCGAACAAACGGTTCGACAGCCTGATGCTGGTTTATTCAATCATCATCAGTATTTTTATCCTGGGGATCCTTGGGGTCTGTCAGTTCGCAGCGCTAGTGAAGTTCTTCCCCTATAACCTGAGCCTCGGCTTCAGCAATTACCAGTTTGATCTGATGGATGGGGGCGGCTGGGACAGTTACTTCAACTCTATTGAAATGGCCTCTTACACCGCGGTATTCGGCACGATCATTGTTTTTGCTGGGGCATATCTGGTCGAAAAAGGTCAGGGGTTAGGACCCATTCGTGGGGCTTTTCAGTTTCTGGCGATGCTGCCCATGGCGATCCCTGGCCTGGTGCTGGGTCTGGCCTATATCTTTTTCTTTAACTCGCCGTCGAACCCGCTGAATTTTTTATATCACACGATGACGATACTCGTGATCAGCACCATCACCCATTTCTATACTGTGAGTCATCTGACCGCGACGACCGCGCTGAAACAGATGGATTCGCAGTTTGAGTCGGTCGCCGCGTCCTTGAAGCAGCCGTTTTATCGCACCTTCCTGAGAGTCACGGTGCCAGTCTGTACACCTGCGATTCTCGATATCAGCATTTATCTTTTTGTCAACGCGATGACAACGGTTTCTGCAGTCGTCTTTTTGTATTCCCCGCATACGACACTAGCCTCTGTGGCGGTGCTCAACATGGATGACGCTGGCGACATCGCACCGGCGGCCGCGATGGGAATGATGATCTTCTACACCGCAGCGGGCGTTAAAATCCTGCACTACCTTTTGAGCCGGGGCATTGAATCCCGCACACAGGCATGGCGGGTCGCCGTCGCAAATTAGAGAAAAGTATGAAATACCTGCACACCATGGTCAGGGTCAGCGATCTTGATGCGTCGCTGGATTTTTATTGCGCGAAGCTGGGTCTGGTCGAACTGCGTCGCTACGATGAGCCCAAAGGACGTTTTACTAATGTGTTTCTTGCGGCCCCTGGCGATGAATCGGCCCAGGTTGAATTAACCTTTAACTGGGATCCGGAAGATTATGGGGCCGGCCGTAATTTTGGGCACCTGGCCTACGAAGTAGAGGACATCTACGGCTTGTGTCAGCGCCTGCTGGACGACGGGGTCATCATCAACCGTCCGCCGCGGGATGGCCGCATGGCGTTTGTCCGTTCTCCCGACGGCATCTCGGTTGAACTGCTGCAAAAAGGTGGCGCCTTGCCTCCGGCCGAGCCTTGGCTGTCCATGTCGAACACGGGATCCTGGTAAGAGGCACTTCGGTGCAGTCCCCCGGCGCCCCCCTGGAAATCAACACGGTCACGCTAGGGGATCACGGCGGCTTGATAGGGATGTGCTGTTGCCCTGGCCGGGTCGAACAGTATAACGATGGGGTTCATCGCTCCAGGGATCTTGCTGAAGATCTGGCCGTCGTCAGCGATTGGCAGCCCGATCTGGTGATTTCTCTTGTTGAACTGCACGAGTTCGATTTTCTGGGTGTCGCGCAGCTGCCGGAGGAGTTCGAAAGACGGTTCCGGTGGCAGCATCATCCCGTCAGGGATCTTGCTGCCCCCTCGGGAGCAACCGGAGAAAACACCGTCTTGGGTGAGTGGTTCGCTTCGGTGTGTCGGGGGGAGCGTGTTCTGCTGCATTGTGCGGCGGGACTCGGGCGGACAGGCACCGTGGCGGCCCGCTTGCTGATGATGGCAGGCGAAGATGCGGATACAGCGATCAAGAGGGTTCGTGCCGCAAGGCCCGGCACCGTTGAATCAGGCGCCCAGGAGCACTTTTTGCGCCAGTCGGATTAGTTCGCTCAAGCGGGGCATATTTGCCCGACATCACCGATCAGCACGTCAGCATGGGGCTGTAACTGCTCAATACTGCCCGCGCCGCCCGTCACCCCAACACACAGCGCTGCACCTGCCTTTCGCGCCATGGCGAGATCACTCACCGTATCGCCCACCATGATGAGATCCGAAACGTTTAACTGAAGTGTCGCCGCGATTCCTTCCAGAACCGCTGTATCCGGCTTGACGGGGCCGGTGTCGTCACCGCACCTGACGTCAGTGAAGAACCGTCTCAGGTCAAGCGTATCCAACATGGCTTCGGTAGCAGATCGATTGTCGGTGGTGGCGATGGCCGTCCGGATGCCTGCCTCGTTGAGTCGCTGCAGGGACTCGGTTACTGCGCCTTTAGGAATAATCTCTTTTGGATTTGGCCTGGCTGTCATCGCAGCGCCGATATGTTCTTGACTGAGTTCAAGTGCTTCGTCCCAGTTAATGCCATGCTGATAAACCACGCTGGCCATGATCACCGTAAATTGGTGCAGCGGTGCAGTTGCCAGAGGCCCCTGGCCGGAGGTCGTGCCATTAGCGGGGTCATAGCCGGCCGCACGATATAGCTGCCCCAGAAACTCATTGCCAAGATCCGCTGCCTCAGCGAGCGCCGCAGCACCTCTTTCCAATCTTGATCCCCAAATGGCATGAAAATCAATCAAGGTCCCGTCCTTGTCGAAGACAACACAACGGGCGGGTGCCTCGATATCAGCTACATGAATCAGGTTGTTGGCCATAGGCCCGCCAATGTAGCCCATTTGCGAGCGGTTGCGTAAACCAGTGATTTACCAAAAACGTGAAATAATCAGCGTTATGCGTGATTGTGATTATCTGATCGTCGGCGCCGGTTCGGCCGGGTGTGTGCTCGCGACCCGCCTCAGCGAAGATCCGGCTGTGAATGTCGTCCTTCTCGAGGCTGGGGGCAGCGACCGCAGCATTATCGTCCAGATGCCCTCGGCGCTTTCCATGCCGATGAATACCCGCCGCTTCAACTGGGGATTTCAGACCGAGGCGGAACCGGGGCTGGATGGGCGTGTGCTGGATTGTCCGCGCGGACTCGGCCTCGGCGGCTCCTCCTCGATCAACGGGATGGTCTATGTCCGCGGTCATGCCGAGGATATCAACCAGTGGGAATCCAGCGGCGCGGCCGGCTGGAATTATGCTTCCTGCCTGCCTTACTACCAGCGTGCGGAGGCCTGGTATCGCGGCGCAGACCAGTACCGCGGCGGCAGCGGTCCGCTCGGTGTCTGTGCGGGTAATGACATGAAACTGAACCCGTTGTACCGGGCATTTATCGATGCGGGTGTTGAGGCAGGGTATCCGTCTACTGAGGACTACAACGGTTACCAGCAGGAAGGATTTGGTCAGATGCATATGACCGTTGATCGCGGACGTCGTGCGTCTACCAGCCACGCCTATCTGAAGCCTGCGCGTAACCGGAAGAATCTGAGAGTGATCAGCGGTACGTTGGCGACCAAGGTGCTGCTCGAGGGTAACCGTGCTGTGGGTATCGCTTACGAAAAGGACGGCAATGACTTTGAGGTGTTTGCCCGGGCAGAAGTGATTTTGTCCTCGGGCTCTATTGGTTCTCCAGTTCTGCTTCAGCGCTCCGGCATCGGTTCGCCCACCGGACTTGAGGCAGCTGGGATTCCGGTAGCACACCCCTTGGAGGGTGTCGGCCAGAATCTGCAGGATCATCTTGAGGTCTACTTTCAGCACCGCTGTCTGGAACCGATATCCCTGAACTCCCGCCTGGGTCTCATCAGCAAAGGGATGATCGGATTGCAGTGGCTGTTGTTCAAAACCGGGCTCGGCGCGACCAATCACTTTGAATCCTGCGCCTTCATTCGTTCAATTGCCGGGGTTAAGTCGCCGGATATCCAGTATCACTTTCTGCCCGGCGCCATGAGATACGATGGCCGCGCCGCATTTGACGGCCATGGCTTCCAGGTCCACGTCGGCCCGAACAAGCCCGTGAGTCGGGGATCGGTATCGGTGGTGTCTGATGATCCGCGCCAGCACCCAAGAGTCCTGTTCAACTACCTGACTGCAGAAAAAGATGTTGCAGACTGGCGTGCTTGTATCCGATTGACGCGCGAGATTCTTGGACAGTCGGCAATGGATCGTTTCCGTGGTGAGGAAATCGCGCCCGGCAAAGAGGTGCAAACAGACGCCGAGATTGATGCCTGGGTCCGGCAAAGCGTTGAGAGCGCCTACCACCCCTCGTGCACCTGCAAGATGGGCGCCGATGATGATCCCACTGCTGTGCTGGATGAGAACTGCCGGGTGCGCGGTATAGATCAACTGCGGGTGGTGGATTCGTCCATATTCCCAACCATCACCAACGGCAACCTCAATGCGCCCACGATCATGGTAGCCGAGCGTGCCGCAGACCTCATTGCGGGCAAGGCTCCGTTGCCGGCATCAGCTGCGCCTGTGTGGATCGACCCATCCTGGCGTGATACCCAGCGCACGGGAAGGCCTCGACGCGACATGGCCGGCGGCTCGGCGACACGCTCTTGAGTCGCGCAGCAGAAGACGCCGAAATCCTGTCAGTAGTTGATTCGACAGATTCGGTTATCGGCGAAAACCGCCGGGATGAGATCCATCGTCTGCGATTGCGCCACCGGGCAATACACGTGCTGGTGTTCAATCCGAAGGGAGCCGTGTTTTTGCAGAAGCGGGCGCTGCACAAACAAGAGAACCCCGGCATGTGGGATTCGTCCGTGGCAGGGCACGTGGATGCGGGCGAGAGTTACGACGAGTGCTGTGTTCGTGAGATCGAAGAGGAGGTGGGATTGGTTCTCAACCGTGTGCCGCCACGGCTTTTCAAACTGGAAGCCACAGGAGTCACCGGGATGGAATTTGCCTGGGTCTACCGGGTAGACACGGACCAAACGCTCAGTCCCAACGCGCAAGAGATATCCGGCGGCGGCTGGTTCGACCCTGCCGAGCTGGACGACCGGATTGATTCCGGCGACCCTTCTTTATCCGGGGTTTTCTGCCTGATATGGCAGACCTATAGAAAACTCAAGAAGCCGGCCTGAGTGTCTCGGGAATCAGGGCGTGCCTGCAGCACTTTCGTTGTAGGCCCGAGCCACTTCTTCACCGATGATCGCGATACCGGATTGAACGGTTTCAGCATCCTGGGCATAGGAAACCCGGATGCATTCGTGGCGGTGGGCCCACGGATCATGTATTCCCGGGAAGAAGTGCTCCCCCGCGATGACGAGCACTCCTCTTTGCTTTAACCGCTGGTACAGGGTCTCGCTGGTAATGGGCAGGCCCTCAAACCAAAGCCAGAGGAATATCGCCCCCTCAGGGGTGTGGATCCGGCAGGGCAGGTCACCCATGGCGGCAGTTACCCAGTTGACCGCTTGTTTTACCTTGTTGCGATAGTAGGGCCTGATGACGTTGTCTGATAGGTCGAGAATGCTACCGTTTTCCACCATGGCGCACACGAGCGCCGGTCCGGTGCTACCGGGTGCAAGCGATACGATGGCGTTGGCTGCGGTTATCGCACGGATCACCTGTTCGTTAGCCACAATAATGCCGGTGCGAAGACCGGGCAGGCCGAGTTTGGAGAGGCTGAGACAGGCAATCGTGTTTTCATCCCAGAGATTACTCGCCTGAGGAAAGACAATATTCGGAAAGGGTCCGCCATACGCGGAATCCAGAATAAGCGGAATGCCATGGGCATGCGCGAGGTCACGAAGATGCGCCACCTCCTCGTCAGTCAGAACATTGCCCGTGGGGTTGGTTGGACGGGAAACAGCGATCGCGCCAATCTCGTCAGAGATCGTCAGGCTCTCAAAGTCCACGTGATACTTGAACTCACCATCACCTATAAATTCGATGGAAGGCCTATAGGCGTGAAAAAACTCGGCGCCCATTCCGACGTCGGCATAGCCGATGTATTCCGGTGCGAGGGGCAGAAGGATCTTTCGTTTTTTACCCTGGCCGAACTCTCCGGCGAAAAGATGAAACAACAGATAAAAAGAACTTTGGCTGCCGTTGGTGATGGCGATATTCTTTAGTTCAACATCCCAGCCGCATCGGGATTTCAATAGGGTCGCAAGCCCATCGATAAATCGGGCGTGGCCTCCTGCGCCGTCGTAATCTCCAGTGACTCTTTCAAATTGCTCGCCGTCGGCAAGCAGGTCAACCATGGCGCGGCGGAAGCGATCTTGTGCCTCGGGAATACGGGCAGGGTTGCCTCCTCCGAGAAGCCGCATGTCAGTACTGCTCGTCGCGGCGCTTCCGATGTCCTCCATCAGCGTCAGGATTCCTGAGCCTGAGGACAGAAAATCGCCAAATTGGGAAAATTGCATTAGGGGATTGAGCCGCGAGAAGCCCTATTGGCCGGCTTCGTTGTGATGCTTTTGTGCGTTGGGGAGTGGTGCGGTGTTTTCTTTCACTAACTGCACGACAAGCCGATCGCCGAGGCTGTCGATACTCATGTTGGTCAGAATACGGGCGGATTCAAGCAGAACAGCATCTCGAGGAAGATCCTCGGACACCTCGTCAGCATCATCACTGAATCCGTAGGCCGTTTTTAGATTCTCAAAGATGCGTTGCTGCTCCGTTTCTCTTTTATCCCGTTCCGCCTTGCGCTGGTTTTCCAGAAGAGAGACTTCAGTGGACTGGGTTAACGTTAGGTCGAGTTCCCGAATACTGGCGAGGTAAGCGAAGTCCGGATCATCCATTACGCGCCTGCTGTGAACTTCGCGGAGCTGTTCGAGATTAACTCCGGAGTCGGTAAACCGGGAAAAAACGGCCGCGTCAATCTGCGCAAACGGCAGGGCGTTGTCGAGGGCCTTTTCACCATAGGGGAGATCCGGTTCGGCACCTGGCAGTATAAAATCGGGCACGACGCCCCGGTGCTGGGTGCTCTCACCGTTTATCCGGAAGAACTGGGCAATGGTGAGCTTCAACTGACCGAGGGGCTGCTCTTGATCCTTGGAGTAGGGATCCAGATTAATGAGATTCTGTACGGTCCCTTTCCCATAGGTTGGCTCTCCAATGATGATGCCGCGTCGATAATCCTGTATCGCGCCTGAAAAAATCTCCGAGGCCGAGGCGCTGTCACGATCCACGATGACCGCGAGCGGTCCGGCATAGGCAATGCCCTTGTTGGGATTGCGGTTCACGCTGGTCCGCCCACGGGCATCTCGCACCTGTACCACGGGTCCTGAATCAATAAAGAGACCCGTTAATGCCGTGGCCTCCGCGAGGGCACCGCCCCCGTTGCCTCGAAGATCAACAATAAGACCATCCATACCCTCGCGTTCAAGGTTGCTGATCAGGGAGCGCACGTCCCGGGTGGTACTGCGATAATCGGCGTCCCCCCGCGAACGTGCGTCGAAGTCGACATAGAAAGTCGGGATATCGATCACCCCAACGCGGCGTACCTCATCGGGGCCCGAAACCTCTAGGAGCATGCTCTGCGCGGCTTGCTCCTCCAGTTTGATCTGGTCCCGGGTGAGCGCCAGAATGCGTGACTCGCTCCTCCCCGTTTTGGGGTCAGGCCGGATCTTAAGCCGCACGATGGAGCCTTTTGGTCCCCGGATCAAATCAACGACATCATCCAACCGCCAGCCGATGACATCGACGATAGGATCACCGTCGCCCTGGCCGACGCCGGTAATCCGGTCACCCGGCTGCAGGCTGCCTTCGAGCTCCGCAGGGCCACCCGGGACAACGCGCTGGACTACGGTAAATTCATTCTGTGACTGCAGCACCGCACCGATCCCTTCCAGAGACAGGCTCATGCGGATCTTGAAATTCTCCGTTGCCCGGGGTGAGAAGTATCCCGTATGCGGTTCAATAGCCGACATATACGCATTGATGATGGTCTGAAATACGTCCTGACTGGAAATCTGCAGGACGCGTCGTTTCTGCTGCTGGTATCGGTCACGGAGGGTGTCGACGATTTCCTCGTGCTTTTTGCCCTCTAGTTTTAAGAGGAGATAGTCGTTTTTGACCCGCCGGCGCCACACGTCGTTTAGGGCTGGCGCATCTATTGCCCAAGGGGCCTCAGTGCGGTCGAAGGGATAAGTCTCGTCGACCGAAAAATCAAAGGGCTGCTCCAGTAACCTGAGGGCGTAGTCGATTCTGTCAATGACCCGACCTCGATAGCGGTTAAAGATAGAAAACAGCGGTTCGGTATTGTGCGACCCGAGATAGTCGTCCAGTTCAAATCGAAGCGCCTCGAATGATTCAATATCCTCTGCCAGAAAATAGCTGCGGTTGGCGTCCAGTGCATTGAGGTACCGATCCAGAATTCTGGATGACAGGGGGTCATCGAGCCTGGTTTTTCGGTAGTGGTACCGTTCGACGAAATAGTTGACGTATTTGAGTGTTTGGTCGTGATGCGGCTGTGCACTCAGTATTGACGCTGCCGATATGGCCGTGCTGACCCCACTCCCGATGAGCGCAACGAATAATCCAACCGCAATCACTCCCGGGCAGTGCTGGGATGTGACGCCCTTGATGAATCGGGAGAAATTGAGATAGTGCAAATCAGACTCGTGAAGAGAAAAGCCGGCCCAAATTATATCTTTTGTGTTTCAGCATCCTGTGGAAAAAGCGCAACAAGATCATCCTCGCTGGCTTTTGCGATACCCTTTTCGGTGATGATGCCGTCCACGAATTTGCGCGGCGTGACGTCAAACGCGGGATTGGCCGCTGAACTGCCGTCCGGGATGATCCGAACCCGGACGAGTTTGCCCGCCTCACTGTCATGACCACAGATGTGGGTGACTTCCTCCTCTGCACGTTCCTCAATCGGGATATCGCGAACACCATCTGAAATCTTCCAGTCGATGGTGGAAGAAGGGAGTGCGGCGTAAAAGGGAATTCGGTTGTCATGGGCTGCCAGTGCTTTGAGATAGGTCCCGATTTTGTTGCAGACATCACCGGAACGGGTGGTTCGATCCGAGCCGACGATGCAAAGGTCCACTTCGCCATGCTGCATCAAGTGGCCGCCGGCATTATCGGCGATAACAGTATGGGGGACGCCGTGAGCAGCAAGTTCCCATGCCGTCAGCGAAGCGCCCTGGTTGCGTGGCCGCGTTTCGTCTACCCAAACATGAACCAAAATGCCCTGATCATGAGCTTTGAAGATCGGCGCAAGCGCGGTGCCCCAGTCGACAGTGGCGAGCCAGCCGGCATTGCAGTGTGTCAGGATATTCACTGGCCGATGGGGGCAGGCTTTCGCCGCTTTGGAAATAAGCGTCAGCCCGTGGTTGCCGATCGCGCTGTTGGTAGCAACGTCCTCGTCACAGATCCGCTGTGCGAGTTCGCGGGCAAGGTCAGCTCGACCCGATTCGGGCACTTCCAGCAATAAAGGCAGCATCCGGTCAAGTGCCCAGCGCAGGTTTACCGCGGTGGGTCGTGACGACAGCAGTTCACGATAGGCGTGCTGCAGATGGGTTTCACTTGCATTCCTGACTGCAGCCAGAAACAGTCCGCAGGCAGCTGTGGCTCCGATTAACGGCGCGCCACGGACAACCATCTCACGGATCGCGAGTGCCGTGTCGCTCAAGGTGCTAAGTGTCCGCACCTTAAAGGTGAAGGGCAATAGAGTCTGGTCAATGACCAGAACCTCCGGCTTTTCCTGCGAGAGCCAGATTGATCGGAAAGGGTTGCCGTTGACCTGCACGTTAAAGCCTTAGCGGTTCTTGAAGTCGGCCGGACGTTTCTCGGCAAATGCCGTCATCCCTTCTTTTTGGTCGTCGGTGGCGAACAGTGACTGGAACATGATCCGCTCGGCGGCGACGCCCTCCGCCAGTGTCGTCTCGTAAGCTTTGTTTACCGCCGTTTTTGCCATAAAAACGGAAGGTCGGGACATAGCAGCGATCCCACCCGCAGTTTTCATCGCCTCTTCCAAAAGATCGGCGAGAGGAACGACCCGGCTAACCAGTCCGGCGCGTTCTGCCTCTTCCGCCTCCATCATGCGTCCCGTCAGGCACATTTCCATTGCCTTGGACTTACCGACAAAACGCGTCAGCCGTTGAGTACCGCCGGCCCCCGGAATAATGCCGAGCTTGATTTCGGGTTGGCCGAAACGGGCGTTGTCTGCCGCCAGGATGAAGTCACACATCATCGCGAGTTCGCATCCCCCACCCAGCGCATAGCCGGCCACAGCGGCAATCACCGGTTTTCGGCAGCGCGTGACTTGTTCCCAGTTGCGGCCGATAAAATTGCCGAGATAGACGTCCATATAAGAGCGGTCTTTCATTCCCTTGATATCCGCGCCCGCGGCAAAGGCTTTCTCGCTTCCGGTGATGACGATGGCTCCGATGGCATCATCTTGCTCAAAACCGGTAAGGGCTTGGCCCACCTCATCCATTAGCCCATCAGACAGCGCGTTCAGGGCATCAGGTCTATTCAACGTAATCAGTCCCACGTTGTCGCGGGTCTCGGTCAGGATATATTCAAAACTCATGAGAACTCCTTTGGGGAAGCAAATACAAACCGTTACAATGGGCCTGGTCTCGGCAGAAAAGTCGATACAGGAATAACGGTTCGGAATCTGGTACGACGTCGAAAGAAGGAGTTTATCAGACAGGCGGCGGGTTTCGTGCTTGGGAAGCGTCCATACGAGCAACGTGTTTCACCTTCCGGACTAATAGCCGGTCAGTAAACTCAGGAATCATTATGAATACAAAATCGGGTACGCGCTATTCGACAGTCTTTGAGGCATCGCTTCAAGACGCCGAACGTTTCTGGTCCGAAGCTGCCAAGGATATTCGCTGGACCCGCCCGTGGGAACGGGTGCTCGATGCCTCCGACGGCCCATATTACCGATGGTTTTCCGGCGGTGAGCTGAACACCTGCTACAACGCACTTGATCTGCATATCGACGAGGGCAACGGGGACCGTACAGCGCTTATCTATGACTCCGCGGTGACGAAGGCCCGGCAGACATTTTCGTTTTCCGAGCTGCGTGACGCCGTAGCTGATTTTGCCGGAGTGCTCGCTGCTCGCGGGGTCAGCAAAGGGGATCGGGTCATTGTGTATATGCCGATGGTGCCCGAAGCCGTCATCGCGATGCTCGCCTGTGCCCGTCTGGGAGCAGTTCATTCGGTCGTTTTTGGCGGGTTTGCCGCCAATGAACTTGCGGTTCGGCTTGATGATGCCACCCCCAAGGCGATTGTCAGTGCCTCGTGCGGGATCGAGCCTGGTCGGGTCGTTGAATACAAACCCCTCTTGGATGAGGCGATCGCGCTGGCTGACCATAAACCTGATTTTTGTGTCGTCCTGCAGCGTCCTCAGGCAGAGGCGGCAATGAGTCCCGGCCGTGATTTTGATTGGCAGGAGGAGGTAAAGAAGGCAGAACCACATGATTGTGTGCCTGTGCTGGCAACAGATCCGCTTTACATCCTTTATACGTCCGGCACAACAGGACAGCCCAAGGGAGTTATCCGGGATAACGGCGGGCATGCCGTTGCGCTGAAGTGGACGATGAAAAATATCTACGATGTTGATCCGGACGAGATTTTTTGGGCGGCTTCTGATGTCGGCTGGGTCGTTGGACACTCCTATATCGTCTACGCGCCGTTACTGGCTGGCAACGCTACGGTGCTTTATGAAGGCAAGCCTGTAGGGACTCCGGATCCCGGCGCTTTTTGGCGTGTGATCAGCGAAAACCGTGTCAGTGTGCTGTTCACTGCGCCTACGGCATTTCGTGCCATCAAAAAAGAAGATCCCTTGGGAGAGCACATCGGCCGATACGACATCTCATCTTTGCGGTATCTCTTTCTTGCAGGCGAACGTACTGACCCTGACACCCTTCATTGGGCCGAAGACAGGCTCAATGTTCCTGTGATTGATCATTGGTGGCAGACGGAGACGGGCTGGCCGATTGCGGCGAACTGCGCGGGTATAGAACTGCTTCCCATCAAGGAAGGGTCGCCTTCTCTGCCGGTACCCGGTTGGGATCTGCAAGTCCTGGATGAAGCCGGCGTACCTGCCCCCGCCGGTGAGATCGGGACGTTGGCGGTGAAGCTGCCGCTACCGCCCGGTACGTTCCCCGCCTTATGGAATGCGCGCCAGCGCCATTTCGATTCCTATTTGAGCCGATTTCCGGGTTACTACGATACTTCTGACGCCGGCATCATTGATGAAGATGGTTACGTCTATGTGATGTCCCGCACCGATGACATCATCAACGTGGCAGGGCACCGTCTTTCTACCGGCGCCATGGAGGAAGTGCTGGCAGATCATCCCGATGTGGCGGAATGCGCGGTCACCGGTGTTGCAGATGATCTCAAAGGTCAAAGTCCGTTGGGTTTTCTGGTATTAAGCGCAGGTTGCGATCGTCCAACCGAGGAGATTTGTGCCGAGGTGGTCGGAATGGTGCGTGATCGGATCGGCCCTGTGGCCGCTTTCAAACAGGCGCTTGTGGTCAAGCGTCTGCCAAAGACGCGCTCGGGCAAAGTGCTGCGCGGCACCATGAGAGCGATTGCCGATGGCGAGGAGTGGAAGATGCCGGCTACGATTGACGATCCAGTGATACTGGATGAGATAACCGAGGCTTTGAAAGCTATCGGTTTGCCTCGAGCCGGATAAGGCCCGGGAAGTACGCCATGACGGATTCAACTAACCCCTCCCTGAAATTTTGGCAGGATCTGGCGGCCCGTGAGTTGTCGGGTGATAAGCCTGAAGATCTGGAATGGGTTACGCCTGAGGGTATCCGGATCAAGCCGCTCTATACTCCGGATGACCTTGAAGACCTTGAGCATCAGGGAGGCCTGCCCGGCTTACCGCCCTATGTGAGAGGACCGCGTGCCACGATGTATGCCGGACGTCCCTGGACCATCCGCCAGTATTCCGGCTTTTCGACTGCAGAGGAGTCCAACGCCTTTTATCGGCGTAATCTTGCAGCGGGCCAAAGCGGGCTATCAGTGGCTTTTGATCTTGCGACCCATCGAGGTTATGACTCGGATCATCCCCGCGTCAGCGGCGATATCGGTATGGCCGGGGTCGCGATTGACTCGATCGAGGACATGCGCATTCTCTTTGATGGTATTCCCCTCGACCGGATGTCCGTATCCATGACCATGAACGGTGCCGTGATTCCCGTGCTGGCGATGTTTATCGTTGCCGGAGAGGAGCAGGGTGTGGACAAGGCAAGCCTTTCCGGAACGCTGCAGAACGATATCCTCAAAGAGTTCATGGTGCGCAATACCTATATTTATCCGCCGCAGGAGTCCATGCGGATCGTCTCTGACATCATTGGCTATACGGCAGTCCATATGCCGCGTTTCAACCCGATCTCCATTTCCGGATATCACATCCAGGAGGCGGGAGCGACATCTGTCCAGGAATTGGCCTACACGCTGGCAGATGGAATTGAATACGTTCGTACTGCGGTGGCAAGCGGATTGGAAATCGACAAGTTCGCGCCCCGCTTGTCGTTTTTCTTCGGGATCGGAATGAATTTTTTCATGGAGGTTGCAAAGCTGAGGGCGGCGCGTTTGTTGTGGGCGCAGCTGATCCAGGAAAAGTTCGATCCCTCGGATTCGCGCTCATTGATGCTGAGAACGCATTGCCAGACCTCAGGCGTCAGCCTGACCAGTGAAGATCCTTACAACAATATTGTCAGAACGACCATCGAGGCATTGGCCGCGGTGTTCGGTGGCACCCAGTCGCTGCATACCAACAGTTTTGACGAGGCACTGGCCCTGCCGACCGATTTCTCGGCGCATATTGCACGCAACACCCAGTTGATACTTCGCGAAGAAGCGGGCATTAACCGTGTGGTCGATCCGCTGGGCGGGTCTTATTACGTTGAGAGCCTGACAGCCAGTTTGGCCGCACACGCGCGATCCCTGATCGATGAAATCGAGGATATGGGCGGCATGACTCAGGCAATCATAAACGGCATCCCTAAACTACGGATCGAAGAGGCGGCTGCGAGAAAGCAGGCCCGAATAGACCGCGGCGAGGAAGCCGTTGTTGGCGTAAACCGGTATGAAGCGTCTGAGGAGACCGAGGTTGATATCCTCAGTATCGACAACTCCGAGGTACTGAAGACGCAGGTTGACCGCCTGGAGTCGGTTCGTGCGACTCGCGACCAGAAGAAGTGCCAGCAGGCCCTTGATGCGTTGCGATCGGCTGCCGGGCAGGGCGGCGTCAACCTGCTAGAGTATGCAGTGGAAGCGGCAAGAGC
>TARA_B100000686_G_scaffold67898_1_pt1 | contig 22278 bp, 21 predicted proteins | sample TARA_B100000686 | Tara Oceans TARA_B100000686 (sample SAMEA2622733) | marine metagenome | biome: marine biome (ENVO:00000447); feature: marine epipelagic mixed layer (ENVO:xxxxxxxxx); material: "saline water (ENVO:00002010), including plankton (ENVO:xxxxxxxx)" | depth 150 m | reverse complement strand
GACGGGATGGTGGGTCGGTTTTTTTTTGGCTATAGTAAACTATAGTTATTTATAGCCTTATTAAACCTTGGATGCCAAATTTAGAATCTTATTTTGCTATTGACGGTATACTTTCTAAGTTCATACCTGAGTATCGAGCGCGTGTTCACCAGAAGGACATGGCAGAGATGGTAGCTGATACTATAGCTAATAGTAATATTCTTATTGCAGAAGCAGGAACAGGCACTGGAAAAACTCTTGCTTATTTAGTTCCTGCGCTTCTTGCAGGGGCTAAAATAATTATTTCGACTGGCACAAAAACTCAACAAGATCAGATTTTTAAGAGGGACATTCATACTGTTCAATCAGCACTTAATGTACCTGTAAAAATTGCTTTATTGAAAGGTCGTGCTAATTATGTATGCCACTATAATTTAGAACATACGGTAAAAGAAGGGTTTCTTAGTCGTAATGATCAAGAATATCTAAAATTGATTGAGCGCTATGCAGAGTCCAGTAAAAATGGAGACAAAAGTGGTATAAATGGAGTGCCTGAGAATGCATCAATTTGGCAACGTGTTACTTCAACCAGAGAGAGCTGCCTTGGCTCAGATTGCCCAAAATATAACAAATGCTTTGTACTAGCAGCTCGAAAGAAAGCTCTTTCAGCAGATCTTCTAATTGTTAATCACCACTTATTTTTTGCAGATATATTATTGCGTGATGAGGGGTTAGCAGAGCTGCTTCCTACATGTGATGCAGTAATATTTGATGAAGCACACCAGTTACCGGAGACTGCAAGCCTATTTTTTGGTGAATCAGTAAGTACCGGTCAATTATTACAGTTGATGGAAGAGATTAATATTGAAAGAGCTAAGAGTGCTAAAGATTTCGTTGCTTTATCTGATGCAATTTTAGAAGTAGAGAAGGCTGCACGTGATTTGCGCCTTAGTATAGATAGTGAGAGTGTGCGTTTTCCTAAATCTACAATAATAAAAAATGTGGAATTTAGAACGAACCTTAATAAACTGCTTGATAATCTTATTGTAATAAACTCAATGTTAGAAAGCCAATCTGTTCGTTCAGAGGGGCTAGATAATTGTTGGCAACGAGTAAAAGAAGTCGTTGGTAAGATTACTTGCTGGGAGAATCAGGCAGAAATGGAGGGATTTGTTTGTTGGATAGAGACATTTAGCCATACTTTACAATTAAATATAACGCCCCTATCTATTGCAGAACATTTTAATAAGCATATAAGCTCTTCTATTCGAGCATGGATATTTACTTCTGCAACGCTTTCAGTTAATGGTGATTTTTCACATTATTGCAATATAATGGGCTTGGACCCGGAATCAAGTTCTGTAAGGACGGTTAGCTGGGAAAGTCCGTTTAATTTTTCTGATCAAGCTTTATTCTACGTGCCTACTGGTTTGCCTGATCCAAATGATAGATGCTATGTTGAAAATATTGTTAAGGCAATACTCCCAGTATTAAAGGTGAGCCATGGTCGTGCATTCATATTGTGTACCAGCCTTCGATCAATGCAACAAATATATGACAACTTATTGAATCTGTTTGAACAAGATGGAATTGTTTCCCCTTTGTTATTGCAGGGTCAAGGGTCCCGCTCTGAAATGCTAGGCCAATTTCGTGAAATGGGTAACGCTGTACTTATAGGTAGTCAATCTTTTTGGGAGGGAGTGGATGTTCGTGGTGAAGCTCTATCAGTAGTTATAATAGATAGATTACCTTTCGCACCTCCCAATGATCCTGTGCTAGCAGCGAGAATTGAAAAAATTAATCAAGAAGGTGGTAATGCATTTATGGAATATCAGGTTCCACATGCCGTAATAAATTTAAGACAGGGAGTAGGGCGATTAATTCGTGACGAGGTTGATCGTGGTGTATTAATGATATGTGATCATCGCATTATTACTAAATCTTATGGTAAACGAATATGGCAAAGCCTCCCACCAATGAGACGTACACGTAATCTGAATGATGTGCATGATTTCTTTCTTACAGATCATTAAATTACAAAAATAGTGTAGTAATTATTTTAGTATATAAGGTAACGGCATGATTTCTAATGCCGCCTCTTTTAAGTCTTTCCAATATATAAATTTATTTTTTACGCTATCAATTTGTATCACGGCTAGTAAATCGTATCCACCTTCAGGTGAGAGGGTTGCATTAACTACCATTCCACAAGGTTGTTCTTTGTCATTGTATAAGTCATCTCCTGCAATAATAGGTTTTTCTGTTTTTATCTTTGCAAGATACATGCGGCGTTTAATTTTACCAAGATATTGAGTGCGTGAAACGATTTCTTGGCCGGGGTAACACCCTTTATTGAAACTAATACCTCCAATAGCTTCTAAATTTACCATTTGAGGAATAAATTGTTCTTGGGTACTAGGTAATATAATTGGAATGCCTGCTTTAATTTCTAACCAATCCCAGCAAGGCTTACCAACTGGAATAGCATCTTTTTTTAATTGATCCCATAGCTTTGGTGCATGGTCAGGTGTAGTAATAATTTCAAAACGGTTCTGAGTAAAGAAAATGGAACTTTTATATGTATTGTTAATTATGCTAAGAGATTGATTAGGGATTTCTCCAAATATCTTTTTTACTATTTCTGAAGCATGGTCTCCAGCAATTCCAATACGTATATATTCATTGCTACTGTTATTTAATTGTACTTTGGCACGTAGTATATATTTAGACAATTTGTTCTCTAATGAACTGAGTAGAGATGTTGGTATCTGTATTAAATAGCCGCTGGAATCTTTCCATATAAGGAAAGTGGTTAGCATTCGTCCTTTTGGAGTGCAATAACAACCATATCGAGCTGTACGGTGATCAATTTCTCTGACATCACAACTTAATTGTCCCTGTAAGAATGGTAAGGCATCCTCACCAGAAAAATGAATCAGTCCATAATGTGAGAGATCAGCTATTACTGTATTAGAGTGCGTATTTTTAAGTTCAGCAGCGGCATTACCATAATGAATAATATGGTTATTTTCTATGATTGCATTATTTTTCTGTAAAAAAGAGCTCCAAATTGAATTCATTATGAGATATAGAGTATATTTTTAATAAATATAAATTACTAAAATGGTTAGAATATAGGTTATTTTCTTAAGATAGTATTTTTTGCATGTTGCTGGGTATTTGTATAATCTAGACTAAAATGTAATCCACGGCTTTCATGGCGTGACATAGCGCTCTGTATAATTAAATCTGCAGTATCAACTAAATTACGAAGTTCTAACAAATCGCTAGTCACACGAAAATTAGAATAATATTCATTTATTTCTTCACGCAATAGATTGATACGGTGTTGAGCGCGTTGTAGACGTTTGGTGGTTCTAACAATGCCAACATAGCTCCACATAAATCTTCGTAATTCATCCCAGTTATGAGAAATAATTATTTCTTCATCTGCATGATTCACTCTACTTTCGTCCCACTTTGGCAGTTGCACATGAGGAGTAGACTCTTGATTCAAAATATCTTTAGCGGCTGCCTGGGCAAATATGAGACATTCCAGTAGCGAATTGCTTGCTAGTCGATTAGCACCATGTAGCCCTGTATGAGCAGTTTCTCCTATTGCATATAAATTATCTAAATTTGTTTTTCCATTTAAATCTGTAGCTATACCACCACAGGTATAGTGAGCGGCAGGCACAACTGGGATAGGTTGCTTTGTAATATCAACACCTAATTCAAGGCAACGGGTGTGAATAAATGGGAAATATTTCTTTAAAAAAGAAGCAGGTTTGTGTGAAATATCTAGATAAACACAGTCTAAACCACGTTTTTTCATTTCAAAATCTATGGCACGTGCCACAATATCACGAGGTGCTAGTTCACCATGCTCACTATGAAATGGCATGAATCGTTTTCCATCTGGAAGTTTTAGAATACCCCCTTCTCCTCTTATTGCTTCAGATATTAGAAATGATTTGGCGTGTGGGTGGTACAGACAAGTAGGATGAAACTGGATGAATTCCATATTAGAAATATGGCAGCCTGCACGCCAGCCTATGGCAATTCCATCACCAGTAGCTGTATCAGGGTTAGTAGTATAAAGATAAACTTTACCAGCACCTCCAGTTGCCAATATAGTATTTTGTGCAGATATAGTTCTGACTTTGCCTGACTGGTTATTTAGCGCATAAGCTCCAAAACAACAATTGTTTTTGGTATCACTATGGCCTAATTTACTGCTAGTTATGAGATCAATAGCAATGTGATTCTCAAGAACAGAAATATTTTTATGATTGAGAATTTTGTTACCTAAGGTTTTTTGTACAGCTTGACCAGTAGTGTCTGCGGCATGGATTACTCTACGTACACTATGACCCCCTTCTCTTGTGAGATGATAGCCAGTATTATTTTTTTGGTCACGAGTGAATGGAACCCCTTGATTTATTAGCCATTGGACTGCTTGTGGCCCATTTTCTAGTACGGATCGTGTAATTGCTTCATTACATAATCCAGAGCCAGCATTGAGGGTATCACGTATATGAGAGTCTGGTGAATCGTTCTCAGATAGGGCTGCAGCAATACCACCCTGTGCCCACCCACTAGCTCCATCTAGTAAATTCTGCTTAGTTATAAGGCCAACTTTTTTAGTTTGTGCTACATTAAGTGCAAGTGTCAGTCCAGCAAGGCCGCTGCCAATAATGAGTGTGTCAAAATGAGTATAAGACATAGGTATTAAAATTTAAATTCTAGATATTATTAAATTTTCAGTATCTACTATATAAAAATCATAACAGACTTTGAGCTTGGATATGCTATATCTTAATATCCTTGAATAACCTTGTTTGAATATGAACTAATATAGGGTTTATGTTGTCACTTAATAAAGGTAGATACATAGAATGAGAAAAAGTATTATTTTGTAAATAGAACCCGGTTTTTGAGTGAATCTCTGAAATATTGTGCCATAATGTGGCAGTGATCACTGGTATAATTCATTAAATTCAGAGATGAGCGGATTATGGGTGACCGGGAGATTGATCAACAGTTAGTAGAACGTGCTCAGCGTGGGGATAAGCAGGCGTTTGAGTTGCTGGTGATTAAATATCAACGAAAATTAATTAGATTATTGTCACAGTTTATTCGTGATTCAGCTGAAGTTGAAGATGTTGCACAAGAAACTTTTATAAAGGCATATAGATCGCTATCATCTTTTCGTGGTGACAGTGCATTTTATACTTGGCTTTATCGTATTGGTATTAATGCTGCAAAAAATTTTTTAGTTGCTCAGAAGCGGCGTGTATCTAAAGCTTCTATTGGCTTTGATATTGAGGATGTAGAAAATTTTAAGGAAGGTAGTGAATTGCATGATTTGAGTACCCCAGAAAGCGAGCTAATAAGCAAGCAGACCGCACAAATAGTACATCAGGCATTAAATGAACTACCTGAAGAACTACGTACAGCAATTACTCTTAGAGAAATAGAAGGTTTAAGTTATGAAGAAATTGCAAATGTCATGGACTGTCCGACTGGAACAGTAAGATCTCGGATATTTCGAGCCCGGGAAGTAATTTCAGATAAGTTATTATCATTTAAAGAAAGCAAGAGAGAAATAAATTAAGAAAAAGGATGGCAGTATGGAAGATAAAGTTTCTGCATTGATGGATGGTGAATTGGATAATACAGATATGGCTGATACCATAACTAAAATAGAGAAAATGGAAGAGCTGCGGAATAAATGGAAAACATATCACCTGATTGGAGATGCGTTACGACAGCCAGTAATATCAACGTCGGATATTTCGTCAGATATAAGAAGTAAAATGGATATAGAGTCAGCTGTATTAACATCACCAGTTTCATCTAATAAGGGATATAACAAAGAAGGCCAGACATTTGTATTTGCAGTCGCCGCTTCAATAGTAGCAGCTGTTGCTATAGTAATATGGATGGGTGGTCAGACAATGGACCAGAGCTTTGATCGTATTGCTGATAAAGCAATTATTCCACAGGATGAAATAAAGAATAGATTTGCTGAATCTGCTATAGATCCTAGTCCTGTTTTGGTAAAAAATCAGGAGTCTAAAGGCAATGAATCAGCTCTTCATGATTCAGCACCAACTCGACTTAACGACTATATGTTTGCACATGAGGAATTTACTTCAATTCGTGGCGTGTCTCCTTATATGCGAACAGTTGCTAGTCGTCCATATAAGTGATTTTCCAAAAAATGATAAGAAATTTTGTGGTAGTTGTTATTGGGCTATCATTTTTTAGTTTTATATTGCCCGCATATTCAGATGATGCGCCTAGTACATCAATAAGAACTAGGGGTGTTTTACAAAGTGTTGTAGATGAGAGTGCATCAAAAGAGGCTCAGGTTTGGTTACAAAGAATTATTGATGCGCCCCGGAAGCATAATTATACTGGTATTTTTGTATACTCATCTGATGGTCATATGGAGACATCTCGTGTCGTACATATGGTAGATGCTGAAGGAGTTTTTGAGAGAATAGAAGTGCTTGATGGCTCACCTCGTGAAGTAGTTCGTAATAATAATGAAGTTAAACGTTATTTTCCTGATAGAAAGACTCTAGTCACCGGGAAGAGAGGACTAAAGAAATTTTTCCCGGCGTTGTTATCCGAGCCATTTAGCAACATTAATAATAATTATATTGTGAAAAAAGTTGGAAGGGAGAGAATTAGTAATCGTGATTGTCAAGTAATTATATTGGAGTCTAGAGATCATATGCGATATAGCCAGAGGCTATGGGTAGATGTTAGTACTGGCTTATTACTGAAAGCAGCCGTAATGGAGAGGGATCAGGTGGTAGAACAGTATGGATTTACTCAGTTAGAAATTGATGGTGAAATAGATAAAGAATTATTAACTCCTAAGTACTCTAAAAGAGATACTAAACTACATATTACCAATCCTGTTTCTTCCAAGGTAGTAAAAAATGAATTAGGCTGGCAAGTGGAAAATTTACCCTCTGGATTTTCAAAGACTAATGAGGTGAAGCGTGTTTTTTCTGGGAAATCCACACCTGTTGGACATATCACATTATCAGATGGTTTAGCTTCAGTTTCAGTATTTATTAGGCCAGTTACACAAAATGAACCTCTTGAAGCACATGAATTTTATCCTCCACAAGGTGCTATTAATATTTATAATCGTACGGTGGGGGACAATGTAGTAACAATAATAGGTGAAGTGCCGCCAGTGACAGTAATGCAAATTGGGAACTCTGTTAAGAATTATAAAGTTAAATGGGCAGAATAGAATGAATCATAAATTTATCTTGATTATATCATTTTTGGTTTCTTTTCCTATTTTTGCACAGGCTAGAGAGTTACCTAATTTTACTGATCTTGTTGATGAGCATGGAGCTGCAGTTGTAAATATCAGTACTGTTCAGACCCATACTAAATCTAGGAATCAAATTTTCCCCAGAATACCAAATTTTCCAGAGAATAGTCCATTCTATGAGTTTTTTCGTCGTCACTCTCCGCATGAATTTTCTCCCAGAGACCAGTTACCAGAAGCACCTGAGTCTAGATCATTAGGTTCTGGTTTTATTATTAGTAGTGATGGTTATATATTGACCAATGCACATGTAGTGAATTCAGCAGATGAAATTACTGTAAAATTAAATGATAAAAGAGAATTTCCAGCTAAAATAATTGGCGCTGATCGTAAGACAGATATTGCTCTTATAAAAATTGAAGCTAACAATCTGCCTAAGGTTACCCAAGGAGATCCAGACAATTTAAAGGTAGGTGAGTGGGTTATTGCAATTGGTTCTCCGTTTGGCTTTGAGAATAGCGTAACAGCCGGTATTGTTAGTGCTAAAGGCAGGTCATTAGCACAAGAAAATTATGTGCCTTTTATTCAAACTGATGTAGCTATAAACCCAGGAAATTCAGGAGGTCCATTATTTAATTTGAAAGGAGAAGTAGTCGGTATTAATTCACAGATATATAGTCGTACAGGCGGCTACATGGGGTTGTCATTCGCTATTCCTATTGATGTTGCTACAGATATTTCTAATCAATTAAAAGCTACTGGAAAAGTAAGCCGTGGCAGAATTGGTGTGATGATACAAGAGGTAACAAAAGAGCTAGCTGAGTCATTTGGGCTAAATGAACCGAGTGGGGCCCTGGTCACTTTAGTACAAAAAGGAGGGCCTGCAGATAAAGCAGGGCTAAAAGCTAAAGATATAATTATTAAGTTTGATGGTAAAGTTGTAAAGATGTCGAGTGATTTGCCTCGTATTGTAGGGTCTACGAAACCGGGGACTGAGGTGTTGATACAGGTATGGAGAAATAATGCAAAAAAGAAATTGACAGTTCAGGTAGAAGAATTCCCAGCAGATGAAAAGATAGCTAGCCTTGCAAATAAAAATAATGATAAATCTAATGCATATAATCTTTTAGGGCTTGTGTTAAGAGAATTCTCTAAAGGCGAGAAAAGGCAATTTGAGATAAATCATGGTTTATTGGTAGAAAGCATGAAACAGGGTGTAGCCAGTAGTAGCGGAATTCGACCTAATGACATAATTCTAGGAATTAATAATCAAGATGTAACAACAGTTGAGAATTTTAATCAATTACTTAGAAAAATTAAAGATGGGCGGAATATTGCCTTGTTAATTAGGCGTGGCAGTACGACTTTTTTTGTTACTATGAAGCTTAATGGAGAGAAAGATAAATAGTGCCTGATCTTATTCTATATATACGAGAAGATTGTCATCTATGCTCTGATATGGTTTCTAGTTTGAATAAGTTAAAAGTGAAGCTTGGCTTTCATTTTAAATCAATAGATGTAGATAGTAATGTAGTCTTAAAAGAGAGGTATGGTAATTTTGTTCCAGTACTTCATGGAGAGGATGATGAAGAGATTTGTCATTTTTATCTAGATCCTAAGGCTCTAGATGATTATTTAGTAAAAATTCGTTAAAATGTATATTAATTAGAAGAACATAGATTAGTCATAAGTTTTTGGAATCAAGCCAGAAATTAAAAAGGGCACATATTGTGCCCTTTTTAATTTCTACAATATTGATCTTTGACTATTATTTTCTTAATCATCGGGTGTATATCTTAAATGCAGCAAATTCGAAATTTTTCTATTATTGCACATATTGACCACGGCAAGTCTACTTTGGCTGATCGTATCATTCATTTATGTGGTGGTTTATCAGATCGTGAAATGGAAACGCAGGTATTAGATTCGATGGATTTGGAACGTGAGCGTGGGATTACTATAAAAGCACAAACTGTCGCGCTTAAGTATATTTCAAGAGAAGGAAAGCCTTATCTTCTGAATTTAATTGATACTCCCGGACATGTAGATTTCTCGTATGAAGTATCTCGATCTATCACTGCATGTGAAGGGGCGTTATTGATTGTAGATGCATCACAGGGTGTTGAGGCTCAGACTGTAGCAAATTGTTATACTGCAATTGATCAAGATATTGTGGTTTTACCTGCATTAAATAAAATTGATCTGCCTGCGGCGGAACCTGAGAGAGTTATTGAGGAGATTGAAGACATTATCGGCATCGATGCTAAAGATGCATTACGTGTTAGTGCTAAGACAGGAGAAGGTGTAGAGGATGTTCTAGAGGAGATAATAAAAAAAATTCCCTCACCAAAGGGAGATCCTGCAGCACCATTGAAAGCCCTGATTATTGACTCATGGTTTGATAGTTATGTTGGGGTTGTTATGTTGGTAAGATTGATAGATGGGACTCTGAGGCCTAAAGACAGAATTTTATTAATGGCGAGTAGTACTGATTATTTATGTGAAGAAGTTGGTATATTCACTCCAAAATCAGAGAGTCGGGAATCCTTAAGTGCAGGAGAGGTTGGTTATATTATTTCTGGTATTAAAGAGCTTAAGTCTGCGCAGGTGGGTGATACTATTACCCTAGCAGAATGCCCTGCTGATAATCCATTAAATGGTTTTAAAGAGATTAAACCACAGGTATTTGCTGGATTGTATCCGATTGAGTCAAATCAGTATGAATCTTTACGTGATGCACTGGAGAAATTAAACCTAAACGACTCTTCATTACAGTATGAACCCGAGACATCACAAGCTCTGGGTTTTGGTTTTCGTTGTGGATTTCTAGGCTTATTACATTTAGATATTGTGCAAGAGAGATTAGAACGAGAATATAAAATAGATCTTATAACAACTGCACCTACAGTAGCCTGTGAGATAGTTATGCGTGACGGTACAGTAATAGAGATTGATAATCCATCTAGAATGCCAGAGCCTTCTAAAATAGAGGAAATACGGGAACCAATTATTGATGCAACTATTCTTGTTCCTCAGGAGTATGTTGGTGCTATTATTACTTTATGCATAGGTAAAAGAGGCATACAGAAAAATTTACAGTATATGGGCAGGCAGGTAATGCTTACTTTTGAGCTACCTCTAAATGAAGTAGTTATGGATTTTTTCGATAAGCTTAAGTCTACAAGTCGTGGATATGCCTCGTTAGATTATGAATTTAAGGAATTTCGTTCAGCTGATTTAGTTAAATTAGACATACTTATTAATGGTGAAAGAATAGATGCATTGTCATTAATAGTCCATCGTAAAAATAGTCATTATCGTGGGCGAGAATTGGCACAAAAAATGCGTGGTTTGATTCCTCGGCAAATGTTTGATATTGCAGTTCAGGCAGCGATTGGGGCGCATATTATTGCAAGAGAAAGTATTAAGGCATTGCGTAAAAATGTCCTTGCCAAGTGCTATGGTGGTGATATTAGTAGGAAGCGTAAATTACTAGAGAAACAAAAAGCCGGTAAAAAAAGAATGAAAAATGTGGGTAATGTACAAATTCCACAAGAAGCTTTTTTGGCAGTATTGAAGGTAGGTGATAAATAAGGAAAAATTTAAAGATTAAGTAAGCAAATAAGTATGTAGTTTTCTTTTGTAGTCTATTAGATATTATTTAACAAGGAACGAAATGAATTTTCCTCTTATTATGTTGATCTTGTTGACAATTACTGGGGGTATTTGGCTGTGTGATTATTTTATATTACGACATAATCGTAGAAAAGAGGATGAGGAGCCATGGTGGATAGAATACCCTAAAAGTTTTTTTCCAGTAATTTTTATTGTATTTTGTCTTAGATCTTTTTTGGTTGAGCCTTTTAAGATCCCATCAGGCTCAATGATTCCAACCTTGTTAGTGGGAGATTTCATCCTCGTTAATAAATATACCTATGGTATCCGGCTGCCTGTTATTAATCATAAAGTGTTTGATATAAATATACCAGAGCGTGGTGATGTAATGGTCTTTCGATATCCAGAGAATCCATCAAAGGACTATATTAAACGTATAGTAGGGCTCCCTGGGGATTTAATAACATATCGTAATAAACAATTGACTATTAATGGCATCTCAGTGAATATGAGACCAATAGGTGAATATACTTATGTTGAGTCAGGTATAAACTATGTATATAGCCAAGGATATGTGGAGTCAATGAATGGGAAGAATCATACTATAATTGTTAGCCCAGAAATGCCTAGTGTACAGCTTTCGGGTGTTCGTCAGTTTCCATCGTATGAAAATTGTACTTATAGCCACTCTGGCTTTACCTGTAAAGTGCCTACTGGAAGCTATTTCACAATGGGAGACAATCGTGATAGTAGTAGTGATAGTCGCTATTGGGGCTTTGTTCCTGAGCGTAATATAGTTGGTCAAGCATTTATGGTTTGGTGGAACTTTAGCGATCTAAGTCGCATTGGATTATCTATCAAATAACTAAGAATAAGTCTTAGAGAATATTATGTGGAGATGCGTGAGGTATAAAAAAAGCGTGGGTTTATTAACCGTAATCTTTTTTACTCACTAATAAATAGTATTAAGTATTTCTTGTTCAGTTAGAACGCTATTATTTATAAATATTTCATTGTGTGTAGATTGTAATGAGACTAGCGAAATAATAATTGGTAGTAACCATATAAAACCCTATTAGTAAATGGACAGTAACGAACTTTGTCAAAGAATTGGTTATAACTTTAATAATCCTGAATATTTATATCAGGCATTGACTCACCGTAGTTATAGCCATTCACATAATGAACGTCTTGAATTTCTTGGTGATAGCATTCTTAATTGTGCAGTAGCAGGGTTGGTATTTAGGACTTTCTCAAATCTTCCTGAAGGGCATTTAACTAGATTGCGTGCTAATTTAGTTAATCAGGAAGCACTATTTAAATTGGCAAAAACGCTTGATTTGGGAAATTATATTAAGCTTGGAGAAGGAGAGCGTAAAAGTGGTGGGTGTAATCGCCCCTCAATTCTTGCAGATGCTCTAGAAGCTATTTTGGGTGCAGTATATTTAGATGGGGGGTTTGTAAGAGCTGAGGAGATTATTATCACTCTTTTTACTCCTCTACTCCCAAGATTCTATGAACAAAATTCTGGTAAAGACCCTAAAACGATTCTACAGGAATATTTACAGAGTCATAAAATAATGTTGCCTCAGTATTCTGTTGTTGTTACTACAGGGGAGGCTCATCAGAAAACATTTTGTGTAGAGTGTGTTATTACTAAGCTTAGGATTTGTGCTATAGGAGAAGGATCAAGTCGTCGTAGTGCAGAGCAAGAAGCAGCAAAAAAAGCCTATGAGCAGATAAATCAGAAATGAAAATTTCCTTTTTATTTCCTATATCTGGGTTGCTAATACTTGATTAACTATATTTTGAGATAATGGTTACTAGAAATTTTCATACTGGATATATTGCTATTATTGGGCGCCCTAATGTTGGTAAATCAACACTATTAAATTGTTTAGTTCGTAAGAATATTAGCATTACTTCAAGAAAGGCACAGACGACAAGGCATCGTATTAATGGAATTTTAACTGATGATCAATCACAGTTTATTTTTGTCGATACACCTGGCTTTCAGATACAGCATATGAACCGTTTAAATAGTGTAATGAACCGCAATGTTACACAAAGTATGTATGGTGTAGATATAATAATATTTATGATAGAAGCCTTGTGTTTTGATAAAAGGGATGAGCAAATTCTGAAATTTCTGCCTGTTGAAAAACCAATAATTCTTGTTATTAATAAGATTGACCGTATATCAGATAAATCAAAACTTCTCCCATTCCTTGAAAGTATTTCTAAAATATTCTCTTTTTCTGCGATGATTCCTATAAGTGCTGAACATGGAACACAGACTCAAGATCTGATACAAGAAATTCGCCTTCATTTACCAGAAGGCTTGCCTCTATTTAGCGGCGAGAAAGTGACAGATCGTAGCGAGAGTTTTCTTGCAGCAGAGTTAATACGGGAGAAATTATTTCGTTTAATGTGGGATGAAATACCTTATTCTACAAGCGTTATTATAGATAAATTTATAAATGAAAGTGGGTTGCGGAAAATTTATGCCTCTATTATTGTGGATAGAGTGAACCAAAAAGCTATGGTCATAGGTAAGGATGGTAGAGAGCTTAAGCTAATTGCTTCTCAGTCCCGTATAGATATGGAGAAATTATTTGGTAGTAAGGTATACCTTGAAGTTTGGGTAAAGGTAAAGAATGGGTGGGCTGATGATTTGCATACATTAAAGACTTTAGGCTATGAATAAATTGATAAAAACTTAATTAACACCAAGATAATTTTTAGAAAGTAAATTAATGACAGTTGATAAGCTGCGACAAGATGCACAACCTGCTTTTGTGCTGCATACATACCCTTATCTAGAGACTAGCCTTCTAGTAGAGACCTTTACTCGAAATTTAGGGAGGGTGCCATTAGTAGCGAAAGGGGCAAAACGACCTAAATCAGCGCTTAGAGGGTTACTAGTGGCGTTTCAACCGTTACATCTAACTTGGTCAGGAAAGTCTGAATTAAGAACGCTTCATAAGGCAGAATGGCAGAGTGGGCAGCAGCCCTTGCAGGGTATGGCCCTAATCTGTGGCTTTTATTTAAATGAGTTACTAATAAGATTGCTTCATCGTGATGATCCCCACAAACGCCTATTTGATTACTACCAAGAGACTTTGTCTGCGTTAAATGCACAGCAAGATTACTTTCCTATTTTGCGTCATTTCGAGAAATGTATGCTGGTAGAACTAGGTTATGCTTTAGTGCTTAATGAAGATGTAGCATCTGGTAAGCCAATAAACTTAGATGAAAATTATTACTACGAAATTGAGCGGGGTCCAATAAGGGCAAATGGGAACGATAATAGCCCTTATCCACAATTACGTGGAAAAACTCTGCTAGACATGGAAAGAAACGATTATTCTGATATCGTTACTCGGAAGCAAAGTAAAATACTCATGCGCTATATATTTAGGCATTATCTTGGTGAGCAGCCACTATATAGCCGGCAATTATTAAGGATTATGTAGAAATAATGATTAAGTTGGGTGTAAATATTGACCATGTTGCAACCTTACGGCAAGTTAGAGGGACAATGTATCCGCATCCACTTGACGTTGCCTTGATTGCTGAATTGGCCGGGGCAGATTCAATTACACTGCACTTACGCGAAGATAGGCGCCATATTCAAGACTATGATGTAAAGATTTTACGTGAACGTATTACGACTAGGATGAATCTAGAGAGTGCTGTGACTAATGAAATGATTGATTTTTCTTTAGAGATGAAGCCAGAGGATGTTTGCTTTGTACCAGAAAAGCGAGAAGAATTGACTACCGAAGGAGGATTGGATGTTATAGAGCATTTTGAGCAGGTAAAATATGCTTGTAGCAGGCTATCTGAGGCTGGTATTCGAGTCTCATTATTTATTGATGCCGATCATGAACAGATTAACGCAGCAGTTCAGGCCAGAGCCTCAGTAATTGAAATTCATACAGGACATTATGCAGATGCCTTAACTATAGAAGAGCAACAAGATAAATTACGACAGATTAGATCTGCTGTAAAACATGGAATTGATCAGGGTTTGCAGGTTAATGCAGGTCATGGATTAAATTATAATAATGTGCAATTTATAGCTGAAATACCTAATATTTCTGAATTAAATATTGGACACTCTATTGTTGCTCGTGCTTTATTTGTTGGTTTTGAGCAGGCAGTTAAAGAGATGAAGAAATTAATTCTAGGAAAAAAATAATGATATATGGGATTGGGACAGATCTTGTTGAACCCTCACGTATCGCACGATTATTGGATAGATATGGTGAGCGCTTTGCTAGGCGTATTTTAACAAAGAATGAGTGGGATGAATTTATACAGAGTGGTAAAAAAGAAATATTTCTAGCTAAGCGTTTTGCAGCTAAGGAAGCTTTTTCTAAAGCAATGGGAACTGGATTGCGCTACCCTGTTAGTTTGGGAAATATTAGAGTTGCTCATGATTCTATGGGTAAGCCTTATTATGATTTTCATCCTGAATTGGGTATGTTAATTAAGAATGAAGGGATTATTAGACATCATCTTTCGATGAGTGATGAGATAAATCTAGCTTGTGCTTTTGTGATTTTGGAAAAATAATGGCACTTGGTCCAGTTATGTTTGATATTGTAGGTACTGAGCTTACGATAGATGATAAAAGAAAGCTTCTGCACCCTATGGCGGGAGGAGTAATTTTATTTACACGTAATTTTTCTTCGCTTAATCAACTAACAGAATTAACTACTGAGATTCATTCTTTAAGATCTCCTTCTTTATTGATTGCAGTTGACCATGAGGGCGGAAAAGTTCAACGATTCCAAAATGATTTTACTAAACTACCTGCTATGTGTGAGTTAGGAAAAATTTGGGATGAATTTCCTGACAGGGCGTCTTACTTAGCGCAGTTAACAGGCTACGTACTTGCAGCAGAATTGCGAGCTGGTGGTGTAGATCTAAGTTTTACACCTGTTCTTGACATAGATCATGGCCATAGCGACATAATAGGGAGCCGTGCATTTCATCGTAAACCAAAAGCTGTGTGGGAGCTGGCTCATAGCCTAATGCAGGGTTTGAAACTAGGTGGTATGGAAGCAATTGGAAAGCACTTTCCTGGTCATGGTTATATACAAGAAGATTCTCATATTGAAATACCAGTAGATAATCGTAGTTATACAGATATAGAGACTGATGATTTGATCCCATTCCAGAAGATGATTAATTATGGTCTTGCTGGTATTATGCCAGCGCATGTTATATATCCTAAAATTGATTTACAGCCTGCTGGATTTTCAGCCGTATGGTTACAAGAAATATTACGTGGTCAGCTTGGATTTGAAGGCTGTATTTTTAGTGATGACTTGAGTATGAAAGGTGCTACAGTTGCTGGAGATATTGTACAGCGTGCTGAAATTGCGTTTAATGCAGGATGTGATATGGTATTAGTATGTAATGATTATTCTGCAACAGATAAATTATTGTCAGAATTGCAATGGAATATGCCAGTTGCTAGTCATATTCGCTTAGATTGTATGCGAGCAAAGCCTAATCCTGATACAGTAGATAAATTGTATAAGAATGCAGGATTCATCAAGGCGGTTCATGAGGTTAAGAGTATCGGCACCAGTAAAAAATAATTATAGTTATTATTAAATTTTTCTAATGACTAGATTATTTAAATAAATGAGATACTTATTGTTTTTGGCTTAGTTGGTACTTAATTGCTGCGCTATATTTTAATTTATTTCATAGTGCTAAGTAATTTCTATGTGACAACTTATCTTTTTTTTATATAGAATATGAATTCTTTACTAGTTTCTGAGAGAGAAAGTAAGACATTCCCAGTTTGATCAGAAAAAACCTGAAAATCAATAGCTGAGCCAGGGTCAGTAGCTAGTATTTTAAGTATTTGTCCTGAAGTCATATCAGCTAAATATTTTTTTGAACGAAGAATGGGAAGAGGGCAATTAAGGCCCCGTACATCAAGTTCTTTATCAAAATTCATATTTTTCTCTTGAAATGTAATTACTAATAATTTGCAGATTATAAAACTATCGTTAGTAAAGAATCTAGTAGATATGAATAAATTATAAGATATGAGTTACGATAGAGTAATTAATAATAAAATATTTAGATTTAATAACTATGTCAGCTAATCCATCATTTGATATTTTAGGTGAATTATTGCCAATTAAGGGTGTGTCTCTTGGTGTTGCTGAAGCAGGAATTCGGCAGTCTAATCATAAAGATTTATTATTAATTGCTCTAGATGAGAATATTAGAATTGAAGTAGTATTTACACAAAATAAATTTTGTGCTGCGCCAGTAATAATATCTAAAGAACATATAATTAAGAGAAATAAAGGGGGTTCTCCAGTAGCGTCAAAAATAGATTTTATTCGCGCCTTAATTATCAATACTGGCAGTGCTAATGCTGGAACAGGTGAAAAAGGAATCAAGGATACTCGATTAGTTTGTGCTGAGCTAGCTCGGTTGTTAAAGTGTGATGTCAGTCAGATTTTACCATTTTCTACTGGAGTAATTATGGAACCATTACCAGTAGAAAAGATTATTCAAAGTTTACCAATAGTAGTAGCTAATCTTAGTCCAGACAATTGGTATTCAGCAGCAGAAACAATTCTAACTACAGATATTGTACCTAAAGCAGTTTCTAAGAAGATTTTACTTGGTGATTCAGTAATTACTATTACAGGGATTGCAAAAGGGTCAGGTATGATCCGTCCAAATATGGCAACTATGTTGAGTTATTTGGCTACTGATGCGGCAATTAGTCAGGCACTTCTTAGAAAGATGATAAATAATGTAGTAGATAACTCATTTAATCGAATTACTGTAGATGGTGATACCTCAACTAATGACTCTTTTGTTTTAATTGCTACAGGAAGGGCTGATAATCAAGAGATTCTTGATGATACAAGTATAGAATATATTGAACTACAAAATGCTATAACAGAAGTAGCTGTACATCTAGCAAAAGGAATTGTTAAAGATGGTGAAGGGGCAACAAAATTTATTACAATCAGAGTTGAGGGCGGAAAGGATATGGATGAATGCACTAGAGTCGCATATGCTATTGCACATTCACCACTGGTTAAGACTGCATTCTTTGCATCTGATCCAAATTTGGGGAGAATAATTGCGGCTATTGGTAATGCAGAGATACAAGACCTTAACGTATATGACCTACAATTCTATCTGGATGATTTATTAGTGTTCGAGAATGGCAGAGTATCGGAGAATTATAGTGAGAAAGATGGAAGTAATGTTATGAATAAACCAGAGATTACTATACGTGTCTTATTTAAAAGGGGGGAAAGTTCTACCACTGTATGGACCTGTGATCTTTCTTATGATTATATAAAAATAAATTCAGATTATCGTAGCTGATTTTTTAAATATAAATGAAGCTAGAAAAATATTTATACCAATAAACTATATTTCTACTTACTTACTGTATGTCTATCCCCATTATTGAAGTAGTCGTTGCGATTATAGCTAGATCTGATGGGGGTCTTCTTTTAACTCGCAGGCCTAAAGGAAAGATATACGAGGGGTATTGGGAATTCCCCGGTGGCAAAATAGAGCCTGGCGAGTCTCGTTTATCTGCATTGAATCGTGAGATGATGGAAGAATTGGGTATACAAATAGAGCTTGCTTATCCGTGGGTTACTCGAGTTCACACTTATTCCCATCAAACTGTACGACTGTTTTTTTATAGGGTAGAAAAATGGTATGGTCATCCATATGCACATGAAGGTCAAGATTTAAGTTGGCAGATGGCAGATAATATTAGAGTTTCACCTATGTTGCCTACTAGTGTATCTATATTAAAGGCGCTTAGTTTGCCCTCCGTATATCAAATTACAAATGCTGCTGAATTAGGTGTAAAAGGCGCATTAAATGCATTAGAAAATTTATTTAAACGAGGAATAAAGATAATACAGATACGTGAGCCGGCAATGAAAAAAAGTGAGTTACGCTTATTTGCGTATCAAGTGGTTGAGATTGCACATTCTTATGATGTGAAGGTTTTAATGAATGGAGATGCAAGGCTATCTAGAGAATTTGGAATGGATGGAATTCATTTAACTTCAGTTGAACTAATGGCGGCCACTAGTCGCCCAGAGGCTAATTTATGTGGAGCATCATGCCATAATACGGAGGAGCTTTTTCAAGCTGATCGTTTGAATATCGACTTTGTAGTGTTGGGGCCAGTATCACCAACATTAAGCCATCCAGAGGTCGTTCCGATTGGTTGGAGAAGATTCTCTATTCTCATACGTGATTTTTCCCTTCCAGTCTATGCTCTTGGGGGAATGTGGTTAGAAGATCTTACTATAGCTTGGGAGCATGGTGGACATGGGGTAGCCATGATGCGAGGTCGCAAATAAATATTTTGTATTGAAAAATAAATTTAACCAAGTATTTAATATAATCTATTTTTAGGAACGAGCCTATTTATTATTGATTACAATATACAAAAAGACAATTCAAATTCTAATTGGTGTTCATATAATTTTGCTTTATGTCCTGGCTTAGCATTGAAAAAATGTATAGTAAGGCCATATTTGTTTGCGCTAATTTCGGGAAAGCATGGTATAGATTCATCTATTTTTATACGCAGTAAGTGTGCAGCACATTCTTGTCGTCCCATTTTTTGGAACATTCCGTCATTAGATTTAAATTGAAAAATTTTCTCATTATTTCGAAGGAGGCGAAGAATAATCTTCAAGCTGTCTCGAATGGGTAATAAGGGTGTGATCCATTCATTCAGATTATCATGGCATATTTTTGGATCTAGGTGTAACCAATAGTGGTAGGAGGGCAGATCAAACTCACAAGCACCGCCTGGGATTCCTACACGCTGTTTAATCCCCATCAGCCATTCATTCTCGCGTAAGTTATCTCCTACTTTTCCAGCCATATTAAGCATTCCCTTAGAAGCAGACTGAATATCATTTAATACTTGATTAAGGATTTCTTCAGAAACTTTAGGACTTTTGCGCAAGGATTCTAAAGATTTTCTTTGTCGTTCTAATTCTTGTAGCAAATCTGATTTAATATCAGCACGGCTAGTAACATTCAGGATTTCAAAAAGAGTCAGAATGGCCGAGTGATGTTCTGCAGCATGATCTTTATTTGAGAAAAATTCTATTTTTTCAAATAAATCCTCTAGCCTTAGCATAGTGCGGACTTTCTCATTTAGAGGGTGTTCGTAACAATTCACATTAATATGATCCATTTTATACAGAATAACATGATATTATCTAGTTTAATTAATATAAATGATATTCAATTATTATTATAGATATCATCATAAATCATCTATATATCATAGTAATTCTTCCCATTACTATATAATTTTACAAATTAATCTTATTTCTAAATTGTTATTTTACACCTCAGCATATTTATTTAATAAGCTGAGATATTTATTATGTTGTATTTTTATCTTATTTTCTAAGGTACAAATATCTGCATTATTGACGATAACGTCATCTGCTCTATTTATACGCAACTGGCGTGATTCTTGTGCTGCTATTATAGAACGTACTTCTTGTTCATTTAGCCCATCACGTAAAATAGTGCGGCTAATTTGGTATTTTTCATCACAATCTATTACAAGTATACGATTGATTTCTTCACTGTAGCTAGCAGTTTCCAGAAGTAGCGGTATTGAAACTATAGTGTATGGAGAAGAAGCAGTCTCAATGCAATGCTTTATTTCGATTTGTATAAGTGGGTGTAGGATATCTTCAAGTTTCTTTCTAGAGTAGGCATTAGAGAAAATTAAGTTTCGCATTTTTTCTCTATATAAACTTCCATCCTTGGAAATAAAATCCTGGCCAAATTCTTTTTTAATATGCGGGATAGCAATACCCTGACTTTTTGTTAGTTCATGAGCAATCTTATCTGCATCAATAACAGTAATTCCTTCAGCAGAAAAAATATTTGTAGCGCTAGTTTTTCCACTACCTATTCCACCAGTTAATCCAATTATTAAAGACATATGCTAAATTAATTTAAGATAAGTATAGCTGAATTGATTTTCCCAGGATCATGCGAAATAACTATTATCAATTAAGTGTAGCTTAAATGAAAGAGAGTCCCTATATTTATACTTGTCCTCTATTAACTTTAATATGGCACTTCGTGAGTTGAAGAATTCTTAGCTAATTTGTAGTAGGGCATTAGTGGTATAGCAGTTTTTACAATAAAGTATCAGAAAAATTCGGTCTTATTCCTTTATATGATTTAAATATCTTTATTATTTTCTGGAGATGCTTGGATAGAGTAAATTTGAACTACCTTAACTACTCGGTGATGGGTCTGGATAATTTCCATCGGGTATCCAGCAATTTTAAAGCTTGTTCCAGCTTCTGGGATATCTTGGAAATGTTCTAGAATTAGTCCATTTAAGGTTTTTGGTCCTTGTAATGGAAGATTTAGTTTTAATTTCCGATTAAGGTCTCGTAATAAACTGCTTCCTTCAACTATTATGCTGCCATCTTTCTGTTTTATATAGGAACCTGATTGTACTGGAGAGTTAGTGGTGAAATCACCAATAATTTCTTCAATAATATCTTCGAGAGTGACTAATCCCATCCATTCCCCGTATTCGTCTACTACAAATCCAACTCGTTCATGATTTTCTTGGAATAATTGTAATTGTGAGAAGAGAGGGGTACCTGAGGGGATAAAATATGGCTCACGTATAATCTTCCCAAGTGAAAGAGCAGTAATTTCACCACTACTCATTTGGTTTAAGACTTTGCGTGCAGAAATTATTCCGGTTACATCATCCAGCGTTCCTCGATATACAGGTATACGGGTATGATGGCATGTAAGTACCTGATTTTTTATGGTTTTATCTCCTGATTCTAAATCAATTGCTTCGATTTGCCCGCGAGGGATCATTACATCATCCACTGTTGTGGATTCTAAATCAAATAAATTCAGTAATACAGTTTGGTGTTTCTTCCTAATAAAATGCCCTTCTTCCAAAACAAGGATTTTGAGCTCCTCTAACTCAAGTTTGTTTATGGCATTATTTTCTTTAGGTTGTATTCTTAGAATAAAAAGTATAGCTTGAACAAATAGGTTTACAAACCATACTACTGGGGAAAAAATTTTTAATAGTGGGGTTAATATATAGCTTGAAATTAATGCAATACGCTCAGGATAGGTTGCTGCAATTACTTTTGGTGTAATCTCACTAAATACTAAAATCGCAAATGTAACGGATATCGTACCAATGAAAATGGCAAGGTCATTATGGCCAAAAGCAGTAGAAATAATTATAGCAACTAATGTTGCAGCCGCAGCATTTAGTAGATTATTACCAAGAAGGATTACTCCTAGTAATCGATCAGTATTAGCTA
>TARA_B100000686_G_scaffold351351_1_pt1 | contig 22283 bp, 21 predicted proteins | sample TARA_B100000686 | Tara Oceans TARA_B100000686 (sample SAMEA2622733) | marine metagenome | biome: marine biome (ENVO:00000447); feature: marine epipelagic mixed layer (ENVO:xxxxxxxxx); material: "saline water (ENVO:00002010), including plankton (ENVO:xxxxxxxx)" | depth 150 m | reverse complement strand
CACCATCTGCCCCAACGGTGAGAGATGGGGAACTGCGGGTAACGATTGCAGGTTTTAGCCGTACCCCATCTTCCGCTCTACCTCATCTAAAATGAGTGGACGACCAAGAATTCAACCACGACGCTTTAGTCGATAAGACCAACACCCTATAATTATTTCTAATGAGCAAAGAAGCCCTAGACCAATTCGTCAAGAAAATAGCAAAGAGTGATGAACTTACAACTGCTATTGGCGCAGGGGTTGATGCCGAATCACTAATCACACTCGGCGCAGAACACGGGTTTGAGTTCAGTATTGAGGATTTACGGGAAGCGGGCTGGTCGAGGATAGGGATTCAGGACGGTGATTTAGGACTGTTCTGGCGCGCCGTTCAAGACAGTATGCGCGTTGTCCATTAGCAGTTCCTTCGTATCGCAGGTACTCATATCTTGACGATCTTGTGGCCACCCAATGCAGACTCAAGTCTGATTGGTTCTTCTCTCTTCGTTCCTCTACTAGGTCATCCAGAGCCTCTTCAGGATAGGGCAGGGTAGGGGCGGTTGAAATAAAAACCCCCGCATTGCGCGGGGGGGAATGTTTGATGGCTCGATTTAATTTGAGTCTATAATAGTAGGCCCAAGGAGCACTTATACAACCTTGCCAAGGTTGGGGTCGCGAGTTCGAATCTCGTTTCCTGCTCCAAAAAATCAGCTTTAGAAAATTGGTTTTCCGACTCATAAACGGTCGAGTTATCAATTAGTTTGAACGAGATCATGCATTCCGTCCTAACTGAGGCAGGGCTTATGAGTTTGTCCAGACGATGGGTTTTATGGGTGTCGATTTTGTTTGGGGTCAGTGGGCTAACCTCGGCGGATGAGATAGACGTAACGGCCCCCGTAGCGGATATTGGGCATGGGCTCGTTCAGGGCTATCAGCATGATCAGGAGCCCATGAATAGTGTTGTATTTGTTCCTATTCCCCCTGAAAAGGGCTCTAAGTTGCAAGCCGCAGATGAGGCGATCTCTCAGGACATAATGAAACTGCGAGGCTCAGCTCGGTGGGATTTAGCGGCACAAGACGCCATCCTCACGTTTCCAGAAGCGGCCGGAATATTTCAATGTTCTCTTGGGATGAAGATTACAGAAGAGCGTACCCCCGCGCTCTATCGTTTGTTGCAGAGGTCCCTGACGGATTTTGGTCTGGCGACCTACCCCGCCAAAAATGCTTACCAAAGGCCGCGACCTTTCTTGATCAACGGTGAAGATATTTGTACGCCGGGTGAATTGGAATTGTTAAAGACCGACGGTTCATATCCGAGCGGGCACAGCGCTATTGGCTGGGGCTGGGCTCTTGTTTTATCCCAACTCGCCCCAGAAAGGGCCGAGAGGATTCTGGCCCGAGGACGAGCTTACGCTCAAAGCCGAATTGTTTGTAACGTGCACTGGAAAAGCGACACCGAAGCCGGAATGTCGGTTGGCTCAGCCACGTTCGCTCGATTGCAAAATAATGCACTTTTTCAGGCGACGATGGCGGTAGCGCGCGAGGAGATTAGCCAGAAACTAGGCGGCGATATCAACGAGAACGCCTGTAAAGCGGAGAATGTTGTTCTCGCTTCAGGCAATTGATAGCTATTAAAAGGATTCGAAGTTGGTAATGCTCCCGGCGGTTTTGCTAGGAGATTCGCAGGGCTATTCGGATTCCAACGCCCGACACCAACTCTAAGTCGCGGAACTTCTATATTGCCGAAGCGGCCTGTTTTCAGTCGATCTGTGAAATTCAGATAGAGTTGTTTTGTTGTAATCTGATTGTGTCCCGCGATCTCCATTGCGGTCGGGATCGACGCATGACCCCTTTGCGTAAAACCTCTCAACGTTTGGACGCAAGAATCTGGACTTCTCCGTTACAAACCCTGGCCCAAAACATCTTAAGTGATCGGTTTGCCGGCACTGCGCAGGCTTTACCGGTTACCGCGAGCGTTCCGAGGGAAATTGGATTCCCGAGGCCGTCACAAATTCGTGCGTTTTGGATTTTGAGATCATGCATGGGTGTATGCCTTAATGCTTAGCCACTGGGCCAAGATTATTCCGAACGTTACCACCAAAAAGAAAACACTTGGCTTGTTGAGGTCCTTTTTCCTATAATAATTAGGAGGACGCGTGCCTGGCCAGAGTAGGGGCAAGAGGTTCAAGTCCCGTTTCCCGCTCCACAGTCTTTTCTCTCCGGCTGGGTGGCAGAGTGGTTATGCAGCGGCCTGCAAAGCCGTGGACGCCGGTTCGATTCCGACCCCAGCCTCCAAACTTCTTCTTGAAATTTCGAAGAGATAAGCCCGGCCTTATGCCGGGCTCTTTTTTGGTGGAGACTGGAAACCTGGGCTATACATGAAGATTCTGCTACTAATACTCGTCTTGGCCCTACTCACCTGCCTCGCAAAAGTTGAAGTTGATTGCGGGACCCTTGCTCAGTATTACCTTGATTATGCGAAGCCTCTCATGTAGTAGGTAGTTGGCTAAGAAGTAATCCCCAACACTGGCAGAAGTCTCACGTTTGGTGCGTCCACTACGCCCTTAAGGAGATATGGCCTAGCAGCTAAAGAAATGCCCCTTGGTCTACCCGCGTTTCTGTTGGGCAGGTAGATCGGTGGGTAAAGGAACCTCGCGACAGCCAAGGTTAGAATCGACAGATTCCCTGGTATTGAGTTAGAAACGTGTCTTGTGGGCCGGTCAAAATTGCGGTGGGCATCTGTTTGAGCCTTCTTGTTGCGCGAAACACTCTCGCTCAAGGCGACGCAGGGTTTGTCGGGACCGAGGTTTGCGCAACTTGTCACAAGGCAGAATTCGCCGCTTGGCAGAACTCGCACCATGATCTCGCAATGCAGGAGGCTACTCCGGAGTCCGTGCTGGGAGACTTTGATGGGTCCACTTTCACCTATCACGGCGCTGTCACCACATTCTCTAGGGATATCGATGGCTTCTGGATTACAACCGAGGGGCCTAACGGTTTGCCCGAGCGTTTTCCGGTGCGCTATGTCTTTGGGGTTTATCCGCTGCAGCAATACCTCCTTCCTCTGGAAGGCGGGCGGCTTCAGGCGCTGACGATCGCCTGGGACAGCCGACTCCAGGAAGAGGGAGGCCAGCGTTGGTATCACCTTTACCCGAATGAAAATATCAAAAGCGGCGACCAACTGCATTGGACCGGTCCCTATCATAATTGGAATGCGCGTTGCGCAGAATGCCACAGCACCAATGTTCGCAAGAATTTTGATGCCCCCACGAATTCCTACAGTACGCAGTTCGATGCAATCAATGTAGGTTGTGAGGCATGCCATGGACCTGGGCAACAGCACATAAAGGGGGTAGAGGAGGGGAGCGTAGAAGCGCTGACCTATGGAGGGTTTGAGGTCAGCCTTGAGGGGCATCGGGGGTTTTTCCGGACTCCGGGGGAGGAGACCGCGAGCAGTTCACACAACGCAGGCTCATTGCAGGTCGACAATTGCGGCAGGTGTCATAGTCGGCGCCGCACCTTAGGAGACTATCACTACGGTCGGTCGCTAACGAATACGCATCTTTTGGCTACGCTGTCTCCGCCGCTCTATCACTCTGACGGGCAGATCCGTGACGAGGTGTACGTCTATGGCTCCTTTATCCAAAGCAAGATGTACGCCGCTGGGGTTGTCTGTACAAATTGTCATGAACCTCACAGCAATCAGCTGGTTGCAAAAGGCAACGCGCTTTGCAGCCAGTGCCACAATCCTGATTCATTTGATACACCCGCTCATCATCACCACGTTGCGGGAACGTCCGGCAGCCAGTGTGTTAACTGCCATATGTCCGAGCAAACCTACATGGGAGTAGACCGGCGCAGGGATCACAGCATGCGAATCCCCCGGCCGGACCTTAGTGCAGAGGTTGGCGCGCCAAACGCCTGCACGCAGTGCCATCTCGATCAATCCGACGCCTGGGCCGCTAATGCCGTTAAAGAGTGGAACGGTGACAGGCAGAGTCCCGGGCCGGCTGTGGGCGAACTTTTTTCTGATGCCCGCCTGGGCGCGCCTGACGCGCTTGATGGTTTAGAGGCTCTCGCCATGAATCCGAACGAAAATGGTATCTGGCGAGCCAGTGCCATTGAAGAACTGGGTCGCCAAGGGTTTCCCGGTCTGGAGGCCTTGATCATCCGACTGGTCGAATCTCCTGATCCCATCCTCCGATCCAGCGCGGTGAGAGCCTCGGAGGCATTGCCTCTGGTTCGGCGTTATCAGGTCCTAAGAGCATTGCTGGGCGATACAAACCGCTCTGTGGTTACCGAGCTGGGAACGGCTTTAGCGGCCGTCCCGCTAAACCAGATCCCCTCAGGCGATGCGTTGGCTCTTGAGAAGGTTTTTCGCGATTACCTTGAGATCCAGCTCCAGGATCTCGATTTGCCATCCGTTCAGGCCCGCCTCGGGAACTTCTACTTAGGACGTGGTGAAACTGAGGCAGCGGAAGCGTCTTATCGGGCGGCGCTGGAGATCGACCCGCAGTCGGTGGGGGCGTATATCAATCTTGCCGATCTAAAGCGCACGCAAGGGGATGAGCACAGCGCGAGAGCGGTCTTGCTGGAGGCGCTCGGCTTTATGCCTTCTGAGCCGACCTTACTGCACGCGTTGGGTCTGCTCGAGGTTCGGGCGGGAAACTATCGTACGGCACTGGGATACCTCAAAGATGCGGCGGATTTGGAAGAGGGCAGCTTCCAATACCGATATGTTTATGCTGTCGGACTTCATGACCTGGGACGCATCGGTGAGGCGATCAAGGTCCTAGAGGCGGCGCTTGGGTATTCGAAATACAGTGCGGACGTACTTTATGCCCTATCGGCTTATTCTCTTGAGATGGCCCGCTACGCCGATGCCAGAACCTATGCGAAGCAGCTTGTCTCGTTATATCCAGATAACGAAGCCTATCTGCAATTGAATCGGCAGATAAGAATTTTAGGTCAGGAATAATATTGACCGTTGTGTGCCGGGACTCAGAGCGCGGGCTGGCTTTTAGTACAATCATCGCATGACACCAATCATCATTATTCTGGTCTGCGCTTCGCTCCTATCGGGCTGTGCGTCAATGGACAACATCGAGATAGGCGTGCGTACTGCGCCTCCAAGTGATGCTTGCCGGTGATGATGATTCCGGACGGATCGCCGTGCTCGAGGAAGGGTGGGTTGACCCACGATGACGCCGTCGCCTGGGTTTTCAGCCGACCGGCGGGGTCATGATGTATAAAAAAGCAAGGATTGCGTCCGCTGGGATTCTATTTGTGTTTTTTCTGGCAGGCAGCGGACTCCTTACCGTCAGCCCGCCGGTCTATAGTGATGAAATTAAGCCAGCAGCAATCCTGGATTCTTTCGATATTTCGGATCTAAATACGTCGTTTTCGCGACTCCACTACCTTATCTCCTTCGGTCCCGACCAGAAGGCCGTTTCTGCGATCAAGGTGAGACTCGGCTCGACTAACCCGCAGGTTCGCTTCGCGGCAATTTATCTCCTCATACACATTGCAGGTGAAGCAGAAACTGCCTTGTTGCTTGAAGCCGTAAAAGATCCAGTCCCGGCTTTCCGGACGATTGCCGCTGGTGCCCTCATCGGACTCGGCGAGAGATCAGCGTTCCCGCTTCTGATAGATGCCCTCAGATCCGATGAGGGTCTGCCGTATTCCGATCCGCCCAAGCCGCTTCGTGCCTTTAGCCAGCAAACTCTGGAAGCCTATGTAGCAGAGGAGTCGAGGCCGGCAGGCGCCGATGGCTGGGACGATTGGTGGGTGACCCATCAGGAGCGGTTGATGTGGTCAGACTCCCTGAAAAGATATGTTCTGCACTAGGCTGATTTCTTCATTATTTCTTGCGACGGTTGGGATAATTGGCGTGCTGCTGGTAGAGATCGTCCAGGCTCGCACGACGGTCAGGGTGGGCGATGATGGCACTGTCGTTTTTTGGACGCGGGCCAAGTTGTGTGGCCCGGGGTTGAAAAACTTACAACACCCACTGAGTTCAAATTCTTTGGAGTCGAGGCTGAAGAATATAGAGGAGTCACTTGAGGACGAGTGGAACCGTGCAGTTGCGGAACTGATGCCTTGTTCAAATGTCCGTTTCGACTTTACCTTACAGGCTTCAGATCGATGCGACACAGTAGCGCCGCCTCAGAACAAAACCACTGCGCACGGTATGTATTCGGATATGGTAGAAAAACAGCCCGGCTGGGATACGTTGTATATGGCCGATGATCGCCCCGGCGTGTATACGCGGGCCTTTGTGATGGGCACTGACCTAGGGTCTGATCAATTTGTCTACCTTGGGGGTAGTGAGGATGTGGAGGATCTGTTTGGTGGTGCCGCCAGAACGTTTCTTCATGAAACTACTCATTTAATGGGAATGCGCGATCGTTATGATGACACTCATGACCTATTAGGTCGTGTGACGGGATACGATTGTCATCGCGGATGGGAGGGAACGGTAGGGTGTGATGGAAGAAGGTTCAAGCTTGAGCAGTTCCAGGAACTGGTTGACAATGTCAGCAACTCACGTTTTGGTGACGCAACCGAGGATTTTTTTGCGCAATCGTGCGCTGTCAGGCACATCGCCATGGACAGTTTCAATGTGCAAATGAAACCGCCGGTTGGCTTGAGTGCAAGGCATGGAAACATCTATGTAGGGGGTCGTTTTACCGTTGCGGAGTACGCAGATGCGAGCAATAGGGTCAGTGGGGAAGGCGAGATGTACTTCATCAATATCTCTCCTGAGATTGAGGAGGCGCCACCCCATGAACGCTGGCGGGTCGTAGGCGTTAAGCCAGGATCATTTTCAATCAAAGGCAAACTGAAAAATAAATGCAATCTCGATGAGACTCCCGAGAATTGTAGAGTGGAGTTAGAGTTCGGTCTCGTGGGAGGGATGCTTGATCAGCTTCATACCATCAACGAATACACAAATCTCAAGTCGGGACTCGTTCAAGAGATTCCCCAGTTCGTGGCACACACGACCTTGTGGCAGGCGGGATTCTACGTTCCTTTCGAAACCGAGTTGGGCGGCGGGCACGGAAGTCGTATCGCGGAGTACTACATTGACTGGGAGTGGGGCATCGGTTCTGGATTACTTCGGTTCGTTGATCCTGACAAGCACAGTGCACCATCACCGTTTACACCTTCGCCCTAAGATGGGCATAGCGCAGCAGCATCTAATCATATAGCCTGTGAACGGTGTAGGGACGCTCACATCCAGATATCCGCGCTCACTCACAGCGCAAGGTTATGGCTCCCGCAGTGGGCATATACCTTTCCTTACTACCCCTGAGACATGTACCGTGCAGGGACGGCCTGTATGGCCCCGCAAAACGGCTTGGCGGCCAAGTTTGGAGTAGGGCAGTTCGATGGATTCAGATTGCATCTAACCGCCCTAACTTCAACGGACAGTGGCAGTGCTAGAATCCACTCTGATTTGACGGATGTTTCTCCCGGAAGGTGCAACATAAAATTAGGGAGACTATCTATTCAAAAAAACCCTTATAAATCAATGAGCCCGGGTGGCGAAACTGGTAGACGCAAGGGACTTAAAATCCCTCGGCCTTGCGGCCGTGCCGGTTCGAGTCCGGCCCCGGGCACCACTAATTTGATATCCCAATGATTTTCCTCTCGTCCCGAGACCCTGTCGTGGAACTCTAGACGGTTTTATGATTTCCAGAAAAGTCCCTGGGCTACTTTTGCTCCTCAATTTTTGCGTCTATCCGTTGAGTTCCGGCGGGGCTGAGTTCGCGCCGTTTCTCACCGAAGCAAATTGGGCGGTGACCGAGATCAATGATCCAACCGGACTTGCTCCGGCAGCGGTGGTTCAGCGCTTCGAGCTGCGCCCCGGAGATTGTGTTTCCAAGCCCCCATTTAATGATTGCCAGCAAGGCGTTGAACGGGCTGAACTCGGGCAGACGGCGGCGTCTGAAGCCCCGTCCGAGGTGTCTTGGTATCGCTGGAAGATATTCTTCCCACAAGACTATGAGAGCGCCTATCCTGCGAGGAACCGCCATGGCCAGTTTATTGATCGAGGAGCAGGGAACTCGGCCTGGGTTTTCGAGATTGGGAGCACCGGTGCCTTGTGGTTCGGAAGCCAGTTTGACGATGAATCCCGTTATTTTTCCGTCATAAACGAACGCGATTTACGCGGTCAGTGGCACGAGATCATTGTTGAGGCGGTATGGAGTCGGTCCAAAGGCAAGGTGAACGTGTGGGTCAATGAAGAGCAAAGGGTTCGGTATCAGGGTACCACCTGCGATCGCTGTCGGATCGCGCTGGCATATGGAATCGCCCGTAATGGAGTCAACCAGTTCAAGAAGCGATATCCGGAAAAAACCTTGCCCGTCCAGATAGCCTACTACCTGCCCGCTGAATCGCACGCTGAGGATCCCGGTTGGGTCGTTGTCCCGGCGCTTGTGGAGTCAGGGCAGGCCGCAGACGCCGCACAAGGGAGCCAGAAGGAAGTCTCAGAGTTAGAAAGCAGTGAAGAGGCGGTTGGCGGCGATGAAGCGCAGCCGGTGGGTGAGTCAGCGGCCTCTGAGGAGAATGAAAACGACTCCAGTGCAGCGAATGTTAAGGAAGAAGAAAAAGCGCTCGACAGCGTTAGAATTGTGCCTGTAGCCGAGCCCAAGACCGGGACTGAGCTAGATTCAGCGCTCGATACGACAGAGGAGTCCGAATCGATCAAAACCCTCAGTGATGATGGAGAGCAGGCTCAAGCTGTAGAAACTGAAGTGGAAGCTGAAGCAGAAGCGGAGGCGGTTGAGGAAGCAATTGGATCTGAAGCGGAGCTGCCAAATGCCTCCGGTTCCGAAACGGAGGCGGCGGCTGCCGAGGTCGCTGATGTTGCCCCAAGCGACGCGAGTAACAAGCCGCCCCAATCCGATATTGACGATAGACGTTGATTCCAGAGACGGAGCATCAGGGTACGAATGGTGGATAAGACATTTATCGCGGCAAGTGAACTCTTGCGGGATTCTTTTTTGCTGGGCCGGCAGATTATCGAGACAGAATTTCGTCCAGATTTTATTGTCGGGGTATGGCGGGGAGGGACTCCAGTCGGCATTGCTGTCCAGGAGTTATTGGATTACGCAGGCATCGTAACTGATCATGTCGCGATCCGAACCTCCTACTACCGCGGGATTGCAGACACCGAGGATGCGGTTCAAGTCCACGGCCTCGGGTATCTGATCAGAAAGTTAAACCGTGAGAATAAGCTGCTGATCGTCGATGACGTACTCGACTCGGGTAGAAGTATTGAAGCGATCATCGAGGAGCTCAAATCACGCTGCAGGCGTAATCTTCCTGAGGATCTGCGAGTCGCGACGGTCTGGTACAAACCTACCAAGAGTGAAACGGGCCGCGTGCCGGACTTTTACGTCCATGAGACAGACCAGTGGCTGGTGTTTCCCCATGAGCTTCAGGGTCTAACCGTTGATGAGGTCGAAACCGGAAAACCGGAGATCGCTGACATTGTTAAAGGACTCTGAGCGCCACGAACAAACAGCTCGGCCTGGTCGGGTCAAGATGTAGAAGCTTGCGGCAGGGAGACCAAGACTTCGACGCCTGATCCTCCGTGCCGGTTTCGGGCAGCAACCGTTCCATTGTGGAAGTCAGCCACCAGCCGCACGATATACAAGCCAAGTCCAAGATGTGTCTTGCGCGCGTCGCGCGCGCGCGACACCATTGGGTCGAACAGGCTCTCGGCGATCTCAGACGGTAGGGCGGGGCCATCATTGGATACCGTCAACTCAAAGAAGCCATCGATCGACCTCAGGTTGACGACGATAAGGCCATTGCGCGTCCCGAAGGCGATAGCATTGTCAATCAACTTGTCCAGAAGCTGGACAATGCGATCAGGCACGCCAAGCATCAACGCCGAGGCGGGGATCAGTGTAACCACGATGCGATAGTCGGGGTTGGCGGCCTGATAGCCGTCGACGCAATTTCGCAACAAGGCGCAAAGGTCGAAACGCTCCAGCTGCTCTTGTTCTTGACTGAGCGCCTCCTTGAGACTCGCGGCTTCGGTGAGGCTAGTGATAATCGACCGGAGTCGGCCGATGCCGTTACGGGCCCGTTGTAGATGTTTATCGTCCGACAACTCCGTGTGGTTGTATTGAAGATTTTCAAGCGACGAATTTACGACATTGAGCGGATTGTGGAGCTCGTGAGCGAGCGTATCCGGCAGTCTCTCCAGGTATCGGGTGTATTGGCCCAGGTTGTGGAGCATGGAAGAGATGCTTCGGGTGAGACTGCCCAACTCGTCGGATGATCTTGCACCAGCGCGAATGCGGTCCTTGAGTAGTCGCCCTTCTGAGGAGGCGGCCTGCTCAGTTTCTCTTTGGAGGCGTCCCACCCGATAGGTAAGTCGAGTTGAGAAGATCAAGATTGCCAGTGCCAGAAAGATAAAAACGGCAAGGAAGAGAATGGTGAAGCGCTGGAGTGTTTTGTACTGCAGGGCAAGAAGCTTATTTGCGCTCTGCTTGATCAACACGGCTCCTTGGATGTCTCCCTGTGCCCAGATCGGCGAAGCGGTGACGATAAGCTTGGCCTCCCCGTAGCGGCGCCTCTCGGTACTGGGCTCTCCCTCCGCAAGCACCCGGGCCAGGATTCGTTGGTCTTCTTTACTGGAATCGTCGGGCATGTCGGCGAGGCCGCGGGCAGGGCTTCTCAGGATCCAATCGAAGAACCGAATGATCTCATCCTGGAGGCGCTCGAACAGAGAAGCCGCTCGTTTTTGGTCAATACCGAATGCCTCTCTCGCCGGCGGGACAACAGACCCGATTTGGGCGCGCACGCGATAGGACTGATCCCAAACGGTGATGTTGGCTTCAGAGATGTAAAGAGGCTGGATTAGCTTGGCCAGTTCGGGCGTCACCAGGCGCACACTGCCAAACTCATATGATCCGGGATCGGGCTCTGTACTGATGATCTGGGCGATATCTCGGCCGTCCGAATCGTCAACGTCGATGACCTCAAACTTCAGTCGAGCACCCACGCCGAGGAGATCCCGAGGGACTCGGAGTTTTACAGCATAACCGGTGGAGAGGGGTTCAATGGTGCCTGAAATATCTCGCAGGGCCTCGCCATCGACGACATCTCGCCAGTTTGCCCGCATGAGGTAAACGCTAAGCCTACCGGGCTCCTGTGCGGTCAACAGATACCGAAGAATCAATCTGTTGTTTCGCTGGATAGTCATGCGAATCTGGTCGTTGCTATCGAGCGAGAGTAGGGCAGGATCACGGTAGACGAGCGCATCATCATCGACTTCAAAGAACGCAAAGACCGCGTTCGGGTCTAGCGCCAACCCATGACGCACGGCAAGTGAGTCCGGACGGTATTCTGGCCCACATTCGAAAAGCCCCGATCCTGAGAAGTGGGTGAGCGCTCCTACCGCAGCGGCCCAGGTGTCCGGCGGGGCGTCAATCGCCAGCGGTTCGTCGATTTCGGTCAGCAGGCTGGTCAGGGGACGGCCGACCAATTCGGGAACGCCAACCGCCGGATCAAAAAGGTCGGTTCGGTTACCCAGAATACTTGAGATACCCTGAGTGGTGAGTTCCAGGGCCTGTTCCTGCCCCTCGAGAAGGAACTTCTCCATCTCCCTGACGGATTCGTAGCCCATCCAGGGAATAACCAGGAGCAGTCCCACCAGAAGCAGGAGTTTGGTCCGGATTTTGAGTCCTCGGCGAATCCGGAGATTGCCGGGCCCGGTCCTTCCCCGGGACGACGTCGAAGTGGATCGAGAGTCGACAAGGGAATTCACTCGTGATCCTGCTCCCATTTATAGCCAGTGCCATGAACCGTCTGGATCCGGTCAAAGTCTGGATCTAGCGCCCGAAACTTGTTTCGAACCCGTCGAATGTAGCCGTTGATCGTATTACGCTCGACCAGCCCCTGGCGCGTGACGTCACTGAGCGCTTCATAGGTCCGAACATGCCCTGGATTGCGGGTTAATGACTCGATGATCCAAAACTCGGTGAGCGTCAAATTGACGGGCTCACCTTTCCAGTGAACCAGCATACTGTCCGCGTTGACTTCCAGAGACCCCACTTTAAGACTGCTCTCGGGAGCCGTCTGAGTCTGAAGCTGTTCGGAAATCCGGAGCAGGGCATGGACACGGGCGACCAGAAATTCCAGGCTGACCGGTTTTGTGATGTAGTCCCATGCGGTCATCCGTTGGGACGAGATACGATCGGCATCGCTGTCCCGGGCGGTCAGAAAAATGATCGGAAGTGTGGGGCTCAGGTTGCGAAGCTGCATGCAGAGGTCAAAACCCCCATCCATGTCTTCACCGAGCATGATGTCCAAGAGGGCGAGATCGGGTAGTTCACGGTCGAATGCCGCTTCGGCGCTGGGCCGATCCGGGAAAGCCCGGACCTCGTATCCGTGGGCCGTCAATACATCGGTGTAGTTCTCGCGTTGATCGTTATCGTCTTCTACGATTGCAATTACAGTAGCCATATTTTTCTTGCTCGGCTCTTGTGCGCGGGACGGAATGAATATAGCAGGAGAGTGTCGCCGGCTCAGTGAAAGAAACACGAACTTGCCATTGTTTTACCACAGGTTCTCCGACTGAATACCCTTTCTGAGGCCTAAACTGTGTCCATCTGAACGGAGAAAGGTAGTTCGGCATGAGAAAGATGGTTTTCGTCCCGCTGTCGGATGAGATGCTTTATGAGCATCCCGAGCTGATCACTGGGCCCATCGGCGTCTTCAAGCCGCCGGCGACGCGTTTGAATGATCTAACCGGGTCCACACGGAACGGTCCGCGTTCTGTGAAACCTGTGGGGCAGCGTGGCCGGGCGCGCCAAACGGGGGCGTCTGGGAGGAGCATCTGGATTAACTCACCGTCGGAATAGCGCCAACGCGTGAGGATCGATCATCGCCAGGATGTAGAAGGGAAGACGGGTAGCCCGGCAGATCGAATGGTCAATAAAAAAGGGCAGCCTCGAATAGCTGCCCCGGTGAATCACGGGAGCACCGCGGCTTTCGCCGCGGTTTTTTAGTTTCGAAGTGAGCCAGTTTCAGGCGTCTCCCGGCCTGGGCGTACCGGACGGGCCGTCGCAGGGCGCAGACGCGGCGTCGTCGCACGATCCCCGACGGTGGCGTTCTCGGTGTCCATGTCAACGGAGCCTTTGAAGCTGCAACCGTCCTCAAGCACAACCCGCGGGGCCCGGATATCGCCCTTTACCTTTCCGGACGGGCTGATAATGACCTGTTCGCTACCGTAGAGCTCCCCCTTTACCTGGCCGTCAACGCGAATAATCCGGGCATTGATATTGGCGGTGACACGGCCATTTTCGCTGACAACGAGATTGTTGTCTTTAAAATTCACCGTGCCTTCAATCGCGCCGTCGACGACGAGATCCTCCTCGCCGGTGACATCCCCGTGAATGACAATCGAGGATCCGATCGTCGCAGGTTTACGGGAGCTGGTTTTAGACGACCCACCTGCCTTGGCGGGCGCGGGGGCCGGTGTTGCTTCGGCTGCGGCGCCGGCTGCTTCAATTTCCTTCTGTGACATGGCTTCTACAAGGTCCTCGGTAGTTGTTGTTGATGACGGCTCTCGGCTGGAGCCGAGTGGCGGGCTTGTAGCGCCCGCTCATCGTGGAATTGTCGCTGAGCAAGGGGGTAGGGTCAAACCGGCGATAATCATAGGGTTTCGGGAGTATCACCAACTTAACATAATATACATTATGCGAAGTAAAGGGATATCGCCCCGCCAAGGCCGCCCGAACTTCTAGCTTTTTGCCCCACTGAAAAGCTGAAAGAAATTTGCTGTCGTCTGTTCGGCGAGCGTCTGAAGATCCAATCCGCGTAGTTCCGCCAGGCATTCAGCCGTGTGTCTGACGAAAGCCGGCTCATTCCTCTTCCCGCGGTACGGCACGGGTGCCAGGTATGGCGCATCGGTCTCAATCAGAATCTTATTGAGCGGAACCTTCTTTGCGACGTCGCGAAGATCCTGAGCGTTCTTAAACGTCACGATCCCGGAAAATGAGATATAGAAGTCTTGATCCAGGGCGCGCTTCGCGGTGGACCAATCTTCTGAGAAGCAATGCATGACGCCGCCAGGTTCTGATGCTCCCTCACTGCGCATGAGGTCGAGGGTTTCGTCCGCCGCATTACGCGTGTGGACAATGAGGGGCTTTTTGCTTTTTTTGGCGGCTTGTATGTGCCGCGCGAAGCGCTCCTTTTGGGTATCTTCGGCGCAATCGTGCCGATAAAAGTCGAGCCCGGTCTCCCCTAGAGCAACCACGTCGGGATCGTCCGCAAGGGTTTCGAGCAACTCGGCCGAGGGTTCAGCTCTGGCCTCTAGGCAAGTATTCGGGTGCACACCGACACTTGCAGAAATCCGTGCTGATTGTCTGGCAAGTCCCAGAACTTCGGGAAAATCGGAGAGATTGACCGAAACACACAGTATATGCCCGACATCGGCCAACACGGCCCGTTCGAGGACTCCCGTGCGGTCCTCGGAAAAATCCGGGAAATCGATATGGCAATGTGAGTCGACCAGCATCGTTGTCTATTGGGTAAGCTGCTGGAAAGACCCGTTAAAGGGTGTGCGTTGCTGTTGATTTCTGGGCTGTGCCGGCGACGAGCTCTTCGATGCGATCTTTCAATTTTGCGCCGTCCGGGCCTTTGAACTGGACCCCAACGCCTTTGGTCCTACTGCTTTGGGCGCCAGTCGGGGTTATCCAGACAACGGTGGCGGCAAGCGCGTATTGCTCTTCGCCAAGGAGCTTTACAACGAGAAACACCTCATCGCCCATGCCATATTCGTTGTGAGTGGGAACGAATAGCCCTGCGTTTCTCAAAAATGGCATAAAAGCCGCCCGTAACGTTCGCAAATCATTAATCGAGACCGAAAGGACTCGGGGCCGTGTCTTCTTGCTGCGGTCAGTTTCGGGCATCTTAGGGTTTCAGGCGGCTGAAGGGACTCAAGGTTGAGAATGTCCGCCACACATCCAAGCGCAAATATCCTCGAGAGCAAGCTGATCGTCAACTGCAGAACGAACGCGTTCTCTTGCTAACCCGAGTTTGTGGAAAGCGCGAAGGGAAAACTTAACGTCCTGAAAGAGGCCCCTACCGGCCGCCGGCGTCTGGCCCTTGGCGGACTCCCGCACGGTCGCAAGCGCCATTGATTGCAGAATGGTTAGGGCTCGCTCCAGACCAATGTTTGCACAGCGCGCAGCCAGGCCAAGCCCATGCGGTATTTCATCGTCGTCGCCCATGCAGTAGGTAATCAGGGCGTTGATGGGTTTCAGCTCCTCGTTTTGGAGAACCTCGTCAAGTTCAATTGGTCCGAGCCCGGAGAGGAGTAACGCTGACAGCTGTTTTTCTTGAACAGGATGCCGTGCCCTGAGCCAGGTTGATATGTCTTTGCTGGAGGGCCCTTGGCACTCGACCCGGACACACCGGCTGTGAATCGTTGAGGGCAGTCGATAAGGATAGCTCGAGACCAGAATAAAGTGGGTCGTACCAACGGGCTCCTCAAGCACCTTCAACATTGCATTCGCCGCATTCCGATTCAAAGTATCCGCTGCCAGCACCAGAGCAACCTTCCGTCCGCCGATCCGGCTGGTTCCCAAAAGTGCGTCTGACAGCAGGCGTGCGTTGTCGACGCTGATTTGGCTACTGGGTTTGCGCTTCTGGCTGGATTGACCCGTATCCAGATACCGATGAGCGTGATTGAGCAAGGTGGAATCATCGGATTCATCGTACGTCTCTGGCATCAATATATGGAGGTCTGGATGTATGCTGCCGGAAACCAAATGGCAAGCCCAGCAAGAGCCGCAAGCACCCCCTTCGGCCGGGTTTTCGCAGAGCAAGCGATTAACCAGGTCGAGGGCCAGCAGATACTTTCCGATCGCTGGTGGTCCCGTGATCAGCAGGCAATGATGCTTGTGACCGCCCTGCAGCAGTTTTGTCCTGCCGGTGGTGAGCCAGGGAAGATCTGCCGATTCAGTCAATGGGGACTCCAAATCGTTCCTTAATCAGGTTTTTCAGTTTTTCGTAGATCTCATCAATCGGCCGGCTTGCATCCAATGTGACTACCCGATCGGGATCTTTGGCGGCGACTTGGTGATATGCCGAGCGCACCCGTTCCTTGAACGCGACCTCCTCGGATTCGAAACGGTCATCACGATCTCCCCGGCTCCCAGTGCGGCGAATACCCGCATCGACAGCAAGATCAAGCAGCAAGGTGAGATCCGGTTTTAAACCCCTTGCGGCAATCGCCTCCAGAGAAGCAATAACATGATTGGACACCCCCCTTCCCCCGCCCTGATAAGCATAACTGGCGTCCGTATAGCGGTCACAAAGGACCCAGTGACCTGATTCCAGCGCAGGCTCGATAATTTCGGAAGTGTGGTGTGATCGAGCGGCGAACATGAGCAGAACCTCGGTCTCCGGATCTACCGTGCTGGAGTGGTGTAGCACCCAGCCCCTGATTTCCTCCGCAAGGGCGGTGCCGCCGGGCTCACGTGTCACGATCGGCGTCTCTCCGGTTTGCTCCAGAGCTTCTGCAAGAAGTCGGATTTGAGTGCTTTTCCCCGCTCCGTCCCCTCCCTCGAAAGTGATGAACTTGCCCCTCATAATGTCCTTGCCTTCCGATCACCGGCGGTACTTTTTGACCGCACGATTGTGCTCCTCCAGCGTCTTTGAGAACTTGTGTGAGCCGTCACCCTTTGCCATGAAATACAGATCCTCAGTTGTTAAAGGGTTGAGCGCTGCGTTAAGAGCCGCCCGCCCGGGCAACGCGATCGGACCAGGCGGCAATCCGCCGCGCGTGTAGGTATTGTACGGGCTATCTTTTTTCAGATGACTTCTTTTTAGGGGCCCCTTGAAGTCAGGCCCTAGACCAAAGATCACCGTGGGGTCTGTTTGGAGCCGCATTTTCAGGCGCAAACGGTTGTGAAACACGCCGCTGATACGAGGCATTTCGGATTCAAGCATCGCCTCCTTCTGGATAATCGATGCCATGATTAATGCTTCGTACGGGTCTTTCAGGAGCAGGTTAGGCGCCCGCGCGTCCCAAGCCTGCAGCAGTTCCTTTTCCATTTTTCTCGCTGCCCGCTCGAGAATGCTGGTGTCACTGTCTCCCAGGAGAAAAAAATAGGTCGCCGGAAAGAAGGCGCCCTCTAGGCTCGGAGTACTCAAAGAGAGATGATCCGCCAAGCTTGCTTCGGGCATCTGCACTGCCGTACTGGTGAGCGCTTTTTCTTTTCTGAGCCGATCGCGAAGCTGGGAAAACCGCAGCCCTTCGACAATAGTCAGTTTGCGCTGATGAGCATCTCCCCTGCTGATTTTTCCGAGAATCTTCGAGGGTGAGGTGTTTTCGGGGATAAGGTACTCCCCAGATTTGAATGTCCCCGATGTCCCGCTTAGGACCGCCCAGGCGATCACGGACCAGTCCGATTTGGCGAACCCCTCAGAGACAAGCTGCTCCGCCAGGTCTTTCGTCCCGGTTCCGGGCGTGACCACCAGGAACTGCTCGGTTGGGTTCACCGGGGCGCGTATTGTTTGGTAAAGAAAGACCAATGAGACCCCGAGACAACTGACGCTGACTGCAATGGTGAGACTGATCAGACTCCGCAGGTACCACCGGCGTCCATGAGCAACGTTCTTCGGGAGCGGCATGCTGTCCGGACTAGTGTGCGCGATGCTTAATGCACGGAGAACACTAGCGTACCATTCGTGCCACCAAAGCCGAATGAGTTCGACACCGCAGCCTTGACAGCAATATTTCGCGCCTCGTGGGGAACATAATCTAGATCGCAATCAGGATCGGGTTCATCCAGATTGATGGTGGGTGGGATGACCTGATGGTGAAGGCTCAAAACTGTCGCAACGGCCTCGACACCTCCTGCTGCCCCTAAGAGATGGCCGATCATGGATTTGTTCGAACTGACCAGGAGCTGCTTGGCGTGATCCGCAAATACCGACTTGACCGCCAGAGTTTCAGCCAAGTCACCCAAAGGAGTAGAAGTGCCGTGTGCGTTGACGTATCCAATCTGGGCAGGATTCATGCCTGCGCTTCGAAGCGCGTTTTGCATGCAGCGCGCCGCGCCTTCACCTCCCGGTGCGGGCTGGGTCATGTGGTGGGCATCCCCGCTTACGCCATACCCCGCCAACTCCGCATAAATTCGCGCCCCTCGAGCCTTTGCGTGTGCCGCCGACTCCAGAACCAGGGTTCCAGCTCCCTCCCCCATCACGAAGCCATCCCTGCCCTGATCCCATGGCCGACTCGCATGCTGCGGAAATTCATTGCGACGGCTGAGGGCTTTGGCGGCAGAAAACCCCGCCATGGACGTCGGCGTAATTGCGGCTTCCGTGCCGCCAGCGATCATGGCCTCCGCGTCTCCCAGAGCAATCATTCGAGCCGCCTCTCCGATCGCATGGGTGCCGGTAGTACAGGCGGTCACAACGGCAAGATTTGGACCCTGTAAGCCCAGCATGATGGAGAGGTTGCCGGATACCATATTAATGATGCTACTCGGAATATAAAACGGCGACACCTTCCGCGCCCCCTTCTCGGCCATTAATTGGGTCGTGGTCTCAATCGTTTCGAGACCGCCGATTCCTGCGCCGATGAGTACGCCGACGCGGGTGCGATCGGTGCGGTCAAGATCGAGTCCGCTATCATCGAATGCTTCCAATCCCGCGCAAAGGCCCAGTTGGATAAACCGGTCCATCCGCCGCGCCTCCTTGGCAGCGAGTCGGCTCTCGGGGTCGAAGTGATCTGCTTGCCCGGCTATCTGGCAGGTAAGACCCTCTGGATCAAAACGGGAAATCAACGAAATACCGCTACGCCCCCCTAACAGGCCCTCCCAAGTCGTTTCGACATCGTGGCCGAGAGGTGAAATACACCCAACACCGGTGACAACCACCTGTCTGAGATCATGCATCTTGACCGCTACTCCTTACTGTGTACGAAAAGTACCAAAAACAAAGCCGCCGGGCGCCGGGCGCCGGGCGGCTTTGTTTACGCTTTTCTACCGAAGCCGTCAGGGGTGTCAGCCGCTGGTATTGGCCTGAATAAACTCGACCGCTTGTTTTACCGTCGTGATTTTTTCTGCTTCATCGTCGGGGATTTCCGCATCGAACTCTTCTTCAAGCGCCATCACCAGTTCAACGGTGTCCAGGGAATCAGCGCCCAGATCATCAACGAAAGACGCGTCGGGAGTTACCTGATCTTCACTGACGCCAAGTTGTTCAACAACAATTTTCTTGACGCGATCTTCAACACTGCTCATGAGCTCTCTAGCCTCCTCGAAATGGAAATACGGTCGCCGGGTGCTGTTACGGTTGCCGACTTGTGGGCGAATTATAAGCCCGCTTGCTGGAAGCGGGATTAAAACGTATTAGGTCCTTTAAGTCCAATTAAACAGGGCCTTGCGTTCGACCAGAACGCGCGCTAGGAGGTTTACCTTTAACATAATAATCCCTTAAAAAACAGTGGGATAGGGGATATTCCTCAAGAGGACATGTGCATTCCACCATTCACATGCAGGACCTGGCCGGTGATGTAGGAGGCATCATCGGAGACAAGAAACGCAACGGCTTTGGCAATGTCTTCGGGCTGCCCTAACCGGGCAAGGGGAATCGCTTCCAACAGTCGACTGCGCTGGTCTTCGGCGAGTTCGGAAGTCATATCGGTGTCAATGAAACCCGGGGCCACCGCGTTGACCGTGATACCTCTTGACGCAATCTCGAGTGCAAGTGATTTGGTAAAGCCAATCAAGCCCGCCTTGCTGGCGGCATAGTTGGTTTGACCCGCGTTCCCCGTCGCTCCCACCACCGAAGATAGGTTGATGATCCTGCCGTACCTCGCTTTGGTCATACCTTTGAGACAAAGTTTTGTCATGTTAAAAACGGACCCGAGGTTAGTGTCTAAGGTTCTTTCCCACTGGGACGGCTTCATTCGCATTAGTAGGTTGTCTTCTGTCACTCCGGCATTGTTAACCAAAACAGAAATTGGACCGAACTCGGTGACGACCTCGGTTATGACCGATTGACTTTGCTCTGGATCTGTAATATCCAGAACCGCCCCTCGTCCCTGGGCGCCGGACGCCTTGAGTTGACGGGTGACGCGTTCTGCTCCCGCGGTAGATGTACCGGTGCCGATAACCGTATACCCTCTTCCTGCAAGTTCCAGTGCAGTTGCGTTGCCGATGCCCCGACTGGCGCCTGTGACCAGACAGACCTGAGACGGGGGATGGGATGGAGACATGAGCGGCTTCCTTGAAGTTTAAATCTGCACCAGCATACTGCCCCAGGTGAACCCGCCACCGAAGGCTTCAAAAATCACTTTGTCACCCGACCGGATTCGCCCATCTTTGACGGCCGCATCGAACGCCAGCGGGACGGAAGCTGCGGACGTGTTGCCGTGTTGGTCAATTGTGACAACGACCTGATCCATACTGAGGTCCAATCGTTTGGCGATGGCATTAATGATTCGGATATTGGCCTGGTGCGGCACAAGCCAGTCAATCTCCGTTTTGTCGATCCCGTTTTCTGTGAGCACCTCGATTACCGCGTCTCCCAGCGCTGAGACCGCCCACCGGAAGACCTCTTTACCCTGCATTTCCGTATACGCTCGTCCGTTAAGAATTTCCTGATAGGCGGTCGATACACCCACGGGCACACAGAGCAGATCCTTATAAGCGCCATCTGCGTGAATGTGGCTGGAGAGAATCCCCGGCGAGTCAGACGCTTCGACCACCATGGCACCGGCGCCGTCACCGAAGAGAACGCACGTTGTCCGATCCTCCCAATTCAGTATGCGGGAGAAAGTCTCTGCCCCCACGACGAGGGCACACTGACTCGCCCCCGTTGCAACATATCGATACACCACGTCGAGCGCATAAAGAAAGCCGGCACAAACTGCTTGAACATCAAATGCGGGACAGCCGCGGATCCCCAATCGCTCCTGCAGCAAGCAGGCGGTGCTTGGAAACACCTGATCGGCGGTTGTTGTCGCAACCACAATCAGGTCCACCTCCGAGGCAGAGCGCCCTGCGCTTTGAAGCGCCTCTCGGGATGCGGCGAGGGCCAGGTCCGAGGTGAATTCATCCTCAGCGGCGATATGTCTTTGACGTATACCGCTTCTCGAGAAAATCCAGTCCTCCGTGGTATCGACAATCCGCTCTAGGTCTTTGTTGCTCAGTATCCTGGCGGGGAGATAAGACCCGGAACCGGTGATGCGGGCTGAAGGCGTCACGAAAGATCCGCCTGTGTCAGAGGTGCCCGGGAGGCTTCCAGATCATGCCGGATGTGCCCCACCAGGTCCTTCCTTGCAGCAAGTCGTGCCGTGTCAATGGCGTGGGAAAAAGCAACCCCGTCGACGTTTCCGTGACTCTTGACCACGGTTCCGTTCAGCCCTAACAGCACCGCGCCATTGTAGGTTCGGTGATCAAAGCGGTTTTTAAACGACCTCAGGACTGGTGCAGCGATCAAGGCAGACAGTTGAGTCAGCAGATTGCGTTCGAATTCCTCCCGAATAACTTCAGTCAGCATTTGCGCCAGGCCCTCGCTGGTTTTTAGCGCGACGTTTCCCGCAAAACCATCAGTCACAATTAATTGAACGCTGCCGTTGAAGATATCATCCCCCTCGACGTAGCCAACGTAATTAAGGGTACTCGACTTTAACAGTTGATTGGCAGATTTAATCACCTCGCTGCCCTTGATCTCTTCACTCCCGACGTTCAGCAGTCCCACGGATGGCCGTTGGATACCCTCGATTGTCCGGACCATGCTTTCACCCATCACGGCGAACTGCATGAGAATCTCCGCGGGACTGTCGATATTGGCGCCAAGATCCAGCATATGCACATGGCCACGGGTCCGCGGCAGCGTAGAGATGATCGCCGGACGATCGATGTTGGAGAGCGTTTTTAGGACAAAGCGGGCTGTGGCGACGAGTGCGCCGGTATTGCCGGCGCTGACACAAGCGTCAGCATCGCCTGAACCGAGCAAGTTCAGAGCAACACGCATTGAAGAATCCTTCTTGAATCGAAGTGCGGACGCGGGTGACTCGTGCATATCCACGGATTCCGTAGTGCGCACAACTTGAATTCGTTGCGAATCCACAGATGGATCAAGCGCGCCGAGAATTCGGTTTTCATCCCCGACGAGAATACAAGAAAGGTCAGGATGCCGATCGAGCGCGAGCGCGACGCCGGCCGCGGTCACATCCAGACCGTGGTCGCCTCCCATCATGTCGATGGAGAGTGTGAATCGGTCTTTGAAAGGAGCCACGCTTTCCAGGCGAAAACCCC
>TARA_B100000686_G_scaffold68982_1_pt1 | contig 22290 bp, 9 predicted proteins | sample TARA_B100000686 | Tara Oceans TARA_B100000686 (sample SAMEA2622733) | marine metagenome | biome: marine biome (ENVO:00000447); feature: marine epipelagic mixed layer (ENVO:xxxxxxxxx); material: "saline water (ENVO:00002010), including plankton (ENVO:xxxxxxxx)" | depth 150 m | reverse complement strand
GCGATAGGGATAATCTGCTTTGAGAATCAACACACACCGTCCCGCACATCCGTGCGGGGCACCCTAATTGAGTAGTCTGAACCTTGATGCGTTGGACATCCATCCGGCAGCATGGAGAAGGGCATGTCCGACTGGAGTCGGTTCGAAAGATTGACTCCTTTCAGGGTTCGTGATGTCCTCTTAGTTGCTAGCCATTTCGATCACTACCTGCTTGAGGAATCGGGATACCTGGCCGAGATAATGCGTCAAGAGTATTCTGACCTTAACTTATCTCAATCCCCCCGAATCATCCACAGTCCAGAAGCCCGGGATGCCTTGAGATTATTGCAGGCCCGGGATTTCGATGTAGTCATCACGATGGCTAGGGTGGGCGACATGGATGTAAACGCGTTTGGAATCGAGGCGAAGAATATCTGCCCCGGACTACCGGTGATGATGCTCAGTCACAATACTAGAGAGTTGGCAGGCTTGAGTGCTGGTGAAGGTATTGACAGAATTTTCGTCTGGACTGGCGATAGTAGGATTCTACTATCTATATGCAAACTAATAGAGGACGAGAAGAACGTGGAGAATGATGTCAGAGACGGAGATGTCCAAGTAATTCTGCTAGTCGAAGATAGTCGCCGATTCTACTCTGCATATCTACCGCTACTGTACACGCAGTTAGTCAATCAAACAACCAGACTAATGGGCGAGGGCGGAAATCTGCATGAAAAACTCCTGAGGCTCCGTGCTAGGGCTAAGATCCTATTAGCCTCAGACATGGAATCTGCTAAGTCGATAATCAACAGGTATCAGAAGAATCTTATCGGAGTTTTCACCGATGGAAGATTCCCTAATGAAGGGGGAAATCGAGATACTGCGGGCCTAGAGTTGGTGAGATATGCTCAGCAGGGTCACCGTTATCTACCGATTCTATTCCAATCGAAGAACATCGAACTCAAAGAGGAGGCCGAGGCCCTTGGAGTCAGATTTCTGCACAAGGAAGACAGTCAACTATACCAGAGCATTGAGGACTTCATGGTAGAGGAGATGAACTTCGGAGATTTCGTCTTCCGCAAGCCGGACGGTGCTGAAGTCGGAAGAGCATCTAATCTCAAAGAGCTTGCAGAAGGAATCGAGTCTATATCGATAGAGAGTATCGAGCATCATGCGAGTAGAAACCAGTTCTCTCACTGGTTAAGGACGCGGACTGAATTCTCACTTGCTGCTAGGATGAGACCGATGACAGTGGATGATTTTGAGGATTCAGAGGAAGTCAGGTCGTATCTAGCCGACTCACTTCGAGGCCATATCGAACACGTCAAGATGCGTACAATCAGAGATTTTGACTCAAGTACCGGCGGGGTTGGCTTCCAGAGAATAGGCAGAGGTAGCCTAGGTGGAAAAGGGAGGGGTTTGGCGTTCTTCTTCACTAGGATGCCTGACTTGGGCTTGAGTGACTCACATCCCGAAGTTGATTTTGTCATTCCTCGCTCAATAGTTTTGGCAACAGATGTATTCGAGGAATTCATCGATGATAATGAACTTGGCAGATTCGCGTACAAAGACTATGATGACGAAGTCGTGGATTCGGCCTTCCTTCAAGCAGATTTTCGACAAGAGATAGTGGACGAGTTCTCGAAGTTAATTGAGGGTATCGACTGGCCCCTCGCTGTTCGCTCTTCCAGTCTACTCGAAGACTCTAGTCATCAGCCATTCGCAGGGGTGTATTCGACTTACATGCTAGCAAACGACCATCCAAATTCGGGAATCAGACTCAGTCGGTTGCTTGAGTCTGTTAAGTTGGTTTATGCATCTACTTACCACAGGGCAGCCAAGGCATATGTCAGTGCCACTCCGAGTACGATAGAAGACGAGCGGATGGCGGTGGTGATTCAGGAGTTAATCGGAGATGAAGTCAATGGTAGATTCTATCCAATCATCTCAGGAGCCGCTAGGAGTCACAATCACTACCCCGTCGAGCCGCTTTTACCTGAAGATGGAATTGCAGCAATCTGCATTGGACTTGGTAGGCAGGTCGCGACCGGTGGAAAGTGCCTCAGGTACAGCCCTGGACAGCCTCGCAGGATACATCAGTTCCACAACAACCAATCTACATTGGATACCTCTCAAAGGAGTTTCTTCGCCATTCCTATGAATCAAGAAAGTGGTTCTGTTCATCCTTCTGAAGAAGAAAATCTCCTCAATCTGGGATTGAAAGAGGCGGAGAAAGACGGTTGTCTGTCACTTGTTGGTTCGACATATGTCACCTCTGATGATCGGATTGTTGATTCTGTCAAAGTTGATGGCGGCCCTAGGATTGTAACCTTTGCACCCATCCTGAAACATGGCAGATTCCCTCTATCAGAGATTCTGCATCACGTCCTGACTTCTTGTGAGAACTACATCGGATCGCCGGTTGAAATTGAGTTCGCCGTGTCAATCGATTCCTCTGGCTCAAAACGCTTTGCTATCCTCCAAGTACGCCCTATGATGGATGGGTCAGTGGACATTGACGTCGATTTGGATAAAGTTGACAGGGGAAAGGCAGTCTGCATCTGTAGCCAGTCTTTGGGCAATGGCGTGATCGAGGATGTTCGAGACATTGTCTATGTTCATCCAGAGAGGCTAGACAGGATGCACACAGTTGACTTGACTTCTGAGATTGAGGCCATTGACGCCGCCCTGAGGGATGAGGAGCGTCCTTACATCTTGATTGGCCCTGGTAGATGGGGTTCATCCGATCCTTCATTGGGAATTCCTGTCCAATGGGAGCAGATCATGGGCTCTAGGACAATTGTCGAAGTGCCTATGGCTGACATCCATGTCGAACCTTCGCAGGGAACGCACTTCTTCCAGAACATCATCACTTTCAACATAGGTTACCTGACCATTGGTCCGGACGACTTCCTCGATTGGGATTGGTTGGACTTGCAAGATGCTTCGATGGAGTCCGGTCCGTTGAGGCATGTGAGGCTAGAGAGTTCTCTAAAGGTGATTCTGGATAGTCGTGATTCTGAGGCTATAATCACAAAGTGATGGCCAATCTTCTTGGTCGTTCTATCGTCAGGACGGTTTCCATGAGGCCGAATCAATCCGAGGAGTTCGGGGTTTTTCTCGCTCACGATGAGCTCAGAGAGGCTCAAGGAGAGATGATTGTCGATGGAATCGCAGCTCTAGGTTCAGGAGGTTTTCTGCTCGCTTCAGCACCTACGGGCATAGGCAAGACTGCAGCCGCACTGGCAGCCGCTTTAGATGCATCAAGAAAATCCCCAGAACCCAAAGTTGTCATGTTCCTTACCGGTAGGCAGTCACAACACAGGATTGTTGTAGATACAGTCCGCAGGATAAATGAGAAACTCGATGAAAACAGCAAGGTTAGGTTGGTCGATCTGATTGGACAACAAGGTATGTGCATCAATGAAATCAGGCACGAACACCGGGCTCTGTTCTCGAGGTTATGTGCCGATAAGAGAGGCTCTAGGACTTGCAAACCATGGCTTGCTGACTCGGAACTAATCCGGCCTCGAATTCTCCAAGACCCGTTGCATGTGGATGAGTTGGTCTCAATGTGCGAGAGGCGCGACAATGAATTGCCGTATGGAATCTGCCCTTGGAAGGTAGCTAGAGAATCTGCTTCATTCGCAGACATCGTAGTATGTGACTACAATCACGTATTCGTTGAGGCTGTGCGTGATTCATCTCTATCCGCCATGGGGCTAGATCTAGATGACATGATTCTGGTCGTGGATGAGGCGCACAACCTACCAGATCGAATTAGAAGGGGATTTGAGCGAAGAATCACGATGAAAGTCATTCGAGATGCAGTATTCGAGATTGAAGAACATACTGAAACTCTTCAATCAAAGGGTGCAGAACTCGAAGGAGAGGAGTCAGATGCCAATAATTCCGAATTAGACCGCCTTAGAAGGTCTAAAGCCGCGATGAGGAGATTGAGGGAAGGACTACCACGGTGGTTTGCAGAGATTGAGGGTGGGCTTGCCGGTAATGTGGGCGAGGATCAGAGAGTTTCGATGACGGATTTCGTTAAGCGGGTTTCAGGAATACTCGCCGAGGATGTAGAGAGGAGTATCGAGACAGATGCGCTTGTCAGGATGTTGCAGACGATTAGGGTCGAAGTAGATGAGACCGATGAGGATGTAGAAGAAGAGACTGCCTGCATGAGATTAGCTATCTTGCTTCAGACTTGTATGCAGAATCACGACAGCCCGGCGTTTGCACTCGTACATGACAAGATTGCCGGAGAAGAGCATCGCCTCACAACTCATCTTCTGGACCCGGGTGTGGTCTCAGGAGATCTTCTCAAAATGTGCAGTGGAGCAATCATGATGTCCGGTACACTATCTCCTCCAAAGATGTACGGGGACCTCCTCAAGATTCCCTTGGATAGAGTCTCCATCATCAAGGAGTATACCTCACACTTCCTGTCTGAGAGGCGACCTGTGCTGATTGCCAAAGATGTCACAAGCAGGTACCAGGACAGAGGAGAAGAAAATACTGCTAGATTGAGAGCACATATCCACTCAGTCCTCAAGAAGACACCTGGCCATGTGGCCGTTTTCGCTCCGAGTTATGCTTTGTTGGAGCAGATACTAATCGAGGATGAGGATTGGATAGTTAAGAGTCGTCGGATGTTGCAAGAAAGGCCCGGTGACTCAAAGGAAAAGATGGACAGGATGGTGGACACCCTGCATCGATATAGGCGTGAAGAAACTCCAGCCATACTCGCTGGAGTTCTAGGTGGAAAACTGGCCGAAGGAGTGGATTATCCCGGAAACATCCTCGATGCCGTAATCTGCATAGGTCTGCCTTTGCCACCCCCAAGCTCCAGACAGGACGCTTTGAGAAGTTACTATGAGGAGCGATATGGAAAGCAGACGGCTTGGAGATATGCAGGCTCTCAGCCTGCGATAAATCGGCTGCTTCAGGCTATGGGGAGACCCATTAGAAAAGCAGCAGACCGAGCATTAGTAGTCCTTCTGGAGAAGAGGCTTTTACAACGAGGATACAAATTCTGTCTGCCTGAAGGTATGCACATAGTAGAGAGTGTCGATTCAGGCCGCACTGAGCGACACGCAGAGAGATTCTTCAGGAACAACCCGGACCCGGCCAAGCACATCGAGTGAGCAATGGGTTCATCCGAGTCTCTTGCTTCGGAGTGACAATGCAGTGGTCGAGGATACGAGTTGAGATGCCGGGCTCCAGTGCTCAGACTGATGCAAGTCTGGATATTGGTGAGTCGGGATTGGATGCTACTGCCGAACAGATGCATGACAAATTCATGGGCTCTATCCCTCATCTTGAGGAGATTCGTCACGAGCATTGGGCAGTCGTTTCAGATCTCTCAAACTCAGTCGAGGCTTCAAAGACGATGTCGAGAGATGTTCAGCCAGTTGGAGAGATGTTGTCAGAATTTGGAGGTTCTATGGGCAACCGGGAGATTTCAATTCCTTTACCTTCGACTATCCCTGATGAATTGATTATTGAGACTGGAACTGAAGGCAGTGAAAACCTAGTGAGATTGATTGCGCCTGAAAGATTTGGAGGACTTATCAAGCAATTCTCGCTAAACGATGGTGATTCGATAGTAGCTGCTAGATGGTCAGATGGCTCATTAGTATTGGAGCTCAACTAATCTTCACTAGCGATGAAAGAGTCCCTCTCTGGGAACTCCTGTAGCTCGTCGATCTCCTGAAGGACGGTAGACAGTGCCATCTGAGCATTCTGTCGGTGAGGCTCCCCAAGCACGTGACTCGAGTATCTCGCTTCCTCGAAGATTCGATCCAGTGCAACTAATGCCTGGTCGCTGATTGGGAGGGCATTTCGAATTGCTATCTCAAACTCCCTGACTGTCTCGAAGTCTCTTCTCAAGAATCCCCTACTCATCAATATCTGACATAGGCTCTCATAACAGTTGAAGATAGCTTCCCTGACCTCATCACCTGCGGCCAACAATTCAGCTGTGTAACTGAACACGCCTGCTAGTTGGTCAATAGTGGCCTGCCTACGGCGGCGAATTAGCATAGCAGCTCCAGCAACAAGAAGAATTGCAATGAGCGAGAGGCCTAGCATAGTCGTGAAGCCAAAAGTTTGGGCCGACTGCTTCTCATAGGTTACTTCTAGACCTCCATGGAAATTTGCCAACCATGTCTTATTGATAGGATCTACATATTCGGAATCGGTAGAGAAGCACACAGTGAGTTCTCCCCAGAAAGTCTGATTGTGGAATGATGGCAAACCAGTGAATGACTCGAACTCATAGACGAATAATCCGTTCTCATCTGTGGGCCCGACTACTGAAAAGTGGGCCGATGAGTCTCTCTGATCACATGTACCATTCACTAGGTAAGCTGACAGAGGGAAGTTTTCGACTGGTTGCCCGGTATCAAATGCTGTCACATTGACGGCCCCTGAAATCAATCGCTGACCCTGAGAAATGTGCAGAGAATCGGGGGTAAATCGGTATACTACGGATATCAAAATGTCAACCTCTACCTCCAATGTTTCTCCATTTAGATATCTCGAACCATCTGGTTCAACCGTTATTGTGAGAGTCAATGGCCCCCGAGGCATGACTTGGATTGCATTGGTGACTAGTCCGAAGTGCTCAGTCCCATCATCAGACCAAGGATCTCCAGATAGTGGAAGAAGGCTATCCTCCCATTTCAGAGAGATGGTCATATTACTCATTACGTTGGAATCCCCTCCAATCTCCAATATTCTACCCTGAATCTTGATTGGAGCAGTAGGGTCCCCTCTTATGATGTATAGATTGTTAGGGAATATATCGATGTCGATGTCTGCTCTAGTGTATACAGTCAAGTTGTATTCGGTAGACAGATAGTAAGTCTCCCCTCCGAAAGCAAATTCGACCGTGTGCGGACCTCTTGCTATATCGTAACCGAGATAGTGTGAGTAGCTGAATGTACCATCTATTGAAGTGGTAATAGTAGCAACATTTTCACCATCCAGAGTGATTGAAATCTCCCTGTCTTCAAGTCCCGGCCTATCTGATGAATCTGCATCAAACAATCTCCCAGTGAAGTTCCAGTTCCCCCCTCTGGTCATGACTGAATCGTCGACTTGGAGAGTCATTCCTGAGTGATACGCAATAATCAGATTGGTTTCTGAAAGTCCTATTCTGTGATAACCCTGCTCGGGGGCCCTCACAGTTAGAGTGTGATTACCCACTTCAAGGAAGTCCGAAACCGTCCATAAGTACGACCATTGACCATTCTCATCTGAACTGGTAATTCCGATTAAGACTCCATCGACAAAAATCTGCAAAGAGTGATTGCCCAGCCAACCATCTGGGAGATTGTCCTTGACCGAACCACTGAGATAGAGAGGGTCTCCGACAGCAACTGCAGCAGGTTGATCGATTGCAATTGAAACAGGGCCATACACCGTGAATATAGTAGAAGAATTTGAGCCGATGATGAATTCCTCACCCTGATATGAAATGAGGACGATTCGGGGGCCTAATTCCATGTCCGGAGGGACGGGGATATACAGACTGAATGTGCCATTCTCATCAACTGAAAGTGCGGTCAAATACTGTCCGTTCATTGAAACCTCTAGGGCTCTGTCAGGAAGCACTCTGCCAGATCCATCAGTAAGCATTCCTTCAATCAGTAACAACTCATTCCTGTCTATTTCCCCTGGCGGCGTGGTGAGAACAACTTGGGAGGTCTGGGTCACGTTGAACACGCCTGTGTAGGTTGATGGCAAGTAATACTCCGGATTCAGTGAGTCGCCTTGACCCATTGGGTCGACCCAAGTGAAACCACCAAGGAATCTTACCGTCATCGAATGCACCCCATAGTCCGAATCCAAGGGCAAATCATAGGTGATGGACCACTCGCCTGTAGTAGCATTGGATTGAGTAGAGTAAATTGGACCAACACTAACTCCGTCAATGTCGAGATGGATGATTCCGCCCTGAGCATTGCCAGCATGTAACAGAGTCTGTCCGTGCTCATCTAGCAGAGTTCCACTAAATGTTACACTCTCTCCAGCAATTGCTGAGCCTGAGATTGAGTCGATCTCCAAAACGGTCGGAGCGAGAATGATTACTCGGGTCGAAGTCTGATCACCCAACAGTCCAGTTGTCCCATTGATGCCTTCGAAGTCGGCCGAAATTACCAACGGCCCTGGTGTTCGTAAACTATCGACTGTGATTGTTGTTGTCATCGTACCATTGGAGTCCGTTAATCCCGTAGACTCTAAGTTTCCTTCGACGTAAATTTTGACTGACTCTGCGGCCACCGGTTGACCAGCATTGTCAATTAGGGAAATACTGACATTAATGGAGTCGCCTCGAACTGTTCTGCGATCGGGGTCTAAATCTAATGGATCTAGTATGCTGAGAAGAGAGTAACCTCTGCTATCGAATGTGGCTTCGCCCGAACCAGAACCGTAGTAATTCACTGTGGGCGTATATGTGGCGAGTAATGTGTGTGTTCCTCGCGGGAATGTAAGGTCAAGTCTGATGTCAGCGGACCATGTCCCATTAGGTGAAACAGAACCTCCTGTGACAGTGAAGGTGGAACTTTGTCCGTCAATTTCGAATGTAAGTGAAGCAGGAAGGGTGTTGCCATTGCGATCGATAATTCCTGAGCCATTGCTGGAAGTTAGAGAGCCGCTAATTGTGAAGGTGTCCCCTGCGGTTGGATTTGCCAAAATCGGATCGATAGTCAAATTTGTTGGAGATCTAACAGTAATCGTAGTAATTGTAGTACCAGATGAGTGTAGATTGGATGAACCATTGAATAACAGAGTGACTGCAATTAGGCCTAGAGGATGTGAATGGGGGACGTTGAATGTGAAGTTTGCAATTCCAGCGTCATTAGTCTGAATTTCGGATAACCAAGTATCATGGAACTTGGCTGCAATTGTGAAGTTGCCCAATTGCTTGTCATTGTCACTTGATTCGACCAATCTAGCCCCGAAACTAATCGAAGAACCTCTATCTACGACCGTGTTAATTATTGGGGTCTTTTCAACAAATTGAGTGACCCCTCGAACTAGAATTGGAGCGTTTCCAGTGCCAGTCAGATAAAACGGGGAGCTGCCGTTAATCACACTGACAACGACTGTTTTCGTACCACTACTTACTCCGTCGGCCAGCGGATCTGTAGGGACTGAAATATTGAAACTTCCATCACTTGCGGTATTTACGCTGTTGATTAGAGTCTCAGAAGAGTCGCCCAAGAAGAATACTTCCAGCGCCATGGGGCCATCTACTGAACGATTACTGTCTACCCCATCGAGGACTCTTCCGCTCATCGAGAATACTTGGCCCGCAGTAACTTCGGGAGGAATGCTGTCAATTTGTACCAAACTAGCCACTTGCACTGTGAGATTGACAAAACTGTCATTCCCTAGCCAACGGCCTGCTCCCTCTAGACTCAATGAATCCGAGATATCATCAGGAGCATGGACCCGAACAGTGTAGAAACCCGGAGCAGTGCCGGCAGGAATTGTAGGTGTGAATTGTGCTACCCCATCAGAACCGGTTGTTCGGTTCTGAAGTATTTGCTGCGAAGGTCCGCCCCAATCAAAGTAAATCTGAGCAAGTATACCTTCCAATATTGATTTGTCTTCAACATCAGAGATGGTGGCGTTTACTTGCATTGTTGAGCCGGCGACTACAATGATATCGGGAGGAGTGGATTCGACAACAAACTCGGTTTGGATTCCAGCACTGTAAGAAACCCCATCTTCGAGTTTGTAGTATACGCCACCGGCTGGTGGATTAGAGTTGAAATCAAGAATCACCTCAAGTTGGTAAACTCCTGAGCCCACCCCTTCAGGCATTTCAAAACTAAGATTGTAGCCTCCCGTATTCTGATCAATCCAGCCGGAAGCCAGCCTCCTCGTATTCGGAGGGGCTGGTGAGCCATCCGGGGCGTCCGGGAGATCAGAAGGCACCAGCAGACGGACCACAATAGAGGAATTGTTTCCTGTAATTGCAGTATCGTGGAAGATATCATTGGCGAATCCTGAGACCCAATTAGATGAGCCGCGAGGGGTCCATTCGAGCCCCAACTGTACCGTCGCATTTGCCTGCCCCTGAATTCTAATTACTTCAGAAGTTGTAGCTGGACGGAGCCAAGTGGAGCCATTGTAACTCAAATCCCAGGTGTAATCGCCAGCGAACATTTCCGAGGGAGCAGTGAACTGTACTCCGAGCCTTGGTAAATCGATTGGGTCAGTGGCGTTCCACACCACTGAGCCATTCAATTCGAGACTATATTCTCCAATGAATTGGGCTAGTGAGGAATTGGTGTGATCGGTCAATAGGACTTCGATATTTGTAGGGGTGCCACGAGGAACTGGTTCAAGTTGGTAATTGAAGTTTACAAAACTCCTGATTCCGTATTGGTCCGTGAATGTCGCTTGATCATTAGCATATAGGCCATCGGAGTCGAATTCCAACTTTACCTGAACTTCTCCAGCAGGCAATGGGACGCTCTGGGCAGAGAATTGCCAAACCAATGAGAACTCTCCTGCAGTGGAGGTCCAGTTAGTGTCATTGAGGTACCAAGATGTGAGAGTGACATAGGCGCCATTCGTATTGGCTCTCCTCATCTTCAAGCTCAAAGTCCCATTCAATGGATCTGAACTTGGACCTCTGCTTAACACGGATCCATTCAGGTATATAGCAGAGTCAATCTCTAGGATACTACTGTTCAATCCGGGGCCCTCTAAGGTGATTGTTAGATTAGGTGCAGGGGTGATGTTGAACTGGAAATTGAGGCTGCTCGGACGGACGTGATAAGATGGAGATGTGGCGTTGTTGAGATCGTCCTGATGCCAACCGAAGAATCCGATTGAGGCGTTCATCAGGCCAAGAGGTTCGGACTCATTGATTGGGATTGAGAACTCATAATATCCACCTGCCCCTAGATTGGAAATTAGGCTGACTGGGCCATCTACAGTAGTGGTGTAATTCAGAATCACTTGCAAGTCATCCAATTGGGTTGGATCCGTGTATGGTGAACTTGCCCATGAAAGATCACCTACAAGCAGAGTTTCCACGCCCGCGCCTAGCATCGGTTCACCGACTGGAGTAGGTTCTCTGATGCTGATTGAGGCGTCGTCAGAGATATTCAGTGTCCAAGAATCGGAAATTCCTTGGGATGAGATATATGTCCGTTCATGAACATAGAGAACCAGAGAACCATAACCCGGATCGATTACTTCGGAAGGTGTGCCATTCAGGTTGAATGAACCGTTAGCATCAGTGACTCCAGAGGCCACGAGATGTTCAGATACTGCCGCCCCCCCGGGCACATTCGCGGTCTCATTCGTTAGAACTAGGTACATGTCAATTGAGATATTCTCCGCAGGAGTTGCGTTATCGACGAATTGCAGGGTTCCATTCATCCAAATATCGCCCGAAGATAGATCTCTCTCATACCACAAAGGACCCCAATCCTGCTGAACAATTTCTACAGGTGCAGAGTTAGGGCAGGCCTCAAATGGAATCCAGCCCATATCCAATCCTCCCTGATTCTGATTGGCCTCCATGTGAACCTCTACCCAAGAGGTGAAATCCTTGCCATAAACTTCGAATGACTTTCCTGTCCAAGTTCCTCCAGTAAATCCTGTGACCTTCCTGGTTGGTAGGCCAGCAACTCTAAGCATAACTGAAAACACTGTGGTAAATTCATCACAACTCCCCTCTCTAGTGGTGTTCAGAATCCAATGGGCTAGATCTCTCTCAGGGGAGCCAATTGGATGATTGTCGTTCCTTCCAGATCCATCATGATTGAGTGTAAAATTGAGGGTGCTGTTTCCATTGATTAGGAAGTTCTGTATGGCTAGAACTTTTTCCCAAGCAGTGAAGGCACCAGAGTCATTAATCACATCCATTGTGATTCCATAGACGTATGACTTGTTAGATGAATGGTCGGGGATGTCAAATGCATAGGGGCTTCCCGAGAAAGCGGTCGAGTTATCGATAATGTGGGGGCCGAGAATTACTGTAGGTGAAGTTACGAATAAGGTGTCAACATAGGATTGATCGATAATTATGTCACGAGTGTAGTTTGAGAAATTCATGCCTGCATTGCTATCTTGCCAACTCGAGTAATTGACGGAATTATATGGTGCAATCAGCTCCACCCCGGGACCAAGAACTCCGCTCTCGTAATCGATTTGCCATAAATTCAGCTCAGAACCATTCACGCCCCAGAAACTAGAATCTGCCACACCTTGAGTTGTAGACCACTCAAAGGTCATCTGAGTATTGCCAACTAGAGTGTTATTGACCCCCCAGGATACCCCAGTATAGTAATCATAGGTGTGCCATCTCCAGTATTGCTGGACCTCATAATCTAGATCTGAGGTCAAGTTCGTTACAGTGAAATATAATTCGTTGGCATCGATGTCGTCAGAAGGATCCCAAGGATCTCCGGCTGAATTCAAACATCCAATATCCCAGAATTCAGAGGTGCATTCTTGACCATCTGGGATGCCTCCACCATCCGTATCTGGATCTCTCCAATCGGTCCCAAGTTGTTGCTCAATGGTATCTGGAATTCCGTCGCCATCGGTATCCACAGGATTGAGGTCATCGGCGGAATTATTCTGTGGATTCGTCCCATCGAGGTATTCTTGGCCGTCAGCCACTCCTCCATTATCGGTATCAGAAACGTTCCACAAAGTGTAGTATGTGTCTACGGTACCATTGCCACCAACTCCAAAGATTAACTGGCACCCAGTAGTATTCTCAAAGTAGTTGTTCAATCCATCGCCATCTGAATCGAGTAGATTATCGCAAGGATTGTTTGGGTCCGTATCTTCCAGAATCTCGGTTAAGTCATCAACTCCGTCATCATCGGTATCATACAGGTTCGGATGAGAGATGTATCCCCAAGTGCTCAGGAACTCTTCCCAGTCTGCCAGTCCATCTCCATCAGTATCGGCATAGTCATCATCGCACTTGGGCTCATTTGTAGCGTTCTGACTGGCATCCCAGCACCAAGAGAAATTGACGAAAATAACACTATCGGCATCGGCCGGTTTGTCTACGTCAACATTCCTCAATGTATTCTGAACCATGGTCTCATACCTGAATGCGGTCAAACTACCATTAGAGGAAAGATAGTATCCCATCGGGGCACTATTCTGCCTCCAATCCTCAGGAGAGGGGTTGAGTTCCAAGGTCGAGTTCAGAGTTAGTTCTGAGTTGGTCGCATCCCAATTAGTGATTGTTAGTTCCACCTCGACAGTTGAGAGGCAGGGATCAGTCAAGTGACCGAAGTCGAGTTCGTCGCCATCACTCACGCCACCCCCATCGGTATCAGAAACATTCCACAGAGTACAGGTCATGTTCTCTTCCCAATTGTCAATTCCATCGCCATCGAAGTCCCCTGAGTCTTCAATTCGAGTCGGGTCTGTCTCGCCAGTGTCGACAATTCCGTTTCCATTGACATCTTCTTCTCCGTCGTCAAATTGGTCACCATCCGTGTTGTTATTCCTAGGATCTGTGGCCTGAGGAGGGTCGCCATATGCCCCGTTGACCTCTATGCCATCCGAAATTCCGTCGCCATCGGTATCGATCGATGTGGGATCCGTCAACAGAACTAGAGCCTCGTAGGAGTCGTTCAGCCCATCTCCATCAGTGTCATTGTTATTTGGATCAGTCTGAGTAATTCCGTCGACTTCTGCAGTGAAAATGAGGCAACCTCCAGGGCCGAGTCCTAAAATTGGATTGCAAGGTGACTCGGTTGCTGTCATGTTGAATGGGCCTGGGCGGAAATATTGCGTAGGAGGATTAGTTGAACCATTACGAGTCCCCCAGGCAGGGTTGACATATTCCCAGAGATTCCCAAGACCGTCGCCGTCCGGGTCCCCATTTGCCCCATCCATATTGGAATTGGAAGTCGGATCGAGATTATTCGCGACCTCCCATGCATCGGGCATGCCGTCGCCATCGGTATCCCATCCATCTGGATCCTCATCAATTAGGCCATCACCATCGTCGTCGTCGCTACTACAGTCTGCATCTCCATCTCCATCGGGGTCTTGAGTATCTACCAATCCGTCCTTGTCATTATCCATCTGGTCATTACAGATATTGCCCATCGGATCTTCGTCGAATCCATCAGAGCCTGTTCCTTGGATTATCTGCATGGCACTCTCTTCATCCCACTGCCTTACGGGGACTGTCCCGTTCCACCAAACACCATTGTCAAGCACAGTAGGAGTAGAGGGAGAGTCCCAACCACTAGGAATTGCATATTGGTATTCGTTGAGATTGGTGAATGCGTCTCCATCGGGATCCCCTGTAGAGCCGTTGTCTCCGGATGGTGATAGAGGATCTAAACCATACTGCCACTCCCAGCCATCAGGTAGTCCGTCGTTGTCTGAGTCCCAGTCCTGTGGCTGGGTGTTGATGTAGAACTCAAGGCCATAGGTTAGGCCATCGCCATCGGCATCGGTACTCGCCAACGCCTCCCATTGTCCGAATTGGAAGGCTGCGTGAGAAGATAGTAACAGAATGATGGTGAAGAGGATTGCTGACCTTCTCTTTCGAGGTAGCTTTTGGCTCGTATATTCGGCTCTAACGGTTAGCACTACGTCACCCCTTACTGCCTATGGCAGAAAGTTAGGGTCTTAAGACGAATGGAGCGTCGTTCGGACAGGTATCACACAGGTCTCAGACAAGTTCTATCTCGTCATCGTCATAATCATCCGAATCTTCTTCCTCAAATGCAGTGACGGGAGCAGGGATTGAATCCTCATCTTCTTCTTCCAAGTCATCAACTTCGTCCCCTCCCAAAGACTCAAGATAAGCCAAGTGGGAAGTCCATCTTCTACGATTTATTCGACTCTGAATCCCAGCGAATAGAAGAAGAATTCCTACTAATGCAATAATCATCGTCGAGATTCTAGGGTGGGTAATCTCGTTGACTAAGATATCCAGTAAAGAGGATATTCCAACGGTCATTGTAACGGAAATTTCAGCAGTATATTCGTCGGGCCAACTCTGTTCGGTGTCAAATGGAGTAGCTGAAACTACAACAGGGATTTTATCGCCATTATTTGCTGACTCCGGGACAGTTACTTCTAGATTGAATGTAGACTCTTCGAAAGCGCCCAACTCAATCAATGGTGAGCCCGAGGGTCCATCTATGTCGACTGTCCATCCAGATTGCTCAACCTCAGCATCTAGCAGGACTGTGAGGGGACCGTTTCCATTGTTCTTGACTTTAAGTTGCAGCGTGTAAGCCTCACCCGGGAGTAATTCGTAGTTCGGAGATACTTGGACAATCTGCAACTCAGGCTCGCCAGACTCAATCTCAAAGACGATTGGGAGATCGAAATACCTAGCATCATCATCATCGATATCCTCAATCACTCTGAGATATATCGTATGATTGCCTGCTACAACCTGATTGGTTAAAGATGCGGAAACGAATACCTCGGTAAAGTCCCCGGGACCTAGTGAGACTCTGGGGACTGAGTCACCTGTATCGTCGGTGATAGTGAACTGCCATTGTCCGTATGCTGGATCGTTGTCTAAGTTCTCTTGCAATGATGAGGGGTTCTGTATTCTCCACCAAGTTGCGGATTCACCTCCCGTCATGCTGTTTGTAACCCTGACTCTGAAGTCAACGAAGGCGTTACCCGAACCCGGAGAGCAAAGAGAAACCCGTATGTGACCTAGAGGGGTGCCATCGCAGTCTTGAGAAACTTCTGCGTGGATTCCAAAGGTCCTCTGGATTGTGAATGCGACGGTTGTTCGGAGAGAAGAGTTGCCTTCGCTGATTATCTCAATCTCGATTTGACCTATGTCGGGGTCATCTCTATCTGAAGATGGTTTGACATTAAACAGTAGGACTTGGGCAGAGTGACGCTCAAGGACTGCAGTATGGAATGTTCCATCTCCCTCGTCCTCCAGGATTCTTTGTCCGGTCTCATTATCGTAGATCTGGATGATTGACTTGGCCCTCTGTAGTACGTCTACTCTGAAAGTATCGGCGTCAAATCCAGTGTTGAAGATTTCCAGTAGGAATGGAGTAAATTCGCCATACTCAACGTATCTAGGTGCAGTCTGGTCAAAGTCATCTGGCCTTGTTGAGTTTGCCATCTGTACATCGTGATCTTCGTTCCAAACAGATACTTCTGGGGGTTGGAAGACATCTATCTTCTCAAGATCAAGTTGTAAGATATCTTGGTGGACAACTTGTAGGACGCTGTCTACTTCTGCCTCCGCAACTGCCCTAATCTCAATGCTCTCCGGTGTGCCGGTCAAGTCATCTGGTGCGGTAAGGGTCAGAATAGGGTTGAGGATATCTCCGCCCGCGTTGAGAGTATATCCTCCGGGAGAGTCGAATTCTAGAATCCAAGAACTGCCTAGATTTGTGAGAACTTCAAGCTCTACTTCCATCGATTTGGTCGAATCGCCCTTGTGGACTAACTGTAGCGGAACTGCTGTAGTCTGACCAGGTGCGATATACTCAGTAGTCTTGTCTAATCGGTGATTAATCGAAACGCCCCATTGGTGCATCTCAATCGGCTCGTGTTCAATCAGGAAATCGTTACCTTGGATATCAGTAATTTCGAGTTCTACCGAGTATTCACCTGCAGGTAATCCTCCTGGATAGGTCCAAATGTACTCACCAAAAATCCCCTGACTTGTGTCTTCTATATCCTCATCATCCTCGTTTATGATGTGATCAATTCGGTAAATTCCGTTAGGATCTCTCATCAGCAGCCGTGTAGATTCTATGTCGTACCTTCCGAAAGAACTCTTGACATCGAAGGTGAACTGCATCGCCCTGTCAGAGAGGATGTCATTCGGATACCAATCCAACTCTGGTCCTTCTGCCAGTTCTGCCCCCTCCCTCTGCAGGAGTACCAAACTGTTCGATATCGCATTGGCCTCTACCTCTATCTGTGAGAATCTGTCTGGCTCACCATCGATCTCGTTCCAAGCTACTTCTGCCTCACAACTTGAACCTCCTGGGAACGAGCCGCCATCGCAGCCACTCATTTCGGCAGAAATCGAGATTTCAAGCATCTCGTCCTTACTTACAGTGAACGACTCGTCCTGACCTAGGTCCACATCGAGTTCTTCGTGGTCAAAGCTGCAACTGTTGGTAATCCCCTGAGTGCATGCATCAGTGTTCCAAGAGGCAGTTCCGACTTGAGAGCCACCTGCCTTCAGAGTGATGGTCCAGTCTACCGTCGCTCCGTTAGGCCCAGTAGCCCTGAGAAACAAATCGAGTGGGACATAGTAGGATCCAGAACTACCGTGCTGGGATCTGCCGTGGACCACCAGGGAGGACAGCATGTCGCTAGATCTGAAATCTATCTCAGTATCGAGAGCGCTGGCCGAGTCTTGGCCGCCTGAGTCTGGTACCTCGGTTGTGATGTAGCCGTCACCTCCAGCCGATGTGTTCTGCGAGGCCAAATAGAGCGTATACATCTTCAGTTCGATCTCCTCTTGGACCATCAGAGGCTCGGAAGTCTTGAGTTCAGAGGACTCGCTAAGGGGTGAGAAAACGGGGGTCAAAAGCACCAAGGCGACCATCAGACCTAGGCGGGCTTTGCCGGGGAGAACATTCGGCGTACTGCTCGTATGCACAGTGATTCGGCCGTCAGAGTGGCGTTAAAGCGTTCGTACCCCAAGGGTACGAGATGAGTCAATTACAGACGGTATCTTGCGCTCGGTTCAAGAGAAGGAGGCCCTGCTCACAGGTTGCAGGGGTTCCCGAGTCGGTCAAAGGGGCCGGACTTAAGCTCCGGTGCAAAGTGCTTCGCAGGTTCGAATCCTGCCCCCTGCACCATCACTTGACTCTGGTCATAGTGCAGCCCAATCTAGAGTCGTCATCGGTTACATCGAGTTTGCTAGCACTGACCGAGGCTGCAAGGACCTCAGCAGGTGCCATGACCTCCTCAAGTAGTCTTGTTACCAAAGTCTCCAGTAACGATGGGCGATCCATCGCAACGGTCCTGTCCAGCGAAGAAATCAGATACTCATAATCGAGCACGCGGTCTATCGAGTCGTTGGACGGCCTAGAGTCGTCGACAACCACATGAATGTCGAACATCAGCCTCTGAGGAGATCCTTGTTCGTGTTCGTAAACTCCAACATCGACATTCCTGATAGCACCATCAAGAAACAGCGACGAGACTGTTTTTCCGGAGACAAGCAATGCCTCGATTGCTTCACTGTGGCTCGTCGACATATTCACTCCGTCTCAAACAGGACATCTCTGGCTCGCGACAAGAATCTCTCACCTGAGTCAACAAATAGAATCTGGCCTGTGACCGCTCTAGCACCCATGAGGTAGCAGACAGCATCTGCGATATCATCTGGCCTAGGGCCGTAACCAAGCGGAGATTCCGACTGGGCTTTGGCGAATCCCGCTTCGGTCTGGTTGTCACTCGGCAGGGTGTGGCCAGGGGCCACGGCGTTGACTCTGATACTAGGAGCGAGTCCTCTGGCCAGTGCATCGGTCAGCCCTAGCATTGCATATCTTGAAGCCGTGTAGGACAGATGATCTGGATTAGGTTCGGCTATCTTCTGGTCGAGCACGTTTACCACACAGGCGGTCTGGCCCTCTTCCATAATCTCGTTCAGAGATCTGATCAATAGCATCGGAGATTTAGCATTGACATTCATGTGGGCATCCCAATTCTGTGTGTCGATGCTTTGGATATCGTCATGGATGAATAGCGAGGCATTGTTGACAATGCCGCGCAGTGGTCCGTTATCGCTAGCTCGGGCGACCAGGGTAGATGCTGAATCGGCTTCTGCAAGATCGGCTTGCACAGTAAACGCTGTACCACCTGATTCCTCGACGGCCATGACGACTTCTTCGGCTTCTTCCTTAGAGCCCCTGTAATGGACAGCGATGGAATATCCGTCTGCAGCCAAGCTAAGACAAATCGCCCTGCCGATGCGCTTGGCCCCACCTGTTACTAGCACAGTGCCCTCGGCCATGGTTGGCCGGGGGCAACATCTGATATTTCCAGTTGTATGAGGACATGCAGGTATGACAAGCATAGCAGAATGGTTAATGTCGGTACTTCATCCGACGGTTTGATGGCACCTCGCCTCCCTACCATCGACGCGGATTCAACTAACGCAGGAGGATGCGGCGGGGCCTCTAGACAGAGTGCTGCTGAACGAAGGAAGTCGTTGCGAAAGCGACTTCCTCCGTGGTTCAAGACTTCATTGCCAACCGGTGAAGCTCAGACCAGATACAACGAGACTCGTTCAAGCGTTCACGAACACGGTTTACACACTGTATGCGAAGAGGCTCGCTGCCCCAACGTGCACGATTGCTGGGGCAGGGGAACGGCCACATTCATGGTGGCCGGAGAAGTCTGCACTAGGGGCTGCAGGTTCTGTGCTGTTGGCACCGAGAAGATTCCTCCAGCATTGGATGCATCCGAGCCATCAGAATTGGCCGAGGCTGTAGCGAGGATGGGGCTCGACCACGCAGTGATTACAGTGGTCAACAGAGATGACCTAGAAGACGGCGGTGCAGAACATTACAGAGATTGCATCCTTGCAGTGAATGAGCGCTGTCCAGAAGTTGGCCTAGAGCTGCTCTGCTCCGATCTAGATGGAAATCTCAAGGCTCTCGGCGATTTACTCGATAATCTGCCTCTCAGGGTATTTGCACACAATGTGGAGTGCGTTCCCAGACTCGATTCGATAGTGCGTGACCCGAGGGCTTCGTTTGAGCAATCTCTCGGTGTGCTGCGAGAGGCTCGCAGGCTCAGACCTGATATTCTCATCAAGTCAAGCATTATGGTCGGTCTCGGAGAGACCGATGAAGAGGTGAGTGAAGCAATGCGTCTGCTTTTTGATGCCGGAGTGAACATGTTGACACTTGGCCAGTACCTGCAGCCAAGCGACCGTCACCTGCCCGTAGATAGATTCCCGGAACCCGAGCAGTTCGCAAGTTGGGATGGCGAGGCTCGTCAAATCGGATTCAAAGCCGTAGCCAGTGGGCCCTTAGTTCGCTCAAGTTACAGGGCCGGCCTACTCTGGGAGGAGGCTCGTGGAGGAGCCCCCATCCTCCTAGGTGGACAAGTGGAGATTTAAGGTGATTAGATGGCTAAGAAGAAACCTAGTCTGAATATCCCTGATGCTCCTTATCGCCCGGGCGATGAGGCAAGTTTTGAAACCTGGCCTTGGCAACCTGGGGACCTCGAAATGCCCGATCCCAAGAAGTGTAGTTCAGAAGACACTGTTCCTCACGCAGCGGGCCTAGTCCGAGTCCTTGGTGACGACAACAAGGCATCGGGAGAATGGGATCCGGGACTGGATGCAGATGAGCTCAGGCAGGGACTCGAGCATATGGTCAGACTCAGGATATTTGATGACCGTATGATGAAAATGCAGAGGACTGGTAAGCTCTCATTCTACATGCGCTCGTTCGGAGAAGAGTGCGTAGCCATCGCTCAGACTATGGCACTAGAGACTCAAGACTGGATATTCCCAACTTACAGGCAGCCCGGTGCCCAGTTCGTTCGAGGTCGAGACATGGTCAGCATGATTTGTCACTGCATAGGTAATGTCGAGGATAATATCAAGGGTAGGCAGATGCCTGTTCACTACTCGTATCGTGATGGCAGATTCATCTCCGTCTCAAGTCCTGTTGGGACTCAATTCAGCCAGGCGGTTGGAGTCGCCATGGCCTCACAGTACAAGGGCTTGGATGAGGTAACAATAACTTGGATTGGAGACGGGGCCAGCGCGGAAGGAGACTACCATTACGCCCTCAACTTCGCCAGCGTCTACAAGGCTCCGGTCATACTCAACGTAGTCAACAACCAATGGGCCATCTCAACTCACGCCAACTTCGCCACCGGCGAGGGTGAGTTCGCCTCCAGAGGGCTTCCTTACGGGCTCGCCTCTATGAGAGTCGATGGCAATGACTTCTTGGCTCTGTACTCCGTTACCAAGTGGGCGAGGAAGCGCGCGGCGGCCGGAGTTGGCGCGACCCACATCGAGGTCCTGACCTATCGCGCCGGGGCTCATAGCAGCAGCGATGATCCAAGCAGATATAGGCCCAGTGACGAACACACGAAATGGCCGGGCGGAGACCCCGTAGAGAGATTACGTGACCACCTGATTGAGATTGGTGAGTGGAGCGAGGAGAGACACACGGAATTGGAGGAGCGGATTGACAAGGAGGTCATGAGCGCTTACAAGGAAGCAGTCTCTCACGGCGATTTGGCAACCGGGCCCTATCCTAGCTCTGACACCATATTCACAGAAGTCTACCAAGAGATGCCGTGGCACCTCGAGGAGCAATTCAATGAGATGAAGGAGGAATCAGATGGTTAACATGAACATGATTCAATCCCTCAACAACGCATTAGACATAATGCTGGAGAACGACGACGAAGTAATCGTCTTCGGCGAGGATGTCGGCTACTTCGGCGGAGTGTTCCGAACCACCGACGGACTGCAAGCCAAGCATGGCGAGCACCGTGTCTTCGACTCTCCGTTGTCTGAGGGGGGAATCCTATCGGCTGCCTTCGGAATGGGGCTCAACGGACTCAGGCCGGTTGTCGAGATTCAGTTCGCAGACTACATCTTCCCTGCCTACGACCAGATTGTCAATGAGTTGGCCAAGATCAGGCACCGATCTGGCGGCGAGTACTGGTCACCTGTCACGGTACGCACACCCGCGGGAGGAGGGATTAGAGGAGGGCATCACCACTCTCAGTCGCCAGAATCTCAATTCACTCATACTCCCGGTCTCAAAGTCGTTTACTGCTCTACCCCTTACAATGCCAAGGGGCTTCTGATTAGTGCTGTCGAGAGTAATGACCCGGTCATCTTCTTCGAACCCAAGCGCTGCTATAGAGGTCCTTTCTACGGCGACCCTCATAATGTCCCGACTTGGGAGGGGCACCCTGAGGCGGAAGTGCCCGAGGCTCACTACACCGTACCTCTGGGCGAAGCTAGGCTGGCTATGGAAGGTGATGAATGTACAGTGATATCTTGGGGGGCCATGGTTCACGTCTGTGAGCAAGCAATCAAGGACATTGGAGTCTCATGCGACCTCATCGATTTACAGACTCTAGTCCCTTGGGACCGCGAAGCGGTCGTCAAATCGATTGAGAAGACTGGTCGTTGTGTCATCGTCCATGAGGCCCCCAAGACCAGTGGTTTCGGAGCAGAGATGGCTGCTTCTATTCAGGAGAGGTGTTTCTACCACCTTGAGAGTCCGATTGAGAGAGTCACCGGATGGGATACCCCTTTCCCGCACACTACTGAATGGGATTACATGCCGGGAC